>Ga0209949_1000012_pt1 | contig 117645 bp, 108 predicted proteins | sample SalPonC_black_MG_FD_185711 | JGI IMG/M metagenome (GOLD analysis project Ga0209949, IMG submission 185711) | Salt pond soil microbial communities from South San Francisco under conditions of wetland restoration - Salt Pond MetaG... | ecosystem: Environmental > Aquatic > Marine > Intertidal... | reverse complement strand
CTGGTTAATTCGCTGATCTACTGAGCCCCTGAAAGCCTTGAGAGCAAGGCGCGGTGGCGAAGGTTTGGTGGTTCCAAATCGAGCCGACGCAACACCGCTCTCAAGGCTTTCAGAGGCTCCCGAAGGGCTTGTCGCTCGGGCCTCTGGACCTGTGTTGCCAGCCCTTGATGTAGAACCACTACACCTGCGGACTGGCGCCTCGGCCAGAGGCCCGAGCGGCAAGCAGTAGGTCAACGAATTAACCAGACGGGACACTCGGTTGTTACCAGAGCAACTCCAGGATCAGCGGAATAGTGACGATCGCCAGCAGGGTCTGGCCACTGATGATAGCCGCCATCAGCGGCGCATCACCGCCCAGCTGGCGCGCCAGAATATAGGAAGACGTTGCCGTGGGTAGCGTTGCGAGCAGAATGCCTGCCTGGACAAGTATTCCGTCCAGGCCAAGCGCCAGCGCCAGTCCCATTGTCATTAATGGAAATCCGACCAGTTTCAGACCCGACGACACCAGCAACGGCAACGATGTGCCCCGCAGTGCTTTCAACTGCAGACCGGCTCCTACCGTCATCAGCCCCAGTGGCAGGGCGAGATCACTTAAAGGTTCGAGCACTCCCGCCAGCAAAGGATGAAATCCGACCCTGAAATAACCCCAGAGGGCACCGATAACCGAGCCGATGATCAGCGGGTTGGTCATGATTGCCCGGGCGACGGGTCGCCAGCGCACCCCACCATCCTGCCCGACCGCCAGCGAAAACATCAGGATGCACAGCAGATTGATCAACGGGATTTTTACTGCAATCACAATGGCCATGGTAGACAGACCATCATCGCCCAGAAGCATCCCGGCAGTGGCAATGGCTACAAACGAGTTGAACCGTATACCACCCTGATAGACCGAGGAAAAAACCGGGCCGGACCAGCGGAACAACCACTGCACAGCGAGCAGTGCCAGAGTCATTGCCGCCAGCATCGCCAGCACCAGCACAAACACGTCACCATAGGCTGAAACCGGAACCCGGGCCTGCCCCAGCTTAAAGATCAGCATGGCCGGAAACAGCACGTAATAGGAAAACCGCTCGGCCTGCAGCCAGAAGCTGTCACCGGGAAACTGGAAGCGCCTGAACAGGTAACCGGTCAGAATAAGAATAAAGACCGGCGCAAGTGCCTGAGTCATCATTGCCAGAGGCGCCTTATCACTGTCCGGGTTACTGCGGAGGGCGCAGACCTGATCATGAGCCACAGCAATGAGAACTGGACCGACAACGGGCGGTGCAACCGGGGATGGCGGGCCTGATTCCAGACCGCTGCTGCCACTCCCTCTGGCCCGAGATTGATACCCAGATTACCAAACAAGGCGGATTTCCCCGTATTGGACCGCACCATCCCGGTGTTTACAAACGGCGGCATCAGATCTCCGACCTGAATATCATGGTGCTCCCATTCTATGCTGAGGGCTTCGGTCATCGCCCGCACCGCGTGCTTGCTGGCCGAGTATGAAGCAAAATCCGGAATGCCGAAGGAGGCCGAGGCCGAGCTCATATTGATCACCTGAGCGCCAGGGGTGGCTTTGAGGTAGGGAAATGCGGCATGAAGCACAGTCATCAGCCCGATCACATTAATCTCGACAATGTCCCGGTGTGACGCCATATTGATTTCTTCGAATCGCCCGACCTTCAGGATACCGGCATTATTATGCAGAAGCCGCAACTGGCCGTCCGTCCGTCTGGCGAAATCGGCCAACCCCTGGCTTACTGAGAGTTCATCCACGACATCCATGACATGGATACTGCAGTGATCCGCGCCCAGCTCTTCCGCCAGCGACATCAGGGCTGGCTCGTCCCGATCCGCCGCACCCACAAACCAGCCCCGGGAGGCAAACAAGCGCGCGGTTTCCCGGCCGATGCCGGCGCCCGCACCCGTGATGAAGATGGATTCCTTCATAAGACTTTCCTTGACGGCGGTGAACACGGTTAGCAAAAGGCTCACCGCAAGTTTCCCGATCGCAGGCCCCAAGCCAACGAAATAATGCCGATAAATGGTGGATCTGCCTACCACCGGGAGCCAAAAACCGGCATTTCCTGATAAAATACCCTTATTTGAGGCCAAAGAGCAGTACATGAGTAACCAGATATTCCGCAAAAGCTGCCCCGGAACAGATCCAGCCCCGGGAGGCCCGGTACCTTCGCCCTCACGCCGCTTCTGCGTGGCCCCGATGATGGACTGGACCACCAGCCACTATCGCTTTTTCGCCCGTGTGCTCAGTCGTCGCGCCCTGCTCTACACCGAGATGGTCACCACCGGCGCGCTGATTCACGGTGATACTGCCCGCTTGCTGAGACACAACCCGGAAGAATACCCGCTGGCCCTGCAACTGGGCGGCAGTGTCCCGGAAGAACTGGCCCAGTGTGCGCAACTGGCAGAGCAATATGGCTTTGATGAAGTGAATCTTAACGTCGGCTGCCCCAGTGACCGGGTGCAGAACAATATGATGGGCGCCTGCCTGATGGAACATCCGGACCGGGTTGCTGAAGGGGTAGCGGCGATGATCGCGGCCACCAGTCTGCCGGTCACGGTAAAACACCGGATTGGCATTGACGGTCACGAATCCTGGGCGAATCTCTGTGAGTTCGTCGAAAAGGTCTCCGCCGCTGGCTGCCGGACCTTTATTGTTCATGCCCGAATCGCCGTGCTTGAAGGCCTGAGCCCGAAGGAGAACCGGGACATCCCGCCGCTGAAATACGCCTGGGTTTACGATCTGAAAGCACGCTATCCACACCTGGAAATCATCATTAACGGTGGCATCAAAACCTTTGATGAGTGTCATCAGCACCTGCAACACACGGATGGTGTGATGCTGGGGCGCGAGGCTTACCATAACCCCTGGCTACTGGCCGGGGTCGATGCCGAGTTCTTCGACCAGCCAGCTCAGGTCGGTTCGCGCCACAATGCGCTTCGCCAGGTATTACCCTTTATTCAGGAAGAACTGGACCGGGGTGTTTATCTCGGTCACATAACCCGTCACCTGATGGGCCTGTTTCATGGCCAGCCCGGCGGCCGCCAGTTCCGGCGTTACATCAGTGAAAATGCGCACCGGCCGGGCTCAGGTATTGAGGTGATTGAGGCGGCCATGGCGAAAGTCCCGGAGCCGGGAGTCAGGGCCCCAATCCCCGCATGACACCTTTTGCCATCTTGTTACCGCAGTATCAGGCCGTTATTGTAGGCGTAATATGAAAGCGTCGGCAGACCGGCCAAGCTTACTAAGCTGAAAGAAAGTAGGCGGACAAGTCCATTCAGGACACGCCGTGAATACATCCATGTAGGCTCGGATGCAGCATCCCTGCTGCATACGGTCCTGAATGGACTTGTCCGCCTACTTTCTTGGTCTCTACTAATAAAATATCAGGATGCGAGGACGAATGACCAGCAAGCTCGAACAACTGAAAACCATGACCTCGGTCGTCGCCGACACCGGCGACCTCGATGCCATTGCCCAATGGCAGCCTCAGGACGCCACCACCAACCCGTCGCTGTTGCTGAAAGCCGCCGCATCGGACGCCTATCGGCCGATGCTGGACGAAGCCGTCGCGGCCGCGCGGACACAGGGCGGGTCTGACGCAGAGCAACTGACCCATGCCACCGACATGCTGGCCGTGCTGGCGGGGCGGGAAATCCTTGGGCGGGTGCCCGGCGTGGTTTCCACAGAAGTGGATGCCCGCCTGTCTTTTGACACCGACGCCACTCTGGCAAGGGCTCGCCGTCTGATAGAGCTTTATGACAAGCTTGGCATGGACACCAGCCGCGTGCTGATCAAGATTGCCTCGACCTGGGAAGGCATCCGCGCTGCCGAGCAACTTCAGCGGGAGGGCATCAACTGCAACCTTACTCTGCTGTTTTCCTTTATTCAGGCAGCCGCCTGCGCCGATGCCGGTGCCTTCCTGATCTCGCCTTTTGTTGGCCGTATACTGGACTGGCACCTGGCCGCCTCCGGACGGGACAGCTTCCCTGCCGATGAAGACCCGGGAGTTCGGTCGGTCGCGCGCATCTACAATTATTACAAGGCCAATGGCTACAAAACCGTGGTTATGGGCGCCAGCTTCCGCAATGCCGGCGAGATTGAAATGCTGGCAGGTTGTGACCGGCTGACCATCAGCCCGGCCCTGCTGGAAAAGCTTGATGATGACTCCGGCGAACTGACACGCCGGCTCTCTCCGGACACTGCCAGGAGCCATGACAACCCCGGCCGGATCGATGAAAAACTGTTCCGCTGGGAATCCAACGAAGACGCCATGGCGACCGAGAAGCTTGCGGAGGGTATTCGCCGCTTTACCAGCGACCAGATCGAACTGGAAAACCGGGTCAGACGTCTGTCCAACGCAGCCTGACTCTACCGAACGCGAGGAGCAACATGATAGAGCGCCTGAAGCAGCTGTTCTCAACCGCTGACCAGAAGCCCGGAAAGCCTGACGCCCATCAGCTGACTGTGGCCGCAACAGCGCTGATGGTACAGCTTTCGCGGGTAGATAACGATGAAGACCAGGCCGAGCTGAAAACCATTGTCGACTGTGCTTTACGCAGCCACGAAGTTACCCGTGAGGAAGCCGAAGAGATACTGGAAGACGCGCTGAGTCAGGCCGACGATTCCACCTCTCTCTACGAGTTTACCGGACTGATCAATGAGCATCTCGATCAGCAGGAGAAACAGGCTTTGCTGGAGAGCATCTGGCGGGTTGCCTTTGCTGACGGACGCATTGACAAGTATGAAGAGCACCTGATCCGGCGCATGGCGGACCTGCTTCACCTTAACCACCGGGAATACATGCAGGCCCGCCACCGGGCTGAAGGCCAAAGCTGAGACCGGCAGATCAACCATGCAAGTTCAAGAGCGCCTGAGGAGACACCATGTTAGCGATACTCCATCCTGATACGGCCAGGGACAGCGAAGCCTATCGACAGACCATGCACTTTCTCGAAAACCTGCCGGGCGTGTCGGTGCGGGTGCATGAAATTCAGGGCGAAAGGCAGCGCCTGACCGAAATTTATCTTCTGGGCGACACCAAGGGCCTGAACAAGGAAGAGATTGAGGCGCTGCCTGCGGTTGAACGCGCTATCCGCATTTCCGATGACTACCGCATACTTGGCCGCCACAAGGACGACCTTCGCCAGAGTGGCTTTACCTACAACGGCGTCACTTTTGACCAGAGCAATCTCAATGTCTTTGCCGGCCTTTGCGCGGTTGATGTACCGGAACACGTTGAACAGATGATGCAGGCACTGCAACAGCATGGCGAAGTCTGCACCCGCATGGGCGCTTACAAGCCCCGGACCAATCCCTATTCGTTTCAGGGCCACGGCAAAGGCTGTCTGCCCTGGGTTTTCGATAAAGCCGGCAAGCATGGCATCAAGGTGATCGCCATGGAAATCACCCATGAAAGCCATATTGAAGAGATTGATGAATGCCTCGAAAAACTGGGGCGGCCCACTGGTGTCATGCTGCAGGTGGGTACCCGCAACACCCAGAATTTCGAGCTGTTGAAAGCCATCGGCCGCCAGAACACCTACCCGGTGCTGCTGAAAAGAGGCTTCGGGATTACCCTCAACGAATCATTGAACGCGGCTGAATACCTCGCCAGCGAGGGTAATGCCAACGTTATTTTCTGCCTGCGCGGTATGAAGACAGAGGCCGGCCAGCCGCACCGGAACATGGTGGACTTCGCTCATGTGCCGGCCGTCAAACGGCTGACCCGCATGCCGGTCTGCGTTGACCCGTCGCACTCTGTCGGCAGTCGTGAAAAATCGCCCGATGGCATCCTTGATGTCATGCATGCCACCGCCCAGGGCGTGATTGCCGGCGCCAACATGGTACTTGCAGACTTCCACCCCAAACCCGAAAAAGCGCTGGTCGACGGACCCCAGGCACTGCTGATGGACGAGCTTCCGGCTTATCTGGAAGACATCCATCTGTGCCACGAGACCTGGAAGAAACGTCAGCAGATCTACCGCAGAATGAAGGATGCCCGGGCAGAATGATTGTTTACGGACACCGTGGCGCAAAAGGTGAAGCGCCGGAGAACTCCCTGGCGGGATTCAGGCATGCCTTTCGCCACGGCATACGTCATTTCGAGCTGGACCTGGTGCTGTCAAAAGACGGCAAACCGGTAATTATTCACGACCTGACCGTTGATCGCACCACCGACCAGACCGGCGAGGTGTATAAATACACAGCCTCAGAGCTGGCGGGCATGGACGCCCGTCGCAACACCACGGCGTGGCCCTCAAGTGTCGGGGTACCAGGCCTGGAGGACCTTCTGAACGAGTTTCCGGAAATCGAGCACCTGCAGCTTGAGGTAAAGAAGGATGCCCGCCAGCGCCTTAACGTGCTTTGCAACCGGATAATAGAGGTCATACAACGTCGCGGACTCTATGGGCAGGTCGTAGTCACCTCCTCCGACACCCGCTTCCTGCGCGAAGTACGACGGCGGGACCGGAAGGTGAAAACAGGCCTGGTCAGCAACCGGAAATTTCCGCGACCAACCAAGGTAGCTGCAAGAATGCATTGCGACTATTTGTGTCTGGGCTGGAGAATCTGCAGCAGGGGACTTGTTGACGAGGCCCACCGTCGAGACATGAAAGTGTCAACATGGACCGTCAACCGGATTCACGACATGCTTTATCTTGAGGACATGGGCGTGGACAGCATTATCACCGACTACCCGACCAGTACCCGCATATACTTCGATAACCGCGCTCGTAACCCGTTACCGCTGGCGACCGGCACCAGCCGCGAATCCGCAACCACCGCCTGATCAGAAAATACGATTCAGACCGTTCAGCGCCGCGAGCCGGCAGGCTTCCGCCATCAACGGATAGTTAAACGTCGGGTTAATGAAATAATTCATTTTCCGGATTTTGATGCATCATAGGTAAGCTCGTCTGCAGACTGCCCCCCTGCGGACCTGCGTTCATTTTCTTCTTCGCATTTCTGGGGGCTACCGCCGCAGATATCACACGTTTTACTGATGCCCATGGCGCCGAGACCGCCGCAGGAGCCACTAATGGGCTTGCGCCCCATCATGACGCCAACGGACATGGCAGCGACCAGAAACATCACAATCATCAAAACCAGCAGAAAAGTACCCATAGCACCCTCCCCATCATTGAGTCAGAAACGAGGAAAAAGCCGGCGAATAATCCGTTTCAAAACCGTCTTCTCCACGAACAATAAAGTAAGCGGCGATATTCTCCCGTGTCGCCAACGCTATCGCTTTGTCAGAACCCATCACATTGAACGCCGTTGCCAGCGAATCTGCCGTCATGCAATCCTCGGCAATAACAGTCACGGACGCCAGATCATGATCGATCGGCCTGCCATCAACGGGGTCAATTGTATGGGAAAAGCGCTTTCCATCCGATTCGTAATAGTTACGATAGTCACCCGATGTTGCCATGGCCCTGTCACCGATCACAACCACCCGGTTGACCTGACGCTGAGCAGACAGAGCCGCTGGCTCCTCAATGGCAAGACGCCAGGCATTGCCGTCGGGCTTGCGGCCCTGAACGCTGACTTCGCCACCAATTTCAACCAGAAATGCCGACAAACCCTCCGACTCCAGGTAACGGGCAACCTCATCCACCGCATAACCCTTGGCAATGGCAGACAGATCCACATACTGCCGTGGCTCCGCCCGTAATGCTGGTGGTTCAGCTCTGAGATCCAGCTTCTGATACCCGATCCGCGACAGTAATAACGCCAGTTGCTCTTCTGTGGGGACGTCTTCCGGCCTTGCCTCCGGACCAAAACCCCAGAGGTTGACTACCGGACCGATGGTAACATCAAAAGCTCCTTCGGTTAGATCCGAGATCTGGCGGCTTCTGGCCAGTACCCGGTAAAGCCCGGGTGAGATGGTTGTCCACTGACTCTGATCTGGCAACTGGTTGAAGCGCGACAGTTCCGAGTCGTCGCGCCACGTGGACATGGCCCCATCCACATCCTTGAGGACCTCTCCAATCCCCCTGGCGACGGATTCCAGCCTTGCCTGATCGTCTTCCATGACCACGTTGACGTGATACCCGGTCCCGAACACAGGGCCGGATATTTCCCAGACTTTTTCCTCTGCCTCGAACGAGCAACCCGCCAGCACAACCAGGGCCAGAACCCCCAAGGTTCTGGCCACTGCTACCCTGACGGGCCCGGTCATGCAGCACGCCATGCGAGTTGCTTAACCCCCGAAGTCATCCAGCATGATGCTTTCGTCCTCGACACCCAGATCCTTCAGCATCTTGATACAGGAAGCATTCATGATGGGTGGCCCGCACATGTAATACTCACAGTCTTCAGGAGCCGGGTGGTCCTTCAGGTAATTTTCATACAACACATTGTGGATGAACCCGGTCGGACCCTGCCAGTTATCGGAAGGCAAGGCATCGGACAGGGCCACATGCCACTCAAAGTTGTCATTTTCTTCCTGCAGCATGTCGAAATCCTCGACATAGAACATCTCGCGTACACTGCGGGCGCCGTACCAGAAACTGATCTTACGATTCGTATTCAGGCGCTTGAGCTGGTCAAAAATGTGTGAGCGCATGGGTGCCATACCGGCACCACCACCGATGAAAATCATTTCCGCATCGGTCTTCTTGGCGAAGAACTCGCCGAATGGACCCATAACGGTGATCTTGTCGCCCGGTTTAAGAGCGAACACATAGGAGGACATGATACCCGGCGGATGATCTGTGCCCGGGGGCGGCGTTGCTATACGGATATTGAACTTGAGAACGCCCTTCTCTTCCGGATAGTTGGCCATGGAATAGGCACGAATGGTCTCTTCCTTGTTGACCGCCTTGTAACGCCAGATATCGAGCTTGTCCCAGTCTCCCCGGAAATCCTCTTCGATATCGAAATCCTTGAACTCGATTTCGTAGGGAGGACATTCCAGCTGGACATAACCTCCTGCCCGGAAATCCACTTCCTCTCCTTCCGGCAGCTTGAGCACCAGCTCCTTGATGAAGGTGGCCACGTTGTGGTTAGACTCTACAACGCATTCCCACTTCTGCACACCGAAGAATTCTTCCGGAACCTCTACTTTCATATCCTGCTTCACCGGAACCTGACAGGAAAGACGCCAGCCCTCCTTTTCTTCGCGGTTGGTGAAATGAGTCTTTTCCGTGGCCAGCATGGCACCGCCACCTTCCAGAACCTTGCACTTACACTGGGCACAGGTCCCGCCGCCACCACAGGCAGAGGACAGGAAGATACCGCTGCCGGCAAGCGTACCCAACAGCTTGCCACCGGCTTCGGTTGTTACCGTATGTTCCGGGTCGTCGTTTATTTCAATCGTCACGTCACCAGTGCTAACGAGCCTGGATCTTGCCGCGAGGATGACTGCGACAAGGGCCAGCACGATAACGGTGAACATGACCACGCCGAGAATAATTTCTGTATTCATGGTCTCGCCTTTTCGTTAAACCCAATCACCGGGTTGTTACAGTGAAATACCTGAGAATGACATAAAGCCAAGGGACATCAGCCCAACCGTGATGAAGGTGATGCCGAGGCCCCGCAGCCCTTCGGGTACATCGCTGTACTTGAGTTTTTCACGGATACCGGCAAGGGCAATAATGGCAAGCGCCCAGCCAACACCGGCACCGAATCCGTAAACCAGGCTTTCGCTGAAGGTGTAATCACGTTCAACCATGAACAGTGAGGCACCCAGAATGGCGCAGTTCACTGTGATCAATGGCAGGAACACGCCCAAAGCAGCGTAGAGAGCCGGAATATACTTATCCATGATCATTTCCATGATCTGGATAAGAGCGGCTATTACCCCGATATACGTGAGCAGGCCCAGAAAGCTCAGATCGACATTGGGCAAACCTGCCCAGTCCAGTGCGCCTTCTCTAAGGATGGTGTTATAGAGCAGGTTATTCACCGGCACGGTAATCGTCAGTACTACAATAACCGCGATACCGAGACCCGTTGCCGCTTCAATCTTCTTGGAGATCGCCAGGAATGTACACATTCCCAGGAAGAAGGCCAGCGCCATGTTTTCGACAAAAATAGCCTTCAGAATCAGACTGATATAATGTTCCATCAGAATGCCTCCTTGACGGTATGGCGTGACATCTTGAAGTCAGCCTCTTCAACCTGCTCAGGCTTCCAGACCCGCAGTCCCCAGATTGCCAGGCCGATAATAAAGAACGCACTCGGCGGCAGCAGCAACAGACCATTGGGAATGTACCATCCGCCTTCGTTGACAACCGGCATGATGGAAACCCCGAACAGCGAGCCCGCGCCCAACAGTTCGCGGAAGAACGCCACAAAGATCAGCAGGACCGAATAGCCCAGGCCGTTACCGACGCCGTCGAGGAAGCTCAGCCAGGGGCCATTCTGCATCGCAAAGCCTTCAGCCCGACCCATAACAATGCAGTTGGTAATGATCAGGCCAACGAACACCGAAAGCTGCTTGCTGATTTCATAGGCATAAGCCTTGAGTAGTTCATCAACCACGATAACCAGTGAAGCGATGATCGTCATCTGAACGATGATCCGGATACTTCCGGGAATCTGTGCCCGAACCAGCGAAACTGCAAGGTTGGAGAAAGCTGTAACCGCAATAACGGCTGCACACATGACCAGCGTCACGTTCATGCTGGTGGTTACCGCCAGCGCGGAACAGATTCCGAGAATCTGCAGAGCGATGGGGTTATTACTGAAAATCGGTTCGAAGAGAACCTGTTTGGCGGTTGCGTCTGCCATGGTCAGACCTCCCCTTGGCGAAGTTTTTTCAGGTAGGTTTGGTAGCCCCGGTCACCCATCCAGTAGTTGACCAGATTCTCAACGCCCCGGCTTGTCAGTGTAGCGCCGGAAAGCGAATCAACCTTGTGTTCCTTGTCAGCCGCATCAGCGCTTACGCCACCTTTGACCAGCCTGATTTTGGGCTCCTGCAGTTGATCACCATACACTTCCTTGCCGACCCATTGCCTTTTCCAGCGAGGGTTATCAACCTCGCCGCCCAGACCGGGGGTCTCGGCATGGTCATAAAACCCGAGTCCCTCAATGGTATTGGCATCGCCTTTCAACGAAACAAAACCATAAAGCGTGGACCAGAGACCATAACCGTGAACCGGAAGTACAACCCGAACCAGCTCGCCATTCTCCGACAGAGTGAAAATCTTGGCTACGTCGGGACGGCTTTTGATACCGGCCGGGTCCTCCGCCGCAGACAGAATTCTGGTGGACATTTCCGGGTCCGATGCTGCTTTGTACATGTCGTACTTCATCGGGTCATCAACGCCTACTGCACTCGGATCGACATACTCACCGGAATCCAGATCCAGTAGACGAACATCAAAGCGGGAGAACGCCTGCTCAATCTCTTCCGGACTTGCGCCCGGCTCGAGCATCCCGGCAGCCGCCAGAATGTTCGTACGGATATCAAGATTCTGGTTCTTGATCTGGGCTGGCCGCAGCAAAACCGCAGCCGTTGAGACCACAACAGAAAATGCAATACTCAGCACCAACGCTACCATCAGCGTTCTGGAGACAGTTTCTTTAGCTTTAGCCACGTGCAAGCCTCCGTTTGATGTTGGCCTGGACCACATAATGATCCATCAGCGGTGCAAATAGGTTGGCAAACAGAATTGCCAGCATGATGCCTTCAGGAAATGCCGGGTTAACCACGCGAATCAGCACCGTCATTACGCCCACCAGGATACCGAAGCCCCAGCGGCCGGTATTGGTCATGGCGGCAGACACTGGGTCCGTGGCCATGAACATCATGCCGAAGGCAAAACCTCCCATAACCAGATGCCAGTGCGCGGGCACATCGAACATCGGATTGGTTTCGGATCCGACGATGTTCAGAAGCAGCGTCATGCCGATCATGCCAATCAGCACGCCGCCGACGATACGGTAGGAAGCAATTCGCATCACCACCAGTACTATGCCGCCGAGCAGTATGGCCAGCGTGGAGGTTTCACCGATCGAGCCCTGGATCGAGCCCATGAACGCGGACATCCAGCCAATCTGGGTTTCAAGGGCTTCAAGGCCGCCGCTGGCAGCCCAGCTCAGGGCCGTTGCCCCACTGAACCCATCCACCGCAGTCCAGACCGCATCCCCTGAAATCTGTGCCGGGTAGGCAAAATACAGGAAAGCACGGCCGGTAAGCGCCGGGTTAAGAAAGTTCTTGCCGGTACCACCGAACACTTCCTTACCGATCACCACACCAAAGGTGATGCCCAGCGCAGCCTGCCATAACGGAAGGTCCGGCGGACAGATAAGTGCAAACAGAACCGAGGTGACGAAGAAACCTTCGTTTACTTCGTGACGGCGAACTGTTGCAAACAGAACTTCCCAGAAACCACCAACAATAAACGTTACTGCGTAAATCGGCACAAAATACGCCAGGCCGTAAACGAAGTTATCCCAGATGCTGGCCGCGTCGTTTCCGGCCAGTGCGCTGATGAAAGCCGTTCTCAGCCCGCCATCAGCCATCATTGCGTCGGGGTTTTCGGCCAGGAAACTGTTGGCCTGAAAGCCGATATTCCACATGCCGAAGAACATGGCCGGAAAGGTACATATCCACACCGTGATCATGATGCGCTTCAGGTCCACGCCATCGCGGACATGAGAGGTCGTCGATGTCACCTTGCCAGGTGTATAGAAAATTGTATCGACCGCTTCGAAGAGCGCGTACCAGCGCTCGTACTTGCCACCCTTCTCAAAGTGGTGCTCGATGCCATCGAGAAACTGCCGAATTGCCATCTGTTAGCCCTCGATCTCGATTCGGGTCAGATTCTCACGGAGAATCGGACCGTATTCATATTTACCCGGGCACACGAAGGTGCAGAGCGCCAGATCTTCTTCAGCCAGTTCAAGCGCACCCAGTTTCTGCGCCATTTCGGTGTCGCCTACAATCAGCGAGCGCAACAACTGGGTTGGCAGAATGTCCAGTGGCATCACTTTTTCGTATGACCCGACCGGAACCATGGCCCTTTCGCTGCCGTTGGTGGTGGTGGTGAAGTTGAACAATCGGCCCTTGGTCAGACTGGACAGGTAGATGTTCAGCACCGAGAAGCGATTGGACCCTGGTGACAGCCAGCCCATGAATTCGCGTTTGGTGCCCTCTTCAAGCACGGAGATCTGATTGGCAAACCGCCCCAGATAGGCACAGGCGTCATCGCCCCGACGACCACCGAAAACAGACCCGGAAATCGTGCGCACTTCGCAGTCAGTGGCAATTTCACCTTCCAGCAGTTCAGTCAGGCTTGCACCGATACGGGTGCGAAGCAGGCGGGGCCTGGTTGCCATCGGTCCACCGACGGCGACAATCCGGTCAACCGGCAATTCACCGGTTTCAAACAGCCTGGCTATATCAATGACGTCCTGATAACCAATACTCCAGACCACCTTGTCCCCCACAATCGGATCAAGGTGATGAATATGCGTTCCGACGTTACCGGCCGGGTGCTTTCCATCAAACTGATGAACTTCCACCGAGTCCGACTTGGGCACCGGAACATCAGATCCGGGCCTGCCTGTCACGAATACCTTGCCATTCGTCAGTCGGGTGAGAATTTCCAGGCCATGCTCGAACGCTGACTTGTTTTCGCCAATGATGACCGTCGGGTCTGCGGCAAGCGGATTGGTATCCATGACCGAGACAAATATCGAATGGGGTGCAGAGTCAATCGCCGGGACCTTGCTGTAAGGCCGCGTCTTGAACGTTGTCCACAAGCCAGATTCCACCAGATTATCAACTACTTGCTGTCGCTCCAGAGAGGCAAGATCAGACTCGCTGTAACGGGCAAATGATTCTGCTTCGTCGCCTTCGACTTCGATCACAATGGACTGGAACACGCGGCGTTCGCCGCGGTTGATTTCTTTTACCACACCGGCAGCCGGTGAGGTGTAGCGAACGCCCTCGGTCTTCTTGTCCGTAAACAGCAACGTGCCGCGCTTGACGCGGTCTCCTTCTGATACAGCCATGGTCGGTTTCATACCGATGTAGTCAAAACCGATCAATGCCACATGGCGAACGGGATTGCTATCTGTGATGGTCTGCTCAGGAGCGCCGCTGATGGGAAGATCCAGGCCTTTTTTGATTTTGATCATTAGCCTATCCAATCATCAGAACTGTTCGATGGATTTGACCGTCCGGCTTCCCGTGCCAATCGCCTGTCGGAAACTTCGGTGGCTGCGTGCCGGAGGTACCTAAAATCATCGCAATTATAGGGTCTAAGGAACACTATTTCCACTGAAAACCCGGTCGAGTGTTCCGGTGGCAGCATATTCCCACCATAAAAAAACCCCGAACGCTGAAAGGCCGGGGTTTTATTCTGGAGCATGAGTCAGCCCGGGAGTCAGCCGCGAACCCGCTTGGGAAAAATCGCATAATCCACGCCGGCCATCTGACTGACAACGCGAATCACCTGCGCGCTGTAACCTGCCTCGTTGTCATACCAGACGTAAAGGATCAGACGTTTGCCGTTAGCAATGGTTGCCTGCGCATCCACGATGCCTGCATGGCGGGAACCCACAAAGTCGGTGGAAACCACTTCCGGAGAGTTTACAAAATCAATCTGCTTCTGCAGCTCGGAGTGCAGGGCCATATCCCGGAGATAATCATTCACACCCTCAACTGTCACCTCTTTTGAAAGATTCAGATTGAGAATCGCCAGCGACACGTTCGGCGTCGGTACCCGGATAGCGTTACCAGACAGCTTGCCCTTGAGTTCCGGCAACGCCTTGGCAACTGCCTTGGCGGCGCCGGTCTCGGTAATGACCATATTGAGAACCGCGCTGCGGCCGCGGCGGCTGCCCTTGTGATAATTATCAATCAGGTTCTGGTCGTTGGTGTAGGAATGGACTGTCTCTACATGACCATCTTCCAGACCATACTCATCGACAATGGCCTTGAGCACCGGCGTAATGGCGTTGGTGGTGCAGGAAGCGGCCGAGAGGATCCGGTCCTCCTCGGTAATCCAGTCGTTGTTGATGCCATAGACAATATTCTTGATCTCGCCTTTGCCCGGCGCTGTGAGTATGACCCGGCTCACACCCCTGGATTTCAGGTGCAACCCGAGACCTGCATCATCACGCCAGATACCGGTGTTATCGATCACGATGGCATTATTGATGCCATACTCGGTGTAATCCACCTGATCCGGGCCCGGCGAGTAGATCACCTTGATAAAGTTGCCATTGGCAATCAGCGCCGAATTTTCCTCGTCCGCGGTGATGGTGCCGTTGAACGGCCCGTGAACCGAATCCCGCCGCAGCAGGCTCGCCCGCTTCTGCAGATCGTTGGCTGCGCCGCCGGGGCGGACCACAATGGCACGCAGGCGCAGGTTGTTACCGCCACCGGCTTTCTCGATCAAAATGCGCGCAATCAGCCGGCCAATACGGCCGAACCCATACAGCACGACGTCCTTGGTATCACGCTCTGCATCCTCGGCGGACTGGGCATGATAATGCCCGACAATCGGCCCGATTTCCTGCCTGAGAAAATCCTCAAGCGAACCACCAGTTTCCTTGAACTTCACCGCCAGTTTGCCGATGTCCACATGGCCGCGGCCCAGATCCATGCTGTCCATGGCCTGCAGAATAGGTAGCGTGTCATGAACGGACAGCCCGCGATCCTCAACCTGACGCACAAAACGATGCGCACGGATGATGTCGATCACCGACTGGTTGATCAGTTTTCGGCCGTAAACGGAGGTCACCACATTGTTCTTGCGGTAGAGCCGGCCTATGAGCGGAATCATTGCTTCCGCTGTCGATTCCCTCTCCGTCCAGTTGGACAGGTGCTGATTGATCTGCTCGTGACTCACGCTTTAACCCCTACGTTTTTTTGAACCTGGAAAAGTGGCCGCACATTATCCAACGGAATTGCCCCCACGGCAAATACGCAATGCTCCTGAGTAAAAGGACACTCGCTTGCCTGCCATGACAGTAGCTTTATGGGCGGTTAGAATACCCGGTTTCCGACATCCACATCGAGCTCGGACAGCCATCCCGGGAGTTCCAGATCAGCCATGATTAATGCTGAAAAACAGCCCAGCTCACAGCTCAGACTGGTATCGCCACCGGCTCCGGTCAAGCCCTCAGATCACCGGCACTGGGGACAGCTTCATGGCAGCAGTGACGCCCTGGCCATTTGCGAAAGCGCCCGGGAGCATCATGGCCTGACCCTGGTCATCACCCGCAACACCGACGAAGCTATCCGCCTTGAGCAGGCGATGCGGTTCTACCTGGGGCTGCCCACTGACGAAGACCAGCCCGCTGTTACGGCAGAAGGGCTGGAACTGTTGTCCCTGCCCGATTGGGAAACCCTGCCCTACGATCTGTTTTCACCCCATCAGGACATTACATCCAGGCGTATCCGCGCGCTGCACCGGCTACCGGCTACCCGTCATGGCGTTCTGGTAGTACCTGCCAGAACCCTGATGCACCGGTTGCCACCGGTCAGTTTCCTGCAGGGCAATACACTGCTGCTGGAAGTCGGTCAGCCGCTGGACATCAGCAACTGGCGCCGGCAACTGGAAGCGGCGGGCTACCGCCACACCGAGAACGTCTATGAGCATGGGGAGTACGCCATCCGCGGCGCTATCCTCGATATTTTCCCGATGGGCGCCACCCGACCGTTCCGCATCGACCTTTTTGATGACGAGATTGAAACCCTGCGCACCTTCGATCCTGAAACCCAGCGCTCCATCGACAGGATCGGGAAAGTCGAGCTTCTGCCCGCCAATGAATTTCCCTGGCATAAAGAAGCCCGGTCAGGATTCCGCAACCGCTGGTTTGAAGCCTTTCCCCATGCGGATAAAGACGCTCCGATATATCAGGACGTAACCCGGGCGATTACGCCGCCCGGCATTGAATACTATCTGCCCCTGTTTTTTGACGAGACAGCCACGCTGTTTGACTACCTGCCCGAAGAAACGCTGGTATTCACCGCCGCCGGGCTAACCACGGCGGCCGAACAGTTTACAGCTGACACTGCAGCCCGTTACGAGGAGCGCCGCCATGACCGCATGCGGCCTATCCTGCCGCCCTCCCGGCTGTTCCTGAGAGACGAGGAACTGTTCGCCCGACTCAAGCACTACCCGCGAATCACCACCAGCGATCAGCCGGCACAAGGCGCGGGAGCCGTAAACTGCCAGACCGAACCGCTACCGGATATTGCCATGGACGGGCGAGCCGCTGACCCTGCCGGCCGGCTCAAACGTTATATCAGGGAATTTCATGGCCGGGTGCTGATTGGCGCTGAATCCTCCGGCCGTCGGGAAGCACTGATCAGCACCCTGGCGGATCATGGCCTGTCCCCGGACACCCTGGACAGCTGGCAGTCTTTCCTGTCAGAGCCGGATTGCTCGCTGGGCATTACCATTGCACCCATGGAACTCGGGCTGGTGTTGCCCGCACAGCACCTGGCACTGATTACTGAAACTGCATTGTTCGGCGAGCGTGTGCTGCAGCGCAGGCGCCGGCAGAAGCCAACGGAAGCTGACGATGCCGGTTACCGTGACCTTTCCGAACTGCGTATCGGCGCGCCGGTGGTCCACATCGATCACGGGGTCGGTCGTTACCGTGGGCTGGAAACCATTACCCTGGACGGCGATGCCAACGAATTTCTGATGCTCGAGTACGCCGGCGGCTCAAAGCTCTATGTTCCGGTGTCCAGCCTGCACCTGATCTCCCGTTATACCGGCTCCGACATTGATCATGCGCCGCTGCATAAACTGGGCACCGAGCGCTGGAGCAACGCCAAGCAGAAGGCTCTGGAAAAAATTCGCGACACCGCGGCCGAACTGCTGGACGTCTACGCCCGTCGCGAGGCCCGCAAAGGCTTCGCGTTCGAGGATCCGAAAGAAGCCTATCGCGCCTTCGCAGCAGGGTTTCCCTTTGAAGAGACCCCGGACCAGCAACTGGCCATCGAGTCCGTGTTTGCCGACATGATCAGCGAAAAACCCATGGACCGGCTGGTTTGTGGCGATGTTGGTTTTGGCAAGACCGAGGTGGCCATGCGCGCGGCCTTCATGGCGACATATTCTGGCAAACAGGTAGCCGTGCTGGTACCCACAACCCTGCTGGCGCAGCAGCACTACGAATCCTTCCGCGACCGCTTTTCCGATACTGCGGTCAGCATTGAGCTGCTGAGCCGCTTCCGCAGCGGTAGCCAGACCAGCAAAGCGGTGCAAGCCATCGAGGAAGGCAAGGCCGACATCGTGATCGGCACCCACAAGCTGCTGCAGGGGGATGTGAAGTTCAGGAATCTCGGCCTGGTGATTATTGACGAGGAACACCGTTTCGGCGTCCAGCAGAAAGAAAAGCTGAAAGCGCTGCGGGCAGAAGTGGACATGCTGAACCTGACCGCAACTCCGATTCCCCGAACCCTGAATATGGCCATGGGTCACCTGCGGGATCTGTCGATCATCGCCACGCCACCCGCCCGCCGCCTGTCAGTGAAGACCTTCGTGCGCCAGCGTGACGAGGCCATGGTGAAAGAAGCCATCCTGCGGGAAGTGTTGCGTGGCGGTCAGGTGTACTTCCTGCACAACAACGTGGCAACGATAGAAAAAACCGCAGAGGACCTGCGCCGGCTGATTCCGGAAGCGCGGGTCGGGGTCGCCCATGGTCAGATGCGCGAGCGTGAGCTGGAGCAGATCATGTCGGACTTCTACCACAAACGCTTCAACGTGCTGGTGTGCACCACCATCATCGAGACCGGCATCGATATTCCCAGCGCCAACACCATCGTGATCGAGCGGGCGGACAAGTTCGGACTGGCACAGCTACACCAGTTGCGGGGCCGGGTCGGCCGTTCGCACCATCAGGCCTACGCCTATTTGCTGACTCCGCCACCCAGGGCTATCACCGCCGATGCCAGAAAACGGCTGGAAGCCATTGCCGAGGCCCAGGACCTGGGTGCCGGGTTCATGCTGGCCACCCACGATCTCGAAATCCGCGGTGCCGGAGAATTGCTCGGGGAGGAACAGAGCGGACAGATCGAAAGCATCGGCTTCACGCTATACATGCAGTTGCTGGATGAAGCTGTCGAGGCGATCCGCGAAGGACGTACCCCCAACGCCGATTTGCCACTGAGCCACGGCACCGAAATGAATCTCAGAATTCCGGCCCTGATTCCGGAAGACTATCTGCCGGATGTCCATAACCGGCTGATGCTTTATAAACGCATTGCCAGCGTGGATAACAGCGAAGGATTAAAAGAACTTCAGGTAGAAATGATCGACCGCTTCGGATTACTGCCGGAACCGGCGAGGAACCTGATGCACCAGTCGGAACTGAGAATCCGGGCAGAAGCCCTCGGCATCACCAAAGTCGATGCCGGCGGGGAATGGGCAGGATTTGAGTTCGGCAGCTCAACGCCGGTTGACCCGCTGGTTCTGGTTAAAAAAGTGCAATCCGCGCCCGATGACTATCGGTTGGAAGGTGCCAACAGTTTCCGTTTCCGGCTGAACGATACTTCAACCAGTGGTAAGCTTGAGGGCATTTCCAACATGCTCGGGCAGTTAGCACCGGCAATGAGCCAGCAGCCTGCCCCCGGTAAAAAGAAGCGCCGATGAACAACAGCCAAAGTGAGTCCAGACCCTTGCAGACACCCGGTAGACCAACATCCAGAACTCTGGTTCTGACGATTGCCGCGATTGCCGTCACCCTGGTGTTTGCACCGACATCCCGGGCCCAGGAGACGGCTGCAACTCCGGCCCCGGCCGAGGTTCCCGGCGTTATGCCGCCAGCGCCTGAATTGACGCCGGAACAACAGGCCCTTGCCGAGGATTTCTATCGGGCAGAGTTCATTATTCTCGAGCGCATGATAGAGCCCTCCGCCGTTGACGAAAAGATGGCCAATAGAGTGCCAGAGCCACCGGATCTGGAAGCCGAAAAAGTCCTGCGTCATACCGATCACAACGGAGACGTTCAGACCACGCTGGAGCTGGTCCCTCGCGCCGAGCTACACCTGAACAGCGCAGCAGAACGTCTGGAACGCAGTGGCCGCTACCGCGTTTTACTGGCTGAGGGCTGGTACCAGGCATTTCCACCGGATTTCACGGGTAAACCGCTGTGGGTAACGATCGGGGACTGGTTGCCAGGCGCGGAGCACACCGACGTTCAGGGCATGATCACCATCGACCGGCAGCGCTATCTGCACGTTGATGTCCGGCTCAATCACTGGGTGCCTGAAGCCCCGACGGAAAGCCTTCTGGGCATTGACCTCAATGCCGAAACCCCGACCCGGCCCCACCCGCCAAGGATCGCAATCGAACCGGCAGGCCTGAAAGACACTCCCCCGGAAGATGAGACCGCTATTGACCCAGCGGAAGCACAAGCCGGAACCGCTGATTTAACGCCGGATAACGCAGAGACCGGGCAACCACGGGCACTGATCGCGGGCCTCAACTGGCCCCGTGCAGAACTGCTGACCTGGATACGGGAAACCCGCCGTATGCGCAGTGAAGAGGTGCATTTTCTCGACGCCCCTACCCTGGGGGTGCTGATTTTCTTCAAAAAGATCGAGCCGGAGGATGCCGCCCCACTGATCCGGAAACTGGGCCTTACGGGCGATCAGGAGCCGGAAGAGTCCCAAGAGGCGCCATAGCAACCTCCAGCAGTTTCCGGACACCGGACATGCCGGTAGCAATGGCCGCTTCAATGTCCGCCATGGTGATGACCTGATCGGTTTTTCCCGCTGCCCAGTTAACGACCAGCGCCAGGCAGACATAATTCATGCCCAGTTCAGCGGCCAGCGCGGCCTCAGGCATACCGGTCATCCCGACCAGGTCGCAGCCATCGCGCTCCAGCCTGCAGACTTCCGCCGCCGTCTCCAGGCGTGGACCCTGGGTGGCCGCGTATACGCCAAAGTCAGAAACTGACATGGATTCATCGACTGCGGCACGGATCAGTAGCTGGCGCGCGCGCTCTGAATAGGGGTTGGTAAAGTCGATGTGGGTGGTACGGTCAAGGTCGTCTTCAAAAAAGGTGCTCGCCCTGCCCCAGGTGTAATCAATCAGCTGGTCCGGTATTACAATCCGGGCCGGGCCCATTTCCGGATGAATGCCACCCACGGCATTGACACCGACAACCGTGCGAACGCCCGCATCGTATAGCGCCTGCAGGTTGGCCCGGTAGTTTACCCGGTGCGGGGGTATCCGGTGCGGGTCGCCGTGCCGGGCGATAAAAACCACCGGCTGGTGCCGGATAGCACCCTCTGCAAGCGCTGATGAAGGCGATCCCCAGGCGTTCTTGACCTCATACCGACGGCTGATTTCCAGCCCGGCAAGCGTGGTCAGGCCGGTGCCACCAATAACACCGACCGGTGCAACGGTCCCGGGCTCAGTCATCCTGGGCGCCCTCACTTTCACCGGACGTTGCCGGGGCGGCAGTTTGCCTGCTGCCGGATCGCCCCTGCTTCTCCGAATGCGCGGAAGGGGCGAGATCCAGGTCCGGCTCGGCATTGCCGGCAAGGTGCAGCGTCCGCGTCGGAAACGCAACTTCCGCTCCGTGGTCTTCGATGATCTGGCTGATTTTCAACAGGACGTCCTGTTTTACCTCGTGGAAGTTCACCCAGTTTATGGTTTTGGTAAAGGTGTAGACCATTATATCGAGGGAGGACGCACTGAAAGTCTCGAAATTCACAATCAGCGTCTGGTTTGCATCAATCTCTTCGTGGTTCTCAAGCATATCCTTGATATCGGCAACAATTGTGGCCATCTGGCTGACGTCTGCGTAGCGGATACCGATGTTCTCATAGATCCGGCGATTGAACATCCGCGACGGGTTTTCAACGGCAATGGTGGTGAATACCGAATTCGGAACGTAAAGCGGGCGCTTGTCGAAGGTGCGAACGGTGGTCAGCCGCCAGCCAATGTGTTCAACCGTACCCTCAATGTTCCGGTCCGGTGAGCGCACCCAGTCACCGACCTTGAAGGGTCTGTCCAGATGGATAATGAACCCCCCGAAAAAGTTGGCAAGCAGGTCTTTTGCCGCAAAACCAACAGCAATACCACCCACACCACCGAAGGCCAGCGCACCGGAAATCGAATACCCCAGCGACTGCATGGCAATCAGCGCTGCGGTGATGATGACCACCGCCCGGGCAAGTTTGCTGACCGCCGTCACCGTGGTGTAATCCATCGGTGTTGTCATCTTCGTCGGCGAAGACAGGATACCCTCACCTTCCTTGATCAGACGCAGGATGGTCCAGACCAGAATCCAGACAAAACCCAGCTGGAGTACGGTGTCATTTACTTTGAAAATCTCCGCCTGGGAAAACCGGTGGGCAACTTCTGCGGCCCAGTAAACGCCCTGAAGCCATACGAAAGCGACAATCGGTTTTCTTGCGGCATGAAGCAGTGCATCGTCCCAGAGGTTGCCGGTGCGCTGAAACCGCTTCTCCAGCACATAGACCACTCTGCTGGCCAGATAGGCAACGGTGGCTGTGGCAAATACCAGGCCAAAGACCACAAGGCTGACCCGCCAGCTTTCGGATAGCAGGCTCCAGTCCTGAACCAGGCTTGCGATAATGGGGGGAGTTTCTTCAATCATCAGCAGCCTCGGCCATGCGCTCAGGTGATGTCAACGGGAGTACCGGGCCGGACCTGACGGAACAGTTCCACAACCTGGTCATTTCGCATCCGGATACAGCCGTGGGATTGCGGGACGCCCATCGGTTCGGTATCCGGCGTGCCGTGAATGTAGATGAACCGACGAAAACTATCGACTGACCCCAACCGGTTTTTCCCCGGCTCGAGCCCGCAAAGCCAAAGGATACGGGTCAGAATCCAGTCCCGCTCGGGGTAACGGGCGGCAAGCTCCGGGGTGAGAATTTCCCCGGTAGGGCGTCGCCCGACAAACACCGTATTCAGCGGCCGGCCGGTGCCAATCATGGCTCTGACATAGTGTTTGCCGCGAGGCGTACAGCCACTGCCGTTGCGCTCTCCGGAACCATTCAATGCGGTCGATACCGAGTAGCGTAAGGGCCGGGTATTTGCCGTTTTCCAGAGCAGCAAAGTCTGATCGTCCAGACAGACCTCGATCTTTGGATAGCTGTCCCGGGCGGGAGCCTGTGGCATGCGCAATTGGCCTCTCGGTAAAAACCAGAGACGAAGACTAACCGAGTGAGCGGCGCTCAGGCAACTGAGGATTTACCGGCATGGGGCATCATCAGCATCGGATCTTCTGCCTGCATGCCAGCCGCAAGAAATGGCACCAGGCGAGCGGCGATTTCCTGCACAGTGGTATCGATACCAAGCTTGTTCTGGAGAATACCCCTCAGCGCATCGCTGCTGGACATGGTGAACGCGGTCGCACCGAGCATGAACTGAATGCGCCAGTAGCGGTCAACGGCCGACAATTGCGGCGTGGATTCCTTGAGCAGCCTCATGAAACGGCTGAAAGGCTGACTGTATTCCTGCTCCAGAAACCTGCGTAAATGTCCCTGGGACTGGGTATAGGCCAGACCCAGAAGCCGCATGAATATAGAGATACCTTTTTCATTACGCTGGGGCATGCGAATCGCGCTTTCGGTAAGCGCCCAGAGGGTCTGGTTAAGTGTCGGCGGCTGCCCGTCACACCGGGCCTCGAGATCGTCGAACGCGGTTTCCAGGGTGGCGGAAAATGGTGTCAGGAAACGGGCGAATACGGCATGAATCAGCGCATTCTTGGAACCAAAATGATAATTGACAGCGGCCAGATTTACCTTAGCCTTACTGGTAATCATACGAAGAGAAGTTTCGGAGAATCCGCGTTCTGCAAAAAGCTCCTCTGCCGCATCCAGAATCCGGTCAACCGTATCAGTCTGAGCCATAACAGTTTCAGCGCCTCTACCACACGTCTGTTTTAAACATACGTTTGATCCGACGTCCTGTCAAGCGCGCCCCCCCGGAGCTTGCCGCAGCCGACTCCCAGCCGTTATCAAGAGCCTGCTGGTGGCCTGCAAAAAAGGCCTTTTCCGCGCGCCCATAAGCTTTTTCTGCTTCCAGCAGATAGATCAGATAGAGCCGAATATGTTCCCGACGTTTCAGGCTGTTTGCCAGTACCCGCCGCTCTGATAGCGCCAGCAGCTCGCTGAAACGGGCGTCGCGCAGGGTGTTATTGAACTCTGCCAGGCGCGCGCACTGCCAGAGCAGCCCATCACTACCCTCAAGGTGGCGGATGTGTTTGCGTGCATCCTGCAGCATTCGCCTGCGCTTGATGAGCAGGTCCAGAAAGGAAGGCTTGCGCGTCAGCAGGCCACGAACAGAAGGCAGTCCGGAAACCAGCAGAATGACAAAAACGCCAAAGCCGCCACCTGCGATCCAGGCCGGTACCAGGCCAGTCATACCACTCAGAAACACAAGACCTGCCAGCAACGAACCGAACAGCCAGAGATCCCGGCGCCGGCGTGCCAGAGTCATGGTATAATTGCCTGGCCAGTCGGCCATGGCTAGAATCTCGAAATCCATCAGCACCACCCGATCGCACTGCCGCAACATCAGCCGGAGCTTTCTCTGGCGCGATTCGGACCGGGTTTTCTCATTACCGGCGCCCGATCCCGACGCTTCAATGGCTGGCTCTTTCCCATGGTCAGGATCTTGTTGATGGTCTGGTGGGGCCGCTGTTACCACAGGCACGGGATCAGCCTGTCGCCCCTGGCGGAGCAAGGGCTCCTCCGGGGGCGTTTCGGATTTTCCGGGTTGGTAACGCGTGTTTTCAGCCATGAAGGTGTATCGGCCAGGGCTGCCATTTCTTGAGTGTCCAATAGCTTGGCAGAGCCTTGCCTTGCCGGTATCCTTTGCGGACTACGGGCCCGGCAGACCAGTACCGGCGCCGGAACCAGTATAAGGGTTGTCATGTTTACAGGTATCGTTCAGGGTGTCGCCGTCGTTGAAGATGTAAAAGCGGCCCCGGGGCTGAGCAGTTTTGCCATCCGGTTTCCCTCAGACAAGGTTCAGGGCGTCACCATCGGCGCTTCAGTTGCCATCAACGGCACCTGCCTGACGGTGACCCGGCAGGAAACCGATCTGCTGTTCTTTGACGCCATGCAGGAAACCCTCGGGCTGACAACCCTGGGGACACTGAAGCCCGGTGACCGGATAAATTTCGAGCGGGCGGCCCGCATTGGTGATGAAATCGGCGGGCACCTGCTGTCAGGGCACATCCATACCACAGCTGATACCGTTGCCATCGACAGGCCTGAAAACAATTGCACCCTGACCTTCGAAGTGCCCGGTCATTGGGCCCATTATATTTTTCCCAAAGGTTATATCGCAATAAACGGGGCCAGCCTGACTATCGGTGAGGTCACCGAAAACCGGTTCAGTATTCATCTGATACCGGAGACCCTTCGTGCCACCACCTTTGCGGATATTGCCGTGGGTGACAGGGTCAATATTGAAATAGACAGCCAGACCCAGACCATTGTTGATTCTCTCGGCCCCATTCTGGCCCGTCTGGGTTACACTCCCCCCGCCTCCTGATGGGCAGCCTCGAACACCACAAATTTCGGGGTTGAAGCCAGCTGATGCACCCGGCGGAAGGAATGTTTCAGGGTGTGGTGATACCCCAGGTGGCGATTGCCGACCAGCAACAGGCGGCCCCCGGGCGCCAGCATTCCAGCGGACTGTTCGAACAGTGTCAGCGCGATGTGATCACCGACCACACCGCCCTCATGAAAGGGCGGGTTGAGCAGAATCAGATCAAACCCGGACGCCGCGGCGGGCAACCCGTCACTATGGGCAAAATGTACTGTTGCGCCGGGGAATCTCCGCTCGACGTTGTAACGGGTGCTGATTACGGCCTGACTGGACACATCAGAGAAAGTAACGTCAAGGTCCTGACGCTGCGCCAGGGCCACCAGACCAAGAACACCATTGCCACAGGCCAGATCCAGTACGCGACTGCCCGGGGCCAGGAGTCCCGCCTGCTGGCGCACGAAAGGCAGCAGTTCCCGCGTGCCGATATCCAGTTTGCGGCGGGAAAACACGGCGGGCAAGGCGTCCACCCGCAGGCCGGGTTCCGGAAGATGGTATCCCTGCCACTGATCACTCCAGCCCGCAAGCGTCTTTGCTCCGGGTTCCGAGACGATTACCCGTGCCTTTTTACGGGCCCGGGTAACCGTCCGGGGGTTTACCAGTTCATCGAAAACCTCGGCGCTGCTGGCCGGCAGATGTTTGATCATTCCGCCGGCGATGATCAGTCCCGACGGATCCAGCACCTGATTGATCCATCGCAGCAGCCAGGCCAGGTAATCGGTCTGTCTGGGAATTCGCATGATCACCAGGTCGAACCCGTTCTTCGGCGGGTTGATCCAGCTCACAGGCTCAGCAAAAGACGCTGACAGGCGGGTGTCGCGAGTGGGGTTGAGCCGGTGATTGGCGCGCAACGCAGAGGCCAGGGTGGCGCTTTCTGCCAGGGTGACGGGCGAAAACTCGCTGAATCCCAGCGTAAGAGCGCCGAACTGATCATCAAGGATCAGTACCCGGGGACTTCCGCGGCCCTCCGATTTCAGGCCCGCAAGAGTGTCCAGCCCGTGCCCGAGCAGCAATTCATCGGCCGCATCCCAGCCACGTAGTCCGGATGCATGATTTCCCGGCCTGCGGATACACAGCTCAATGCCATTAATCTGAAGGGTTTCAGCTGCCATGGTCGTCAGTATTTCCCCTTCGTTTACTTTTTTTATCAGTATTTGCGGAATCCGGCACGTCAGACGACGTTCTAGGCTGATTACTCTAGAAATTCACTTTAACCTTGGCAACACTGGTTTTAAACGAAGCATTCTTGCAACAGATGTTGCGCCCGGATCCGGCCAGAAATTTTCCCGGTTTACCGTTTGGTCCTTTTGTCGGGACACAAACTTTTGCCCCTCACCCCAGGGGCTTTTTTTTGCCTCGAAATCAGCCTTTTCTGGCGGACCAGACCGTAAACCTGTGGTCTTCCGCCAGGACTTTGACCGGGCCAAGGTGCTGCCGGATCAACGCCTGATAGGGCAAGAACCGGTTAGCAACCAGCCGCAGCTCCCCGCCTTTTACCAGGTGACGATTGATGCCCTGCAAAAAACGTTCGGTCACAGATGTGTCGGTGCGAATCCCGGAATGGAAGGGCGGATTGGTCACCACCGACTGATACTGGCCTTCAACATTTGCAAGGCCGTCGGAAGCGATGATGTTACCCTCCGCACCCGCCCGGTTATAGGTCGCCCGGGCGCATGCCACTGCCTGGAACTGGGCGTCCACCCCGTCCACCGACGAAATGGGATCGCCCCGCTGGGCCTGCAGCCGCTGCCACCAGCAACCAATCACCCCGGCACCGCAGCCAAAATCCAGAATTCTTCCCGAATCCAGCGGAATCCGGCCCAGGGTATCGAGCAGCATGGCGGTTCCGGCATCCAGCTCGCCGTCACTGAAAATTCCGGGTAAGGCGGCGACGTCAAGGCGTATGCTGCCATGTTCGACCCCATGCCACTGCAGCCAGTCTGAAACCCAGAAAGCCGGGGATGGCGGCAGGGTATCCGCCTGCCACACCTGACAGTGGCGTACGCTGTCTATCTTTTCCGATTGCGGGAAAAGCTCACGCAGTTGCCGCACGGCCCCGGCAATTCCTTCTTTTTTTTCGCCCACCACAATTACACGACCGTTCTTTCTGGTCAGCGAACGGGCCAGGGCAAGACGCATTGACATTTCAGCCCGTGATTTCGGCACAAAGATAACAACTGTGTCGGCACAGTCAGGGACCAGAGCCGGGTGGTCATACCCGAAGCTGACGGTCCATGGTTCATTGGCCTGCAGAAGCCCGAAAATGCCCATGTTTTCAGTCATCGCCAGTCCATCACCGGCAATCTGTTGCAGCAGTCCCGGGTCAGTCGGGCCGATCAGAGCCAGACGACCGGACACACATTCCCGGTTTTTCAACAGGGCCTGATGGGAATTGGGCATAGCAGACATGGATTAAAGCAGCCTCAGGCAAAAGCGGGAAGCTACTTTAAACCGAAGTGAAGCAGGAGGTAAACGCCGTACTCTGCCAGATCCTGCCCGCAGAGCGGCGGCGCGAAGCAGGAATTTACTTGTAACCCGAGACCATGGTGGCTTTCAGGGCATCTTCCGGGGACATCCCCCAGTCTTCAGAGGATGCCGGTTGTGATCGATCCGCACCCACATAGCGGGTCCTGCGGCCTGACGCTTTTGTCCCCCTGCGCGCATTCATGGCACTCAGAGCTTTCTGCATCATTTCTCTCATGGTTCATCTCCTGAATTACTACACCCGCAGTGTAACAACCGGAAGAACCGATAACTGTGATGACGCCGAGGGTCACCAAGTGACGCTTGTCACGAATTTTTGACAAAGTTTGACAATCGATTCGTCACTGTCTTTGCCGCCCGGAGCGAACCGGGCGCGACACCAGTTCCTTGATACTGCTCTGTTTTATCACATCTTTTTCATCATCAGAGCCAATATGCAAGCCCATATCCCGCAGCAGGCCATCCCTGAGGTCATAGACAAAACCGTGAACAGTCAGCGCCTGACCCCGCCGCCAGGCTTCCTGCACGATGTTGTTCTGACACACATGGGTGACCTGCTCGACAACGTTCAGTTCACACAGGCGGTCGACCCGGTCCTGCTCTCCGGCAACGCCGGCCAGTACGTCCTGATATTTATCCCTGACGTCCTGCACATGGCGCAGCCAGTTGGCAATCAGCCCGAAGCCTTCATTATAAAGTGCCGCCTTGACACCCCCGCACCCGTAATGGCCAACAACCAGAACGTGCTTCACTTTCAGCACATCAACGGCGAACTGGAGCACCGACAGGCAGTTGAAATCTGTATGAACCACCACGTTGGCAACATTGCGGTGCACAAACAACTCACCGGGCATCAGATCAACAATCTGATTGGCCGGCACACGGCTGTCCGCACACCCGATCCAGAGGTACTCCGGAGCCTGCTGATCGGAGAGCTTGCTGAAGAATTCCGGATTCTGCTCCTTGATACCCGCTGCCCAGGCTCTGTTTTTGTCCATTAAGGTGTCGAGTTGTCCCATGTCGCTTATCTCTTGTTCAGAAGGTTTCAAAACCTGCCAGTCAGGGCGACATTGAACGCTGGCAATGCCGCGACCCGAAAACTACTGGACCGGGTTGATCACTTCCTCATGCTGGGTGTGCATGGTGGTCTCGGCAAGGTCCAGCAACTCCCGCAATGCCACAGAAAACATCGCATATTCCGGTTCACGGACGCCTTTGAGTTCATTGAGCATGGATTCCCAGCGCTGTATCAGCGGTTCATACCGCTGCATCCAGCCGTCAACACAAGGACCGACTTCCTCGGGTTTGCCGGCGATGCGCAGAACACCCGTCGTCAGTGCACGCTGCTGCCAGTCCAGGTCTTCCCGGAAACTCTCCCTGGCAAGAGCCTGCCAGTGTGAGGCCGGTACCAGGTTTGCGATGGCGTTGGCAAACCAGTTCAGATCCAGCTTGTCGCCCAGATCATAATACAGTTTCGCGACGGTTTTCAGCGGCATGCCGGTTGCCTCATGGGCCTCGATGATGCCCAGTGAAGAATAGAGATAGTTGGTCCCCGAGACTACTGACGCCAGATCCTCAGGAACCCCTGCGTCAACCAGTTCATCGTGGCGCTTCTTCCATTCTTCGCGAGCCCGATCACCCAGATACTCTGGCAGATCAGAGGTGATCATCCATACGTTATCTGCAAACCGCTCCAGGTGGCTCTGGATGCTGAGCTCGGCTCGGCGGTTCCGCAACAGCCAGCGCACGGCGCGGCGAATCAACCGCATCAGATCGTTCATCAGCTCCATCTGAAGTTTGGCCGGAATAAAGTAATCCAGATACTCGATCTTGTCCCACCAGGTGTCCAGGCGGAACACGTCACGGGCAATGATCCAGGCCAGCGCCACGGAGGCCGCATCTGCCCCGGTGGACTGTTTCAGCCGCTCCACAAAAGTAATGCCCATATGGTTCACCATGTCATTGGCGATCTGGGTCGAAATGATTTCGCGGCGCAACTGGTGCTCGTTCAACTCCTTGACGAACTTACGGGTGAGTTCCCGGGGAAATACCTTGTACATCTCGCTGGCCAGCATCGGGTCGTCCGGCAGGTTGCTGGCAATAAGCGTCTGTTTGAGATCGCCCTTGACATAGGAAATGAGCACCGAAAGCTCCGGCCGTGTCAGGCCTTTCCTGTCGAGTTTGCGTTCAGTGAGCGTCTCGTCATCTGGCAGGAACTCAAGGCTGCGATTGAGTTTGCCTTCACTCTCCATGGTGTTCATCAGCCGGCGATATTCCTCCATCCGGGTAGCAGCACCCACGCTGGCGATGCTGATCGCCTGAACCTGCCGGTAGCTGTTTTTCAGAACCAGTCTGGCGACATCATCAGTCATTTCCACCAGCATCACATTGCGCTGCTTATGCGTCAGATCGCCCATGGCAACGGCCTGATTCAGCAGAATCTTCATGTTCACTTCGTGGTCTGAACAATCCACACCACCGGAATTGTCAATGAAATCGGTATTCAGGCGTCCACCGCGCAAGGCAAATTCGATACGGCCAAGCTGGGTCATGCCCAGATTGCCACCCTCGCCGATGATCTTGCAGCGCAGTTCGGAACCATTGATACGAAGTGCGTCATTGGCCTTGTCGCCGACATCGCCGTGGGACTCGCTTTTCGCTTTCACGTAAGTGCCAATACCGCCGAACCACAACAGATCCACCTGGGATCTGAGAATATGGCTGATCAGCATATTCGGCGGCACACGATCCGACTTGATGCCCAGCAACTTCTTCATTTCGGGACTGACCGGTATCGACTTGGCACTGCGGTTGAAAACACCACCGCCCTTGGAGATCAGCTTGGCGTCGTAATCTGTCCAGGACGACCGGGGCAGCCCGAACAGCCGCTTACGCTCTTTATAGCTCGCCTCCGCGTCAGGCGACGGATCAATAAAGATGTGCATATGGTTGAAAGCCGCCACAAGCTTGGTTTTTTCCGATGACAGCAGGCCGTTACCAAAAACATCGCCAGCCATATCGCCAATACCGATGGCGGTGAACTCGTCCAGTGCCGGGTTTATCCCCAGCTCGCGGAAGTGGCGTTCCACCGCTACCCATGCACCACGGGCGGTGATGCCCATTTTCTTGTGATCGTAGCCGTTACTGCCGCCCGAGGCGAACGCATCCCCCATCCAGAAGCCGTACTCTGCTGCCAGGCCGTTGGCAATATCGGAGAACGTCGCCGTGCCTTTATCGGCAGCCACCACCAGATAGTGATCATCTCCATCGTGACGTACCACCGCCTCCGGTGGCTTGATTCCACCAGCCTCCGCCAGGTTATCGGTAATATCCAGCAGACCACGGATAAAGGTTTTGTAGGCAGCTATGCCCTCGGCCTGGAAAGCCTCACGGTCCGATATGTCCGGCAGCCGCTTGGCAACAAAACCACCTTTGGCGCCCACCGGCACAATGACTGCGTTTTTGACCTGCTGGGCTTTTACCAGTCCCAGAATCTCGGTGCGGTAGTCCTCGAAACGATCCGACCAGCGCAGGCCACCCCGGGCCACCTTGCCGCCCCGCAGGTGAACCCCCTCCACCCGTGGCGAGTAAACGAAAATCTCGAACATGGGTAGCGGCAGCGGCATATCCGGAATCTTGTGGGGGTTGAGTTTCACGCTGATGTAGGGTTTGTTTTTGCCGTTTTCGTCAGGCTGGTAGTAGTTGGTACGGAGCGTGGCCTGCATCAACTCGATATACAGCCGCAACACCCGGTCTTCGCTGAGGTTTTCGACCGCATCAAGACCGGCATTGAATTCGATCTCCAGCTTTTGCTGCGCGGCCTTGCTCTTGCCCGGGCTCTGGTAGCGCTCCGGGTTGAAGCGAACCTCAAAGAACTCCAACAGCAGGCGTGCCAGATCCACATGATGAACCAGGGTGTTGGAGATGAAAGTCTGACTGTTGGACACCCGGATCTGACGCATGTAGCGGGCAAAGGTCCGGAGCAGGGCAATTTGCCGCCAGCTCATGTAAGACGACAGCAACAGACGGTTGAACGCGTCGTTTTCGGCATCGCCATACCAGACCCGGGTGAAAAGGTCCTCAAAAATCGGGCGAATCCGGTGAATATCCACCACTGTTTCGCCAGTGGTCTTGAGCGTAAAATCATGTATCCAGACAACGGCCCCGCGGCGGTCAGTCACTTCAAATGGATGCTCGCCAATCACCCGGAAACCCAGGTTGTCGAAAATCGGCATGACATCCGACAGCGGCAGGGTAACGTCCGGATAGAACAGCTTGAAATGAAGCGTGCTCTCATCTTCTTCCAGTGCCCGGTAGAAGCTCATGGTGAGCGTCTTTTCGCTGGTACTCCTGGCAATGTGGTCCAGATCGATGGCGGCCCGACGAGGCGAGAACATATCCTTGTAACTGGCGGGAAACGCTGAGGAATAGAGACGGTACATCTCGTTGCCCGGCTCCTCGCCATAAGCCTCGTTCAACGCCTCCAGCAGTCCGTCACGCCAGGACTGGGCGAGGGCAAAGACCTTTTCACGGATTTCCTGATACGGAATCTGGCGGTTTTCCATCTGGGGGACCCGGATAGTAAACTGCACCCGGGCCAGCACCGACTCAGAGAAATGCGTAACGAACTCGATATCTTCTGCGCCCAGGGTATCTTCCAGCACCCGCTCAACTTTCAGCCGCAGTTCAGTGTTGTAAATATCCCGTGGAAAGAAAGCCAGGCAGGTCACAAACTGACCATAGACATCCTCGCGCATGAACAGCTCAATACGGCGGCGCTCCTGGATATACAGGATATTCTTGGCCACCGCTAGCAGGTCAGAGGACTCAATCTCGAAAAGCTCGTCCCTTGGGTAGACCGTCAGAATCTGGTCCAGCTCCTTGCCGGCATAGTCATCCCGCATGAACCCGGAGCGCCGCATGACGGTCTGAAACTTTTTCCGGAGTAACGGAATTTCGTCAGGGCGTTCGTTGTATACCCTTGCGGTGTAGAGGCCAAGAAAACGCCTCTCACCGACGACTTCGCCCTTGCTGTCAAACTTTTTCACCGCAATGTAATCCGGGTATGCCGGCCTGTGCACGCGGGAGCGCTGAGCGGATTTGGCAAAAATGAAGATGTCATCAGTGCGGGTCATTTCATGCCGGGTTCGCTTGGGCAGCTCGTTAAGCCTGACCATGTCGGCCCGCTCATTATTAACCCTGAGAATGCCCAGTTCCGAGTTCTCGACCCTGCGCACGACCAGGCCTTTCTTGTCTTTGACAAAGTCGTACTCATCGTAACCAAGAAACGTGAAATGCTCTTTCACCAGCCACTCCAGAAAGGCCATGGCCTCCTGCTTGTCATCGTCGTCAATGCGGGCTGCAGTGCTGTCCAGTTCTTTACTGATCTCGGTTACTTTTTCTTTCACGATCGGGAAATCGTTTACCGCAATCCGTACTTCATGAAGCGTATTCTGGAAGACCTCTTCCAGTGCACGCAGGTCCTCCATGCTACTGTGACGATCAATCTCAAGGGCAATCAAAGCCTCGTAATGGGTCTCGCTGGCTTTCTTTTTGGGCGGATACACATTTACCAGTCTGCCTTCGCTGTCGCGCTGAACCTGGAGAACCGAGTGCTGGATGGAATGGGTCCCGATTTCCCGCTGATTGATGGCGATCCGCAAGGAATCGATAATAAACGGCATATTCGGATGCAGGATGAAAATCACGGTATGGGTCGACTGCCAGCCGTCGCTCTCGAGGTCCGGGTTGAATACCGACACCGGCGACTCATAAGGTTCGCGCTTCTGCAAAAACTGCCAGGCCGAGAGAATACCGCCATAGGTATCGGAAAATCGTCGGTTGGCCAGTTCTTCAAGAGGGATATGGGCGAAGTGCTGCTTGGCAAAATCCGTGATTTTCTTCGCTTCTGTCTCTGGAATCTTCTCAGCAAAGGCATCGGCCAGCTTTTCGAAAAACTGTTCCTTGCTGGCAATCGTCAGCGCATTCATAGTCAACCTCTGAGAATGTGAAATAAACGTAACCGTACGGTTGCCACTTAAGCATAGTCAAACCCTTGATTTTTGCCGCACAGATGCGAAAACTGCGGCATCTACTTACGCAAATCTTCCCGGAACCGGAGTGACTCATACCCATGGCATTGCAGGATACGTTCGGCGACCTGAGAACTCAGTTAGCGAAAAGGATAATCGGCCAGGAAAAGCTCGTTGACCGTCTCCTGATAGCGCTGCTGGCAGATGGTCATCTGCTGGTGGAGGGCGCACCCGGTCTTGCCAAGACGACAGCCATCAAGGCTCTGGCAGATCACATTGAGGGCGACTTCCACCGCATCCAGTTCACCCCGGACCTGCTTCCCTCCGATGTCACCGGCAGTGAAATCTACCGCGCAGCGACCGGAAAATTCGAATTCCAGCACGGGCCGATTTTCCACAACCTGGTACTGGCGGATGAAATCAACCGGGCACCTGCCAAGGTTCAGTCGGCGCTGCTGGAAGCGATGGGCGAACGGCAGGTCAGCGTCGGCATGCAGACCTTTCCGCTTGCTCGTCTGTTCATGGTCATGGCCACCCAGAACCCCATTGAGCAGGAGGGCACTTATCCGCTGCCCGAAGCCCAGCTTGACCGTTTCCTGATGCATGTAGTGATTGACTATCCATCAGCAACAGCGGAAAAGGCGATTCTGCACCTGGCCCGGGATGACTTCCGTCGGGGTCAGACCGAAGTGGAAAACAAAGTTTCCGCAGAGCAGATCTTCGAGGCCCGCAATGAGGTGTCGGATATCTACATGTCAGAAGCTGTCGAGCAATACCTGCTGGCGCTGGTGCTGGCTACCCGTTCACCGGTTTCTGTAGACCCTGAACTGGCCCGCTGGACAGCCTTCGGCGCCAGCCCCCGCGGCACCATCGCACTTGACCGGTGCGCCCGCGCCTATGCCTGGCTCGATGGCCGTGATTACGTCAGCCCGGACGACATTCGCACCATCGCCTTTGACGTGCTCAGGCACCGGATACTGTTGACCTTCGAAGCAGAAGCAGAAGGTCTGACAGCGGACGCGATTATCAGGCGCCTGATTGAAAATGTTCCGGTAACCGCCTGACCGTCGTGACCATGAGCTCCCTTGAACCCGCCACCACCCATATTGCGCTGCCGCAGCTTATCCGCCTGCAGGCGGACGCCCGCGCTCTGAAGCTGCCGGCCGCAAAGCAGGTCCGGTCACGCCAGGCGGGACTGCAGCGATCACCCCGGCGTGGCCGGGGCATGGCCTTTGCGGAAGTGCGACAGTATCAGCCGGGGGATGACATTCGCAGCATTGACTGGCGGGTCACCGCAAGACGGCAGTCGCCCCACACCAAATTATATGAGGAGGAACGGGAGCGGCCGGTCCTGCTGCTGTGTGATCTCGGGCCATCGCTGTTTTTCGCCAGCACTGGCGCCTACAAGCAGGTTCGCTGTGCGCAACTGGCGGCCATACTTGCATGGCTGGCGCTCTGGGCCGGCGATCAGGTGGGGGGCATCGTATTTGATGGCCAGACCCTGACGGTCCAGCGCCCGGCCCGCCGCAAAAAATCGGTGTTGCAGCTGCTGGACACCCTGGCAAGCCTTCAGCGCATCCGTGGTCAGCGCCAGGAGGCATTATCGTCAGACCGGCCGGGGGCAGGTCTCGACACCGCCCTCGGTGAGGCCAGACGCGTGGCCCATACCGGCAGCCGGATCTTTGTCATCAGCGATTTCATCCACCTGACTGACGACACCTCGCGTCTGCTGGGGGCGTTGGCAAAGCATAATACCGTCAGCGCCCTGCAGATCGTGGACCCACTGGAACTGAAGCTGCCGGACAGCGGCCGATTCGCGATTGCCGGAGACGACGGGCCAGTCTGGTTCGACGGCAGCAACCCGAGGTTCCAGCGGGCGTACGGGGAGAAAGTGGCCCGCCATCAGGCGCAGCTGCAAGAATGCTTCCGCACGGCCGGGGTAAGTCCGGCAACGGTCATGACCGCTGACGAGCCCGCGGTTGCGCTCCAGGCACTGCTTGGCCCTCGGGGCCGAATTGGTTAACCGATTACCTGCGGAATGATTATGGAACAGGACCCGCTGAGCCAGCTCAGAGACATTCATATCCCGCCGCCGGAAGGCTTCTGGCCGCCTGCCCCCGGCTGGTGGTTTGTGCTGTTGCTGGTGATCGGGCTGGCCATCGCTATCACGGTATGGCTCCGCCGTCGCCGACAAAAAAACGCATGGTATCGAATAGCCCGGCGCCGACTCGACCGGCTGGCCGAGGGCGCCGCCGGGACCAGTCGGTGGTTCAACGAACTCAATTCACTGCTGAAACAGTCCGCGCTTGCCCGCTACCCGGACCGGCAACCGCAATCCCTGAGCGGATCCGGCTGGGTGGATTTTCTGCTGGAAACCAGTCCTGCGGACCCTGCCGCCTCGCGGCCGGTTGTCTCGGCGATGGTTGCAAGCTGTTACCAGCCCTCGCCCACCTGCCCAACAGACGACGCCATCCGGTTTGCCCGGGTGTGGATCGGAGGGCAGAAATGTTGAGTTTTGCCTATCCCTGGGTGCTGGCCCTCATTGCCCTGCCGCTGCTGGCAAACGCCCGTAAGCGGCCTGCACCCGCTGTGGAAGCGCCGGTACTGCCGACCGGACACTGGCTTTCGGACCTGCCTGGCGTCAGTCGCAGCGGTAGCCGCAATTCACTGCTGAAGCAACTCTTGCTGCTGCTGATCTGGATTCTGCTGGTAACGGCGCTGGCCCGCCCCCAGTATGTTGGTGAACAGGTCCAGCTACCGGTCACCGGCCGGGATCTGCTGCTGGCGGTGGATATCTCACCCAGCATGGATGAACAGGACATGGTGGTTCAGGGCCGGAGTATAAACCGGCTACAGGCGGTAAAGCGGGTGCTCCACGATTTTATCGAACGCCGGCAAGGTGACCGCCTGGGGCTGCTGTTATTCGGCACCGAGCCCTATATTCAGGCGCCGCTGACCTTTGACCTGAACACGGTCCGCACCCTGCTGGATGAATCCGGCATTGGCATGGCCGGCCGTGCGACGGCCATCGGTGATGCCATTGGCCTGGCGATCAAACGTCTTCGCGACCGGCCGCAGCAGCAGCGAGTCGTCATCCTGCTGACTGACGGTGCCAACACCGCCGGCGAAATCCCTCCCGACAAAGCGGCCGAGATTGCCAAAGCCGCCGGGGTCCGTATCTATACCATTGGCATCGGCGCTGAATCGATGATCCAGCGGGGGCTTCTGGGTTCACGACGGGTCAATCCATCCAGGGACCTGGACGAGGGTCTGCTGACCCGCATGGCCCAGCAGACCGGCGGCCAGTACTTCCGCGCCCGCAGCCTGCCGGAACTGGAGCAGATCTATCAAAGCATTGACCAGCTTGAGCCCATTGAGCTCGAAGGCAAGCGCTACCGTCCAGTCACCGAACTCTATGTCTGGCCAGCCGGTCTGGCCGTGCTGATCTGGCTTGCATGGCAACTCGGCCGGGCGCTGATTCTTGCCAGGGCAAACGGGGCCCGGCGCGAGGAGGCCGACAATGGATGATTTCCACTTTATTCGCCCACTGTGGTTGCTGCTGCTGATTGCCGCACTGGTTATGCCTCTGGTTCTCCGCAGATTCCGCAGCGTCAACAGTGGCTGGAACCGGATCATCCCGGCAAAACTCCTGACTCCGCTGATCCGTGCTTCCAGGGCCGTTGGCGCCGGTGCCCGCTCTCCCACCCTCCCCCTCGCTCTGGCGCTCGCAGTGCTGGCAATTGCTCTCGCCGGTCCGTCCTGGCGCGAGGCCCCAACACCCCTCCAGCAACAGAACGACAGCCTGGTAATAGTGCTGGACCTGTCACTGTCCATGCTGGCAACCGATGCAGAACCGGATCGGCTGACCGTCGCCAAACGCAAGATCCGCGACATTCTCGATGCCCGCGAAGGCAGCCTCACGGCCCTCTTGGTCTACTCCGCCGACGCCCACGTGGTAACCCCGCTGACCGACGACAGCCAGACCATCAAGGGCATGCTGGATGTGCTGGACCCGGTTATCATGCCGGCCGCCGGTAACCGCGCGGACGCGGGTATACGCCGTGGGCTGGACCTGCTGGAACAGGGCGCGCCCGGCAAGGGAAGATTGTTGCTGATTACCGATAGCGTAGCCGACCGATACCAGGAGAACATCCGGTCCGCCCTGGCCGATAGCCGTTTCTCCCTCAGCACGCTGGTGGTTGGAACCACCGGGGGCAGCCCGATACCGCTTGCCGACCAGGGCTTTATCCGTGACGGCGGCGACATCGTTATTTCCCGCGCCGACCCCGAATCCCTTCAGGTCCTGGCCGAAGCAGGCGGCGGCAGCAGCCGGGCCCTGACCCTTTCCGATGCCGACATCCGGGCTCTGGAGCTGCGCGCGCAGGACTCGGACGACTGGCAGGAAAGTGACCGGGAACTAACCGTCAATCGCTGGCAGGACGATGGCTACTGGCTGCTGTGGCTTGTTATCCCCCTGGCATGGCTGGGCTGGCGCCGGGGCGCAGTGCTTGTGGTGGCATTCGCCTTATTACCACTGACGCCCCGCCCTGCCCAGGCCCAGTCCTGGGAAAGCCTGTGGCTGCGCGAGGACCAGCGAGCGCCAGCAATGATCCGCAACAACCCGGAACAGGCGGCGCAGGATCTTCAGGACCCGGATCTTCGGGGCAGCGCGCTCTATCGTGCCGGCGACTATAAACGTGCCGCCGAGGCTTTTTCCCGGGGTGACGCTTCCTCTGCCGTTTATAATCGGGCCAATGCGCTGGCGAGGGCCGGCGAACTGGAGGAAGCGCTGAGCACCTACGATCAGGTCCTCGCCGGGCAACCAGATCATGAGGACGCCCGGTTCAACCGTCAGCTGGTTCAACAGTTGCTGGAACAGCAGCAGAATCAGTCGGGGCAGGAGCGCGGCGACTCCGGGGATCAGTCCGATCAACAGCAAGGCAGTGAACAGGGGGATTCCGAAAGCCAGCCTGATACCCGGTCCGGCAATCAGGACCAGTCGGGCAATCAGGGCGAGTCCGGAGAGAACCGCAGCGAGCGTGAACAGGCGCAGAATCAGCAGCAAAATGGCCAGAATGGTCAGCAGCCACAGCAGCAGCCGTCATTGCAGGATGAGGAACGGCAGCAGGCCGGTAAGGAACCGGAACAGACCACCGGCAAACAGCAGGCTCCGGTTCCGGCCGAACTGGACCCGTCTGCCCTTTCCCAGGGTCAGGAGCAATGGCTACGGCGGGTTCCCGATGATCCCGGCGGTCTGCTCCGACGAAAATTCCTCCAGCAGTATCAGCAACGGGACACCCGGACCGACAAGGGCGACACACCATGGTAAACCGTCTGGTTTTTGCATTCATACTGATACCTGTTCTGTGGGCCCTGGTGCCCGGCGTCACGGCCGCCGGGACCCTGTCGGTTGAGCCTGATCGCGAGCGCCTTTACCAGGGTGAAGTGCTGACCCTGACGGTTAAAGGCTCCACGGAGATCGAAATCAACCTCGGTAATATGATTGAATTCGACGGCTCCAGCCTGCCAACACCGGATATTGAAAAAGTTGAGGACGATTTCGAAATTCTGGAGCGCAAGCAGCGGTACTCGATCCAGACGATCAACAACCAGACGAAGGCAAGGGTAACCTGGACCTACCAGCTTGCCCCGCGGAGATCAGGTCAACTGACCATTCCCGCCCTGCAATTCCGGGATGCGACATCCATGCCGATCACCATCGAAATGATTGATGGCCGTCCGCCGGAACAGACCGGCAGCGCCCGTGACAGTTTTATCGAACTGTCGACCGACACAGACAGGGTCTACGTCCAGGAGCAACTGGTACTTTCGGTAAAGCTGTTTTTCAAGGGCAACCTGATCCGGGGCGAGCTGTCCGAGCCGTCGCACCCCGACGCGATTATAGAAAGCCTGGGCAGACAGATTCAGTACACGCGCTTCCGGGATGGTGAGCGTTATCGGGTGGTGGAGCGCCGCTACGGGGTTTTCCCGCAGCAGCCGGGCGAGCTCCGCCTGCCGCCGATACGTTTCGAGGGCCAGGCCCGGGACCCGTCGGGCCGGCTGAAAGTCCTGCGCGGCAGCAAACAGCTGTTCACCGTACCAGTGAAGGATGTTCCCGCCAGCTTTACCGGCAAGACCTGGCTGCCTGCCAAAGAACTGACGCTGTCCGAGTCGGGGCTTCCCGGCGACGCGGACATCAGCACGGGACAGAATCTGTCCCGCAGCCTCGAGCTGGTTGCTGCAGGACTGCCGGCGGAGGCCCTGCCACCATTTACTTATGAGCTGCCGGATGGCATCCGGGCTTACCCGGAGAGTCCGGAGCGCAAGACGGTCCCCACCCAACAGGGGCTCACCGGCAGGCTGACCCAGACCGCGGCCCTGGTCCCTGTGACAGCGGGCGAACTGACACTGCCGGCAATCCGCATCCCCTGGTGGGACACCACTACCGATTCCGAAAAAGTGGCGGTTATCCCGGCCCGGAAGTTTCAGGTCCAGGCCATGCCCGGCCAGCCGGCATCAACCGGCAGCCCGGCAAAGAACGCTGACCAGCCAGCGCCAACGACACCGCCCTCTGCCCCGGAAGAAAATGCGCTGCAATCAGAATCAACAGGGCCCTGGTTCTGGCAAACAGTCGCGCTTGTGCTACTGGCCGCATGGCTCATCACCGGGTTCGGTTTGTGGTATTCACGACGCCAGCATACCGGCGTCAGAACACCCGCTCAGAAACCCGGGAACACCGAAAAGGCCCTGTTCTCGACGCTCTGCGAATCCGCTATGGCGGGGGCACCGGAAACCCCCGACCACCTCATCCGGTGGGTGCAGCAGCTTGAGCCACAGCGCTCGATCCTCAGCCTTGAGGACGCCTACAGGGCGCTCGGTAATGATCTGGTTGATCGCAGAATCCGTGAACTGCAGGCCAGAATTTACAGCCCGCAGGCGGGAGCCGCAGAAAGCTGGCAGGGGAAGCCGCTGGTTGACGCCCTGACCCGCTGCCGGGAACGGCTGAAGTCGGAGCCGGGCGCCAGAAATCCACTGCCTCCGCTCTACCCGGATGAGCTCAGCGCCCGTTAGGCCGGACAATTGCTGAGGCGTGAATGCACGACCACAGGCTGTTCATGGCAAACCGGTGCCTCTCGACACGGGTCGGGGTAGCGGGCAGTATGGGAACGAAAGCGCGACCAGAATACGTTGATCAGGCAGCCATTCAGATGCGATGAAAGTACCCAACGGTAATCCCCCAGCCCCGCAGAATCCGGACGCTCAACTCAAAGCGGTCCGCCCGGCCGGGGTCGCCCCGGCTACAGGCTCGTCAGCCGTGAATCCGGCGATACCAGCCAGTGCCCAGCTTGCAGAGCTCAAGCTCGCCAATCGCGAAACCGTCCTGGCACGGGTGGCGGAAATCAGCAATCAGCAGGCCCCGGGCGCCAGCCGCCTGTTGCTGGATGTCCGCGGCCAGAGCATCGCCGTTAACGCCAGCATTGGTGAAACCGCACTGGCGACCGGCGACTGGGTCAAAATCATGCGCGCGGGCAATGAACTGCAACTGCTGGGCAAACTCGCGCCAGCCGCGGAATCAACCATCGCCAGGGCCCTGGCCCAGCGCCTGCCGTGGCAACAGTCTGTCGACGCAGGCCTGATGAGAGCTTTCGCCACGCTGACAGCCGGGTTGAAAGCCGACGCCAGCACCAGCGCCGGGAGTGCGCTTTCCGGCGCAGCCCGGCCGTTGCCGCCGGGAGTCAGGCAGGCCATCGAACAACTGGTGACGCTGCTGCCGGGTCGCCAGACACTCGCTAGCCTGGCATCAGCGGCAGCCGGGGGCCAGCCTCTCACGACTCCGGCTACCGCAGCACCAACGCCTGCCACCGCATCTGGAGCACAAGCGGCGGAGCAGGTGCGCCAGTGGATCAGCCAGAGCGGCCTGTTTGCCGAATCCCGCACGGCCCGTGCAACCGATGCTCCGCCGGCAGATCTCAAACTCGCGGTGGGAAGAGTGATCCATCAACTGCTGGAATATCAGGGGCAGGCGCCAAACGGCTTCAATCGCCTGACCCCGATCCCCAGCCCGGAGCTGGTTCAGTCGCCGCTGCAGTTTCCGGGTGCGGCGGTCACCGGCCGTACGCCACAAGTCACCGCCGAACCGGTCAGCGTGGGGCAGATGCTCAGATTGCTGGCCGGGGTATTAAACCGGATTACCGTCAACCAGCTTCACAGCCAGGTGCTGTCTGGCAGAACCACTGCCGACGCTCCTGCACCCAACAGTACGCTGCTGATTGACCTGCCTTGGCTGAACCAGAACAACGAACCGCGCCTGATGCAATTACGCGTCGAAGAAAAGGCCGGACAGAATGAGGCAGCAAAGAAAAACCCGTCGGGAAAAACAGAGTGGAAACTGTCACTGGCCATGAACCTTGATCAGGCCGGGCCAATGCATTTTGACGTCGTTCTCGGCTTCGGGCGAGTCTCGGCCCGGGTGTGGGCCGAAAAACAGTCGACACTGCATCAGGCCCGGGGCCTGTTGCCCGGGCTTCGCAGGAGTCTGGTCGATATCGGCCTGGAAGTCACAGATCTGGAATGCTGCAAAGGGATTCCTCAGGGCGCAACAACCCAGCTTGAACATCGCCTGGTGGATACCCGCGCATGACCGACAATAACCAGAAACCATCGACTCCGGCAGCTGTAGCCCTGAAATACGACGGCAAATCCGCGCCAACTATTGCCGCGACCGGCAACTTTGAGCTGGCGGAAGAGATTATCCGGATAGCCCGTGAACACGGTGTGCCACTCTACGAGAACGCAGAGCTTGCCGGAATTCTGGCACGGCTGGATCTGAATGAGGAAATCCCTGAAACCCTTTACCGGGTCATTGCCGAGATCCTGGCGTTCGCCTTCAATCTGGAGGGACGGACACCCGAAGACGCCGGCCAGCCTCCCGGCCGCGGTTAATCTGTCAGCTCAGGCAGCCTGACGTTTGCGTAACGCCGAGACCAGCTCTGCTTCCGGTCGGGAAATGCCACAGGTGTTCATCAGATCTTCAATATCGGCGCCGAGATCGACCAGCCGCGACGCTTCATCATAGGAAATCCGCAGGGGATCATTCTGGCGCATTTCATCCACAGTGCCGCGCAATTCGTGCAGTTGCCGCTCGCAGCTCACAATCCGCTGGCCAACTCCCATGCTTCCGCTTGCCGTGGCATGAATCTCGCGCCCCAGATCTTCACTGCGTGTCTTTAACTCGACGCGCACTGCGCGAATCTGGCGGCGGCAGGCAATACCCTGAGCAAACATCAGGCAAAGAATGGCAACAGTCAGGAACCACGGGGCCTGAGCAGCAAAAATTTCGGTCATTACGAACGTCCTCGTTGATGTGACGCGGGCGTCCTTCCTGTGCAAGGCTGTTAAGCTGCCTTTACAGTCCGGAAATTTCAGCCCACTCGGTATCTGACAACATCTTTTCGAACTCGACCAGAATGATCAGTTCGCCATTTTTATTGCACACGCCCTGTATAAACCTGGCGCTTTCCTCGTTACCGACATTCGGTGCTGTCTCGATTTCACTGGCCTTGAGGTAAACCACCTCGGCCACTGAATCCACCAGAATTCCCATCACCTGACTGGAGGTCTCCATGACCACAATCCGTGAGGAGTCGGTCACTTCCGCGTCGGACAACCCGAAGCGGCGACGGGTATCGATCACTGTGACAACACTGCCCCGCAGGTTAATGATGCCAAGCACATAATCCGGCGCCCCCGGCACAGGAGCAATTTCGGTATAGCGCAACACTTCCTGGATGTGCATTACATCAATGCCGTAGGTTTCCTCATCCAGCCTGAAGGTCACGTACTGCAGTACCTGATCGTCATGAGCCTGTTTCTGTTGTCCGCTGGGGGATGCCATAACCCTGTCTCTCCTTTTCGGCCGCCCGGCGGGCAACCAGATCGTCAAAAAATCATCATCAGTGCCCCTTACTATAGTCGGGAGCACAAACCGTGCCAGTAACGCAAGGCGTTACCACATAAAGAACCGCATCGCGTCAGCTCAGATCCAGATGGTGTTCGCGTTCGGCCCGGACCAGCAGGTCGGCCATTGACCGGACATCCACCAGCGCACACATCTGCTCAATCACCGTACCAGCCAGCCATGGTCGTTTGCTGCGGGCCGAGCGCCAGCGCACCGCCTCCGGCCTGAGGGTAAAAGATTCGGCAACGTGATCACAGGCCAGACCCCACTCGCTTCGGTCCAGCCGGATAATGAATTTATAGTGATCACGCGCATCCGCCGGGGCGCGCCCCGCCATGATCCACTCGGCGGAATCCACCACCCGCAGATTCTGCACGGGATCCGGTCTTATACCCATGTACCATCGCGGACTGCCCGGTATCGACTTTACCGGCCGATCAATACGGTGAATGGCTCCCAACAGTATCAGTGGAACCGCCAGTTTTAACCCCGCGACCGAGAAAATCAGACACTCAAACGGTTTGTAGGACCACTCCGGACGGCCCGGTGGCTGCTGTTCCTCCTGCACAGGTGCTTCGCTGTGCTCAACCGCAACCCCCTGCTTGCAAGCCTGCCCGTTTTCCGGGGTAGCCCTTGGCTCCGGCTCCGTTTCTGTTTCTGGCTGTCGTTCAGGTTCCGCAACGGCAGACCCGTCCGCAGGTTCTTCTTCGGCGCTAACGGTGGCGGTATGAAGCAGCTCGTCAAAATAACTGACAATGGCTGAGGCGGGACTGGCCACCTGTGTCAATGTTTTGTCAGTCGTTCTCCCGACCCTGTTATCAGCCATTGCGCCGCTCCACCGCCGCGCTGGCCATTTCCGGCAGATCCCTGAGCAGGTGGGCGTAGGCCCGAACCCCGCGGGTTTCGGCAGCAAGCGCCGAAGGCGTCAGCCCTGCCTGACTGGCGTCCCGAAATTTTGTATCCACCGGAATGGCCGATTTCCAGAGCGTATCGGGGTAGCTTCTGCGCAAATGATTCAGGCTTCTGACCGATGCCTGGGTGCGACGATCAAACATCGTCGGCATAATGGTGTAGGATGGAGCGTTTTTCTGGGAGCGCATGATCATTCCCAGGGTGTGCAGCATTCTCTCCAGACCCTTGATCGCAAGAAATTCCGTCTGCACCGGTATGATCAGGTGCTGTGCAGCCGCCAGCGCATTCACCATCAACACCCCCAGCGATGGCGTAGTATCCAGCAGTACATAATCGAAATCATCCCAGAGCAGGGCCAGGGTACGGGAAATGATCCGGCCCATGCCTTCGACACCGACCAGTTTGCGCTCGAGTGTGGCCAGTGCCGTGCTGGCGGGCAGCAACGACATGCCCTCACAGCTGGTTCCGGTAATCAGCTGAGCCGGGAGGTCGTCCGGAACCTTACCCTGATGCTGGAACAGGTCGAACACGCTACGATTCAGGGTGTCCGGGTCATAACCAAACCAGCTGGTCAGAGACCCATGTGGGTCCAGATCCACAACGAGCACCCGCTTGCCGCGCTCGGCAAGCAATCCACCGAGCGTGACCACAGAGGTTGTCTTTCCCACCCCACCTTTCTGATTGGCGACTGCCCATATCCGCACGCTGTGTTCCCCCGGTTTGACTGGCCCGGAATCACCGGCTGCCATAAAGGATTGTCGGCCGTCATCGGCCTGACTTGAAGCATTTTTGGCAAGCATTTGCCGAAACAGGATTTCCGGAGCACAGGTGCATATACTGATATTGTGCCAGCCTCCCGGACCCCTCCGGCCAGATGCAACCGCGCTATCGCAGGGCGCCACGGATACTGGCATCACGGGAAACCAGCAGGACCACCCGGCGGTTCCGGCGGCGCCCTTCCTCGGTGTCGTTACGGGCAACCGGCTGGTGTTGGCCATAGCCGACCGCCGCCAGGCGCTCGGCCTCGATTCCTTCCATCGTCAGCATGCGCACCACAGCAGCGGCTCTGGCCGCCGACAGCTCCCAGTTGGACGGGAAGGCACTGGTGCGAATCGGCTGGTTATCGGTAAAACCTTCCACCCGGATCGCGTTATCGCGGTTGACCAGAACCGATGCAATGGTTTCCACAACCGGAAAAGCATCGTAGTGAGGCTCAGCGTCACCACTGCCGAACAACAGGCTGTTGCGAAGGCTGAGCTCCAGCCAGGCTTCGTTGCTTTCGACGGTGATCACACCCTGGCTGATGAGCTCATCAAATGCCAGTGTCAGCTTGTCAGCCATCGCCCTCAGGGCTTCCGTCCGGCCCTCTTCACTGATCGCCGGGTTACGGGGCGCTGCCCTGACCTGCGGCTGAATGACATCGTCTGCAGAGCCGGGAACGTCAACCGCTGGCTGGTCGCCGGCCTCGATGGGCCGGACAGAACGCTGGGGCGCGTTGAAAACGCCGGTCAGTGTTTCCGACAGTACCTTGTATTTGCCTTCGTTGACCGAAGACACCGAGTACATGACCACGAAGAAAGCAAAAAGCAGGGTAATGAAATCCGCATAGGAAACCAGCCAGCGCTCCTTGTTGTGCTGATCGTCTTCCTCAATTCTGCGCCGCCGGATCACTGTAGGAAGCCCCGCAGCCTGAGCTCTATGGACTTCGGGTTTTCCCCTTCGGCAATGGCGATGATGCCATCAATCATCATGTCCTCATAACGGCTGCGTTCTCTGAGGATACCTCGCAGCTTGTTGGCCACGGGGAAGAACAGCAGATTAGCCAGCGCAACACCATAGATGGTCGCGACAAAGGCCGTGGCAATGCCGCTGCCCAGGGATTCAGGGTTCTCCAGGTTGGTCATCACCTGGATCAGCCCCATCACCGCGCCGATAATTCCGATGGTGGGGGAATAGCCCCCCATGGCTTCAAACACCCGGGCGGATTCCATGTCCCGCTGTTCACGGGAGTCCAGCTCCACTTCCATGATGCTGCGAATGGTTTCCGGCTCTGAGCCATCGACCAGCAATTGCAGGCCTTTCCGGGCAAAGCGCTCCGGCTCCTTTTCCGCCAGGCCCTCGAGTCCGAGCAATCCCTGCTTCCGGGCTTTCACACTCCAGTCGATAACCTTGCCAATGCCGTCTTCCAGGCTCATATAGGGCGGGAAAAGGATCCAGCGTGACTGGCCGAATGCGCGCTTCAACAGCGGCCAGGAAGTCTGCAGAATGGTTGCTGCCAGGGTACCGCCGATCACAATCAGGGCGGCGGGCCCGTTAAAAAGCGAGTCAAGCGCACCACCCTCCAACAGGTTACCGCCCAGAATCGCCACAAAGGCAAGAATTATCCCTAGCAGACTGAGAATATCCATCAGCTGACCCCTTCCTGCAGTCGGGGCCCTATGTCCTGTAAAGCAAGAACCTCATCGGTCAGCCCGGCCTTGGCAACCGCCATGGGCATGCCGTAAATCACTGACGACTTCTCATCCTGGGACCAGATATCAGAGCCACTCTCCTTCATCAGACGACAGCCTTCTTTGCCGTCGGCGCCCATACCCGTCAGGATCACACCCAGTGTCTTACCGGGGAATGCCCTCGCCAGAGACCCGAATGTCAAATCCACGCAGGGTCGGTAATGCAGACGATTGTCGCCGGGCAGAATCCGGATACGGGCCTGGCCACCCCGGTTTTCAATGATCATCTGCTTGCCACCGGGCGCCAGTAACGCCAGCCCGGGTTTGAGCAAATCACCCTCCTCGGCCTGCCTTACTTCTATTTGACACATCTTGTTCAAACGCTCCGCGAACGCGGGGGTAAAGCTGGCGGGCATATGCTGAACCAGCACCAGAGGCGCCGGAAAGGACGCGGGCAAGCCGCTCAGGACCTTTTGCAGGGCCACCGGCCCACCCGTTGACGTACCGATGGCAACGACACTGTAGTGTTTTGCTGCGCCGCGACGAAGAATGCGGCGCGCGGCACTGACCGGCGCAGGCTTTTCCTCAGGCGTCATCACCGGCGGCCGTGGTCTGACCGGCCGTTCGCGGGGCCGGTCAGCGCCCCCCGCCGCGGCGGAACCGGCCGGGGTAGCTGTCGGTGCTGGTGACTTTTTGCCCGGGCTGCTGCGAGCCACATCCAGAATGCGCTCGATCAGAATTTTCTGCAGCTCACTGGTATCGCGGGCGATTTCTTCAAAGTTCTTGGGCAGGAAATCCACAGCCCCGGCTTCCAGGGCGTCCAGGGTAACGCGGGCGCCTTCATAGGTCAGTGAGGAGAACATCAGCACCGGAACCGGGTGTCGGGTCATGATTTCCCGTACCGCAGAAATACCGTCCATAACCGGCATTTCGTAATCCATGGTAATCACATCAGGGCGGAGTTTTTCGGCCATCTCCACACCTTCACGGCCGTTGGTGGCAGCACCAACTACCTTGATCTGACCAGATACCGTGAGGATTTCCGTCAGTCGTCTGCGGAAAAACCCTGAATCGTCAACGACCAGGACCGAAACCGTCATTCATTTCTCCTAAGCCCTGGCATGCTGCGTCTGCTTCAGAACCTGACGTACTAGCCGTAATGCTGCAGCAAGCTTGGAACATCAATAATGAGGGCGATGCGGCCATCGCCGGTAATCGTTGCCCCGGCCATCCCGGGCGTGCCCTGCAAGGCATGGCCCAGGGGTTTGATCACTACTTCTTCCTGACCAACCAGCTGGTCAACCACGAAGCCCACACGGTGAGTGCCCACCGCAACAATCACCACGTGACCGTTGCGGGGTTCCGCTGCGCCGCCACCCCGGACCAGCCAGCGCTTGATGTGAAATATCGGGAACACCTTGTCTCTGACCACGATACACTCGCGGCCGTCGACCACATTCTTCTTGCTCAGGTCCAGGTGAAAAATTTCCACCACATTGACCAGTGGCAGGGCGAATGACTGATCGTCCAGCTTGATCATCAGCGTGGGCATGATAGCCAGGGTCAGGGGGACCTTGATGATGACCTGGGAGCCTTTGCCCAGTTCGGATTCCACCCTGATCTGGCCATTGAGCTGGCTGATCTTGGTTTTGACAACGTCCATGCCCACACCGCGGCCGGACACATCGGATATCTGATCCTTGGTCGAGAAACCAGCGGCAAAAATCAGGTGGTAACACTCATTGTCCGATAACCGGTCAGCGACATCCTGCTCGTAGATACCCTTCTCGACCGCCTTGCGCCTGAGCACGTCCGGATCCATACCGGCGCCGTCATCACTGATGGACAACAGGATATGATCCCCTTCCTGTTCTGCCGACAATACCACCTGACCCTGCCTGGGCTTGCCGGCCCGCTCGCGGACATCGGGCATTTCAATGCCGTGGTCTACCGAATTGCGGACCAGATGAACCAGGGGATCAGACAATGCCTCAACCAGGTTTTTATCAAGGTCGGTCTCCTCACCGTGCATCTCGAGACTGATTTCCTTGCCGAGGCTGCGGGCAAGGTCCCGCACAACCCGCGGGAAGCGGCCGAATACCTTCTTGATCGGCTGCATCCTTGTCGCCATCACGGCGGACTGAAGATCGGTGGTGACTACATCCAGATTGGAGACCGCCTTGTGCATATGCTCGTCTTCACTGTCAGCACCCAGTCGCTGCAGGCGGTTCCGCACAAGCACCAGTTCACCCACCATATTCATGATGTCATCCAGGCGGCGGGTATCGACCCTCACAGAGGTTTCTGCCACTGGCGCACCGGCTTCCCGTGGTGGCATGGCAGCGGCAGCAGAGGCGGCCCCGTCTTTCGACTCGGAGCCGGAAGCCGCTGTAGCAGAGGTTTTTGCGGTCCTGTCCGCCGTTACCTTGTCTGCACTTGCGGAATTGCCGGCCGCGGCCGGCTTTTTGTCAGTCGCCGTGGCGCCATAACCTCCGGTGGGGCTACCCCCCTTGCCGTGCAGGTCATCCAGCAGGCTTTCGAATTCATCATCACTGATCAGCTCAGGGTCCGTCGACGGCTTTTCTGACGCTGGTGGCCCGGTAAACCTGCCTTTGCCGTGAAGTTCGTCCAGCAGACTTTCAAACTCGTCATCAGAAATTTCGTTGTCGGAATCCTGGCCACCAGATTCAGATCGGCCCCCAGATCCGGGCTCTGAGGTTTGACCCGAGTCGCCATTTTTACCTTCCAGCGCATCCAGAAGCTGTTCAAATTCTTCATCGGTGATATCACCACCTTGCGCTTGCGTGCTTGCCGAATGTTCATCAACGGTATCGTCTGCATCGTGGTCGCTCTCATCAGTCGCCGCAGTGTCCTCGCTGGCGGGTATCGCCAGCCTGTCGAGAGCCTTGATGAGTTCGTCCGGGGCGGGCGTCGGTTGCTCCTGATGACGAACCTGTTCGAACATGGTATTGACATGATCCAGAGCCTGAAGAACGACATCCATCAGGTCGGAATCGACCTTGCGTTTGTGGTTTCTGAGGGTGTCGAACACGTTTTCCGCTGAATGACAGCAGTTTACCAATGCATCAAGCTGAAGAAATCCGGCACCGCCTTTGACTGTGTGAAACCCGCGAAAGATCGAGTTCAACAGCTCACTGTCATCCGGTCGCTGCTCGAGCTCGACCAGTTCTTCAGACAGTTTTTCGATAATCTCACCAGCCTCAATCAGAAAGTCCTGCAGAATCTCGTCATCAGCATCCAGCGCCATGGGCTATCCTCTCAACTCAAAAACCAAGACTGGACAGCAGATCGTCCACATCGTCCTGTCCGGACATAACATTGCCCAGTTCATCCGCTTTTATCTGCGGACCCACGCCCTGTTCGGCGGACTCGGTTTTGCGCTCCTCGTCGACCGGTTCATAAACGGTTCCGGTGATCTTATCGACATGGCTTGCCATCATTACCAGGCTTAACAGGTGCTCTTCCACCTCCTTGACCAGGGTCGTTACCTTCTCGATAACCTGACCGGTCAGATCCTGAAAATCCTGGGCCATCAGTATTTCCGAGAGATTCTCGTAAGTGGCATTGGCATCGTGATTAAGGGTGACGAAAAACGTATCAATGCGAGCATACAGGGCCCGGAATTCAGCAGGCTTCATTTCCCGCCGGCGCAGCCTTTGCCATTCATCCCGCAGTTCCGCAGCCTCATCACGCATCGAGCTGGCCAGTGGCATGGCTTCCTCCACCAGATCCATGGTGCGATTGGCCGCCTTGCCGGTCATCTTCACCACGTATTTCAGCCGGTCAGAAGCGTCGGTCATCTTTGACAGCGCTTCCGACTGCTCGTCATTACGCGGGTCTATCTGAAAATTACGTATCGCTTCATGAAGGCTTCGGGTCAGCCGACCCACTTCCCGGTAAAGGCTGCGGTCCCTCACTTCGCTCAGATCGTTAATCACGGTCATCGCCGCGGCATAGTCGCCAGCGTTTAACTGTTCAACCAGTGCCGCCGCCTGGCTATGAAGCTTGTCGGTAACCTCGGAGTCGAGGCCTTGATGGTCTGTCTCGTGCTTGCTCATGGAGCCCACCCGGCCTCTGGTTACTCGATTCGCTCGAAAATTTTCTCGATCTTTTCTTTCAGCACCGCGGCTGTAAAAGGTTTTACAACATAGCCGTTGACGCCTGCTGTTGCTGCCGCAACTATCTGGTCGCGCTTGGCCTCGGCGGTCACCATCAGAACGGGCAGTGTTTTCAGCTTTTCGTCTTTCCGCACTTCTTTCAGCAAGTCCAGGCCGGACATGCCCGGCATGTTCCAGTCGGTGATCAGGAAGTCGTATTTGCCACTCTTGAGCAGGGGCAATGCCGTGTTGCCATCATCGGCCTCATCGGTGTTGGTAAAGCCCAGATCTCTGAGAAGATTCTTGATAATCCGCCTCATGGTGGAAAAGTCATCCACGATCAGGATGTTCATGTTCTTGTCCAATGGGACCTCCCTTTAGCAATGCCCGAAATTCGTCGTTAGCGCCAGCTTGAAATCTTTATTGCCATCCCGGCGCGCCCTCTGGCTGGCCATTGTCTGCGCCACCGAGTTACTGATGCCAGTCTGACAGGCGGCCTCTGAGGCGTAACGCCGCCTGACTGTGAATCTGGCTGACCCGGCTTTCACTGACGCCCAGTACAGCACCGATTTCCTTCAGATTCAGTTCGTCCTGATAATAAAGGCTCAACACCAGTTTCTCGCGCTCGGGTAATTCGTCGATCGCAGCCGCCAGACTGGCTTTGAAATTGTCGGTAGCCAGGCCTTCCAGCGGGTTATCTCCCGCGTCCTGTTCGTCTATCGGCAGATCGCCGGATTCATTGAGTTCATCCAGACTGAAAAGTCGTCCGCTGTTGGCATCGTTCAGTCCTGCATAATATTCATCCAGTTCGAGGCCCATTTCTTCAGCCACTTCCCAGTCCTGGGCCTCGCGACCCATGCGATCTTCCACGACCTTGATGGCACTGGAAATCCTGCGGGCGTTGCGGTGAACCGAGCGCGGTACCCAGTCGCCCTTGCGGATTTCGTCAACCATGGCCCCGCGAATGCGAATGCCGGCGTAGGTTTCAAACGTGGCACCTCTGCCGGGGGTATAACGGGAGGAGGCCTCCAGTAGCCCCATCATCCCGGCCTGCATAAGATCTTCAAGCTGAACGGAAGGCGGCAGACGGGCCATAAGGTGGAGTGCGATTTTCTTGACCAGCGGCGCATGTTCTTCAACAAGTGCTGAAGGACCACCAGCGCCGGTTATCGTGTAGATTCCTAGTTCTTTCGCCAATCTCGTGTATCCGGTTACTCAGTGTCTGGATCGGAATCAGACTTCGACGAGCCGCTCGACAAAGAATTCCAGGTGACCCCGGGGGGAAGTCGGCAACGGCCACTTGTCGACTTTTTCGGCAAGCGCTTTGATAGCCAGTGACGCCTTGGCCCGGGGATACGCATCCAGGACCGCTTTTTGTCTCTGGACCGCTTTCCTGACCGCTTCATCGTAAGGAACAATACCCACGTATTGTAGTGCCACATCCAGGAATCGCTCGGTCACCCGCGTTAATTTCTCGAACAAATGACGGCCTTCCTGCTCGTTGCGGACCTGATTGGCAAGTATCCGGAAACGATCGGTGCCGTAATCCCGGTTCATCAGTTTGATCAAGGCGTATGCATCGGTAATCGAGGTGGGTTCATCACAGACCACCAGCAGCAGTTCCTGCGATGCCCGCAGGAAGCTCACCACGGATTCTGAAATACCGGCGGCGGTATCCACAATCAACACATCAATCTGATCACCGATTTCGCTGAATGCATTGATCAGACCGGCATGCTCAAGATTGGAAAGCTGGGTCATTCTCTGGGTGCCGGAGGAGGCTGGTACAATCATGATCCCGCCGGGACCCTTGACCAGCACATCACGCAGGTCGCACTCACCGGAAATAACGTCCTGGAGGTTACGGTTGGCGCTAATGCCAAGAAGCACATCAATATTGGCCAGACCCAGGTCTGCATCCAGCAGCACCACCCGACGCCCCATCTGGGACAGCGCAATACCCAGGTTCACTGACACATTGCTTTTGCCAACGCCCCCTTTGCCACCTGTTACCGCAATCACCTGAACCGGGTGTGGTTTGCTCATACTCTCTCTTGCCTCTGAAAGCCGAGGGCCATGTTTTGTCGTTGGAATTATGTTTTCAGACTGCAACTGCCGGTTGCTGCTGAAGTTTTTTCAGCCTGTCTATCGCCATGCGCACCATCGGAACAGACTCGGCACGGTGCAGGTCCTCCGGAATTCTCTGCCCGTTCGTGTAGTAAGCCACGGGCAGGCCCGTTTCCATGACGAACCCGAGAACTTCTCCGAGAGTCAGCGCCTCATCGGTTTTGGTTACCACACAACCGGACAGCCCTGCCATCTTATAGCAATGCCAGACGGATTTCATAATCCGCGGCTGGCTGGTGGCAGAAGCAACCAGGTGAGTCTGGATATTATGTTGGCTTCGGGCCAGTTCCCCGAGCTGCTCGTCATAACCCTTGTCTGAACTGGTCAGCCCGGCGGTATCAATCAGCACCAGATGCCGGTCAGACAGTTCGTCGAGAATATCATCGATTGAGTGGCGTTCATCAACCACCCGCACCGGAACGTTCAGGATACGACCGAACACGAACAGTTGTTCATGGGCGGCAACCCGGTATCGATCTGTGGTCACCAGCGCCAGGGATTCCGGACCATGGCGCAGAACATAGTGGGCGGCAAGCTTGCCGATGGTGGTGGTCTTGCCACAACCGGTCGGGCCCACCAGCGCATAGACACCGCCCTCACTGCACCATTCGTCGCGGGATGTTTTCAGACCTGCAGTCAACATTTTCAGGCTGTGCTTCCAGCCATCTTCCAGCCGGCCATCACGATGACGCCGGGCCAGACTGTCTGCCAGCTCCATGCCCAGACCGAACTCCTGAAGCCGCTCTGACAGCCGCTGCTGAACCGCGTTTGTGGCGGGTCCGGGGGGAGTTTCATCGCGCTGGGCGCTCATCATATCACGCAGTGAGCTGATTTCGGCGCGCATCCAGGCCAGTTCCCCGGAATAGGCACTTTCAGCAAACCCGTTAGCAGCCTCAGCACCGGATACCGGGCAGGCTCCGGCAGATTCACCAGTGGCGGCCTGTCGCGGCGTTTCCGGGTCGTGGTTTTCCGCCTGGCCATCCCGCACTTCCCGGATACGGTTCCGCGAACGGTCAAGCTCCGCCTCAAGCTTGCAGTGCTGCTCCGCCTGGAGCTGTGCAAGATGTGATCCGTTGGTTGCCGCTTTCGCCGCGTCACCCAGGCGTTGACGCGCCATATTCTCGTCGTAGTCCAGAGCGGTCACGATTTCAACGCCGCCATCCACCCGCCGGTTCGACAGAATCACCGCATCCTGTCCCATCTGATCCCGGACCTGACGCAGAGCTTCCGACATGCTTTTGGCAAAAAACCGCTTCACTTTCATGATCAACTTTCCTCCGGGGCCGGCAGATCTGGTCGCCGGCCGCTCTGTGAACCGCAGCTATCACTGACCAACGGATGCCACAATCGTTATCTGTTTGTTATCGGGAACTTCCTGGTAAGACAACACGTGCAGGCGCTCGACGCCATAGCTTGCAAAGCGTGCGAGCACTGGCCGGAGAGGTCCGGATACCAGAAGAATGGCCGGTTTGCCCAGCATTTCCTGCCGCTGCACGCTGTCCCTCAGTGACCGCTGCAGCTTTTCAACCATATTCGGTTCCAGCACCAGCCCGATGTCATCCTGGCCGCCAGATTGTTGACTCTGTTGCACCGACTTCAGCAATAACTGTTCCAGGTCGGGATCGAGTGTAATAACAGGAATTTCACTCTCGTTACCGCAGATGCTCTGGATAATCATCCTGCGCAACGCCTGCCGGGCCATGGTCGTCAGGGTTTTCGGGTCCTGGCTCCGGGGATGGACGTTAACAATGGCTTCGGCAATGGATCGCATATCCCGGATCGGCACCTCTTCCCGCAGCAGGTTCTGCAGGACTTTCAACAGCAGGCTCAGGGACACGGTGGTTGGCACCAGTTCCTCCGCCAGCTTGGGCGAAATCTTTTCCAGCTGATCAAGCCATTTCTGGACTTCTTCATGGCCCAGTAACTCATGGGCATGTTTCTGCAGAACCTGGTTCAGATGGGTGGCCACCACCGTGCTCGCATCCACCACGGTGTAACCCAGGGTCTGGGCCTGGTCCTTCTTTTCCGGCTCGATCCAACTGGCATCCAGACCAAAGGCTGGGTCCTTGCCCTCAATACCTTCAATCCTGCCAAAAACCTGCCCGGGATCGATAGCCAGTTCACGATCCGGATGAATGTCCGCCTCGGCGATGGTCACGCCCATGAGAGTAATGCGATAAACGTTGGGCATCAGGTCCAGGTTGTCGCGGATGTGCACTGACGGCATGAGAAAGCCCAGATCCTGGGACAGCTTCTTGCGCACGCCCTTGATCCGGCTGAGCAACTGGCCACCCTGGGACTTGTCCACCAGCGGAATCAACCGGTAACCCACTTCCAGGCCGACAATGTCGACGGTAGACACATCGTCCCAGCCCAGTTCCCGGGTTTCAGGCGGGGCCGGCAACTGACCGCCCTGCTCGGTGGTCTCGCCGCCGGCAGGCATATCCCGGCCCGCGGAACGGGCGCCGGCCCGGGCCGGGAATACCGACTCTTCCTCTATGGTCTGTCGGTCTTTCTGCCATATGTACCAGGCAATAGCCGCTGCAACACCGCCCAGCCCCAGAAAAGCCAGATGCGGCATGCCCGGGATAAGCCCCAGAATAATCAGAATCATAGCCGCAATTCCGATCGCCTTCGGGGCCGTAAACATCTGCTCCAGGATCTGGCCGCCCATGTCCTGGCTGGAGGTAACCCGGGTTACCATGATGGCTGCGGAAGTAGCCAGCAGGAGCGAGGGAATCTGGGCGGCGAGGCCGTCACCAATGGTCAGCAGCGCGTAGTTCTGCATCGCCGTGGCAAATTCCAGATCATGCTGGATCATGCCAATGGCCACGCCGCCGATAATATTGATGGCAAGTATCAGCAGGCCGGCGATGGCGTCGCCTTTTACGAACTTGCTGGCGCCATCCATGGAGCCGTAAAAGTCAGCTTCCTGGGCTATTTCCGCGCGACGGAACTTGGCCTCATCCTGATTGATCAACCCCGCGTTCAGGTCGGCATCGATTGCCATCTGTTTGCCCGGCATGGCATCCAGAGTAAAGCGTGCGCTGACCTCTGATACCCGGCCGGCGCCCTTGGTCACCACCAGGAAGTTGATGATCATCAGAATCGCGAACACAATCAGACCAACCGCGTAGTTACCGCCAATCAGCACGGCACCAAAGGCCTCAATGACCTTGCCGGCCGCGTCTCCACCCTCCTGACCGTTCAACAGCACAACCCGGGTAGAGGCAACATTCAGGGCGAGACGGAACAGAGTGGCAACCAGCAGAACCGTGGGGAAGGCGGCAAAATCGACGGGCCGCAGGGCATAGACGCAGACCATCACAATGATAATGGACAGCGTAATGTTGAACGTGAAAAACACGTCCAGCAAAAACGTGGGCATCGGCAGAATCATCATGCCCAGCAGGCCCATCAGCATCACCGGGATACCGATATTACCCTGCGTCAGGGATTTGACATTATCTAGGACTAACGCTCGGTCCATGCCGGAAAATTCTCCGATTTCTGGTCAGTTGCGGGATAGCGCCGGTCGGTTTTTTGACGCCAGAGGCTCGTTTCCACAGACTCTCGCAATATCCGTACCACTACTGAACCAATTTGTTCCGGCCCGGCCTGACGCTACTTTTAAGATGCGGTATCCTTGCGCTTTCCCGGGCGTCCTGACGCCCTGACCCTGTCCGCCACTGAATAAAATGAAGGTAAGCTCATGCCAATCCACGAGGTAAAACATCCGCTGATCCGCCACAAACTAGGCCTGATGCGCCGGGCCGAAATCAGCACCAAGAATTTCCGGGAACTGGCGCAGGAAGTGGCAGCGCTTCTCACCTACGAAGCCACCAAAGACTTTTCGCTCCAGCCCAAGACCATTGAGGGCTGGGCCGGGCCCGTCGATATCGAGCAGATTCAGGGCAAGAAAATCACCATCGTTCCAATCCTCCGGGCCGGCCTGGGAATGCTGGATGGTGTATTGAGCCTGATCCCCGGCGCCCGGGTAAGCGTGGTCGGCCAGGTCCGCAATGAAGATACCCTGCAAGCCAGTACCTATTTTGAAAAACTGGTAGGTGAACTCGACCAGCGGATGTCCATGATCGTTGATCCCATGCTCGCCACCGGCGGTTCCCTTATCTCCACCATCGACCTTCTAAAGCAGGCGGGCAGTACGGAAATCCGCGCCCTGATTCTGGTTGCGGCTCCCGAAGGCGTAAAAAAGGTGCTGGAGAAACACCCGGACGTATCCATCTACACCGCTGCAATAGACGATGGCCTGAATGACAAGGGCTACATTCTTCCGGGTCTTGGCGACGCCGGCGACAAAATTTTCGGCACCAAGCAGAAGGACATCTGATGATGCAGGACCACACCAACGACCCGACCTGGAAACAGGCGATCGGCGGTTCCCAGATGCTGCTGGTCGCTTTCGGCGCCCTGGTTCTGATGCCCCTGATTACCGGGATGGATCCGAACGTGGCGCTGTTTACCGCCGGCATCGGCACCCTGATCTTCCACCTGGTGACCGGCGGCCAGATTCCCATTTTCCTGGCATCCTCCTTTGCCTTTATCGCGCCCATCATTGCCGCCAAAGGGCGCTTCGGAATGGCCGAAACCCTTGGTGGGCTGATGGCAGCGGGCATTCTTTACATCATTCTCAGCGGTCTGGTCCGGGCCAGAGGCACCGGTTTTATCACCCGGCTGCTGCCACCGGTGGTAATCGGCCCGGTAATCATGGTGATCGGGCTGAGCCTTGCGCCAGTGGCGGTGCACATGGCCTCCGGTCGCACCGGTGACGGTTCCACCCAGCTTATCCCCTACGACACCGCGATCTGGATAGCCATGATTTCCCTGCTGGTCACGATCGTCATGTCAATATGGGCTAAAGGCTTCCTGCGCCTGATTCCGATCATGTTTGGTATTATCGTCGGCTACCTCAGCTCGTTTTTTGCCGGTATTGTCGACTTCGCCCCCATAACCAATGCGTCCTGGCTGGCAATTCCCGATTTTGTCGCGCCTGCATTCAGTTTCAACGCCATCCTGTTCATGGTTCCGGTGGCCATTGCACCCGCCATCGAACACATCGGCGACATCCTGGCCATTGGCAACGTGACCCATAAAAACTACCTGAAAAAACCCGGTCTGCACCGCACGCTGCTGGGCGACGGCCTGGCCACCAGCGCCGCCGCTGCATTCGGTGGTCCGCCCAACACCACCTATTCCGAAGTCACCGGCGCGGTGGTACTGACCCGCAACTTCAACCCCAGAGTGATGATCTGGGCCGCTGTCATTGCCATTGTTCTGGCGTTTGTCGGCAAGTTCGGTGCGACTCTGCAGACCATTCCGGTACCGGTAATGGGGGGCATACTGTGCCTGCTGTTCGGCTCGATTGCCGTTATCGGCCTGAACACGCTGATACGACATCAGGTAGACCTGTCCCAGTCGCGCAACCTTGTGATCGTGGCCATCACCCTGGTATTTGGCATTGGCGGCATGGCCCTGGGTCAGATCGAAGGCATTGCCCTGTGCGCCATTGCAGCCATCGCCCTCAACCTGGTTCTGCCCGGCAAGGGCGAGGCCTGGGGAAATATCGATGAAACGCCAAGCGCCTGAACACGGCTCACCGCCAGACAGCACCGGCATCAGCTTCACGGCGCTGTACACCGGTGCCGTCTGGCACCGCCACGGCCTGTCCGATGATGCCCTGGCGACCGCCCCGGGGCAGTGGCTATACCACCTGATGACGCCCCTCGAGGCTACCGGCATGGCGGTGCTCGGCGCCAACCTCCGCATCTTTCTGCTGCAGCGCCATCTGATTATTGATCATCTGGTCGAGCAGGCGGTCAACCGCGGCGTCACCCAGGTCCTGGAAATCGCCTGCGGTATGTCACCCAGGGGGATTCGCCTGCGCCAGAAATTCCCGCAGCTCCACATGGCCGAAGCCGACCTGCCGGCGATGGCCACCCGCAAGGCCTCACGCCTGTTGGTCACGGGTAACCTTGGCCCCCGTCACCAGGTCATGCCGGTAGATATCCTGGCGCCGGCGGGAGATCATTCACTGGAAACCGTGGTGGCGCGAACCTTCGACAATCGCGAGCCAGTGGTGGTCATCACGGAGGGACTGACCAGCTATTTCTCACTACCGGTCATCTCCGGCTTCTGGCAACGCCTGGCCAGTGTACTGAAAGAACGCCCCGGCTCGGTGTATCTGTCGGAAAGCTACCTGATGCCAACCCAGCTCTTGCTCCGTAGCAATCTGAAATTCTTCGGCGGCCTGCTTGGCGCGATCACCCGCAGTGACGTCAGCTTCCACTTCCGGGATGACCAGCAGGCCGCCGAACACTTCTCATCCTGCGGCTTCCCCGCAGTAACCGTCCACAATCCGGCCGATTTCTATGGCCGCCTGGCCATTCCCCAGAGCCGCCATGATCCTATGGTTCGGGTGGTTGAGGCTCGGAGTTAGGCTCTTTGTAGCCTGTAAATTGTGGGGGCTGAGACGGGTGGGGGCCCTTGCTCAGGAAACGCTACGAGCACATCCATGTGCGCTTGGCTTTGGCCATCCATGGCCAAAGACATTCCTGAGCAAGGGCCCCCACCCGCCTCTTTCAGACATTTGAGATATCTCACCTTAAAAAACTTGAAGATTCCGAGATCGAATCTGCGATATCTGAATAGTCTAAGGTGTTTGTGCGGAGGGGCTTTCCAAAACTGTGCGGAGCCATGGATGGCGGAGCCCAAGCGTCACATGGATGTGCCGAAGGAGCGTGTTTTGGGAAGCCCCTCCGCACAAACACGCTCGCACCCAACCAGCAGGCTACATCGCGAGGCCAGCACCAGAATCAGCTATTGCGCCGCAAGTCCGGAGGAATCGGGAATTCCGGAACCTGGGGCTTCTCGCCCCTGCCTTTGCGGAACTGTCGAAGCTGGAACACATACGCCAGAACCTGGGCAATGGCCATATACAGGCCATCCGGAATTTCACCACCGACCTCGGTGTTGTGGTAGACCGCCCGGGTCAGCGGCGGCGCCCGCATGAGTTCCACCTTGTGCTCGCGGGCAATCTCCATGATCTTGAAGGCCGTTTCGTCCGAGCCCTTCGCCACCACCACCGGCGCTGCCATTTTATTCTGATCATACTTCAGGGCCACCGCATAATGGGTCGGGTTGGTGATGACCACATCTGCCCCCGGCACCTCCTGCATCATCCGGCGCTGGGCCATTTCCCGCTGCAACTGGCGAATCCTGCCTTTGACCTCCGGCTTGCCTTCCGTGTCCTTGAACTCGTCTTTCACTTCCTGCTTGGTCATCCGCAGCTTTTTCTGGTGGTCAAAAATCTGGAAAGGCACATCAATTGCGGCAATGATAATCGTGGCGCAAGCCAGAATCAGGAAGCTCCAGCCAAGGGTCCAGACCACATGCCCTATCGCCGACCGGACCGGCTCTTCCGAAATACTTAGCAGGTCATCGGTGCGAATATCCAGAATCAGAATTGCCACCACCAGCACCAGACCGACTTTCAGTATCGCCTTGACCAGCTCGATCAGGGACCGCATTGAAAACATCCGCCCCAGCCCCTTGATCGGATCCATTCGATTCAGTTTCGGTGCAATGGCTTTGCCACTGACCAGCAAACCACCGATACCGATGGAACCGGCAATCGCCGCAATCAGCATTACAATCAGCAACGGCGCCGTCGCCCGGGTGGCTTCCCAGGCTGAGGCCAGCAGCTGGTTGGCCATTTCCCGGGTGTCGAATATGGCGGCGCGTTCGATTACGAAGTTGTCCCGCATGATATCTGCCAACGAACCGCCCATGGCGGCGCCGAACATCAGCAACCCGCCGGCACCGGCAAGAAGCACCGCCATGGTGGCCAGTTCCTTGGATCGCGCGGTCTGGCCATCCTCCCGGGCCTTTTCGAGTCGCCGGGGGGTGGCTTCTTCGGTTTTTTCCTGACTGTTGTCGTTTTCTTCGGCCATATTCAGTCTTTTTAAGTTAGGAGTATCGGTTGGTGGGGATGGTTATCCAAAACACGCTCCTTACGGCACATCCCTGTGGCGCTTGGGCTCCGCCCCTCAGCGCTTATTGCTCCTGCGTCGCGCTGAGGGTCCTGGGCAGGCCATCCCTGGCCAGCCCGTGAAGAGCTTTCACTCTTCACCCATGGCTCCGCACAGTTTTGGATAACCATCCCCACCAACCTCTTCATACTACGGCTGACCCTGAAGCTGACGCATGAACTCGAAGGTTGCCCGGGAGTACTGCTCGAAATGTGGCAGAAAATTGGCGTGCAGTACCCATATGGCAAACAATCCAAAAATCAGGCCAATCGGGAAGCCCAGCGCAAAAATATTCATCTGGGGAGCTGCGCGGGTCATGACCCCGAACGAGATGTTGACGATAAACACCGCGGTTACCGCAGGCAGGGCCAGCAGCATGGCGGCCGCAAACATCCAGCTGATCCGGTGGGCCAGAGACCAGAGACCCGCCTGCCCCAGCCCCTCGAGGCCGATGGGAAGTGTGTAGAAGCTTTCAATAAAAACATCAAAGGCCACAAGGTGGCCGTTCATCGCCAGGTACAACAGGGTAATGGTGATGCTATAGATTTGGGACAGGACCGGCACGTTGACGCCGTTGGCGGGATCGACCATGGATGCGAAGCCAAGCCCCATCTGCATGGCAATCATCTGGCCGGCCACCACAAACAGCTGAAACAGCATCGTCAGCGCAAAGCCCATGCCCACGCCGATCAGTATCTGCTGCAGGGTGATGACTACGGCGTCGGCGCTGAGGGCATCCACCCGGGGTACCGCTGGAATCATGGGAACCACCAGCACAGTGATCAGCAGCGCCAGCCCCAGGCGCACGCGGGCAGGCACAAGCTGGGTGCCAATAAACGGGATCACCATCATGAAACTGGCCAGCCTGAAGAATGGCCAGAAATGCTGGCCGATCCACTGGCTGATCAGGTCTGCACTGATTTCGGTCGGCATTGCCGGTCAGCCGATCAGATAGGGAACGCTGGAGATCAGTCGTTCCGCATGGTCCATCAACTGAGTCAGCATCCAGGGGCCGGCTACGATGATCGTAATCAGAGTGACCAGCAAGCGCGGCAGGAAGCTGAGGGTCTGCTCATTGATCTGGGTCGCTGCCTGAAAGGTACTGACCACCAGACCAATCACCAGCCCGGGCCCGATGATCAGGCTGGAAAGCAGTACGATCATCCAGAGCGCTTCCCGCAGGATATCGATGACGGTTTCGGGTGTCATGATGGTGCTCCTGTACATTGCATGGCGGGCCTATATCCCATAGCTGGCGGCCAGAGTGCCCATGATCAGGGCCCAGCCATCCACCAGCACGAACAGCATGATTTTGAATGGCAGGGAAATGATGATCGGCGACAGCATCATCATACCCATGGCCATCAGAACGCTGGCCACCACCATATCGATGATCAGAAAAGGTATGAACAGGATGAACCCGATCTGGAACGCGGTCTTCAGCTCACTGGTGACGAATGCCGGCATCAGCACCCAGAAGGACACTTCCTCGGGGGTCGCGTACTGCTCGTCGGCAATACGCATGAACAGCGCCAGGTCGCTTTCACGGGTCTGGGCCATCATGAAATCCCGGAACGGCTGGCTGGCCTGTTGCACCGCTTCCAGTGAGGTCATTTCCTCCTGCATGTAGGGCTGCAATGCCTGCGCATTCACCTCTTCGAACACCGGTTTCATGATGAAGATGGTAAGAAACAGGGTCAGGCCCAGCAGTACCTGATTGGACGGCGTAGACTGCAGCCCCAGCGCCTGCCGGAGGATGGCGAACACCACAATGATGCGGGTGAAGGAGGTCATCATCATCAGCATCGCCGGCAGGAATGTAAGCGCCGTCATGAACGCCAGAATCTGCAGCGACACCGAGTATTCCTGAACTCCCTCGCCTTCTCCCGGTGTTACAGTGAGCGCCGGAATGCCCGGAATACCCTGCGCCTCCGCCATCCCCGTCGGCACCCAGAAAACAAGCAGCATCAGGGAAAGCAGTGACACACTACACCGGGGCATCCGGAACCTCATGTCACGAGCCTTCCCTGTTGACGGAGCCGGAACCCCAGGATTTGCCGATCATGCCCTGAAGTTTACGGGCGAAATCGCCGGAAACCTGCTCGCCGGGGGGCACCACCGGCTCGTCAAAAACGTGGAGCGTGCGGATAGCCTGAGGAGTAACACCGACAAGAATCTGTTTGCCACCCACATCAATCAGGGCGATGCGTTCCCGCGTACCCATTGGCATCACCGATACCAGCTTCATGGCCCGGGTATTGCCACCGGTCATGCCACTCATGCGGCGAACAAGCCAGGCACAGCCGAAAATAATGGCAATGACCGCCAGCAGTCCGGCCCCCAGGCTCAGCATGCTCATCAGGGCATCCGGCGCTGACGCCGGCGGTGTTGCGGTTGCTGACGCTGCTGCCGCTGCTTCCTGTTGGCCGGCCATCTATTTCTGCAACCGTTTGATGCGCTCGCCCGGGCTGATGACGTCGGTCAGGCGAATACCGAATTTTTCGTTCACCATCACCACCTCGCCATGGGCAATCAGGGTTCCGTTAACCAGAACATCCAGGGGCTCGCCCGCCAGCCTGTCCAGCTCGATCACCGAGCCCTGATTCAGCTGCAGCAGGTTGCGAATGGGAATCTGGGTGTTGCCGACTTCCATGGAAATAGTCACCGGAATATCAAGAATGACGTCAAGGTCCGGTGCCGGGCCATCGCCCTGCGCGATCTTCGAGCCTTCCGGGAATTCTTCCATTGGTGCGGTGCGAACGCTGCTGCTGTTCCCACCATCGTCTCCTTCCGATTCACCGGCTTCTTTCATGGCCGCAGCCCACTCGTCGTTGCGATCGTCACCGTCCGATTCGCTGTCAGAGTCTCCGGACTCTTCCATGGCCGATTCCCACTCAGCGGCCAGTTTCTCGTCTTCGCTGAGTTCCTTGTCGCCTTGCTTTTTGTCATCGTCAGCCATTACGTCCCACCTTCAGTTGTTTTTTAACCCTGGGCACGGTTGCCCGATTCCTGATTTTCAGTGCCAGCTTGCCGTCACGGGTGCCCAGCGTGGCGTTGTAAACCGGAATGCCGTTGGCAGTAAGGGTCAGTGTTTCTGGCATTTCTACCGGGATAATGTCGCCTTCCTTGAATTTCGCCACATCACGCAGTGAAATCCGGCGGCGGCAGACCGTCGCATTGATCGGCACGCTCACCTCTCTGATATCTTCCTGGAGCGCGGTGACCCAGCGCTCATCCATATCGTCAATGTCACTCTGGACACCGGCATCCAGAATATCGCGCACGGGCTCAATCATGGAGTAGGGCAACGCCATGTGCAGCTCACCGCCACCCCCATCCAGCTCTATATGGAAGGTGCTTACCACCACGACTTCGCTGGGGCTGACGATATTGGCCATTGCCGGATTTACTTCCGAGCTGAGATATTCAAATTCCACTTTCAGAACCGCCTGCCAGGCTTCCCGCATGTCCTCAAACACCTGGTTCAGCACCTTCTGAACAATGCGGTTTTCTGTTGGCGTGAATTCACGGCCTTCAATCTTGGCCTGACGGCCTTCGCCGCCGAAAAAGTTATCCACCAGTTTGAATACCAGTTTGGCGTCCAGCACAAACAGAGACGTCCCCCGCAGGGGCCGGATCTTGGTCAGGTTAAGGCTGGTGGGAAGGTAGAGCGTGTGAACGTACTCGCCAAACTTCATGATCTGGACGCCACCCGTCGAGACATCGGCATTGCGACGCAGAATATTGAACAGGCTGATGCGGGTATGACGGGCGAAGCGCTCGTTGATCATCTCGAGGGTTGGCATCCGGCCACGGACGATTCGGTCCTGACTGGCAAGGTCATAGCTTCTGATGTCCTCACCGCCGCTGTCGTCATAGGTATCGACATCACCGTCGTCCACGCCATGTAACAGCGCGTCAATTTCGTCCTGTGACAGTAAGTCCTGCATAGGTTTCCCAGCCTCTGAATTAAGCCCGTAAGGCTCTTGTTACGCCCTTGCTACTGAATGACAAAGTTTCTGAGCAGCACCCGTTGCAGAGGCGGTTCGCCTTCCTGCTCGAGTACATCGTTGGCCGCTACCAGCATCTGATCTGCCAGATTTCTGCGGCCTTCGGGAGTCTGCAGCTGCAGAAAATCCATGCCGGATATCACCCCAAGAAGCCGGCTTCGCAGCAGCGGCATATGCAGATTCGCTGCCTCCAGGGCGTTCATGTCTTTTGCCTCGAACGCCAGATGAACCTGTGCATAACGTTGCCTGCCTTCTGCCTGAACGGTGGTGACCAGCGCTTTTTCCAGAACGGTATAAGCACTGGGCACAAATATTTCTTCTGTGGTTTCGGGCGCTTCCTCCCCGCCGCTCAGACCGGGAATATCGGCCCCGATGAACCAGAGCGTACCAACCACCGACAGGCCGATTGCCATGACCACCAGCAGTGTCAGGATCAGAATGAATTTGAGCTTGCCCTTCTTGGGCGATGCTTGCCCGGATGCGTTGTCTTCAGCCATAAGATTCGTCTGCCAGAATTCCGTCGAAAAGGTCGGAGTTAAAGGATATTAAGCAAAGGGCGGGCCAGAATGACAAATCCCCGCTACCAGAGCAGCAGTCTAGCTCTGGTAGCGGGGATCAGCAAAGGCTGGAATGGCACAGCGGCGAGATCAGGACGGCTGACCGACAGAAGCAGGCTTCAGGCGAAGATGTCCACCTCGCCTTTCCAGGTGAGATCCAGTGATCGCAGTTCAGCCCCCATGTCTTCCTGGCCAGCATCTGCCATCAGCCCCGGAACTGGCCGTTCATCGCTTTGGGTATCACCGTCCCGGGCCTGGTCACTGCCGGAATCGGACACATCGAAATTCTCCAGAGCGATCCCCTGCTCGCTCAACATATCCCTCAGGCGCTGACTGTGCAGTTCAAGCTGTTCACGGACCACCGGATTAGCCGAATGCACCGTGATATTGGCCTGTTCCTGCTGCACCTGGACCTTGACCTCCATCGGGCCCATATCCGGCGGAGTCAGGTGGATTTCGGCAACCGACATGTTTCTGGCGGTCAGCCAGGTCAGCTTTCCCGCTACCTTGTCGCCCCATTGGGCGTGGCCCACCGGCAGCTCGATAGACGTGGCGTAGCCCCGAAGAATCGGGGCATCCGGAGCCATTTTTGGGGTGTTGACCGCGTTTGCCTGGGCGCTGACAGATTCCAGCCCGCCCTGGAAGCGGATCGCATTCTGCAGCAGCGCGGTGTCAGAAGCCTTGCCGCCGTCACCGGTTACCCCGGCCAGCAGGCTTTCCGCAAGCGCGATCGCGGTCGGAGAACCGGCCTGGCCCGGTGCCTGAAGGGTCATAGAAGCATTTTTCCCTTGCCCACCGAGGCCCAGGGTCTGAATCGCCATTGCAGCAGTTTCTCCGTTTCCACTGATGCCCGCCATTGATGTAAAGGTATTCTGGACCAATGGCAGCCCCTGAACATCGAGCGACGCGGCTGCATCCTCTGCCGAAACGGTCGCACCCTGGCCCGGTAACGGAGTGATCAGGGACTGGAGGTCGGCAAAGGTCAGCGGGGATGCGACCAGTGATTTATCGCCATCAGGCTCAAGCGATTGCTCGCCATCAGCGGCATGCGTCTGCCCGATGGCTTCGCCGGAATCTTCAGCCCTGGCAGACTTATCGTCACGAGCCTTTGCCGCATCGGCGGCTTCAGCCGACCTTCGCTCAGCCTCTGACTTTGCCGCTTTTGCCTCTGCCTGCCGATTCTGTTCCGCCGGTCCTGCTGTTTCAGGTTTCTTTGCCTCGCGGGCATCCAGTCGTTTCTGCTCAGACCGGGAGACAGCATCGAATGAGCTTTCACCGGATTTTTCATTGCCCCGTCCTGGTGACCCGGAGGAGCTGGCGGCCTCGGAAGGCGCGCTTTTCGGAAGATTCTGGGGGAAAACCATCTGTGACATGGCAACCTCTTGCCGCTTTTAGGGGAGAACGGACGCTGAGTCTTATAATGCACTCAGCTTCCCGGGACTTTCCCATAACCAAGCAAAAGCAATGCCACCGTCGAAGGCGACGATATCAGGCGAGAAACCGCTTCAGGGTCTTTTCAACGCGCTGGAACTCCGATTCAATAGCATCCACCACAGTCGCCGCATCGCCCAACCGGTTTTCCCGACCGGCCTCCTCGGCTTTCAGACAGAGCGCGCCCAGCCGGGGCGCGCCGATATTCACGGAACTCCCTTTGAAACTGTGGGCGGTCTTGGTAAAAGTATCAGGGTCAGAGGACCCGATCGCGGTCCTGAGGTAACTTATCCGGTCGCACGAATCCCTGAGGTAGGTTTCAATGAGAATATCAAACTCATCTTCCATGACCTCCTGAAGTTCTGTCAGCGCTTCCTCATCTAGATGCGGTTTGTCATTCATGACCAACCTCCGGCTTATTCAATGCCAAGCTTCCAATCATAAACAATTTCTGCCCGGTTGCCATACTCCGCATAACGCAGAAAATTTCCCAGCTTTCGCATCAGCATCAATCCACGGCCACTGTAACTGGTGTCAACGCAATCAGCCCTGCTCTGAAGCCGGGAAATATCAAATCCCGAGCCGCTGTCTTCACAGACGATTTTCAACTGTCCACCAAGCTCGCTCATTGAGTGTGTCAGCTCAAACCTTATCCAGTGCCCGGCTACCTTGCCGAGCCTACGCTCACGCTCTTCATAATAATAGCTGAAACCGTCCGATGACGCTTTCAGTTCCGAGGACAGACCCAGTACCCCATGCTCCAGAGCGTTGTTATAAAGTTCGGCCAGCAGCGTGTAAATATCCGAGCTTTTGCTTCGTAGCCCCGGAACCTCCATACAGATATGTAACAATAGTGGCAGTGGGCTGAACTGGGCCAGGGTCTGCTCCCGCACTTCATAGACGCAATGCCAATGAGAGGGGCCTGTCAGCGTCAATTGCGGTAACTTTTCAGCCGCCTCATGGAATTGCGAAGACGCCACCATCTTCAGTGATACCAGGGTCAGGTCATCCTGCCCGGCCCGCTCGCCGGTAAATTCCCGGATGGCACCCAGCAGGGTGTCAATCATACTGTCCGGGGCGCTGTTAGCGGGTGCATCGTCGAATGCACGTTGCAGGCGGGTCTCTCCATACCTCTCGGCTTCCCCGTTTTCCGCCTCAAGCACACCGTCTGTCATCAGCAGCAGCGTATCACCGGCGCTGGTCTGAAACAGCTCCATGGCAGCATCGAACCGGGCCGGATCCAGAACCCCGAGCGGCAGATGGCGAGAGGCGATAAGCTGCCGCGCGCCACGGTCTCTGAACAGAACCGCGTCTGGCAAGCCACCGTTCCAGATTTGCAGCTGGTTCAACCGGAAATCGGCCTGAACCATTGCCGCGCAGCAGAACATGCCAGCCGGAAGAATCCGCGTGAGCTTGTCATTGATTTGCCGCAGCACGTCACTGGCGCTGAAACCCATACTGGTCATACCGTAAAAGATTTCCGCAATCGGCAGGGCGCCGATAGCGGCAGGCAAACCGTGGCCGGTGAAATCGCCAACCAGGATATGCATGCCTCCGGCCGGGCGTGAGCAGGCAAACAGGATATCACCGTTGAAAATCGACATCGGCGACACGTAATAGCGGATATTATCGGCGTTCAGGCAACCGGTATGGGCGATATTATCGAACACGCGCTTGGCCAGCTGCTGCTCTTCCAGCAACTGGTTATTGCGCTCGCTGATCAGGTTGCGTTGCCGGCTCAGGGTCCGGTGCATCTGCCGCATCCGGTCAAAGGCGCCGAGCTTGGCCTGAATAATCACCTTATTGTAGGGCTTGGTCAGGAAGTCATCGCCACCGGCGTCCAGGCAGCGGGCCAGCGCATCCGCATCGGTCAGGGAGGTCAGGAAAATCACTGGCACCAGTGTTTCGCCCGCCAGCTCCTTGATATTCCGTGCAGCAGTGATGCCATCCATCACCGGCATCAGCACGTCCAGCAGGACAATATCCGGCTGGTAATCGTTGAAGATGGCGACTGCCTCATCGCCATTGGCAGCCGCCCTGACCTCGTGGCCAAGCCGCTTCATCAGCTTTGCGAGAATCAGCCGGTCGCTGTCACTGTCGTCAGCAATCAGAATTTTCAGGGTCTTGCCAGGTGATCCTGCGACATCGATCATTTGATCGCGAAAAGCTTTCCGAAATTCGAGATCGTCAGTATGCGCTGCACATCGTTGTTACAGTTCCTGATTTCAATTCGCGAGGCGTCGCCGCCGGCAAAATCGCGGAGCAACAACAGCATCCCGAGTGCGGAGCTGTCCAGATAGGTGGTGTCGGACAGATCCACAACAAAATTCTGCACTTCACGGCCTTCCTGCTCGTAGGCGTTACGGAACTCCTGGTGAGTGCTGAAATCAAACCGCCCTTCGATACCAATGGTCAGGGTCTGGTCATCGTTACTGCGATGTGTGTGGATCGGCATTCAGAAGTCTCCATGAGGTGCATGGGCAGAGAGCTGAAAAATCAATGACTCTCAGGTGCAAGGATAGCCGAATGGTGCGGTTTTGCATCTGTAGCGGGAATACGCCTACCTGCGGCGCTGATAGAACCGGTTGGCGGCTTCATCAGCCAGTTTCTGCTCTCTGGCGTCGCTCTGCTGCTGTTCCTTGCGGCGACAAGTTGCAATGTACTTTTCCATGCCCCGACGACGCTCCCACGCCAATCGCCACTGCTCGCGACAGGCGTCCAGCTTTGTCCGGGTCTGATCAAGCAATGCCTGTTGCTGCCCGATCACCTGATCCAGTTGGGCGATAAAAGCCTGCCATGCCTGCAGGCGGGAAACCGCCACAACCCCCTGCTGATTCGCCCGGATCTGATCGCGGTACTCCTGTTGATAGCGCTCCAGGTTGTCAATCTGCTGACGCTGGGCATCATGAGCTTTTTGCGCCTCGGCCATTTTTTCCAGGGCCCGATGCTCTTTCTGCTCCTCCAGTTTCAGGACCACCTGAAGCCGCTGCGAGCGAAGCATCAGCCGGCCTCAGTGCGGCCGCTGGCCGGCGGCATTTTGGGACGGTCCGGAGAGCGGCGCTCCGGAACCACGGCCATCAACTGATCGATACTTTCCTCAAGCCCTGCGCTATCGTTCAGGCCCTGCTGCAGGAACTGGCCCATGTTGGCAATGTGAGCAATGGCAAAATCGGTTTCCGGGTCAGAGCCCTTGACATAGGCCCCCACGCTGATCAGATCCCGGGCCTGCTGGTAGCGGGAATAAACCTGCTTGAAGCGCTGGGCCCGGGTGAAATGAGCGGTATCGGTCACCTGCGGCATTACCCGGCTGATGGAAGCTTCCACATCAATTGCCGGATAATGGCCTTCTTCCGCAAGCCGACGGGACAACACGATGTGTCCATCCAGAATTGCCCGGGCGGCGTCGGCAATCGGATCCTGCTGGTCATCGCCCTCGGTAAGAACGGTGTAAAACGCGGTAATCGAGCCACCACCCGGGCGACCGTTACCGGTACGTTCAACCAGCTGGGGTAATTTGGCAAAGACCGAAGGCGGATAACCCTTGGTTGCAGGTGGTTCGCCAACGGCCAGCGCAATCTCCCGTTGTGCCTGGGCGTATCGGGTCAGTGAGTCCATCAGTAGCAGCACCCGCTTGCCCTGATCCCGGTAGTACTCCGCGATGCGGGTAGTGAGCATGGCTGCACGCAGGCGCATCAGGGGGGAATCGTCTGCCGGCGAGGCGACCACCACAGAGCGGGCAAGGCCTTCATCACCCAGAATATCCTCGATGAATTCCTTGACTTCCCGGCCCCGTTCGCCGATCAGCCCGACCACGGTGATATCGGCGTCGGTAAAGCGGGTCATCATGCCCAGCAGCACACTCTTGCCCACGCCACTACCGGCAAACAGGCCCAGGCGCTGGCCCTGCCCCACGGTCAGCAGTGAATTGATCGCCCGAATCCCCACGTCCATGGATTTGCGCACCGGCGCCCGGTCCAGCGGGTTGATAATATCGCCACTGAGGGAAACCCGCTTTTCGGTCTGCAGCGGTCCCTTGCCGTCCAGAGGCTCGCCGTTACCGTTCACCACCCGGCCCAGCAGTTCCGGGCCGACCGGCACCCGGCTGGCTATAGACAGGGGAACCACCCGGGCACCGGGACGCAGCCCTTCGATCGCCGTGAGTGGCATCAGATAGACCCGCTCATCCTCAAAGCCAACCACTTCGGCCTCAACGGTGCCGGTGCCCTGGCCGGTAATGACACAACGATCCCCCACCACCATCGGGCAGCCGACACACTCAAGGGTCAGACCGACCATGCGCGTGAGGCGCCCGGAAAGCTCCGGTTCGGGCTCACTGGCAAGGCCTTTTTGCAAACTGCTCAGGCGCTCAGCCAGCCTTGCCGTCATCGTCGTCCTCCCGGGTTGAACCCTTTCCTTCGGGGTCAGTGGCCTCGTTCTCTTGCGGATTCAACACATCCCGGCGGAAATCGGTCAGGTCATCCATGATCGCATCCATGCCTTCGCCGTCGCCCGGGGATTGCTGATCCGGTTCTTCGCTCAGCATATCCTGGACCGCCTTCTGGAAGCGCTTCTCAATGGTAAAGTCGACCAGGCTGTGGCGGGTTTCGAGTCTGCATCCACCGCGCATGATGGCCGCATCTTCCACCACCGATGTCTTTGCTTCGAAGCGATCGGCAACGTCACCGACAAACTGGTAGTCGTCGGGGTGAATATGTATGCGCACGTTTTCACTGGTCGAAGGCAGGGAGGCCATGGCTTTTCTGACAACGGCGACGATCTGGGACGAATCCAAAGCCAGCTCGCGGTAAAGCACGGCTCTGGACAACACTGTGGTTAGATTGACCAGCGCAGTTTCAATCTCGTCCTGGTGCCGCCGAATGGGCAACAGCAGCTCGCCCATCAGCTCTTCAAGACGCTCAAGCTTTGTCTCGACATCCTGACGGCTCTGTTCCAGGCCCTGTTCTTCGCCGTGAGTCCGGCCCGCTTTTTCGCCCGCGGCAAAACCTTCACTGTGACCGTTTTCCAGTCCTTCCTTGTGGCCGGCTTCAAAGCCTTCTTTGCGACCTTCTTCAAAGCCGTCAGCATGGGCAACCTGACGGATTTCTTCGATGTCACCGGCAGTCAGTGGTCTGACATTTCGCTCTTCCTCACGCGCCACCTCGTTTCCTGTGGCATCCAGCAACGGAAGCTCCCAGCGCTCATAGGCTGTGAGGTTTTCCTTGGGAATACGGTCGAGGTTGCGGCGAGGGTCTTTCATCACATCAGCATCACATCATTTCCTCGCCGGAACCACCGAGGGTAATTTCACCGGCCTCGGCCATACGGCGTGCAATAGTGATAATGTCTTTCTGAGCCGACTCGACTTCACTGACCTTGACCGGGCCCTTGGCCTCAAGGTCATCCTGCAGAAGCTCGGAAGCGCGTTTGGACATATTCTTGAAAATCTTGTCCTTGACCGCATCATCCGCACCTTTCAGTGCCACCACCAGCACTTCGGAAGACACTTCGCGCAGCAATGCCTGAACGCCCCGGTCGTCGATTTCCGCCAGATTATCGAAGACAAACATCAGGTCTTCAATTGTGGAAGCCAGATCCGGATCCATTTCCTTGATCGAATCCATCAGCACGCCTTCAGAGCTGCGTTCCATGAAGTTCATGATGTCGGCGGCGCGTTTGACACCACCGATGCGGCTGGTCTGGGCAGCAGAACCACCCAGGAACTGCTTTTCCAGTATATCGTTCAGTTCCTGCAGGGCCTGGGGCTGAATACTTTCGAGTGAGGCTATCCGCATCATCACGTCCAGACGGACTTTGTCATCAAGTGTGCCGAGGATCTCCGCGGCCTGATCGGGATCAAGGTAAGAAATAACAATAGCCTGAATCTGGGGATGCTCGTAACGGATGATATCGCCCACGGCGCGGGGCTCCATCCATTTAAGAGTATCCAGACCCTTGGTATTGCCGCCGATCAGGATCCGGTCGATCAGGCTGGATGCCTTATCGTCGCCCAGAGCCTGGGACAGCATGGTACGGATATATTCATCGTTACCCACCCCGAGCCCGGTCTGACCGCCAACGGCCTCGATAAAATTGTTCAGCACATAGGTAACTTCGTCTTTGCTGACGTCTTTCATCTGCGCCATGGCAGTGCCGACCCGCTGTACTTCCTTCGGACCCATATGCTTGAGCACCTGCGCCGCGTCACTTTCGCCCAGTGACATCAGCAGAATGGCCGCCTGCTCGACCCGCGGGATTTTGCGTTGCGGTTTCTGCGACGTGTCGTCGGCACGCCCCTTGTCATCAGTCATCGATATTCACCCATTGCCGCATCACCTGGGATACCCTCGCCGGGTCTTCGGCAACCAGCCCCTTCAATGCATTCAGCTGCCTATCATAACTGTCCGAGGCATCCGGCAACAGCAGTGCATCCTGGCTGTTCATCGCCTCTCGCAGAGCATCATCACCTTCAATGCCGTCCATACCGTCATTGCGGCCCTGGCCCTCGCCATCCTGGGTCCGGTCGCCGCCAGACAATGATTTCAATGTCGGGCGCAACAGGCCCAGGATCAGCACCAGCACAACCAGGCCGGCCAGTACCTGCTTCATCAGGTCCCAGAACCAGGGCTGCTCCCAGAAATCCGGCTGAGTAAATTCCATTTCCTGTTCCGGGGCAAAGGCCGTATTCATGACCGTGACACTGTCACCCCGGGCTGCCGAGTAACCCACGGCATCGCGAACCAGCATGGTCAGGCGCTGCAGTTCGGCCTCGGGCCATGGTTCGTAGGTGGCTTCACCAGTGTCCGGATTTACCACCCTCATGTCGTCTACCGCGAGCGCAACGTTCAATCGATTGATGCGACCATACTCCTGACGGATATAACTGACGGTGCGATCCATCTCATAATTGCGGGTCGATTCTTCACGCACATTAACCGGTGCTGGCGGCGCACCCCCTTCCTCGCCATTACCGGCGTCAGCCTGCTCGGGCGCAGTTGCATTGGCCGGTGGCTGATTCGTCAGGGCTCCGGGAATACCGCGGGCAGCGCCGTCCGAACGCCGATCTGTCATCGACCGCTCACTTCGAACCGCCTGCTGGTCCGGATTAAACAGTTCTTCGGCCTGCTCCACCGAGGAGAAATCCAGGTCTGCCGTTACTTCCGCGCGAAACCGGCCCTCGCCCACCACAGGGCGAACCAGCGAGGCCACCCGGCGGGTCAGGCGATCCTCCACGCGGCTGGTATATTCATACTGGTCTTCCATCTGGCGGGTTTCACCGCCCTGGTCCTGCCCGGTCAGCAGGTTGCCACTCTGATCAACCACCGTGACGTTATCTTTTTTCATCTGGGGAATGCTGCCGGCAACAAGATTCATGATGGCGGCGATCTGCTCCTGCTCAAGACGGCGGCCGGCAAACACTTCCAGAAACACCGAGGCCGTAGGCTCGCGGGCGTCGCGAACGAACACCGAGCGCTCAGGCATGGCCAGGTGCACCCGGGCAGAGCGCACGGCGCGCATGCTGCCGATCGTGCGTGACAATTCCCCTTCCAGCCCGCGACGGTAGCTGATGGTTTCCATGAACTGGGAGGTTCCCAGACCCCGGTCCTGATCCAGCAGTTCATAGCCAATGGTCTGTTCGTCCGTCACACCTTCGGCGGCCAGCTTGAGCCGCGCGTCGTATACCTGTTCGGCCGGAACCAGAAGCGCCCCGGTGCGGGGGTCCATGCGATATTCGATATTGTTGGTGCTCAGAATAGTGGTGACATCCTGGGGGTTATAACCGGACATATCGCCGACCACTGGCTGATAGTTCGGCTCCTGGGCCCAGAGCACCACGGAGACACCCAGGGCGACGCTGGCAGCAAGCCCGACCATCAGGCCGATCTGTCGCAGCAGGTTAAGCCGATTGAAACCGAACATCAGATCACTGCGATTTTCGGCACCTTCCGCGCCGTCAGAGCCGGACCCGCTCTGGGTTGCCGGCATATTGGCGCTTGCAGTCTGGGCAGGTACGCTGGCCATGGATTTACTCCGCTATCAGATCGGCATGTTCATAATGTCTTCGTAGGACTGCACCACGCGGTTTCTCACCTGGGTCAACGCCTCGAAGGAGATGGACGCTTTCTCGGAAGCAATCATCACCCGGGTGATATCGACGTTGGGGTCACCCATGTCATACGCGGTTTTCAGACTGCTGGAGGTTTGCTGCAGCTCATTGACCGAGCCCACAGCCTGGCTCAGCAGATCGCTGAATTTCGGAACCTGGGAGGTCTGCTGGGTTTCCTGCACACCGGCAGGCCGGTCGACCTGCCCGCGAACTGTGTTGTCCTGCTGAATCCGCTGATTGTCCATCATCTGACTGCGCATGTTGCGGATTTCGGAAAGAACGCTGTTGATGTCGGCACGCTGAACCATGGTTGTCTCTCCCGGACAGACTCTTACCCAGTCTGCTTGTGTACGAATTCACGAATTAATGAGGTTTAAGCAAATTAAAGGCCAACCATTTAAATTCATTGAATTTCAGTATATTGAGAGATTTTCCTGAAATCCCGGAATAACGGGTGACGGTCTTTTGACAAAAAAAAAGCACCCGAAGGTGCCATTCGAAGTCCACACCTCCAGGCTTCAGGCGATTGCGAGCTCGGCATTCAGATCAATACCGGCGTCCCGCATCTGGGCCAGCTTGTAGCGGAGTGTCCTTGGACTTATGCCCAGCTGCTCTGCCGCGCGGTTCCGTCGGCCACGCTCTTTTCGTAACGCTTCGATGATTATCCTGAACTCCCGCTCACGGACTTCGTCGCCCAGGGAAGTCACGGACTCACTCCGGGCCGGCACCTCCACTTCGGTCAACAGACTTTCGGTATCTGCCATACCCTGGTCAGCCGGGATTGCACCGGATGCAGGGTAGTCTCCGGCTGTGGCGGCGACAGCGGCTGGTGCAGCCGGCTCAGTACGGCCATTAATGCCCAGTTCCAGACACAGGTCACTGGCGTGTATAACATTTCCCTGATGCAGGACCAGAGCCCGCTGCAGGGCGTTGTCCAGTTCCCTTACGTTGCCCGGCCATTGATGCGCGGTCAGCGCCTGCCTGGCATCCGGGGCAAAGGTGATACCGGTCAGCTTCATCTTGCGGCAATGTCCCTTCAGCAACGAGCTCGCCAGCGGCAGAATATCCAGGGGTCGTTCCCGCAAGGGCTGCCAGTGCATGGGGAATACGGTCAGGCGGTAATACAGATCTTCCCGGAACTGGCCCTCACGGACATAGTGACCAAGGTTCCTGTTGGTGGTGGCAATTACCCGTACATCCAGAGCAATGGTCTTGCGCCCGCCCACACGTTCAACCTCACGCTCCTGAAGAACCCGTAGCAGCTTGGACTGAAGCCCCATATCCATCTCTGAAATTTCATCAAGCAGAATGGTCCCGCCATTGGCCTGTTCAAACTTGCCGGGTGCTGACGCCACGGCTCCGGTAAAGGCACCCCGTTCATGGCCAAACAGGATGGCCTCCAGCATGTTTTCCGGAATGGCCGCACAGTTGATGGCCACAAATGGCTGTTCTGACCGGGGCGACTGCTGGTGAATGTACCGTGCCAGCACTTCCTTGCCGGTGCCGCTTTCCCCGGAGATCATCACCGTCGAGTCACTGGCCGCCACTTTGGCCGCAAGCTGAAACAGCCGCTTGCTGACGGGATCTTCGGCAACAGGCGCATCACTGCCCCGGTTCTGACTGCAGCCGACAATCCGGCTGACCGCATCGACCAGCACCGAGGGTTCAAAGGGTTTCACCAGATAATCGATCGCCCCCGCCTGCATGGCAGATACGGCGTGGCTGATCTGGCCGTATGCGGTAATCAGCATCATTGGCAATCCCGGATACAGCTTCTGAACCTGGAAAAGCAGGTCATGACCAGAAAGGCCCGGCATGTTGACGTCGCTGACCACCATATCCACGGGTCCGTCCGCCAGGCAATCAAGGGCCTGTTCGGCATCTGCAGCCTCCCGCACCCGGAACTTTGCCAGCTCCAGAGTGGTGACCAGCGCCTCACGCAGATCGTGGTCGTCTTCAACAATCAGAATCTGGGCCTTGGCCATGAATACCTCCGGTCACTTATTGTCTTTTGATTGCCGACCGCCTTTAGCGGCGCGCAATAACGGCAGCAAAACGGTCGCCGTCGCACCGCCATCCGCAGGCGAGTCGATATGAAAGCTGCCCTGATGGGCTTTAACAACGGCCTGAACAACGGCCAACCCGAGTCCGGTGCCGTGGGACTTGGTGGTATAGAAGGCTTCAAGCATCTGGCTGGTCTGGTCGGTTGAAAAACCGGGGCCATCATCAGAGACCCGGATCATCAGCTCATGTTCGCGCTGGTGCAGCACAATGCTGATGTTTCTGGCCCCCGCTTCAATGCTGTTATTGACAAGATTGGTGCAGGCACCGACCAGCGCATCGCGGTTACACAACATCGACTGATCAGTCACGTTGCCGTCCAGATCAATCTGCACTTCTGGCGGCAGGCGCAAACCTTCAATGGCCGCTTTCAGCGCCTGGGCTACACTTTCGGTCGATAATTCCTCGGCCAGTCGGGTTTCACCCCGGGCAAAGATGAGCATATCCCGCACCTGTTGCTCCAGATGGGTCAGCCGGGACATCAGCCGGGACGCGCAGCGCTGGCGCAGCTCTTCGTCAAGATCCGGCTGACCAAGGTGGCCACCGTAAAGTATCGCCGCTGATAAGGGAGTGCGAATCTGATGGGCCAGAGACGCCACCATTTTGCCCATAGCGGACAGACGCTGGGCATGGGCGAGCTGACTCTGAAGCTGGCGGGTCTCGGTCAGATCCGTCAGCAGAATCAACTGGCCGGGCTGGTTTTCCATGGTCCGGATTTCAATGCTGACACGGCGTCCGTCCTTGAGAGACACTTCGTGGCCATCGTCTCGTCGTGGCGCAAAGCAGCGGCGGATAACCTCTACCCAGCGCTCGCCGTCCAGAGGTTCGCCCAGTAATGTAATAGCGGCCGGGTTGGCCTGGGTGACCACCCCCTGGCTATCCAGCACCACGACACCGGCAGGCAGCGCCTGTAACAGGGTCGAAAGGCGGTCGGCCAGTTCTTCTTTCTGCTCCAGTTCCACCTGACGCTGGCGGGATTCCGCCGTCAGTTCGCCGGAGAGCTGATTGACCCGTGATTCCAGAGTCCGGTAGGAATCGGTGATCTGCCGCGACATCTGGTTGAACAGATCCAGCGCGGTACCCACGGCTTCGTCATCTTGTTCGGGAAATAAAGCGGTCACTTTGTCGTTAACATCAGCAGCGGCATTGGCGGAGGATGATCCCTCCGATGCTGACTGAACTACAAACTGTAAATGACTCATAAACTCGCCCTCTGATCAGGCCCTGAAGCCGGCCCGCACCAATTCGGATGGATCGTTTCCATAAACTTTGCAGTGCTCTTCGCAAAGGACCAAGCTAGGACTGTGCCAGATTTACTTTTAGTATATTTTTCAATAGGAAAGAAAATCCTGAAAGGCTGGAATGACGGTTTTCTGTCGCGCTGAAAGCACAACGGCGCCAAAGGTTACGAACCTTTGACGCCGTTGGAAATCAGCTGATCGATTCAGATCTCTTCGGATTCCTCATCCCGGAGACCGTATTTGCGGACCTTTTCAACCAGCGTAGTCCGGCGGATCCGCAGCTTTTCTGCAGCCCGTGCAACCACCCCGCCAGCCTCATCCAGTGCCTGCTGGATCAGCTGCTTCTCAAGGCTGGACAGGTAGTCTTTCAGGTCAATGCCATTAACTGGCAGCAAAGCTGGCGCATCAAGGCCAACAAGCGCGGGAATGCCGCCAGACAGGTCGGAATCTTCAAGCGGCGGGTTCTCATCGAAATCATCCACGTAGCGGAATTTCCTGGGCAACTCCTGGACGCCGATCACACCATACGGGTGCATGATGGCCAGACGCTCAACCAGGTTGGCCAGTTCACGGACGTTGCCAGGCCACTCGTGCCGGCAAAGGCTCATGATGGCGGCAGAATTCATTCGCAGGGAACCGCGCTTTTCCTTTTCCATGCGGGATATCAGCTCGTTGATCAGCAGGGGAATGTCTTCCACCCGCTCCCGCAAGGCCGGCATTTCGATAGGGAAGACATTGAGGCGATAATACAGATCTTCCCGGAAGTCGCCCTCCACTATCATGTCCTCCAGGTTTTTATGAGTAGCCGCAATCACCCGGACGTTCGTTGACTGGGTCCGGTTGCTGCCCACTTTTTCAAACGTGCGCTCCTGCAGCACCCGCAGGATTTTTACCTGCATGTTCAGCGGCATGTCGCCAATTTCATCAAGGAACAGGGTGCCCCCTTCGGCAAGCTCGAAGCGCCCTATCCGGGCGGTGATGGCACCGGTGAACGCCCCTTTTTCATGGCCGAAGAGCTCGCTCTCCAGAAGCTCCGCGGGAATGGCACCGCAGTTAACCGGTACAAAGGGCCGGTCGCGGCGGGCAGAATGATAGTGCAGGTTGCGGGCAACAACTTCCTTGCCGGTTCCGGATTCACCGGTAATCATCACACTGACATCCTTGTCCGCCACCTGCTCCATCAGCTGGCGCACTGACTGGATTCTGCGACTGGTACCCACCAGACTGCGGAACAACAACAGGCCGCGCTGCTGGCCGCGTTCCCGGGTACGGGTATACTGGTCACGGAAAATCTGGGCCCGATACAGTGAATCCACAAACTTGGTGTAATTCAGCGGCCACTCCATCCGGGCAATGATTCTGCTGGCAGCTTCGGCCGGCAGTCCGGGCAGATCGGGGTCACCCACCATGAGTACAGGCACGCCCCGGGTGGACTGGCTGATGGTGGTAACGGTGCTCTGCACCGAGGTATCGTTGCCGTCAAGAATAACAACGGACACTTCCTCCAGTGCCTGCGGATCCGCCAGCAGAGCCAGAGCCTCATTCCCTGCGGATATCTCCTCTTCACCGATAAATTCGAGGATGGTGAGGATGTCGCGTCTTGTCTCGCCATCCTCGCTGAGAACCAGCACTTTATTATTCCTGGACATTAAAATCGGATCTCTTGAGCAAAAGTTTCTGCCGTATTTAAGACTGAACCTCTGCGAGAGTCAATTTTATGACGCTACTTTCGGGGATTAACCGAGACATCCTGGTAGGCCCTGGCAGCGCTTCGATTCTGATTGATAGCCGCCAGCGCCTTCCGGGCCTCGGCCTTCGCCTCCTGTGCTGAAATATCCGCTCGGCCACAAAAGTCCTGAATTTCAGCCAGACGGTTGCGGACCGGCTCCGGTTCCAGCTCCCCTGATTCCAGAGCCTCCATCACCGGCTTTACGGTGGGCGGGATCAACCGGGTCAGCCTCGACACCTCACTCCAGTCCCGCTCCGAGAGCGCTGTTTTCAGGTGTTCGATCAGCGTATCGATGGCATCAAGCCGATTTTCTGTCATCTTTTGCTCCCCGCGGCGGATTGCCAAATGCGTCCAGGCCTGAACCGATTCCCGGGAGTCCATCCGGCAGAACCGTAAACCAAGAATTTGTGCAGGATAAATGATATGATAACCGCTGTCCCCTGATGGTGGGGGCCATATTCGTAACGGGTTCCGGCAGGTAGTTAATGGCATCACAGTGGTATTCATTGGTATCCCGGAAAATCTATCTTGCCAGAACCCTGCTCGTACAGCTTGACGAGGCGGAGTCATTACCGCTGCAGGAGGCTTTATGGCAGGGTGCGGTTGAGCTGTGTCTGCGGTCGCGCCAGCTGTTACTGGTTATGGTTACACGGCTTTATCAGGACAAACACAGCGAGCCGGGGACATTGGAAGAAATGCGGGCACAGCTTGGTGATAACATCCCGGAAATCGCAGAATTTGATGCGCTTGCCAACGGCACCTCGAACTGGTGGACTCATCTTGATCAACTCGAATATGACCAGACCCGCCCACCGCCCGCCAAAAAAACCGTGAGCGATGAGAACATCATTGCGGTGGCCGTTGCGAACGGGCCAGATCGGTCTGCAAAGGCCCTGTCCCGGACACTGGCAGAGCTCAAACATTTTATCGACACCCTTGAGGACCGCCACAGCGAATGGTGAGACCACCGCTGACGCAGCTCGGGGGAGCAAACTGAAAGGCTGTAAAAATGTCACCTTCTTTTTTTGAAATAGTACAACTGAACGACGGCGAATACGCCCTGCGTCGGGTTGACGACGACAGCGCGCCCCTGGTCAGGATTTCCTTTTCATCAGAGGCCAAAGAAATGATGGAAGACCGGGATATGGCCGTTGCCAAAGCAATGATCGCTGCCGGCATTGAAGCTGCAGGCGATATCAGCCATGACATTGAATTTGAGGAAGATGAAGTGGACACACCGGCCATCCGGCACTCGTATACACTTCACTGAAATCCGGGGAGCCTCTGACTAACGTTGACGCAGCACGACCCCATGACTGTTCCCTTTTGCTGACGCCTGTTCCAGCGCCGAAAGTGACTTGCGCCCGAGCTTTTGTGTCCACATCACAACCGCATGGCAGGTGCCCGCGCTCAAGGCACGCTCGGCAAGGTCGCCCGCCGGATGCTCTGGCGTTGAGCGCAACACCAGCAACTCGCCGGCGACAATGCCCCGCATTTTCTGCCATTTGCCAACCAGACTCTGGGGTGGGTCGATCCAGGCAAGCCATCGCTTCTCCTGATTCAACTGGGTCAGCATCGGAAGTAATAACTGGAAATTTTCTACCTGCCCTTCGGGCATGATGATTTCAGTGACATTCCCTGTTGCTGCTCCGGTTGTCGGGCCAGCGACCGGCGAAGGCGTTCTGACACCTGTTTCTGCGGTACTCCGGACACCCTGGCCAGGCAGACCCGCAGGCACCCGCTGGTTTGTGTGATTGGCATACGCCAGATTCTGATTAAAGCTGAGTTGTTCCATGATGTGCCTCACCCGCTCTTTTAAATCCGTTAGCCAGGCCTGCTCAGTGGAGATCCGAACGACGGATCACGCCCACACCCAGCCCTTCGATAAACAGTTCCTGCTCGGTCAGGTCAATTTCAATCGGATCAAACTCGTCATTCTCTGCAATCAGCAGTACTTTTGACCCCTCCTTACGGAAGCGTTTGACCGTCACCTCGTCCTCACCGACCCGCGCTACAACAACCTGACCGTTGCGGACATCCTGGGTTCGATGGACCGCCAGCAGGTCGCCATCGAGAATGCCGATGTCTTTCATGCTCATGCCCCGGACACGCAGCAGGTAATCGGCAGACGGCGAAAAGAATTCAGGCCGCACTGTGCAATGATCTTCAATGTGCTCCTGGGCGAGAATCGGGCTGCCCGCCGCAACCTGTCCGATAACCGGCAGCCCCAGGTCTTCCTCCGTCTCCGGCAAGCGGATGCCACGACTGGCACCCGGCACCATTTCGATCGCTCCCTTGCGCGCCAGAGCCCGGAGATGTTCTTCGGCAGCATTGGCTGAACGAAAGCCCAGCTCTGCCGCAATTTCGGCACGGGTAGGCGGGTATCCGGTTTCATCGACGGAACGGCGGATAATCTCCAGTACCTGTGTTTGCCTCGCTGTCAGTTTCATTCGCTCGCCTCAAAGATGCCTGTTTTTATATACAGTATTGCAACTATATACAGTGTTTCATCCAGTGTAAAGTCGGCCGCCGTTTTTTTAGCCCACCATTGGGTGGATCGTCACCACGCTCCGGTAATATGTCTGTATTATGGTTTGATTAATTTTCCCCAAAGGCGAGAACATGAGTAGCAGATGCAGAATGCCGGATATCCTCAATACCAAAGAAGGTGCACCACGAAGGGTTGGCGTTGAAATTGAACTCTCGGGACTCGGCTACCATGAACTGATTACGCTCTGCAGCAGTCTGCTGGGCGGTGACAGCCATCAGGTCTCCCGCTACGTCTCCGAAGTCAACACCGACCTGGGGGCTTTTACTATTGAGCTGGATTCCGATCCGATCAAGGATCTGGACCTGCAGGACGCCCGCCTTCCCCAGTCCGTGCGTGAACTGGGCGGCCACGCCATGAGCGTGATTGACGCCGCAGCCGAAAAAATCGTGCCAATGGAAATTATCTCGCCACCGCTGCCATTCACCGAACTCGAGCGGATGGAAATGCTTTGCGATGAGCTGAGAGAAGCCGGCGCACTCGGCACCCGCGAAGCCATCTATTATGCCTTCGGTCTGCAATTGAACCCGGAACTGCCAGATCTGGAACCCGCTACCCTGCTGCGGTATTTACGGGCATTTGCAGCACTGTATGACTGGCTCAAAGCTCGCCACCAGGTGGATATCAGCCGCAAGCTCACGACCTATATCGAGCCCTGGAGCAGCGCTTACATCGACCTGCTGATCGCGGAAGATTACGAGCCGGACATGAAGCAGCTGATGCAAGACTACCTGCACCATAACCCGACCCGTAACAAGGCGCTGGACCTGCTGCCATTGTTCGCCCACATTGACAAGAAGCTGCTGGCAAGCTATGTCGACGACATCCGTATCAAGAGCCGGCCAACGCTTCACTACCGTCTGCCGGACAGCGATATTGACAATTCGGTGTGGCATTTTTCCACCGTTTGGAATGACTGGGTGATACTTGAGCAACTGGTGGCCAGTACCACGGACCTTGCCGCCCTGAACAGGGTCTTCCGGGAGAGCCGGAAGCTCAGCCTGCGCAACCTGACGCAAAACTGGGTTGAAACGACTAACCAATGGCTTCGCGAACGGGACTATGTCTGAACTAGAGCCTGAAATACCAGCAGAAAAACCGGAGCATCCGGGCCTGACCATCGGCATCAGCGGCCCGGCCAGACGTACTCTGGCCCACCGGCTGATCAATTTCTCGCTGCGCCTGCAAGGTGCCCGCACGCACACCATCCGGCCCGGCTCACATATTGATGTCTCTCTGCTCGATGGCCTGGTGCTCTCCGGTGGCACCCACGTTCATCCATCCCGTTACGGGCAGGAACCGGCGGTCACGGCGAATTATGATCGCCCCCGTGATAATACCGATTTCCACCTTTTGTCCCACGCCGAAACGCTGGGTATTCCGGTGCTGGGGATCTGTCGCGGTGCGCAGCTCATCAATATTTTTCGCGGCGGCTCCCTGTGCCAGAACGTGACCCCCCTGCGCAGGCATACCAAACACCGACCGCTGCTGCTGCCTTTACAGACGGTCCGGCTGGTTCAGGGCAGCCGGCTGATCGAGGTTATGAAACACCCGGTTATCGGAGCAAATCGCATTCACAGCCAGAGCATCAAGCGGCTGGGCCGGCATCTGCGGGTCGTGGGGGTGGACAAGGACTACTTCGTGCAGGCCATCGAAAACACCACTGGGCAGTGGCTGATGGGCATTCAGTGGCACCCGGAATACCTGATGTACCACGCTGGCCACCGCCGCATCTTCCGCCACTTTGTTCAGGCCGCGGAAGAACGCAAGCTTGCCCGGCTGGATAAACCGGCGCCCCGAGGTTGAAACCGGCAGAGCATGGGGTGATTGTTCAGAAGTCACGGGTATAGAAAATATCGAGCGATGCCGCCAGGCCGCTGGCGGCCTCAAGATAGAAATACCGCCCCAGATCATAACGCAGCGCCACGGTGGTGAAAGGCTCGAAAAGCCCCACTCCATAGCGCAGGCTGAGGTCATCCGTCAGATAGCCACTGGCCACCACGGCGGCCTGATCGCCGGAGCCTTCTGTTTCCAGAGTCAGTTCCCGTATTCCGAGTTCCTCACCGATACCCCGGGTAATGCCGGAAGCCCGGTTCAATCCCAGTGCAATCGCGGCATTACGGATCTGCCCTTCCTCTCCCTGGCTCTGACTCTGGCTCTGGGGTGGCCGACCCAGAACAAGGTACGACAGCGCATCGGTCTGAGGCATCTCCGGCTCTGAGAACACTTCTGTCTGGGGCGCGGAAACCGGGCCGGTCAGGCGAATTCCGGCAATGACTGTGTCAACCCGGCGAATCGCTTCAATGTCGAGATAGGGCTCAGACAGTGGACCGGTGAAAAGCAGGCGTGCGCGTCGCAGTTCAAGCTCCTGGCCGTAGGCTTCGTAACGGCCGTTCATCAGCCGGAGCGTGCCGCGCGTGTCCATGTCGTTGCCAATGCGAAGGGTGCCCTCCAGATTGCCAGTGACCTCAAACCCGTTAAACGACACCAGATCTTCGCCGACGGTCACCGTGACGTTCATTTCAAGCGGGAGCGGTTGCGGCTCTTCCCGGTCAACGCCCACGATCACCTCGTCATCAGAGACCGAGACTGCCTGATTTGGCAGTTTACTGATTTCGATTGAACCCCGCGGAACGTCCAATTGTCCGCTGATGCTTAATCCGTCGTGGTCAAAGGCTATCTGCAGGTCCGGCTCAATCTCGACGCTGGCGTAGGGATCATACTGAAACGGCAGGCGCTTACCGGTCAGGCGCAGGTTCACCTGAGGATCAGATTGCCAGCTGGCGGTGCCCTTCAGGACGCCGGAACTGCGTTCGTTACTGGTCCAGCGGCCGGAAAGGTCGGCCGTATAGCCATTGAGCGCAATATCAACGGTTATTTTATTCAGAGGCAGCGGCAGCGAGGGATCCGAGATCTGCCCCCCTGTCACCACCAACCTGCCATCAACGGCTGGTTTCATCAACGGGCCGGAAATCCGGCCCTGGCCATTGAGCTGGCCCTGAACCTCCTCAAGCCCGGCAAAAACCGAGGCCAGCGCGATGTCCAGCCCTGAAATCCGGAAACTGCCATCCAGATTCCGTTCCCCGGATTCAGGATCGATGCTCACATCTGCAACCAGAGCTCCCAGCCGTGGTCCTTCCAGGGCAAAGGCCAGATCCGCCTGCCGGGGCAGAAGGTCAAGCCGGGTCGACAGGGCGGTGTATTCGAAGGTTTCCCATTCATCACCGTTAAGCACAGAAAATTCACCGCTTCCGGCATTGACCGAAAGGCTGCCCTCAGGGCCGGTCGCCGGGCTATCGAGGGAGAGATCCGCATTCAGGAGGGTATTCCACCTCAGGGTTTCCGGTACCAGGGGCGACAGCGCCGTTGTCGGGAATTTCCTGACTCGATAATCCAGGGACGGGTCCGGCAGCAGCGTCTGCTGACCCGCACAAACGCTGGCGTCCTGCCACATCCAGCAGTGCTTGCCAAAGGTCAGCCGACCGGCCTGGCTGTAGGCCAGATCGGCGGGCTGATTCAGACGCCAGAACTGATCCTGGCTGGTGACATCGATTTCTCCCCTGGCAAGCTGCCCCGCCCAGGTCGAGAACTCAGGCCCCAATGCTCCGGCAAAACTCAGCAGCACCCTCGCCTCGCGGTGAGCGGCGCTGATATCCAGGCGATGATCGTCCTGGGTACCTGACAGATCCAGAGCCAGAGTCTCCAGCGTCTGCCCCACCGCCTCGACATTGGTCGCCGTCAGATCGCCCTTGATCGTCTGACCGGCGGACAGGCTGGCGGACAAGTCCAGGCTTTCAACTTCAACCCGGTCTTGCCAGCTCAGCCCCGTACCGGTCAGTGATACCGAACCCAGGGGCGATTCGGGTGAACCGCTGATTGATACCCCGCCTGCAAAATTACCCGCCAGCGCGGGAAGGAAAAGCTGTGGTTCCGGCATAACCAGCCGGAACTCACCGGCCAGTACCGGCCCCCATTCGCCCCGCCCGGAAAGTTGGTTCTCATCCACCTGCAACTCGAGATCCGACAGCACCAGCGTATCGCCAGCCTGATCCAGCCGGCCCCGAAGTTCGGCTTCACTGGCCTGCCAGGTACCCTGAAGATCCCAGGCTGCCTGAATAGAGGGCCCGCCCTCAGACGGGATTGTGCCCTCGCTTGTCACTTCACCGTTCAGACTGGCCGCAAGGGCGGGTACCCAGTACCCGGGATTGAACTGGCTCAGTTCCAGTGAGGCCTGCCAGGTCAATGGCCCGGCAAAGCCAACCCGGGCGCGGCCGCCAAGGAAACCGGCTCCGGTATTGACCCGCAGCCCGGACACTTCCAGGGATTCCATATCGCCCGCAATATCTGCTGCCAGGTTTGCCGGACCCTGGGGGCTGGCCACCACTGCCTCCAGCGTGGCGTTGTACTGCCCATCCTGATAAGCGACATCACCGTCAAACCGCCTCAGCACAACGGGCGGCGGCTCGACACCGGGAACCAGGTTAAACCAGGCAAAAGCGTCCAGAGCCACTTTTGCATCAACAGACAGCGCGTCCTGCCAGCTAACGTCGCCGTTAACCGATGCGGCGCCCGTAGCTGAATCACCGGTGCCCTGCCCCGTCAGACGAAGGTCCAGCTTGCGGGCGCCGGTGGTGGTCACCAGGCCCTGCAGCCTCATCGCGACATTGCTGGTCACGCCCGGGAGCTGGCCCTTCGCGTCCACTCTGAAACCGTCCGCCAGACTTCCGGAGAGAGTGATGTCGGTATCCAGCAGAGTCAGCGTATCGGGTAGATTGGCGGTGGCTTTGAAGCTTTCAGTCTGAACCCGGAGCCGGGCCGGAAGCGCCGGTTTCAGGGGTTCGGTTCGCCCTGACACGCTGGCGTTGAGGTAACCTTGACTGTTTCCACGCACCCGCAGTTTGGTGGCGCTGCCGGTCAGATTCAGATCCAGCAGCCACTCGTCGCCTTCTGGCGGCGGCAGCCGGGCTTCAACCATCAGATCCAGTGGCCAGTCTCCCCGGGTCTGCAGCCGGCCGGAAGCATCAAGTTCAAGCGCTTCACGCTGAATACTCAGCCGGGAAACCGACCAGTCAGAACCCGAACCACTGGCCCCGAACCGGAAGCGGTCCCAGATTGCATCTCCGTTCAAGGTGAGTGGGCCAATATCGACTGAGCCTATTCTTAACGCAACTGGCAGATTAACGTCGGGAAGGCTGATCGTGGTCGGTCCAGTGCCATCGGACGCAGGAGTAAGCAGACTGACATCAACGGCCCGGGCCTCAAGCCGGTCCAGGCAGACTTCTTTACCCAACAGACAGCCCGGAGACCATTCAATGAATGGTTCAGTCACGTCCACGCCAACGCCAAAACCCTGCCAGGTCAGTGCTCCGGCCTGCCATTGCCCCAGCAACGAGCCCTGCGCCCGGCTAACCGTCAGCCCCGGCACCTGTTCAATCACCCATGCAGTGCCGGTTTCAGACCTGAGCGCCAACAGCAGCGCACTGACCAGCACTAGCGGCAGCAGCACGACTATTGTAAGCATCGTCAACAGCCAGAATCTGAGCCTGTGGGGTCTGGCTCCGGGCATTTCCTGGCCCTCGGATGCTGCTGGTTTCCTGGTGTCGGTCATAGTTCTGGCCCCATAGAGAAGTGCACCCGCCATTCGCCGCCAAAGCGAGGGTCCAGTCCTTTGGCAATATCCAGGCGCAGTGGCCCGAGCGGGCTTATCCAGCGGATTCCGACTCCGACTCCGGTCGCCAGTGGATCAAAGGGATCATCAATGGCGTTGCCCTCATCCACGAAGACCGCCGTCCGCCAGGCTTTGGCAAACTGGTACTGATATTCCATGCTGCCTACCAGCACGAACCGGCCACCAATACCAATCCCATCTTCGTCTTTCGGCGATAGGGCTTCATAACGGTAGCCTCGTACGCTCTGATCACCGCCGGCAAAAAACCGCAATGACGGCGGCACATCCGAAAATCGGTTGGTACCAACGCCGCCCACGCGGGCGCGGGCCAGAAACCGGTGATTATCCGCAAGCGTATAAAGGCCCTTGGCAAGCATCTCGACATGGAGGATATCAGTACTGGAAAACGCGGCTCTCTGGGAGCCAGTTACTTCTACCGACAAGTGATAGCCTCGGGACGGGTCGAAGGCCGAATCTGCCTGCAGTTTGGAATACCCGATACCCGGAAGCACCAAACGGCTCCGTTCGCTGAAGCCATCGCCGAAGCGGAATCTTTCCTCTTCCAGCCTGACCGATGCGGTCTGCATCCAGCCGCTGTCCAGTTGATGATTCCATCGGCTGGCAAGGGTAAACAGTTCGGACTCAACTTCCTCAATATCCTCACGCTGATAACCGGCGGAGAACCGGATCGAATCCGTCATCGGTGGGTCCAGTGGCACCTCATACCAACCGGAAATGTTCTGACGCGGTGCCGCCAGCTCGGTCTCAGCGCCGCGGCGGTGGCCCTTCGAATTGATCCAGTGTTCCCGCCAGGTGCCTCTCAGCCGTGGCCCGACGTCGGTGGAAAAGCCAATTCCTCCCGCCACTGAACGCGGATCGCGGGTTCGCAAAGCCACGGTTACGGGAATTGTTCCGTTATCTGCACTGGTCGGGCTGGCATCCACATCCACACTGGCAAAATAGCCGCTGTTGGCCAGGTCACTGTTGAGCTTTGTAATCTTGCGTGAATGGTAATATGAGCCGGGTTCAAAGCTTACAAACCGATCAAGCAGGGAGGGATCAAATCCATGGCCATCACTGAACCGGACCTCTCCCAACCGGAACCGCTGTCCGCTTTCATACACCAGAGTAATGTCCGCCGCTTTCTCTTCAGGATTGACGGCCAGCCGCCGGACTTCAAATTGGCCGTTGAAATACCCCAGCCTGCTGGCGGCATTCTGAATCGTCTGGCGCAGGGAGTTGTACTGCCCGTGGTGCAGCACATCGCCCACTGCGGGCCGGGACGGCAGGTCCAGGTTGAACTCCCCGTCATCACTGGCCGGCCCCCTGATTGTTACCGTCCGCGAGCGGATGCGAACCGGCTCACCGGGGACCACTGACAGCATCAGTTGTGCGGGCGCGTCCTGGTCCCCTGGCTGGCTGATACTCCAGTCAATGTCCGGCTGGTAATAGCCCAGCGCTCTCAGAGCCTTGCGTACCTGGCTTCGGGCAGTGTCCGCGTACCTGCGCAGTCTGTCGGCGGAGCGCCCATTTACCTGTTGAATAAAAGCCTCGGCATTTTCCTGCAATCCCGGGTAGTCGCCTTTTATTTCCACGATTATCTGGTCTGCCAGGCACACAGGTGCCGCCATCACAAGCAGGAACAGGCCAGTCAGGACCCGAAGGCGCAACTGGGAAGGTAGTAGGTTGTACATCCGGTCTCTTGCAGTCTTGTTAAAATAAAAATAAACAGCCGGTCAACACTCTTAGTTTCAGTGGGTCAGGTCAAGTTAATCCATGGTAGGCTAATGACCCTGAGGATCATTGGAATCAGGCGCCTGAATGCTAAAAGTAAATACGGAGAATCTCAGAAAGAGCCATCAGTTGATCTGGTTCACCATTGATTTTCTGATGTTGGGCCTGCTGATTATCAACCTGGCCTTTATTATTTTCGATTCAGTCTATGGCTTTGAGATTATCCAGAACGGACTTGGTTCCATTTCCCCGTCCATCAATGAATTCTATCAGCCCATCCACCGTAATTTTATTGTTTACGATCTGATGTTCGTGGCCGTTTTCCTCACCGAATTTGTGGTGCGCTGGGGCTATGCGGTCAAAGCCAGGGTCTATGCCCGCTGGTATTTTTACCCTTTCATACACTGGTACGACATTGTCGGCTGCATACCGGTAGGCAGCTTCCGCTTTTTGCGGGTTCTGCGGGTGATTTCCATTATCTATCGCCTGCACCAGTACAAGGTAATCGACTTTACCCAGACCAGACTCTTCAAATTTATCAGTTTCTATTACGATGCGTTTCTGGAGGAGCTATCCGACCGGATCGTGATCAAGGTTCTGTCCGGCGTCCAGGAGGAATTACAAAGAGGTTCACCGCTTTTTGACCGCATTCAGCAGGACATTCTCCACCCCCGGCGGGAAATGATCTCGAACTGGCTCTCGCAGCGGGTCGCCGAGGCCGCTCAGGAAGGTTACGTGCCCAACCGTGGCGCCCTGCGCAGCTATCTGGAGAACCGAGTAGACAACGCGCTGAAGCAGAATCTGGAACTGTCCCGGCTGAAATTTCTTCCGGTAGTGGGACCCACTATTCAGGAGACACTGGAAGAATGTGTCGGCGACATCGTGGCCAATGTTATCCACCAGATTCTCGAGGATCTGGCGACGTCATCGAACCACGCCTTTATCGAAGATATCGTGAATGTCTTTCTGCCATTCCCGGAGGAACAAAACAAGGAAGGTGAGAACGTTCAGAACGAGGCTCTGATCAGTCTGCTGAACGAGATTATCGAGGCAATCAAAACCCAGGTCAGGGTAAAACACTGGCGCGAGGAACTGCCATGACCAACATATTCCTGCCACCCGGGCCTTGGCAAATGGCTGGCGCCAAAGGACCCGGAAAGCCAGGACAGGGCCCGGGCCCTGCCCGGGGGACAGCGGCCAGGCCCGCTAACTGAAGACCTGGCAGCCGCGCTGCTTCAGACCCGCTCGGCCTAGAGGTTTATGCCCACTTTAAGCAACACACGGGCGTTATCGGCGTCCCGGTCGGTGCCACCAAAGCGCTCTTCGGTGGTGACCAGATAACGCGCCTCGGCGCCAGCAAAGAAGGCGCCCTGGCGATAATGCACACTGGCACCGGCGTGGACCCCAAACAGCATCTCATCCTCAGGGCCGGCTTCCACATCCAGAACGCCGAAACCCGGCCCGAAGCCGATTTCGAGATTTTCACTCATGGGTACCACGTAGTGAGGACTGAGTTCCAGGCTGGTGATCTCCACACCGTCCTCATCAAACTGGGTCAGGCTCAGTTGCTGACGGATGCGGTTGCTCGGCGGCTGGAGCAGCGGACAGTTCAGGGAAAACTCCACCCCATAGACCGCACCAGAATCGAGCGATCCCGAGTCCGGGTCCATAATGCCCCCGACCAGTGCCAGGCTGGGTTTTGCCTGGTAATCGTCGCTGAGGCCGGCAAGGAAATCCCATTCCTCGGCGGCGGCTCCCGTGGACGCAGAGGCGAGCACAAGACCCATAACTGAAGCACAGACCTGTTTTTTCATGACATTACTCCTGTCTCAATATTGGTAAAGAGCCTTCATGTTAGTCATGAATCTGATCCCGGTATGTGACGATGTTACACAGTGGCAGACAACTGGATTAACGTTGCACATCTCTGGTGATGACGGAAGCCAGATTGCAGATGCACTCAGACCGGGTCGGTTCCGCCGCGATCTTATCAATCCGGTTCTTCTGGTATAGATGGACATTAACGCGATTTCAATCAGAACTGCGGTCGCTGGGACTACAAGGAGGGGGAAGGCTTTTGCGGCTTGAATACTTTCGGGCATGGTGCCGGGCCCGCTTGAATCAGCGGGCCCCGCAACCGAGCGAGCTGAAGATCAGCTCGCTTTCACCGAATTTGAACTTTTCTGGCTTTGCGTGGTTTTGCCTGCCGCTGCCGGCTTCCGGCTTGTGCGCTTGGCGGGAACGGCTTTGGTTGCCGGCTTGTCTTTCTCAGGTGCCGGTCTGCTTTGCACAGGGGTTGGCGGCGCCGGCTCATTACGCACATAGGATCCGGGCGCGGCTTCAATAACCGGCAACTCCCCTTCTCCCGGCATTCTCGCCGGCACTTCACCGCCACTGAACTGTTCAGCCCACTTGACCCAGTCCGGCCACCAGGAGCCCTCGTATTCTTCTGCTCCGGCAAGCCACTCATCCGCTGGCAGGTCAGTGTTCTCGTTTACCCGATAGCCGTATTTATTCTTGTATGGCGGATTGATGATGCCTGCAATATGGCCAGAGCCCCCCAACACGAAACGAACCGGTCCGCCCAGATAGCGTGACCCTTTGTAGCAGGATTTCCAGGGCGCAATATGGTCTTCCATCGCCGAGGCAAAATAGGCCGGCACTTTAACCCTGGAGAGGTCGATCGGTGTTCCTGCAAGGGAAATACCACCGGGCTTGGCCAGGCGGTTTTCAAGATACATGTTGCGCAGGTAGAAACTGTGCATGGCACCGGGTAAGCGGGTATTGTCTGTGTTCCAGTACAACAGGTCAAAAGCCGGGGTGTCGCGGCCCATCAGGTAATTGTTAATATAGAACGACCAGATAAGGCTATCCGCGCGCAGCATATTGAATGATGCAGCCATGGAACCACCCTCAAGATAGCCCTGCTTTTTCATGGCTTTTTCCATCTTGCTGATCATGTCTTCATCAATGAAAACCCCCAGCTCGCCAACATCTGAAAAATCCAGCAGGCTGGTGAAAAAGGTAGCGCTCTTGACCCGGTCGTCATCGCGGGCTGCCAGCCATGACAGCGTAGAGCCCAGCAGGGTCCCACCGATACAGTAACCGACCGTGTTGACCTCGCTCTCGCCGGTGGCTTGCTGAATGGCGTCCAGTGCGGCCACAGGGCCTTCAAGCATATAGTCTTCGAAACCCTTGTTGGCATGCTCTTTACCCGGGTTTACCCAGGAAACGACGAAAACCGTGTGGCCTTTATCCACCCAGTAGCGAATGAATGACTTCTTCGCGCCCAGATCCAGAATGTAATACTTGTTAATCCATGGCGGCACCACCAGCAGCGGCCGGCGGTGTACTGTCTCAGTTGTAGGCCGGTACTGGATCAACTGCATCAGATCGTTCTGGTAGACAATCTCACCCGGGGTGTCAGCCAGGTTCACACCAACCTCGAAGGCATCGGGGTCGGTCATTCTGAAAAGCAGCCGGCCATCGGCAGCATCGACATCCCGCATGAAATTGGCAAAGCCATGAACCAGATTTCGCCCGCGATGGTCCAGGGTTTCTCGTAACACCTCAGGGTTGGTCAGAACGAAATTGCTTGGCGACATTGCCGAAATGACCTGACTGGTAAAAAAGCGGACTTTTTCATGATCCTTCTCATCAAGGCCCCTGACGTCATCAATGGTGTCCATGATCCAGCGGTCCGACATCAGGTAGGCTTGCTGTAGAAAGTTGAAGTAGGTCCGCTCGGTCCAGGCAATGTCCTTGAAGCGACCATCGCCCCGTTCAGGTGCCACCAGCCGGATCGGCTCCCGGCTGATCAGGCTCACCATGGTTCCGCCGCCCAGCATGGCAGTGTTCTGCACCAGGCGCATCTGGGACGTAATGATGGCATCCGGCTGGGTGGCGAATTTCAGGGTAAAGCGGGCAAAGGGTTTGGTCACGCTCTTGACGCTGACCGGGTTGGGCCGGCCACCCTTGAGGCGTCTCAAGACCGAACTAGTGACCAGATGACCGCCATGCCGACCGGCAGTGACCAGAGATTTGCGCAATGTTCTTGGCTCTTTATCACCGACGTCAACAGGCCGGATAGGCTTTTTTGTCATGGATGTTCTCCTCCGGTTTGCACCCGCCTGTTCATGTTAAGCCACCAGCACAAGCTGGCAAAGGGGTGCGGGTACAATAAGATACCTCAGTAATAGATCACTCAGGCGCTGCGAATAAATTTCTGAAGCCTGGGCGCAATCTCCTCACGCCAGCGGCGGCCATTGAAGGTGCCATAATGACCAACTCCGGGCTGCAGGTGATGTACCCGCCGCTCCTCGGGAATACCAGTGCACAGGGCATGGGCTGCGCGGGTCTGGCCAGGACTGGAGATGTCGTCTTTCTCGCCCTCTATGGTCATCAGTGCGGTTTTGGTGATAGCCGAGGGCTCTACCAGCCTGCCACGGTGCTTGAAACAGCCCTTTGCCAGATGGAATTCCTTGAAAACCCGCTCAATGGTTTGCAGATAGTACTTGTCGGGCAGGTCCATCACTGCCAGATATTCGTTGTAAAACTCCCGGTGACGTGCAACTTCGCCGGCATCATCATCGCGAATAGACCGGAACAGTCCCCGATAGGCATCCACATGACGGTCAAAGTTCATGTTGATGAACCCCGACAGCTGCAAAAATCCCGGATAAACCTTGCGCATGGCGCCCGGGTAAGGGGCCGGCACGGTATGGATCAGGTTGCGTTTGAACCAGGAAAGCTTGTGCTTCTTTGCCACTTCACAGGGTTCTGTCGGGTCAACGCGCCCATCCACCGGGCCACTCATCAGAGCCAGGGAGCGTGGCGCCGAGGGATGATTGTCCTGGGCCATCAGGGCAGTAGCCGCCAGCACCGGCACAACCGGCTGGCAGACCGCCAGCACGTGGGTGTCCGGGCCCAGGTAATTGATAAAATCAATCACATAATCGATGTAGTCGTCGAGACTGAAATTGCCATCGGAAACCGGCACCATACAGGCGTCGCGCCAGTCGGTGATGTACACATCGTGACCCGGCAACATGGTTTCCACAGTGCCCTTGAGCAGCGACGCAAAATGACCGGACAGGGGCGCGACGATAAGAAGCTTGGGATCATCCGGGCGATCAATATTGCGCTGAAAGTGCTTTAACTGGCAGAAGGGCTTGCGCTTGACGATGGTCTCGCTGACCAGAACTGTCTCGCCATCACAAACCGTGGTATCCAGATTGAAGGATGGCTTCGGGTAACGCCTGGTGAGATCGTCGAATACATTCAGGGCCGAGGCAATGCTGCGGGTCCCCGGAACCCTTGAAAATGGGTTCAACCGATGCCGAAGTACCGTGCTCTGGCCGTTAGCCAGCATACGGGCCGGAGTGAGAGCAAGGCGGCTCAGTTCGTGGACATAGTAAATCATGGCGCAAGGTTTCCTCGATGAGTTCGGTTGACCTGTATCTGTGCGGCTAATCCGCTGTTATGGATACTGACTGGCAGGCTGGACCAGCCTGCCATCCGGACGTAGCGTCTATACTACCTTATTTTAAGAGCAACGCTAAGGCGCTTCACCGCTCTGGATCAAAATTTCCCGATTTTCCGGCCCCGGCCAATCAAGGCGCGACCATCAAAACCCGTTCTGCCGGACGCTTTAATCGATTGCCAACCTCCTCACCAGGGCATAAAATCACAACCCTGTGACACACCTCAACAGTGGCAACCATCCGGACATTATAAAGGCACACCCAATGCAGAACCTGGACGACATCAGCGCGGTTGAACCCGAGCCAATTGTCTTTGATGTCATTGAAATCGCAGGACTTGTTGTCCCCCTCCTGCTTGCGGTCCTGACAATTGTCCTGATCGCCCTCAATCCGGACCCCGCAGCAACAGCTGCTGTAAAATCTGAACAACCGGCGGAGCGGCTGGAACAGATCCACCGACGCTAATCGTCCGGGGTCGATTCGACCATCCGGGACTGAAAAAAACGCAGAAGGGATGGTAACAGATGAAAACCGGATCCGGTGACAACCAGGCGCTCCGGCGCCAGACCCTGGTCAGGTTTGGCAGCCAGGACGAAGCGCTGCACTGGACAACTCTCGGTGACCGCGTGATGGGCGGCCAATCCGACGGCGCGGTTGTCAGCCCGGAACCGGGATACGGCCGCTTTTACGGCACCGTGCGCCTTGATAACGGCGGCGGTTTCGCTTCGGCCAAGGCAGACCTCGTCAAACCCCTGGACGCAACCGGCTGGACGGGTATCGAACTGCCGGTTCTCGGCGATGGTAAAACCTACAAGGTCGGGCTTCGAAACAGCACCGACCGGCGCAGCATCGTGTACCAGCACAGCTTTACACCGGACACGGATCAATGGCGCCGGATACAGCTACCCTTCAGCAATTTCATCCCCACCTGGCGCGGCAGGACCGTGACAGATGCAGAACCACTGAATCTCCGCAATCTGGCTTCCGTGAGCCTGTTTGTGTCCGGACGCCAGGCTGGTGAATTCGAGCTCAGGATGCAGGACTGGGTTCTGTTCCAGGGCATTCCGGCGACACTCTGATCCTGCCCCTATCTGAAAAAATTCAGTAGCTCCCGGGCCACCGGCTCCGGCGCCTCCTCCGCCAGAAAATGCCCGCAGTCCAGTGACCGGCCTTCCGGCTGGTGGGCATAATCACGCCATACCTCAAGCACATCATAGGTGCGGTGAACAAAACCCTGTTTGCCCCAGAGAACCAGCAACGGACACCGGATTTTACGGTGCCGGTCCTGCTCATCGTGTTTTAGATCAATGGTTGCCGCGGCCCGGTAATCCTCGCAGGAAGCGTGAATCGTTACAGGATCGCTGAAACAGCGCAGATACTCGGCCACTGCTTCGGGGTCAAAGTGGGCGTCGGAACCGCTCCAGCGCCTGAGCTTCTGGTTCAGGAAATATTCCGGATCAGCACCGATCATCCGCTCCGGCAGCCCGTCCGGCTGGATCAGGAAAAACCAGTGATAGTAGCCGGTGGCAAAGTGCTGGTCGGTGTGGGCGAACATGTGAAAAGTCGGGGCTATGTCCATGACACAGGCCCGGCTGACCCGTTCCGGATAATCCAGTGCCAACCTGTGAGCCACCCGCGCGCCGCGGTCATGCCCAGCCACCAGAAACTGCTCATGGCCCAGCCCGGTCATTAACTCTGCCATGTCCGCGGCCATGGCCCGTTTTGAATAGGTACTGTGGTCGGGGGCCGGGTGTGGCTTCTCACTGTCACCGTAACCGCGGAGATCGGGACAGATCAGGTGGAAGTGTGGCTCCAGAAGAGGAATGACCCGGTGCCACATAACGTGAGTCTGGGGATAGCCGTGAAGCAGCAAAAGCGGCTGTTTGCCCTGCCCGCCATGCACCAGGTTGATAGCAGCGCCGGAGGTCTGGATCCGGATTTGTTCGAAATTCTCGCCCCAATTCATACAGCAACCCCCGGTGTCCGGTCAGTTACATGGTCAGCAAAACCATCCGCCCCTGCGGATCTGCGGCAGCCAGGAGACATCGTCATTGTATATATAGATCCAGGCCGGCCCGAAAGGCGTTTCCAACTGGCGACGATCATACTCGCCAGACCGGGGCGCCTGCGAATTATAACCTTCAAGTTCGTCCAGCCGGGCAAAGGTCTTGCTGTTGATATCGTAGAATTCAACCTCGATGCCATCACTGGGTTCGAGTTTCGCAGCCGGAAAAGGGCCAGTGTCATAAAGCGTGATCTGGTTCAGTTGACAGCGCCCGACAAAGCGGGCGCTGCTCAGAAAGTCATGGTTTGACTGGCCTTTTTTGAGAGTGCCGTAGACGCCTACACGATTCAGGAACATCATTTGCCATGCCTCAGCACATCGTACCCTTCAACCGGCAGCTTCACTGCAACGGAGCCTTGTCAGAAAAAACAGTAATCAGGCTATCAGGAGGACACGCCAACGCCAAGCGAGTGCAGTGCAGGTTGTTCCCGGCGGACTATGATTTCATGATGGACTCCACATCCGACCCGGCACCGGAGCAACAATGCCCTACCCGATAGATCAGAAACTTGTTATCGCCGTTGCTTCCAGTGCGCTGTTCGATCTGAAGGAATCTGATAGCGTGTTCAGAGGACAGGGCGAAAAGGCGTATCGCCGGTATCAGGAAGCCAATCTGGACAAGCCGTTGGGCAAGGGCGTGGCCTTCCCTTTCGTCCGGCGTTTTCTCAGCATTAACGGGAAATTTCCGGAGAAATGCCCGGTAGAGGTGGTATTGCTGTCACGGAATTCGGCGATTACCGGCAAGCGGGTGTTTCACTCTATTCATCACTATGGCCTGGACATCTCCCGTGCGGCCTTTCTGGAGGGTAAATCGCCGTATGCCTACATTCCTGCATTCAATGCGTCGCTGTTTCTGTCCGCCAATGAGTCCGATGTATCCCGGGCCATCGATTACGGCCACCCCGCGGGGACAGTGTTACCAAGCAAGGTCGTAGACACCCAGGATGATGCGGAGCTTCGAATTGCCTTCGACTTTGATGGCGTCATTGCCGACGATGCCTCAGAGCAGGTTTACCAGGGAGGTTCTCTGAAAGATTTTCAGGAGCATGAAACTTCACGTGCCCACATCCCCCACAGCCCGGGGCCTCTGGCCGGTCTTTTCCGCAAGATCTCCCACCTGCAAAAGCTGGAAGACCAGGCCCTGGCAGACAATCCGGATTACCACAGGGTATTGAGAACGGCCATCGTAACGGCCCGGAACGCACCGTCCCATGAACGGGTCATTACCACGCTGGAGCACTGGGGCGTGGACGCCAATGAGGTTTTCTTTCTGGGGGGCATGAAGAAAGACCGGATTTTGAACGTGCTCAAGCCCCATATGTTCTTTGACGACCAGAGATCACACCTGGAGTCCGATGCCGGGGATATCCCCATGGTCCATATCCCATTCGGGATTTCCAATTACCCCGACCAATGAACCGCCCTGTATCAGGTCCATAATCTCGCCAAAACTTGCGATTTGCCCGGGTTCGAGGTATCAAGTGGCGATAGCCGATAACTCCATCGCTTCATGGAACATGACTCGCTAATGCCAGCACCACGCGATCATTCAATCGACCTCAACGAACTGATTGACCACGCCCGTCGCAGTGAGCGGATCGCACGTGCCCTGTTCGAAGTCGAGGTTGAGGTGATGAACCTCAGTGATAGCACGAGTTTTCTGGACAGGCTGACAGATCTTGTACGCAAGCGCTTTGGGCTGGACTGGGTCTGGCTGGTGCTGACCGATATCGAGAACAACGAGCGCCTGTGCACGGCGCTTGCCGAGCAGGGCGCACTGGTTACCGTGCACCGGCTATCCACCGTGGATTTCATCCGGCTGGTCGGAAATACCCGCATGCCTGCATTGATCAACAGGCCCCAGCGCTTTCGTCAACTGGTTCCCGCTGACATTCGCCCGAGCGTTGGCTCGCTGGCCGCCCTTCCACTGCTGATGGATGAACGTGTCATCGGCGGGCTGATTCTCGGCAGCCAGGACCCAGGCCGGTATCAGCCCGGCATGGAGGCCTTCTTCCTGGAGCAGCTGGCGGTAAAGGCGTCCATCGGTCTGACCAGTGTCTGGGCCCGGGAACAGCTGCGACGCCTGGCCACGCGAGACCCGCTGACCGGGCTGCGTAACCGCCGTGATCTGGACGAGACCATGAGTCAGGAGCTGAGCCGTGCGCGCCGTTACAACCTGCCATTGTCGATCCTATTCATCGACTGCGACGACTTCAAACAGGTGAACGACACTTACGGCCATGACTGCGGCGACGCCTATCTGTGCTTTGTCGCCAATCAGTTTCAGTCGTTGCTGCGGGAGGGCGATTCGATTTTCCGCTTTGCCGGCGACGAATTTGTGGTGCTGCTGCCCAATCAGGATCTGGCATCCGCAAACCAGATTGGCCTGCGTTTCATCACGCATTTTGAAGAGGCAGGATTCGGCTGGCAGGACACGCATTTGAAGGCGTCCTTCAGCTGCGGCGCAGCGAGTTCCGAAGAGGCCGGACTATGCTTGCCGGACCAGTTGTTACGCGCCGCCGACCAGCGGCTGTACGAACACAAGCGCAAACGCAAAACCCAGGCCAGTGGCCAGTTGCCGGAAGGATGACCCATGTCTGACAAAGATACCCTTGATGCCCTGAAAACCGCCTTCACCTTCATGCCCCAGCCGGTAGAGGTCAACCGGTTTGAGTATGGAGATGATGCCGACAGGATTCTCGCCCAGGTGAATTTTGTGCGGGAAGTTCTTGTCAGCAATGGCATTGATCCGGAAGAAGTCGCCGGAGAAGTCAATCCGGAGTCGTCTCCCAATTCCTGCTACTGAACACCAACCGGGTCTGCAACCCGGGAGATGAGAATCAGTGAGCAGGGCGTGCCTGATGGGGAGGCAGGCGAAAGAACCCTCAGCCGTGGAACCGATCCCGCGCAGTCTGAATCCACTGATAGAAAATCGGCACCAGCAGGGTTCCCAATACGGTGGCTGCCACCATCCCGAAAAGTACCGTCACACCCAGGCTGACCCGGCTGGCCGCGCCGGCGCCGCTGGCAAAGACCAGGGGCAAAACGCCCAGCACGAACGAGAGCGCTGTCATCAGAACGGCGCGGAACCGCAGCGCGGCGGCTTGTCTGGCCGCTTCTGCTGTGGCCATACCGGATTGTTTCAGCTGCATAGCAAATTCAACAATAAGGATGGCGGTTTTGGTCGACAGGCCAATCAGAAGCACCAGTCCTACCTGGGCGTAGATGTTGTTTGCCATCCCAAACGCCCAGAGCCCGCCCATCGCGCCAAACATGGCCAGTGGCACGGCACCAATAACCGCTAATGGCAGGGTCCAGCTTTCGTATTGGGCAACCAGAAACAGATAGACGAGCACAATGGCCAGCAGGAAGATCGCCGCTGCCAGGCTGCCAGCCTGTATCTCTTGCAGGCTTTGTCCTGCCCAGCTGAATTCATAGCCTTGTGGCAAGCTCTCAGCCAGGCTTTCCATTGCCTGAATTGCATCACCACTGGCATAACCGGACGCTGCTTCACCGGAAATGGTTACCGAGCGTTTGAGATTGAAATGCTGGATAGTGGATGGGCCAAGAACAGGTTCAAGGGAAGCCAGCGTCGTAAGTGGCACCATGTCACCCTGCTGATTGCGGACCTTGTAGTAGGAAAGGTCTTCGGGCTCTTGTCGGTAGCTGCCTTCTGCCTGCAACAATACCCGGTAGTTCTTGCCAAAACGGGTGAAATCGTTGACGTACAAAGAGCCCATCTGGGTCTGAAGGGTGGAGAAAATGTCTGACAGTTGGATGCCCATTGCTTTGGCTTTATTCCGGTCCACGTTCAAAAGATATTGGGGGGTGTTGGCGCGGTAGGTGCTGTAGACCCGAGACAGCGCCTCATGCTCGTTGGCCTCGAAAATAAGCCCGTTCATCACCTGGGACAGATCGGACACATCCCGGCCCTGGCTATCCTGAAGCCGAAAGTCGAATCCGGAGGATGTGCCAAGCCCCGGAATGGGCGGCGGGTTGAATATCATGACTTGCGCTTCTGAAATAGACCACAGGCTCGACGAAAGGCGGGGAATCACCTGTCCCAGACCAAGAGTTTCGTCTTCACGCTCCTCCCAGTCTTTCAGGGTGACGATGCCCAGGCCGTTGTTCGAGTTTGCGCCCCCCAAGAGGGAAAACCCCGATACCGTAATAAAGTCGGTCACCGCAGGGTCTTGCAGAACCAGTTCCGTGACTTTTTCCAGCACAGCATCGGTACGCTCAAGTGCTGCGGCATCCGGCAACTGAACATCCACAAACAGGAAGCCCTGGTCTTCCGGTGGCACAAATGCAGCGGGTACGGCCTTGAACAGGCCCGCGCTTGCCAACAGGATTGCCCCCAGTGCCAGGCCCATGAGAGCGCCCTTGCGAAGCAGCTGCGTTACCAATCTGTCGTAGCCTCTGGTGCTGCTGGTAATCGCTTTCTCGACAGGGCTTAACCACTTTATGGGTTTGCTGTCAGTGCGACCCAATAAAGCAACACAAAGTGCCGGGCTCAGGGTCAAGGCGTTAATGGATGAAATGATTACCGCGACGGAAATGGTTACGGAAAACTGTTTGTACAACTCGCCGGTGATGCCAGGCATGAAACCAACCGGTACAAACACAGCCAAAAGAACCAGGGTGGTGGCGATGACCGGGCCAGTCACTTCGCCCATGGCTTTTGTGACCGCCTCGCGGATCGGTAATTTCTCTTCTTTCAGCAGCCGTTCGACGTTTTCAATGACGACAATGGCATCGTCCACCACAATGCCGATGGCGAGCACCAGCCCGAACAGGGTAATGGTATTGATGGAATAGCCGAGCGCCGCCATGACGGCAAAGGTGCCAATGAGCGAGACCGGAATGGCGATACTGGGAATAAGGGTGGCCCGCCAGTTCTGCAGGAACAGGAAAACCACCAGTATGACGAGCCCGACGGCCTGTAACAGGGTGATGACGACTTCGTCGATGGAGCGGCTGATGAAATCGGTGCTGTCGAACAGGATGCTGTGCTTTACACCGTCCGGAAACGCGGGGGCTGCGTCATTGACAACCTTTTTGACCTTTTCTGCAACATCCAGTGCGTTGGCATCCGGTAGCTGATAAATCACCACGAATGCGGTATCACGATTGTTCAGCTTGGCCGTTGACGCGTAGGAGCGCGAGCCCAGCTCGATGCGACCGATGTCCTGCAGGCGCACGAACCCGCCATCGGATTTCGCCCTTAGAATGGTCTGGGCAAATTCGTCGGGATCCGAGAGCCGCTCGCGGCTCTGTATGCTGTACACAAATTGCTGACCAGCGGGCACCGGTGACTGGCCCAGCTTACCGGCAGCTACAATCTGGTTCTGTTCCCTCAATGCCGCGGCTACTTCGGAAACGGTAATGTCAAGCGCCGACATACGCTGGGGGTCCAGCCAGATCCGCATACTGTAATCTTTCGCGCCCATGACTTCAGCGGAGCCAACACCGGGCACACGTCCCAGGGCCTCGACCAGGTTATTGGACGCAAAATTACTGAGAAAAACACCGTCAAGATCCGGCCGCTCAGAGGTCAGGTTGATACCCATCAACATGTTGCCAGCCTGTTTGCTGACAACCACGCCCTGCCGTCGTACCTCATCCGGCAAAAAGGGTTCAGCCAGTGCAACGCGATTCTGCACGTTTACCTGAGCAATATCCGTATCAGTGCCGCTTTCAAAGGTCAGCGTTATCTTGGCCGCACCATCACTGGATGCGGTCGACTCGATGTAAATCATTCCTTCCACACCATTGAGCTGTTGCTCAATGGGCCGGATAACCGACTCCTCTACAACCTGCGAACCGGCACCAGGCATAGAAGCCGACACCTGAATCTGGGGTGGCGCCATATCCGGATACATATTGACCGGCAGTCCTCGCAGGGCCAGCAGGCCTGCAAGGGTTATCAGAATGGAAATGACAAAGGCAAACTTCGGTCGCTGAATAAAGACACTGCTTATCATTTCGAGGCCCCATCACCAGTGGTGAGTACGCCTGTTTCGGGGGCGATGAGTTTCTGTACCGGGGCTACAGTTACCCCGGACCGCACTTTTTGCATGCCTTCGACTATGACCCGATCGCCGACTTCCAGGCCGGTCTCGGCAACGATCATGGCGCCTCTGCGAGGGCCTGTGGTGATAAAGCGCTGCGCTACCTGTTCCTGGTCATTGACTACCAGCACAAATTTGCCCTCGAGTGTTTCCTGCAAGGCCACCTGAGGTACCAGAATCCGGTCTTCACCTGCCTGGCCCTGAATATGCAAAGTGACGTAAAGCCCAGGCACCAGAACTGAGGCTGAATTGGGGAAGACCGCGCGCATGGCAACGGTGCCAGTGGACGCGTCGGTCTGGACGTCCGCGAAATCCAGGACGCCAGCGGCAGCATATCGCTGCCCGTCCGGTAAGGTCAGGTAAAGCTCAAGGTTGCTGGCAAGGTTGCTGGCAGCTTCTTCTCCGGCACGGCGATAACCGATGTAATCCGCCTCGTTAACCTGGAAACCTACATAGATAGGATCTGTCACCAGAATCTCGGTAATCGGCCCGCTAGAGGGACTGACAACAGCACCGACATCGAAATTGAGCTTGCCGATCCAGCCATCGAATGGCGCCCGGATTTCGGTATAGCCCAGGTTGTTCTGGGCTTTCTGCAAAGCGGCTTGTGCAGTTTGCAGGCGCCCTTGCGCAGCACTGAAACGATCCTGGAGTTTGTCCAGGTCAGCCGCTGAAAGGAAACCTTTGCCAGCAACCTCTTCACCTCGCTCCAGGTTTCTGGTGGCCGAGGCCAGCTCCGCACGGGATGCCGTCAGCTCCGCTTGAGCCTGACTAAGGGTTGCACTGGCGACAGTGTCTTCCAGGCGAACCAGCAGTTGACCTTTTTCGACCCGGGCGCCTTCTTTAAAATTGATTTCCTGGATTTCACCCTCGATGCGGGCCGAAATATCCGCTCTCGCGGAGGGGGCGGTTCTGGCTACGAACTCCCGGGATGGCCTTACTTCAGAGCTGCTAACCGTCACCACGGAAACCGCGACCGGTGCGTTTTGTGTCGTCTCAACTGGCTCTGAGCAGCCAGCGATAAGAAAAGCAACACACACAAACAGCGCAAAAAACCTTGCGGGTTTCATGCTGAGGCGATTCTGGGGGTGCCGGATTTTCAACATTGATTTTCCTTTTTGTTCTCTGGGGCCTGAGTATCTCTGTTGCTTGGGTGGTAGCAGGGCGCGCTTTGTCGCCAGGATCAATGATTTGCTCGTCTAAAAGAGCTAATTAATGTTAATCCTACCTAAATACGCCAAATCTGGGAAACAGACTTGAAAGCAAAAACAGAGTGAAAAAATGACGCTTTCATCTTCTAATATCCTTTGTCTGGGTCAGGACGGTTAACTCTCTAGCGGACTCCCTTGAAACGCTGGCAAATCAGGGCTGGCGGTCAAGGAATAAACGGGTCATGACCGAGAAGAAAAAAGCCGCAGAAAGGCTGCACATGACAATGCCGGTCAGCCCCTCGACCGTCGCGATAATGCGCCAGGGGGGGGTGACCACCAGATCGCCATACCCAATGGTCGTGTAAGTTACACCTGAGAAGTAAACAGCAGATTCAAAATACGAAAGTGCGCCGCCCCAATAATAAAAGCAGGCCCAGATGACTATCTGGGCCGTGTGACTGATAAGAAGAATCCATACCAACCTTACAAAAAGCCATGTAAGCGGCCAGAAATCGAAATTACGCTCATGTCCAGCATTAAGACCTGACAGCCATCTCATCGACAAGGTTAAAAAGGCGGTATGAATCAGCACGGTCGCAGCCACCAGGCCAAATGTTAGCATCAGGATAGATGTCATCTTTTTTGTTCGCCTGTTGTGTGTTTCAGGAAAAACGAATCTGTCACTGAACGATCCGAGGCTGGAAAAGTGAGCTTAATAGAGCGCAACCCTCTCGAACCGCAAGCGGAAGTGGCCTGTGTTGTCTCGCATTTCGAGATGATTTCCAACAATCCGGTAGTCGGTGATACTGTCGAGGGTGTCCCGGAATTCCTCTGCCTGCTCCATGCCTTCCAGGCATGCTTTTCGGGTCGTAGCCAACTGGGTAAACATCACTTTCGAGCCCTCTGTTTTGTAAGACCCGGTAAGCGCGTTGCAGCCATCGGAGCCGGCTACCCGCCCGCCTTCATGGAAAACGAGGTGCGGTTCGCGCTGGTTTTGCGCCCGCTGGACGCCTTCTGAACCCAGTGAAGTGAGACGCCAGTAGGTATTCTGCAACGTTGCCAACTGAATAGGCGACGGGCAGGACAGGTCCGGCCAGACACCAATAAAACGTTCCGGAACGAGCGTTAGGACCGGGTCCGGACCCTCCATTGGCATACGCTGGGCCAACTGACCTTCAAGACTGACCCTCATTTCTTCTCCCGGCTCCCCGCTGGCGGCGAGGTACGCTTCCTCAAGGGCCCGATTATCAGCCTCGGTAGCCACCGGCATTTCCAGGCCGGTCAGGCATTCTCTGAACCGGCCAGCGCCGGCCATATAGCGGTATTGGCCCCCGAGTAACAAGCGTGGCTCAAGCGCCTCGAATGTGGGGAGCCTGGACAGGCTGTAGTTAAGTTCGGACTCGATGCGTTGACCATCCATGTCGAGCAATCGCAATTCTTCCGTGCCTATCCTCTCAAACCTCTTCGGGGCCTCTTTTCCGCCGTGGAGAATGATCTCCCGGCCATCCGATGAGTGAAGATAACGCCCGATGTCAAAAAATGGACCGGCATCCTTACCCTGGTAGGCTTCACGCAGCATATATGCGCCATCGGGCAGCAGATTAAGGTGCATATCGATGCCCGGGCAGTCGGCGCAGGGTAAGGTTCCTGAAAATGTCGCTGGCAAACGGCTCGCTTTTCCACGGGCATCATCACTCCGAACGGGCCGTAGCCGCAAAGTGGCCTCGGACGGGAAGCCGCGGGTAATAACCTGATGGATCTCATCGGTCGCAAACAACAGGTTCTCACCATCATAAAGGCGCGCTGCCAGTCGATAGGTATGGCGCGGATCAATCTGTTCCTCATCGTATTCGATGGTGAACGGGTAAGGTGGTTGACCTGCTTCCCTGATCGTAACTTCGGCAATTCGCTCAGCCGGCGCATCGGCAAGACTGATGTCTTCCAGTGTAACTTCCAGCCGGACATTCGGTGGCATGGCAATACGTTCGAGGTAAATAGCTTCGCCGGTAACCCTGGCAGTCCCGGAATCCGGCGTCAGGGAGGCGCAGCCTGCCAGCACGAGAACTGTAAAAATACTTAATAATACTTTCATATCTAATCCGCCCCTGGGTTGCGTGAGGAGTTAGTGTTATCCCTGTGCCCTGAATCGACCGAGCCTTTCGGAGGGTAATCGAGGGAATCGCTCAACTCTGCCCGGGTTTCTTTGTCAAATTCCGGGAAAGGCAGTTTCTGGCCTGCGCGCAGTTCGCGCATGATTGCCTCGATCCGGGAGGCACGCTCGCCATCCATGCCTGAGTCCCTTGCAAGGTAATTGATGGTGGAGGGGAACGCGAAGGCAGTGCCTGACTCTTCGACAATATCGATCAAGCGAAGGAAAATATCTTCTCGGATACTGAAAAACTCGCTGAAGTCGTTCGTTTTGATATAGGCGAATATTTCGATGTCCATCGAGTGGTTGCCGAAGCCGGCGAATCTGGCACGTGCGGGTTCGGGCGCCACCATAGGATGCTGAAGCAACAACTTGCGAATCTCTGCCAGAAGCCAGCGTAGTTGGTCTGGTTTGGTCTCATAACGAAAATTTATCTTGGTCTGCAGCAACATTTGGTGGCGCCGCGTGAGATTTTCGATGTTCAGGTTTACGAACTCAGCGTTGGGCACGGTAATGATGGAGTGGTCTAGAGAACGTATTTTTACGGATCGCAGGCCGATACCCTCGACGACGCCCATATGGTCTCCGAAGCAACAAAAATCCCCTACTTCAACCGGCTTGTCAGCATAAAGCGTAATGCCGCCAATCAGGTTTTCCAGCGTGCTGCGAGCAGCCAGTGCAACTGCGAGTCCACCGATACCAAGACCTGCGATCACGCCCTGATACGGAATTGACAGAATCTCTGCCAGCAACAGGATTGCACCGATGACGACTGCAAGTTTGGCCATTGACGTGACCAGCGACCGCAGAATTTCATTCCGGTAGCGGAAGTAACTATGGGCGTGGACACCCATTACTTCGCTTACTTTATCTACCAGGTGATAGGCAAGCCAGCCGCCGGCAATGGAGAGGATCACCCCGATGAAAACGCGCAGTGGTATATCCACGGGCTGGGGAAGACCCAGAATCCCGAGCGCAAGCAGGCCAAGACCGGCAACCAGAATAAGGCGCAGAGGCCATAGGAAGCGCGCCTTGGGTGATAGCGACTGGTCTTCCCCATTTTCATTGAGCCGGAATATTTTCGCAGTCAGCCATGTAAAGGCCCAACTCACCGGAATACTGATGACCAACAGCAGCAACAGCGCAATCCACTGCCACATCTCCATCCCCGCACCAGACTCTTTAAGCAGGGCACGATGAATGCCGCGAGCGCTGTTACGAATTTCAAAAAACGGCGTTGGCTCCCAGGTCCGGCTTTCCTGGGCCAGCGGCATATCTTCCATTGCAATAAAAAGCTGGCGCACGCTAGCGATGGTGTCGGAATTGAACTGCCAGCGAAGCGATCCATCCGCCTGCTCGACTGGCTGAATTGCCACTTTCCCCTCAGGATGTATAAAGTGCGTGTAGGCTGCCTGACGATTCGGGTCGTCAGGTATTTCCTGGCGTAATGGCAGGCCAATGCGATGGAGAATGCCGATCAGATATTCGCCAAGCAGCATTCCCTCGTCCTCACGCACGGCCGCTGCAATTTGTGACAGATCCATTGTTTTAAGAAACAGCTCTGACTGGCCGCTTCGGGCACTCGCCCACTGTTCCAGAAAAGTTCGCATGGTATCGCGCGGTGACTTGAGGTCGTGATGCTCCTCCGGATGCGGTACCGTTCCGTCGCGACTCTGCAGTAGAGCCGCGAGCGACTGTTTCATGTCCTGTTCCGGGGGAACAATGATTTGCCACGAGCGGGAGCCTGTTGCTCCTGCAGTCGTGCTTGCATGGAATGTTAGCGGGTAGGATGCATTGGTGCCTGCCTGACTCAGCGTGACGGTGTACTCCCGGGCACCATCAAGATCGCTGTCCGGCCGCAGTGCCTGAATTCTGAAGGTCAGGCGGTCAACAATCTGGAACAACAGGCGGGCGAGATCAATGCGATCGTAGAGCGTCAGTGGTTGCTCAAATTCTGAAAAGTCCAGCAGAGGTAAAACAACGCCGAACCGGTCACTTCTTCCTTCGCTGGCGTTATTACCGGCTTCGAGAAAGGACAGCAGTGCGGATTCAGCACTCGAAGCGTCGAAAGAACCGGAAAGGGTTTCCCCTAATTGCTTGTCCGAACGGACACCTGTCCACCACTCTCCGGTGCCGAAACGCCCCATGAAGCTTTGTTGGTCCGGTGACATGACGAACGTCAATACACCTTCACCCGCCGCATCGGACCAGGTACCCGATAACTGGTTATCTTTGATCACGCCTTCAACCGAGCCGCCAAAACCGGGGTAGGAACCGACAACCCGATCGCCGCTTTGCCGAAGTTCCATGAGGGTACCACCGTTTCGCCACTTGGTGTCCCAGACTCCGGTCCAATCGGGGTTTTCAGCAGCGGCCAGCGTGAACGGTAGCACTGCCAGCGCCATGACTAACGCAAAACAAGCTGCCCAGCCCGGCTTGGAGCGACCAGCAGCAACATGAGAAAGGCAGACGATCAGGGCACACGAGCTTCCAGGCTGGTTACACACGTGGGGGCGGGCGTATCCTTGTTTCAACATTGCTTTTCCTTATTATTCTCAGAGATCCTGGGTGTCTCTGCCGCTTTTTATGAAAGAACCGGGAGCTCTTCCACTCGGTGCGATGGTTCGGTAACCTACAAACGCTAATTACTGCAGGTCGCACCTAAATACGCGAAGTCGAGGAAACCAGACCTTCGATCAACACTTTGTATGGACCAAGAATGATGCGCCGACTGCCCTTCTCACTCACCTTGCTGGCACTTTCTCTTTCACTGGGCGGATGCGCCTTTCAGGAAACTATTCAAAGTGGCACCGACGATCCTTGCGCCACTATGCAGAATATCGTGACTGATTACCCCACCGGGTTTTCAGATTTCCGTAAAAGCGGCTCTAACTTCAGATCGTTGACGATCTATCGTGCTAAGGAAGAACTTATCAGGGGACACTGTGAAATCTGGGCATGGGGTGACGGGGATTCTGCGTATGTCTGTTCGATTGGCGCGCCGGACCCCGAGGTCGCCCGAGCCCGCTACAGCCAGACAGTGGAAAAGATATCCGGCTGCCTTGGGCCGGAATGGCAACCGGAAGAAAAAGTTCGTGAGCGTAATGGCGAGGCAGCTGGCATGGCGACGGTATTTCTGCAAAAGGGCGGACAATCTCCGGCGGTTTCGGTGCACCGTATCGAGGAGCGGTCAAGTCAATCGATCTATCTCTATATCGGTAGTCCGGGACGCAAACTGTAATCATTAATCTGGCAAGGAAACCATGATGACAAGAACAACACTGGCGGCAACCGCCCTGAGCTTGATTTTTGGCCTGGTAGCGCTTGCCGGCTGCGCTGGCGGTCCTGAAGTAAAAAGTATCAAAACAGCGCCCGGCACTATCCAGTCGCCAGAGCATATTCTGGTTCTGGCTGTAAGCCCGAGGGAGCCAAACAGGAATGTGATGGAGTCGGCGCTGGTCGTTCGCCTCAATAAGGCAGGCTTTGAGGCCACTGAGTACGGCCCTGCCCCCTCTCTGTCATGGAAAGACCCCCAGAAACTGAAGCAGCAGGTTCAGGCGCGGCTGCAGGCGGACCGCGCCGACAGCGTTTTAACAGTGTCTCTGGTCCGTAAAAACAAACAGGTTGAGCATATTCCTCATCACGTTGTGTTCAATCCTATTACGGTTAGTTATGGCCCTCTGGCCTCGGCGACTTATATGGAGGCAATGTCGATTCCTGACACCTATAAGGAAACGACAGAGTACATCTTGCGGGCTACCCTCTTTCAGGCAGACTCCGGTGCCAGTGTCTGGCAGATGTTTTCAAGCACAGTCAACCCGGAATCACTGGAAAAAGCAGCGAACGAATATGCCCGGGTGGTTGTTCGCGAACTCAGTAAATCTCTTGACGATTCCGCACCCTGAACCCTGGTGCCCGGGCAATGCCGTCGGTAACAGTAAATCAGTGCTACCCGGAAATTGCAGGAAACAGGCTCATTCAGCGCTGGCTTGCGTCATCAATAAAGCGCAACTCTCTCGAACCGCAAGCGCAAGTCGCCCGAGCCATCCCGCATTTCGAGATGCTGACCAATAATCCGGTAGTCGGTCACGCTATCGAGCGTGGCCCGGAACTGTTCTGCCTGCCCCATACCCTCAAGGCAGGCTTTCAGAGTTGTCGCCATTGATGAAAACGTCACCGTCGAGTCCTCCTTTTGGTACGAACCAGCAAGGGCATTGCAACCGTCAGAACCGGCCACTCGCCCGTCCAGGTGAAATACCAGGTGGGGCTCACGCTGGTTTGGCACCCGCTGAACTCCCTCTGAGCCCAACAGAGTCAGCCGCCAATAGGTATTCTCCAGCGTCGCCCGCTGGACCGCAGACGGACAGGACTGGTCCGGCCAGGCACCAATAAAACGCTCCGGAACGAGCGTGCGAACAGGGCCCGATATCAAAAAACGGACCAGCTTCGCGATCCTGATACGACTCGCGCAGCACGTAAACACCATCAGGCAGCAGGTTCAGGTGCAGGTCAATGCCGGGACAATCTGCGCAGGGCAGCGTTCCTGAAAAAGTTGCTGGCAGCCTGCCGAGTTTTCCCTGGCTGGCGCATCGGCACGACTGATGTCCTCCAGTACGACCTCCAGCCAGGCATTGGGTGGCGCAGCCATTCGTTCCAGGTAAAGCGCTTCACCAGTGACCCTTGCCGTCCCCGATTCCAGGGCCGGTGAGGTACAGCCTGCCAATACGAAAAGCACGCCAACGCTCAATAAAACTTTCATTGCCACTCCACCTCTCGGGGTTGTCAGGAGTTGGTGTTATCCCGGCGACCTGAATCGATGGAGGGAGCTGGGCATTATTGGATTATAAAGACACGCTCCCGATAAGTAAGTCAAAAGTGCAGAGTTCAGGTGGCCCGCTCAGGACGAGCAGCTGTAGTGAGAGACTCCGCCGAGGTTAAACAGCGCTGACGGCTTCAGTCTGCCGTATTTTTCCCGGGTCTCTTCTGATTGCTCTTCGTAGGGTTGGGTCAGTACCTCCTGCAGCTCTCTGAGTGGCAGGTAGTCACCCGCGGCTGCCTGCTGATAGACAGGTACCACCAACCACTCCCGCATCGTATAGGCTGGATTGACGAGCTTCATCTGTCGGGAGAGCTTGTCGCGTCTGGAGAGCAGGTTGCCGTCCGCATTATCCGGGCCGAGTCCAACACGCGACTTCCACTGCGCAAGCCATTCTGACCAGCGCCTGCGCAGCCCTTCAGAATCGGCAGATGCTGCTTCACCCAGCGAGCTGTAAAAGCTCCTTTCAAGTGGTCCAACATCGTCTGGTAGCGCCGAAAGCTCGCGGAAGAAAAGCGTATAATCCACTGGCGTTTGCATCATCAACGTCAGAAGTTCGCGGAACAGCCCGGCATCAAAAGCATCAAGCCCCAGCTTCGCTGCCCACATCTTTTCCATTTCCGCCTGCATCACAGTCATGAAGTCGCCCTGAATCTGGTCGAGCTCAGCCAGTTCCTCCCGATGGCCGTTCAGCAGCGGCCGCAACGCCGAACAGAACATCCTGAAGTTCTGTTCCGCTGCCATGGGCTGGTTCATAAAGGAGAAATGGCTTCCGCCACCGGTCCATGGCTGGAAATGGGGGTCGAACACTTCGCAGAACCCGAAGGGGCCGTAATCCAGTGTGAAGCCGCCGGCGGCGCAGTTATCACTGTTAAAATTGCCCTGGCAGTAGCCGACGCGAATCCAGTTGGCAACCAGGGAGGCAAGCCGGCTGCGGAACTCGCGCGCGAGCGTCACGACTTTTGTGGGTGTCTCGGATTGCTGATCAATAACATCCGCGTACTCCCGGTCAATCAGGTGAAGCACGAGCTGTTCGAGCTCCGCCATCGCCGCGGGATGCTCCTGTTTGCGGGCGCGACGACTGAAGAGTTCGAGCTGGCCCACGCGGATGAATGATGGTGCAACCCGGGTGCAGATCGCGACCGGCTCTGCCATAAGCTGGTCCGGATCCCACATACGGGAGCCCTTCGAGTACCAGGGCCGCCGCACCTTCTCGGTTTTCGACACGTACAGGCTCAGCGACCGGGAGGTAGGCACTCCCAGCGCATGCATATGCTCCTGAGCCAGAAATTCCCGCACGCTTGAACGCAGGACTGCCCGACCGTCAGCGCCGCGGCAGTAGGGAGTCCGACCGCCACCCTTTAACTGCATTTCCCAGCGTTGACCGTTAATACTGGCCTCAAGCACCGAAATTGCACGGCCGTCACCGTAGCCGTTGCCGGTCTGGAACGGGCACTGCTGAACGAACTCGGTGCCATAGATGGAAAGCGCATAGCCAGATGCCCAACCGACCTTGCGCAGCGGCTCCGGAACCTGCGAAAGGTCGCCGGAAAACATCCGGACAAAATCAGGGGACTGTGCCAGGCTGTCAGCAAAGCCTAACTCGCGGAACAGACTTTTGCTGTGAGCGACGTATTCAGGTGCCTCAATGGGTGTTGGCATGACCGGGACATAATGCCCGGTAAAGACCTGCCGCGGCCTCTGGTCAACCCCATCCGGAGTTGCATCGGGATCAGGGTTCAGACTATCCATCAGCGAATAGTCTGCCATCGGAGCCAGCTCTTCCAGGCTGGTCACTTCAAAGCCGGTTGCTGGTGACAATAGATTCTCCATCAGTACCTCTGGTGATTTGAATAACCGTGTTGCATCGAACTCATTCTGTCAAGCTCCTCGGTATCAGGGGGCCGGGTAGGTTCTGGTCTTACTCAGGAACCGGCTGAAAACGGTCAGTGCTACTCCGAACGCAAGCGCGGCACTGCCGATATAGAACAGGAAGTAGTAACTTCCCCAGGCCTCATAGAGTGCCGACATGGCATAACCGGACAGCGCCTGGGCGATCGCAAACATTGCCGTGGCAAAACCCCAGTAACGTTTATGTTCGGCGGGGCCAACCAACTCGGCGATGCGCCCGGAGGTCAGAGCCACAATGCCAGGTACCATGGCACCGACGATGAAAGAAGACAGGGTCCGGCTGACCAGGGCAATTGACAGCAGAGGCAGAGCCACGGCAAGTGCCTTGGTTATGTAGGCCAGGGTGAGCCCAGTCTGGCAACCCAATCTCTGAGCCACCCATCCTGCGATCAATGGTCCGCAGACTGCGCCGATTCCGAACACCGCCCACTGCATTGAAGCGGCCCCGGTGCCAAGTGCCTGCTCCCGAGCCAGGTAATCCACCCAGAATACCGTATGGGGAACAAAGCCGACGGCATCCAGTGCATAAGCCGCCATGACACACAGCACCGCCAGTCCGGTAGCACTCCTGAATTCAGGTGGCGAGCCTGATGTCATGGCGGCTGGCGCCGGGGAGCGGGAAAGCTGGCGCAAACTGCGATCACAGACCAGACCCGCCACTAAGGTGAGCCCTCCCAATGTAAGCCAGGTCGCCGTCAGACTGATCTGCATGACCAGAGGAACCACCGAGGCCGACAGCAGCGCACCCAGGCCAATGCCGGTAAAGACCAAAGTGCCAACAGTCGCACGACGAGCCAGAGGTGTCGCAGTCAGGGCCGTCGCAGGGCCTACCACAATCAGAATCGCGCCGGCGATCCCCGCTACCAGCCGCCAGACGAAGAACCACTCGAAGCTGGCCGGTTGCGCGCAAAGTATGAAACTCAGGGCAATCGCGGCGAAACACAGGCCCATGAGCGGGCGAAGTGGCATCCATTCAGACAGTCGGTGACCTGACAGCGCGCCGATCAGGTAACCCAGCAGATTGGCTGCACCCAGGTACGCTGCCTGACTGTCAGCAAACCAGTCCTGCTGCACCAGCGCCGGTAGCAGCGGCGTATAAGCGAAGCGGGCAACCCCGACGCCTGCCAGCGTTGCCATCATGCCAACAAATAATGCCGGCAGGTCATTTCTCTTGATCATCGGCCCGGGTTCCCATAACAAGCGGGTGACGGCGTCGCCGGGCAGCAAGGCACTTCCGTGTGCCGACTCAACATGCGGCCCGAGTGATCAGGCCCTGTTTGTACCAGAACTTCAATCTGCCGGGGTTAGAAGAAACCTAGCGGATTGGTGTCATAGCTGACCAGCAGGTTCTTGGTCTGCTGGTAGTGGTCGAGCGCCATCTTGTGGTTTTCACGACCAATACCCGACTTCTTGTAGCCACCAAATGCGGCATGGGCCGGATACTGGTGATAACAGTTTGTCCACACACGACCAGCCTGGATGGCACGGCCTACACGGTAGGCACGGTTAATATCACGGGTCCACAGGCCGGCACCCAGACCAAACTCGGTATCGTTGGCAATCGCCACCGCTTCAGCTTCGTCTTTGAAGGTGGTCACACCCACAACCGGCCCGAAGATTTCTTCCTGAAACACCCGCATATCGTTGCGGCCCTTGAACAGGGTCGGCTGGACATAGAAGCCATTGTTGTAGGCGTCGCCCATTTCCTCACGGCCGCCACCGGTCAGCACTTCTGCACCTTCCTGCTTGCCGATATCGAGGTAGGACATGATTTTGTCGAACTGCTCCTTGCTGGCCTGGGCACCGACCTGAACGTCTGTATCCAGCGGGTTGCCACGCTTGATGGACTTGGTACGGGCAACAACCTTGGCAATGAACTCTTCATACATGTCTTCCTGCACCAGAGCGCGAGACGGACAGGTACACACTTCGCCCTGGTTGAAGAACGCCAGTACCAGACCTTCGATGCACTTGTCGACAAACTCGGGCTCTGCCTTCATAACGTCGGAGAAATAAATATTGGGAGACTTGCCACCCAACTCGACTGTCGAAGGAATGATGTTCTCTGCCGCGCATTCAAGGATGCGCGCACCCACGGGAGTCGATCCGGTGAAAGCGATCTTGGCGATGCGCTTGCTGGAGGCCAGCGCCTGGCCCGCCTCCATACCAAAGCCATTAACGATGTTAAGAACCCCTGGTGGCAACAGGTCACCAATCAGCTCCATCAGTACCAGAAGACCGGCGGGGGTCTGCTCCGCAGGCTTCATGATCGTACAATTGCCCGCCGCCAGACAGGGCGCCAGTTTCCAGGTTGCCATCAGGATCGGGAAGTTCCACGGAATGATCTGGCCGACCACGCCCAGGGGCTCATGGTAGTGGTAGGCAACCGTGTTGTTATCAATCGCACTGGAGGTATCTTCCTGAGCCCGGATACAGCCCGCGAAATAGCGGAAGTGATCAACTGCCAGTGGCAGGTCGGCGTTAATGGTTTCACGCACGGCCTTACCATTGTCCCAGGTTTCTGCGACCGCAAGCATCTCGATGTTCTGCTCAATGCGGTCGGCAATTTTCAGCAAAATGTTGGAGCGCTCGGTGGTGGACGTGGCACCCCAGGCTGGAGCGGCCTTATGAGCGGCATCCAGAGCCAGTTCGATGTCTTCTGCACCAGAGCGCGGAATTTCACAGATCACCTCGCCGGTTACCGGTGTGATGTTCTCGAAGTATTGTCCTTTTACCGGGGCGACCCATTCGCCACCAATGTAGTTCTCGTAACGGGATTTGAAAGAAACGACTGAGCCTTCTTTGCCAGGATTTGCGTAAATCATGATTTTGACCTCTTGTTGTTTTTAGTGCGGGGCAACGTAGCCTTTCGCGACGTTGCAACAAATAATAGGCCACAAAGCCGGCAACGGAAATGATTCGCTGCACTCGACCCGGCCATACTCTTCCACGTCGAAACGCGGATGCAAGCGCTCGATCACACTCAACACCTCGCTGAAACTCCGGGGCCGAATGAGTGTCGTTAAAAATAAAGCAGACCTTTTTCGCCACCAAAAGCAGCGCTCTTATTCAGGCGCAGGTAAGCCGAGTCGCGGCTTCAGGGATGACCAGTTCGGTAGGTCTATGATAGCTATGTGAATTTACTTTCCGGGCAAGGTCACGGTTCAGCGACGGCAACTGCGGTATAGTCGGAATTCAAACTAACAAACTGTCAGATGAATAAGGATGCAGAACCCAATGTCAGCACATCCATCTGAAAT
>Ga0209949_1000010_pt1 | contig 122992 bp, 91 predicted proteins | sample SalPonC_black_MG_FD_185711 | JGI IMG/M metagenome (GOLD analysis project Ga0209949, IMG submission 185711) | Salt pond soil microbial communities from South San Francisco under conditions of wetland restoration - Salt Pond MetaG... | ecosystem: Environmental > Aquatic > Marine > Intertidal zone... | reverse complement strand
TCCGAACAGAGAAGTTAAGCTCCTCAGCGCTGATGGTACTGCCCTAACGGGTGGGAGAGTAGGTCGTTGCCAACTTAAATTAACGATAAAGCCCTGTAGCGTCACCGCTGCAGGGCTTTTGTCGTTTTAGAAGAAGCGGATGAGTAATTTCTCCGCTGTTCCTGGATTCGCCCCGACACTATTCCAGCAAGCGGTTAAAACTCAGCAACCCATTCGATCATGACCATCGCGGTTATCCTGCGTATCCTGATAATCCTGGTCTGAATTTCTTCGCTTTTTCCAGCTACTATATGTATCTTTTCAAAAATTATACGTCTCAACCAAAAAGGAGCAGAATCATTAACTTGTTTCTTGAACACCCCAGTGTTGGAAAAAGACGTGTAGAGGGGCCTAGGCCATTATATTCAAATAAACACCGGTAAACCCTTGAGCACGGCAACCTGTCATAAAGAGATGAAAGATCTCGAGGTTATCCATACTTACCTCGAGACTCAAGCGAGCCAATGTTTTAGCCTCCTTTATAAACGCTATGCAGGAAAGGTTTATGCAAAATGCCTGTCCCTGCTGAAAGATGAGGCGCTCGCTCAGGATGCTACACAGGAAATATTTACTAAAATATTCACCAACCTCTCCAAATTTCGGGAACGCTCGAAATTTTCTACCTGGGTATATTCCATTACCTACAATTACTGTATTGACTTCATCCGGCGCCGGAAAAAGGTGCAAAATCTCTTTAGCGATGAGATGGAAAATGCACCCGATATCCCTGACGACGAAATTCCGGACAAACTGCTGCTGGAAATCGAAATAAAAAGACTGAAAGAGGTACTCGATAATATTCCCCCGGGCGATAAGGCCGTCCTGCTGATGAAATATCAGGATGAAATGACTATAAAAGAAATTGCTGAAATCCTGGATAAAACCGAAAGTGCTATCAAAATGAAAATAAAACGAGCTAAAGTCAAGGCACAGGACGTGCACCGCGATTTGTACAACGAAAACTTAGAATAGGGATGGAGGCTAATAATTTCCAAAAACTGATGAATGAAGAAGAGGAACGCTACGTGCAGCGCCAAGGTGAGCCTGTGCAAGCAAAGGTGTGGGGAACCCTCAATCTTTTTCGACTAGTGGGAGATGTGGCAGAGGTTTTCCTTCCCCGTGTTATGGATGTCATAGTGATGATAGCCGGCGGCCGCAATGATGGTAAAGGAAGTGAAACCGTCGTTCGCTCCCGGCCGCCTTCCGTGGAAACCGGTGTCGATCCCGGCAAAATAGCTCCCGGGAACCCGGAAGATATGGAGCAGTGACTCCGGCAGCTTGTTTGCTGCCTGGACGTTATCACTCGATATACCCTGCAGAAGACCTAATACCTTAAGAAATAAACAACAAGATGATTCACCTGCAGATCGATACCCTCAGATTATTGGAGGGGTTGCTGGAAAACTTTCTGGCTGCGATTCCCAATATCGTGCTGGCGCTCCTGATCATCATTGCCGGTTGGGCGCTATCCAAATTGCTGGCCAAACTGCTGGAGCGCCTGCTGAGGAAGCTGGGGATTGATAAGTTGGCTGAAAAGCTCAACGAAATCGATATGGTTTCTAAAGCCGATATCAAGCTTAAACCAAGTAAGCTGCTGGCCAAGATCCTCTATTACTTCCTCTTGTTCATTTTCATTTCCGCGGCAACGGATGTGCTGGGTATGGAGCCGGTGTCGGAACTGATGAACGCCTTCCTGAACTATATTCCCTACCTGGTGTCGGCCTTCATCGTATTCCTTTTAGGGCTTTTCCTCGCTGATTTCATTCGCAATATCGTTCTGACTGCGTCGCAGTCGCTGGGTATCCCCGCTGCCAGTTTTATCGCCAGCTTCGTATTTTACTTTCTGTTCCTCAACGTCGTCATGATCACGCTGGACCAGGCGCAGATCAATACCAACTTCATCCAGGATAACCTCTCTATCATTCTGGGAGGCATCGTGCTGGCTTTCGCTATCGGATACGGCTTCGCCTCCCGCCCTATAGTCGCCAATCTTTTGTCGGCCTATTACCATCGCAATAAAGTAGCGATTGGTGATGTGATCAGCATCGAAGGCGTAAAAGGGACCGTGGTGGACAAGGACAACTCTACCATCACCCTTAGCGCTGAAGGGCGCAAACTGATTGTTCCGCTGAGCAAACTCGCATCGAATACCTACGAAGTATTCGATGAATAAAAAACGTATTCATCAACCCATTCGAATTCAACAGTTCTGTAATCTCATCTGTTGGGAACTAATCCTGACAGGTGTCATTCCATTTAACCAAAACCATTATCATGATGAATAAACTTTTTTACTCCTTACTACTGGTATGTTTAATGCTCTTTGCACTCGTCCCGGCCATGGCTCAGGAAGATAGCGCAGAGGAAGAACAAAAACTCGAAGAAGGCTGGAATACGGCTATGAGCATTGGACTGGACATGGCTCAGCTCTTTCAGTTCAATCCAAAACAGGGCGCCGGGCAAAACCGTTTCGGTTTCGGTGGAGGCCTTTTCATAGACGGCATCTACAAAAGGAACCGGCTGCTTTGGGAAAATGGCATCGCCTGGCAGTTCGGTGTGCAGAAACTGGGCGCCGGCGTGCTGGTTTTGCCCTTTGTGGAAAAAAGTGAAAAAGTGCCGTTTCAAAAAACAATTGACGAACTGCGCCTGGGTTCCAAATTGGGATATGCATTTAAACAGGATTCAAAATGGTATTTTTCCGGCGCCTTTACGCTCTTTACCGGGATCGCCCCCTCCTATCCAGGCCCCCCAACTTATCCGGGGAACTTCCTGAGAAACTTCGTGGATACCATTACCAACACCAAATTCTTTGCCCCGGCTAATATTACGCTGTCTTTGGGAATCGAGTATATACCTAATGAGAACTTCTCAATTTATTACTCTCCTCTCGCCGCCAAGTGGATTGTTGTGGCCGATGACCAAATCGCCGCCCTCGGAATTCACGGTAACCCCGTACGCGGAATGCGTGACCCGGATACAGGACTCTTCACCGATTTTGATAATACCTTCTCTCAATTAGGCTCCCTGATCCGGGCTTCCTACCGCAAGGAGTTTTTGAACGATCGCATGAATTATCGCAGCTCTTTGCTTTTGTATTCCAACTACCTGAAAAATCCGCAAAATATAGACGTCGACTGGACTAACGAACTCAGCTTGACTTTATTCGGAAACCTGAAACTTTCTCTACTTGTCAACCTCTTCTACGACGATGATGTGCTGGTACAGATCACAGATCTCAATTCGCCCAACGGCGTTAAGGGCGTTGGAAAACGAGTCAACATCACCCAGCAACTACTGATTAGTTACGGATTCGACTTCTAATAAGGAAGGCAGTCTTTACCGGCGAATATCGCACTTTTGTGACTCGCCGGTAAAGTTGCTTGCAGCAGGAAAAGACCGGAATAGTCACTAGCGAATTTTTTACTTTATCGTATCTTCGGGAAATAGCTGGTCTGCCTCCGTTGGAAAGCAGCACTTAATTGCATTGCTGCAAATAAGGTTTAGGCAGAAAGGCTCGATCAGAATTTCTAAAGATAAACATACATGCCAGAAAAGAAGCTATTCCTGCTCGACGGCCACGCGCTGGTCTACCGGGCACACTTCGCCTTTATCAACCGGCCGCTGATCAATTCCAAAGGAGTGAATACCTCGGCCATTACCGGTTTTACCAGAACGCTTTGGGATCTGCTGCGAAACGAGCAACCCACTCATATTGCCGTGGTCTTTGACCCGGAAGGCCCCACCTTCCGCCACGAAGTTTATGAAGAGTACAAAGCCAACCGGGAGGAACAACCCGAAGATATCGCTGTCGCCTTGCCTTACATTCATAAAATCGTCAAGGCTTTCCATATTCCCGTCCTGTCGGTACCCAGCTACGAAGCCGATGATGTAATCGGAACCCTGGCCAAACAGGCTGAAGCAGAAGGCTTTACCGTATATATGGTCACCCCCGACAAAGACTTCTCCCAATTGGTATCAGAAAAAATTTTCCTGTACAAACCCTCCCGGCAAGGCAATGGTGTAGAAATACTTGGAGTCGAAGAGATCTTGAAAAAATGGGATATCCAGCATGTAGAACAGGTAGTGGATGTGCTGGGACTGCAGGGGGATTCCATCGATAACATTCCCGGAATACCCGGCATCGGTCCCAAAACAGCCTCCAAATTACTAGCCAAATACGATAGCGTTGAAGGCATCATAGAACACGTCGATGAACTGAAGGGGAAACAAAAAGAACGCATCGAAGAATATGCCGAACAGGGACGCCTTTCCAAAGAGCTGGCCACCATCGATATCGAAGCACCGATCCGGTTTGATGCGGAAACCTTTATTATCGACCCGATGGACAAGGAAGCACTGGCTGAACTTTTCCGCGAACTGGAATTTCGCAATTTAGCTCAATCCATTCTCGGCGAACCCGAGAAGAGCAGCAGCCGGCAAGGCTCACTGTTCGGTGAAGAGGAGACTGAGAAAAAGGTCAGGGTCCAAGCACCGCCGTCCCATTCGGTGGCCGATAAAAACATCAGTAACACCGAACACGAATACCACCTGATAGATAAGCCGGAACAGCGGGCTGAGTTACTCAAAAAACTGGAGGCGGCCAAACAATTTTGCTTCGATACCGAAACTACCGGCCTGGATCCCAACGAAGCGGAACTCGTAGGCATCTCCTTCGCCCTCCAACCCAGCGAAGCCTACTATGTTCCCGTACCCGAGGACCAGGAAATGGCCCGCGCGCTTATGGAAGAATTCAAGCCTGTTTTTGAAAATGAAGCTATCGGCAAAATCGCTCAGAATCTCAAATACGATGCCATCATCCTCAAGTGGTATGGGGTAGAATTGCGCGGTGAATTCTCCGATACCATGATTCTCCATTACCTCCTGGAGCCGGAACTGCGTCATAATATGGATTATATGGCGGAGACCTACCTCCAGTACAAACCGGTTTCGATAGAAACGCTTATCGGTAAAAGGGGTAAGAACCAGCTCAGTATGCGGGAGGTTCCCCTTGAGAAAGTAGTGGAGTATGCCGCTGAAGATGCCGATATTACCCTACAGCTCAATGAATACCTGGCTGAGCGCCTGAAAGAGGAAGGCCTGCAGGAACTTTATCAGGACATGGAGGCCCCGCTCATTCCCGCACTCGTCGATATGGAGTACGAAGGCATCAATCTGGATGTGGATTTCCTGAATCAATTGTCAACCGAGCTGGCAGAACAGGTTCAGCAGATCGAAAAGAAAATTTACGATACCGCCGGTACGCGGTTCAATATCGGTTCACCCAAACAAGTGGGAGAGGTGCTTTTCGAAAAAATGGAAATTCCCTACCGTTGGCGCAAAACCAAGTCGGGGCAATATTCCACCAGTGAGGAAAAACTGGCAGAACTGGCCAAGGAAAACCCCATTGTCGACGATATCCTTACTTTCAGGGGACTGAGTAAGTTGAAATCTACCTATGTTGATGCACTGCCTAAACTGATCAACCCGCGAACCGGCCGCATCCACAGCTCTTTCAACCAAACGATTACCGCTACCGGACGGCTGAGCTCCAACAACCCCAACCTGCAGAATATACCGGTACGTACGCCGGAAGGAGCTCGTGTCCGCAAGGCTTTCATCCCTCGCGACGAGGAGCACGTATTGCTGGCAGCCGATTACTCACAGATCGAACTACGGCTCATCGCTGAAATCAGTGGTGACGAGGCCATGCTTGACGCTTTTCAAAAAGGACAGGATATCCACCGGGCTACCGCCGCCCGCGTGTTCGATACGCCTTACGAGGAGGTAAGCCGCGAACAACGCTACCGCGCTAAAACAGTCAACTTCGCTATCGTTTACGGCGCCGGCGCAACCAACCTGTCTCAACAGCTGGATATCAAGCGCAGTGAAGCCGCTGAGTTGATCACTCAGTATTTCAACAAGTACAGCGGCATCAAAAATTACATGGAGGAAACGGTGAAAAATGCCCGCGAAAAAGGCTACGTCACTACCATGAAAGGCCGTCGACGCTACCTGCGCGATATCGATGCCCGCAGCTCTATGCAACGCAGCATGGCCGAACGTATGGCCATCAATACGCCTATACAGGGCACCGCTGCCGATATGATCAAAATCGCGATGGTCAATATCCACGAACTTTTTAAAAAAGAAAAATTCCGCTCCCGCATGGTCCTGCAGGTGCACGATGAACTCGTCTTCGATGCCCACCGCGATGAACTCGAAACGATCAAACCGCTCATTGAGGAAAAAATGAAAAATGCCATCACCGGCCTCAAAGTGCCTATCCTGGTGGAAATGGGTGAAGGGGGAAACTGGCTGGAAGCGCATTAGATTGGGGGGCGGGCACGGGTTACTGGATTTTTGACCCACCACCCGGCATTCGGCTGCCTGGCAACCAGCGCCCGGTATCCGGAGCTATCGTCGAAAAACTACTACCACCCATAGATTTTTTGCTATCCGTTCGCGGTGAAACGGTTAATTTTTGGAAAGCAAAACGGATAAGTATGGTCAAATGGTTTCTACTTCACGAATGGAAGGCAAAAATCCGCTCGCCTTTCTGGCAGAAAAGCTTGGGGATCAACATTGTGCTGGGCCTGCTCGCAGCCTACCTGGCGCTCAACATGCTGGCGCTAGGTTACTTTCTTGACGTAATCCTGCTGGAAGCCTTTCCGGAACGCCCGCCTCTGGAGATTTTCAATCAGTACCTCATTTACTACTTATTGATTGATTTACTCATGCGGTTTTTCCTGCAGCAATATCCCATCTTAGACCTTCAGCGCTACCTGTTGCTGCCGGTGAAAAAAGGGAAGCTGTTCCACTTCCTGCTGTTGAAATCCATACCTGGCTTCTTTAATATATTACCGCTATTTTTTATCGTGCCCTTTGCGGCAAAAGTGGTTTTTACCGGACAAAGCACCCTGACGGCTATGACCTGGCTGCTTGCTGTATTTTCTCTGGTGTTGATCAACAACTTCGTCGCTTACTACCTGAAGAAAAAGTTCAGCCTTCAGCCCTTACTGTCGGCAGGGATTATTGCGGCCATTGCCGGACTGGCCTATCTCGACTTCAGGGGCTTAATACCGTTGTCGGCGTATTTCGGCACCGGAATGGAAACCGTGCTTCGCCGACCGGCACTGCTCATCGTTCCGCTGCTCGCACTGGGCAGTGTATATGCCTTTTTGTACAGCGTTTTTCAGCACTATGCATATCTCGATGTTCAGGTCAGTGACCAGCGGCGGGTCACTCAAACAGGCCGGCACTTAGAAGTATTCGACCGCCTGGGTAAAATCGGTCAGCTCATCCAATTGGATATTCATCTGATTCGTCGTAATAAACGCCCGCGAACGATGTTCCTGATGGCGATCGTCTTCCTGATCTATCCCTTCATATTTATGGATATGCTGGACCAGACCGGCTGGATGATTTTCGTCGGTATCATCGTCACCGGGATGACGATGGCTAACTACGGACAGTTCCTGTTGTCCTGGGAGAGTAGCTTCTTCGATCTGCTTATGGGCCGCAATTTCTCTATGCGGGAATATTTTGAAGCCAAATTCTTCCTATTTGCCGGCATGGTTACCTTTTTTACGCTGGTTTCTATGCTCTACGGTTTCCTTAATGCGCGGTTGCCCTTAATATTCTTCGCGGTGGCCCTTTATAACATTGGGGTGAACTCCTTTATCACTATGTTTTTTTCCACTTATAACAGTAAACGCATCGATCCGGACCGTCAGGCCTTTTTTAATTACGAAGGCGTCGGTGCATCCCAGTTTTTGTATGTTATTCCGCTGTTTCTTGGACCGGTACTCATCTACCTTCCTTTCGGAGTCTTCGGTTACCTCTATCCGGGCCTGGCCGCCATTGCCCTTTGCGGCCTGGTAGGTATCCTTTTCAAAAACCAGCTGCTGGATGCGCTCGTCAGGCAATTTCAATCCCGCAAGTACATCATCAGTGGTGGGTTTAAACAAGCCGCCTGATCCGGCAATTTTTTCCGAAAAACAAAATCCTGTCACTTCCTAAAATCATAACACACTATGATTTCCATCGATAAGCTCACCAAATCCTACTCCGGTAAAACCGTTCTACAGATCGATCACCTGGAAATCTCCCAGGGGGAACGCTTCGGACTAGTCGGCAATAACGGCGCCGGCAAAACCACGCTGTTTAGCCTCCTGCTCGATTTAATCCGGGCCAGCACCGGAGAGGTGCGTTCGAAAGGCGCCAACGTAGCTCAGTCGGAAGAATGGAAAGCCTATACGGGGTCTTACCTCGACGAGAATTTTTTAATCGGCTTTCTCACCCCGGAGGAATATTTCAGTTTCGTGGGAAACCTGTATGGGATGAATAAAGCAGATGTACGCAGTTTCCTGGATCAATTCGATAATTTTTTCCACGGGGAAGTGCTCAGTCAGGGAAAGTATATCCGCGATCTTTCTAAGGGTAACCAGAAAAAAGTAGGTATTACTGCCGCCCTCTTAGGCGATCCGGAAGTCATCATACTCGACGAACCCTTCGCCAACCTGGACCCCAGCTCACAAATCAAACTCAAGTCTTTGATCAAAGAACTGGATCGCAACAAAACCATCCTCATCTCCAGTCACGACCTGACGCATGTGACAGAGGTCTGCGAACGCATCGTCGTGCTCGAACGCGGAGAAGTGAAACGCGATATCCAAACGGAAAGTGATACGCTGAAGGAACTGGAGGCCTACTTTGGCGCGGGAGCTACGAGTAAATTATAAGTTTAGCAGAACTGACAACGAAAAGTTCGTGATCAACCCCGCTAAACTTCTCAACCAGGACTGAAGAATTGCTCCCTGTTTAAACGACGGGCTTACCAAATCTTCACGCTGGCGCTTTCCGGCCGGTAGAGCGCATCGCCCCCCCCGATACTGAAAGCATCGTAGAAAGCTGAACGGTAATAATCTGTCGGGAGAGAAAGGGCAGATGCAGGTTTTCAGGGAAAAATTACCCGATCCTGTAGCGGCCGCTTATTTTTGCGTCATCATATAAATGAAGATTCATGAAGTTACCCTATCCCATTTCTGTGAAGGTGATCGCTGAGAAGATTGATGCGGAGGTTCTGGGAGATTCCTCCCTGGAAGTTACGGGGATCAACGAAATCCATCAGGTGGAACCCGGCGATATTACTTTTGTAGACGTCAAAAAATACTTTGAGAAGTCGTTGCAATCAGCGGCCGGCGTGGTTATTCTGAATGAGCGGATAGAACCACCGAAAGGAAAGGCGCTGTTGCTTTGCGACGATCCCTTCGAGGCATACAATCAGCTCATACTTGAGTTTCGGCCTTTCCAGCCACTGACCAAAGCAATCAGTGATACCGCCGACATTCATCCTTCTGCCATCATTGAGCCGAATGTCATCATCGGACACCATGTCCGGATTGGGCAAGGCAGTTATATTCAGGCCAATGTTACCATTGCCGAACATACCCTCATCGGAGATGAGGTAGTAGTTCAGTCCGGTGCGGTTGTCGGTTCCGACGCTTTTTATTTCAAACGTTCCCCGGAAGGACTCCAGCGCTGGCGATCGGGCGGCCGTGTTGTGCTGGAGGATCAGGTAGAGATTGGCGCCGGCTGCACGATCAATAAGGGAGTATCGGGAGATACAGTGATTGGAACAGGGACGAAGCTGGACTGTCAGGTACAGATCGGACACGATGTGGTGACCGGCAAGCGCTGTCTGTTCGCCGCTCAGGTTGGCATTGGGGGAAATACCCGGCTCGGTGACGATGTCATCCTTTATGGGCAGGTGGGTATTGCCCAGAACCTGACAATCGGCGATAAGGTGGTCGTGCTGGCTAAGTCCGGTGTTTCCAAAAACCTGGAGTCCGGAAAGACTTACTTCGGTTATCCGGCGGGCGAAGCTCGCGCGACCTACCGGGAACTGGCGGCGCTGCGTCATCTGCCCGGATTTTTAAAAGATTACTACAGGTAGTCGGGCCGTTCTTCGTGAAAGGCCCAACAAAAAAGGCTTTGATGCATTTGCATCAAAGCCTTTTTTGTTGGGAAGTAAACGTAGCGTTATCGTTTACTTATCCGTTTGGTCGTAATAACTTCGTTATTAGGCCCCATAATCTGAATCAGATACATGCCCCGGGGAAGATCTCCCACGAAATACTGGTGATCGGAATCGCTGGCTGCCTTGAATTTTTTCATCTGACGGCCAACCATATTGAAGACCAGAATACGGGCTACTCCTTCACTCTGGCTTAAACCAATGTGATTAGTAGCGGGATTGGGGAAAATAGTAATATTGACCTGGTCGCCAGGATCTGGACTGTTCATTGCCAACCGTTCTCCGATAGATTGCTGCGCATTGGCAAAGAGCAAGACAAAAGAAAAGAAAAATAGAAGTAAAGTATGCTTCATTCAACCGGGATTTTGAGATAATGATTAACAATTGATAAAATAAACTAATATTTTAAATAATCCAAACAACTGTGCCTGCTTTTAAAATAAATTTAACAGTTGTCAGATTATTAACGGAAATGCCATAGTGGCTGTTTATTCTATCAGGTACAAACTCCGTGCCAGTAAAAACCAGGCCATATGTCAACTTTGGTCTGTAGTACTCGGGTAAGGCTAGAAGCGTGTTTATCTTTTCACGTTGGGTGAAAAGGGTGTCAGATGCTATTGTGATTACAAAAATATAATATCTATGGAAAAAAGTGGAAGGAAAGCACAATAAATTGAAAAAAAGCCGGGGGATACCTAATTTCCCCGGCTTTCACTTTCAGGCTTCATTCAGTTTTTCCTGAAAAAAGCCGGTAAATTCGTCGATACGCATACTGCCTTTATCGCCTTCGCCCTGTCGGCGGACAGCAATCGTGTGGCTTTCCGCTTCTTTTTCACCGACGATAAGCATAAAGGGTACTTTTTTTAGTTCGGTATCGCGAATTTTCCGTCCGATCTTTTCGGAGCGGTCATCTACGAAACCGCGTATGTCCCTCGTGGCCAGTTCGCTCTCCACCTGTTTGGCATAATCATTAAACTTGTCACTGATCGGGAGGATAGCGATCTGGTCGGGCGCGAGCCATAGTGGGAACTTGCCACCGGTATGTTCGATCAGGATACTGATGAAGCGTTCCATGGATCCAAAGGGAGCCCGGTGAATCATGACCGGCCGGTGCGGCTGGTTGTCAGCACCGATATACTCCAGTTCGAAGCGATCGGGCAGGTTGTAGTCGACCTGAATGGTGCCAAGCTGCCAGGACCGGCCCAGGGCATCCTTGATCATAAAGTCGAGCTTGGGACCGTAAAAGGCTGCTTCTCCCAGTTCGGTGGTGGTTTCAAAGCCAACTTCCTTTGTGGCCTCAATGATAGCGCGCTCGGCGTTGTCCCAGTTCTCCTTGGTGCCGATGTACTTATCGGGATTGTCGGGGTCGCGCAACGAGATCTGTGCGGTGAAATCATCGAAGCCCATTTTGGAGAGCACCACGGTGGTCAGGTCGAGCACGTTGAGGAATTCCTCCTTGACCTGTTCTTCGGTGCAGAAGATGTGGGCGTCGTCCTGTGTAAATCCGCGTACACGGGCCAGGCCGTGCAGCTCACCGCTTTGCTCGTAGCGATAAACGGTTCCGAATTCGGCGATCCGCAGCGGCAGGTCGCGGTAAGAATGCGGGCGGTGGGCATAGATTTCACAGTGATGGGGGCAGTTCATGGGTTTAAGCATAAACTCTTCCCCTTCCCGTGGTGTGCTCATGGGGCGGAAGCTGTCTTTGCCGTACTTTTCCCAGTGGCCCGAAGTCTGGTATAGTTCCTTTTTCCCGATATGTGGGGTGGTAACCAGCTTGTAACCGCGCTTTTCCTGTTCCTGGCGCATAAAGTTCATCAGGCGGTCCCGGAGTTGGTTGCCTTTCGGGAGCCAGATAGGCAGACCGGAGCCAACGCGTTCGCTGAACATAAAGAGTTCCAGCTCGGCCCCGAGCTTGCGGTGGTCGCGCTTTTTGGCTTCTTCCAGCAACTCGAGATATTCATCGAGTTCCTTTTTCTTTGGGAAAGTGATCCCATAAATCCGGGTCAGCTGTTGCCGGTTTTCATCGCCGCGCCAGTAAGCGCCGGCGACGTTGAGGAGCTTGATTGCCTTGATCTTGCCGGTATCGGGGATGTGCGGGCCACGGCAGAGGTCGACGAAGTGGCCTTGCTCATAAAAAGTAATCTGGCCGTCTTCCAGGTCCTCGATCAGCTCCAGTTTGTATTCATCCCCCTTTTCCTTAAAATAATCGATGGCTTCTTGCTTGGAAACCTCTTTGCGATGGTATTCGTTTTTCTGCCGGGCCAGTTCCAGCATCTTGGCTTCGATTTCAGGCAGGTCGTCCGTTGAAATCTGCCGGTCGCCGGTATCCACATCATAGTAAAAGCCGTTATCAATCGGAGGACCGATGCCAAACTTAATACCCGGGTAGAGTTCTTCCAGGGCTTCGGCCATCAGGTGGGCAGAGGAATGCCAGAAAGTCGACTTTCCCTCCTTGTCACTCCAGGTCAATAGCTGCAGTTCGGCGTCTTTCTCAATAGGACGGGTAGCATCCCATACTTCGCCGTTGACCTTCGCGGAAAGCACATTGCGAGCCAGTCCCTGGCTGATAGACTGGGCGATTTCAAAGGCGCTGACCCCCTTGTCATATTCGCGTACCGCGCCGTCGGGGAAAGTGATTTTGATCTTCTCGTTGCTCATGGAGTAAGCCTGGATTAATGGTTCTTTCGATCTCCTACGAATTCCGGAAGAGAAAAGTTCTGTTCCGGGCGGCAAAAGTAGGTTTTTTCCCGCAGTTACAGAAACGGGAGTCGAGCCCTTTTCAGGAACCAGTTACTCAGGCTACCGAAGGAGAAGGTTTGGGGATTTTTTGCGTCCGGCGCTTCAGCATCTGGATGATCTCTTCTTCCGAGTCGAACATACCATCGATATTAACGAAGTGCGCCGCCAGTACGTCGTATCTTTTGCGCATGACGTAATAGAAGACCTGCAGAAAGTCGAGCCCGTCAAAAACAATAGCCTGATTGGCTGCGTACTTTGCCTTGTTTTTCTGAAATTCCAGCGGATGTTGGGTCCAGTGCATGTTAGGGCGTATGTGGTGGCTGATGTGGTAGCCGTCGTTCCAGCACTTGTGGTTGTAATGCACATTAATACAGTTAATACTGCTCTTGTACAGATTCTCCGGGTCCTCCGGGTCAACGAAAGTGTGCTGGGTCCAGTTGCCCACCATGGTAATTATCCGGAAGATGAGGTAGGGTAGAATGAAAACGACAATGGTAGCAGCTGGATTGACGATAAAGAGCAGGGCGCACATTAAATAAAAAGAAAGTTCCCCGATAATGAGCCTGGGAAGGAACTGGTACCGCTTTTTCGCTTTGTGATAATCGTACAGTTGAAAAATGACCAGGAATAAAAAGTTGCCCAGGTATTTCAAGAAATCAGTGAAATTGTCGCGCTGATAGTGCATCGTGCTGCTGATGTCTTCCTCCAGGTTATTCTCAACGTGGTGCATCGCAATATGATGGATGAAATAGGTCTCCGGCGTATTGCCGAAAAAGGGAGCCATGAACCAGGGTAAGTAGTGATTCATCCATCCGTATTTTTCCTTGAAAAATGGACGGTGGCTGGTGCAGTGCAGCATCAAACCGAAAGGCCCCTTGAAGTAAAGATTGTTCAGAAAAAAGTACATGGCGGCTATACCCCACCAGACCAAGCCAGTGATAAAAGGCATGTATAACAGGAATGCCAACGGGATCATAAACAAGGTGATTCGCAGGGTCAGGTGGGTAAAGGGAAGATCCCGCTCATCCCGGATAAGTTTTAGAAAAAAACGATCAAGCGCGTTGTAGGATGGTTTCTGCTCAAATACCGGGTCGTTAATGACGCCTAGATCTTTCATACTAATTTATTTGAAGGTTTGAGATTATATGAGAAATCCCGCCCGGCTGTTTCAGCTAACCGGGAAAGGAGGAAAAGCGGACATTTCTGGTTATTCTTAGCAAAACTAGATTTGGGCTTTCAGAGGTGGCTTTTGCAGGAGGGTGAAGGTATTACAAATGTTTTGAAAAACCTAATGTATAAACGAGGTTAAACTTCTGCAGACATTGTTTCCCAAAGCGCCGCGCAATGATCAGCGGACCATCGAGCCGGAAGAATAAACTGCAGATAGTCGTCTCGCCCTTCTTACAAGTACTTCGCCACCTTCCTCAAACTCTCCACATTATGCGCTGAGGCGAACACATCAATGTACGGCATGGCTGCCTGCATGCCTTTTACTTCCGGGCTGTACTGCGGATTGCCGGCCAGGGGGTTCAGCCAGATTACTTTGGCGGCCTTGCCCTGAATGCGCCGCATACTTTCGGCGAGCAGCCCGGCATCACCGGTATCCCAACCATCGCTCATGATGAGCACGATGGTTTGGCGATTGAGCATTTTCCCGCCGTAGCGCTCCAGGAACTGATGCAGTGATTCGCCGATGCGGGTGCCGCCCGACCAGTCGGTGACTTCTCCCGCCAGTTGGTCGAGGGCGCTGCGGTAGTCGCGCTGCTTGAGCTGATTGGTTACCCGGTGTAATTCTGTGCCGAAAACAAAGGTTTCGATGCGCCGGTAGGCATTTTGAAAAGCGTAGATAAACTGCACCAGGAAGCGGCTGTAGAGATCCATGGATTTGCTCACATCACAGAGCAGGACGATTTGCTGACGGTGGCGCTGCCGGCGCTGAAAGGCCAGGTCGAGGATTTCGCCGCCGCGACGCAGGTTGAGCCGTAGCGTGCGACGCAGATCCAGGTTAAAGGGGCGTCGGCTATGCCGCTGACGCCGGCTGTAACGCAAGGCCAGCGAACGGGCAATGCGGTGAATCAACTGCAGCACTTCCCAGAGTTCCTCTTCCGTGAAGGCTGAAAAGTCTTTTCGGCTTTGTACGGTTCCCGGGCTGTAACTGGCGATTTCCTGATGTTCCTCTTCGGTTTTCCCGTGCAGCCAGCTTTTGAGTGCATTCAGGGAAGGCTGTTGCTGTCCCTGTTTTTTGCGGGATTGCTCCGGCTTGCCGTCCTTGATCTTGGAATCGGCAGCTTTCTCCAGCTCTTTCCAGTACTGAGCGTAGAGGTCATCAAAAGCCTGCTGTTGTGACAGGTTGCGCGCCAACGTCGCCCGGAGGGCAAAGCGAAAAGCTTCGGCGCTGTCAAATGGAGCCAGGATCTCCAGGGCTCGCAAGGCATCGGCTTCTTCCAGCGGGCCCAGGGCGAATCCCTTCTGCCTTAAATAACGGCAAAAAGCGACTATGTTGGCGCTGAGCTCGGTATGTCGTTGGATCAGTTCGGACAAAGTACTTACGATTTGGTTGAATTGAAAAATACGGATTTTTTACGGGATGAATGCGCAGTCGGCAGATGGCAGTGACTTGCCCGGGAGGGAAGACAGGGAGGAAGCGGGGCTTGGCGGGGCAGAGCAATTTCAGAAGAACCGAAGAACGGTTGTCCCTTTCCGGGGAACAACCAGACGAAGAAGTGGAACCTAAAATGACCTGAAGCCCTGCTTACTCCGGCTTCAGGCCCAGCAGCAAGCGCAGGGTCGGCATTATTTTTTTTGCGCGATCTTCGACCAGCGGCTGGTTTTCGGAGGCATCTTTCAGGGCGCTGCGGCCCTGTTGGGCGAGGCGGAGCATTTTTTGCCTTTCGGCAGGCAGGAAGTGGGCAAAGATGCGGCGCAGGACGGGCAGCATTTCTTGGAAGTTTGCCGGACTGAGCATTTGCATCCAGTCGTCGATAATCTGCCACAGGCTCGTATTGTGCAGGAGCAGCAGGCCGCTGCCATGTAGGAACCCCTCCAGCCACTGGGCGGCTTCGTGCGCATCGTTGCCGGAAGATAAATGAAAATGTAGTTGCTGTTCCGTCTTTTCAGGATCGAGGGCTTCCTTGTCAAATAGAATGCGGGTGGCAGCGCCGCGCATCAGGGGGTGAATGCCGGGAGTGCTGAGCAGCTGCCGGAGAGCGCGCTGCCAGAGCGCGCTGTTTTCTTCTTTTTGCAGCAGGTTGATTGCGTGGTGGCTGCGCAACATTTGCTGAAACAGTTCCCGGGCGAAATCGTCTTCAATTTGAAGGCTGCTGGGGGGCAGACCGATGCAAACGCGTGGGATGATTTCATCTACCAGTTGCTCTACTGCCTCCGTATCGGTTTGACGGGTGTCGCCGTAAGCAACTACATTTGCCATAGCCGGCAGTGCTGTCATGAGGCGGAATACATCCCGGGTGAGCGCGGCCAGATCACGCATACGAATGATAATGGGATCAATTGCCTCACTCAAACCGGCGCGCAGCGCTTCTTCTATCAGGCCCGAAATCAGGGCTAGGTCTTCACTGTCGGCCGCATTTTTTAGCAATGCGTTGGTACTCGCTTCCTCTACCGTATTACCCAGGCCGCTGGCTTCAATGATGCGGATGGAAAAATCGGGTTTCCATTTCAGGCTCCATTCTTCCTTGAATGTGCTTACGCGATGGGAAGATCCCTGCAACAGGCGTCCCCAGGGAATACCCAGAATATTCAGACGATTCAGCAGCAGGCTGGCCTGCAGATTCGTCGGCTTCCGAAGATCCAGTTCTTTGCGGATTCGTTCGGTCGTTTTGGCATATTGGGTCAGCCGGGCCGATTTGATGGCCTGTTCCAGGTCTTTCTGCAAGGGAACCGCGGGAACAGAGGCTGGCACTTTCCCAAGAGCATCACCGATGACCAGCTTACTGTGGATCAGTTCCAACAGCGTGGCGTTTCCCTGACAAAATACGCTCAGCGCGGCTTCTTCGAGCTCTTCAAGTCCCGGCACTTGTCGCCGCCGGAGGGTCGCCAGGGTTTCTGCGAGCCGTACGGCCTCTTCCACATGAGCAGCGGAAGCATCGATCTGTTGCTGGCGTAACAGGCGGGCGACCCGGCTCATCCAGCGGATTGTCACTTCGGGGCGCTGTTTGAAGAGCAGCGCGTACCAGGCCGGCGACACCACTCCTGCCCGGTAGCCTCCCTGCCGGGCGAGGCGGCCGTAGCTCCATGGGATCCAGGTGACGGCCGCTTTAACTTTCTTCAGGCCCCGCAAGAGCTTGTTATCCGTACTTGCTTTAATTTGTTGAACATCCTGCAGCACGGGGGCATGCCAGGCGCCGCAGACCACTGCGATTTGTTGGTAGCCTTCCTTCATCGCCTGGCGGATCATTTTACGCATATGTGCTTCACGAAGCAAGGTCTCCCGGGTTTCTTCCCGGTTGAGTTCCCGGCGCAGGGTGCGCATCATATCCAGAATGATTTCGAAGGTCTCGTTCTCTTCCGCCTGTTCAAAGGTGATTTCCCACCAGCGTTCGGAATCGCTGAAACCGGCCAGTTCGGCGATAAAGCCCAGCGGATCGGTTTGTATACGTATTGCTTCCTGGCTCAGTTCCTCGGGCATGCGCAGCTGGGTTCCCGCCTCATGTGGCTGCAGGCCAAATTGCTGCGCCAGCGGCAGGTCTATCGGCCATACCGGCACCTGGTGCCGGACCCCATGACGCAGCGCCTGCCATTCCGGAGAAAACTCGGCAAAGGGCAGATAGGCCGCCTGGTTGAAGTCTTTTGGGTTGTAAGCCAGCAGGGCAACCGGTGGCCGTAGTCCTTCATCTGCAACTATAGGCAGCGCTTTTTCAGTATCCTGAGGGAGTTCCACCAGGATACAGTCGGGCTGCTGAGCGCGCAGCGCCCGTTTCAGCCGTTTGGCCGACCCCGGCCCGTGATGGCGAATACCGTATATGGTGAGCTGAGCCTCGATAAATTTGGTTTTTATTAACTGCTCGTCGTTTAGTCTCTTCTGTTAGTTTACAACAACTCCTTACAGGCCCGGTACAAATCCTGCCACTCCTCCCGGTCACGTATAACCGTTTCGAGATACTCCTGCCAGATATTCTGATCCTGGACGGGATCCTTGACAATAGCCCCGGTGAGGCTGGCGGCGATATCGCCGGCCTTGACGGCGCCGTCGCCGAAGTGCACCGCCAGGGCCTGCCCGTTATTGATTACCGAGATCGCTTCAGCTGTGCTGAGGGTGGAGCTTGGCGATTTGAGCTTGGTGCGGCCGTCTTCGGTTTTACCGCTGCGCAATTCCCGGAAGATGGTGACGAGACGCTGCACCTCGCGCAGGGGCACTGCTTCATCCGGCAGTTTTAAGGCCTGGCCGATTTTTTCAACGCGGTTCTTAACGATGCGCACCTCCTCGTCGAGAGAGGCCGGCAGCGGCATGACTACCGTATTGAAGCGACGGCGCAGGGCGCTCGACAGCTCATTGACCCCGCGGTCGCGATCATTGGAGGTCGCAATGAGGTTGAAGCCCCGGCGAGCCTGTATTTCTTTATTGAGTTCTGGAATGGGAAGCGTCTTTTCCGATAATACAGTGATCAGAGAATCCTGCACATCGGAGGGGATGCGTGTTAGTTCTTCTATCCGGGCGATTTTTCCTTCCTGCATAGCGTACAGTATAGGGCTGGGCACGAGGGCCCCATCGGAAGGGCCTTCCGCCAGCAGGCGGGCGTAATTCCAGCCGTAGCGCAGCGCCTCCTCGTTGAGGCCGGCAGTGCCCTGCACAAGCAGGGTAGAGTTGCCGGAAATGGCAGCGGCCAGATGTTCTGATACCCAGGTTTTGGCTGTTCCGGGAATACCCGTGAGCAGTAAGGCCCGGTCGGTGGCCAGGGTAGCTACGGCAATCTCGATCAGGCGGCGGCTGCCGTAATATTTCGGCTCTATTTGGGTGCCGTCTTCCAGCTTGCCACCCAGTATATAAGTGACCACGGCCCAGGGGGAAAGGGCCCAGTTTACCGGCCGTGGGTGATCATCGGCTTTCGCCAATGCTTCCAGTTCCTTCGCATAGATCGCCTCCGCGTGGGGACGCAACATTTTTTCTGTACTCATAGGGTGGCAAGTTAAGAATTTATCGAAGTAAGGTGGTAGTAGGAAAATTGTTCGGGATCGTTCGGCCATTCATCACAGAGGCATTCTTTTCCATCTTTTCCCGGTTCCGATTTAATGCTGTCAACGGCAATCATCGGTCACCGGGCTATTAGGATGGGCTTGTTTCCGGAGTTCTTCCGTTTTCCAGTTCGTCTTGCATTTTTTTGCGAAAATGCAGCACATTGATAAACCCTTCCACCTCATCCTGCCACTGTGGCCAGCTGCGGGCAGTCATAGGCCAGCCTTTGCGCAGGTGTTCGAGCAGGGCGGTGTTGCTGCGGTAGGCGGCCGAATGCAACAGTTGCCGGTAGTGTGGCAAGCCTTGCTGAAAAGGAGGCGCATCACTCATCCAGTTTTGGAAGCCCTTAATGAAAAGCAGGCTTAGCCGCTCGGACCACCAGTGGTGGCCCAGGGCCAGAAGCTGGCCGGCGGGGCTGCTGTCGCTGATGAGGGGGCCTTCCTGGTCGATGTAGTGAAGCAGGTGCTCGTTGAATAGGGAATCGGGAAGCCGTTGCATCATTTCTATGGCGGCGTCATTTTTCCATAATAGCTCTTCCTTGCTTTTTTGCCAGTAATTCAGAATGGCCGACATCCATTCGCCGCCGCCGTGCCGGTTAACAGCTTCCGTCAGGGCCAGAAGAAATCCTTGGCGCAGATCGCCGGCAGTGAAGAGCTGCAGGCAGCCGGCGGCGTCCCGGTCAAATAGCAGGTTCCAGCGGCCGGGAGGGATACGGGCGATAAGTTGCATCAGCCAGCGGCCGCGGGGACTGGCATGGTATTTTTCTTTGGGCTTTTCCTGGATACCGTCCCGGCGAAGTGCCTTGTCAAGTTCGCCGGGCAAGGTTACTTCGAGCTCGCCCCGGGCGTTGAGCTTCAGGTATTGCGCGGCCTGCTGAAAAAGCCGTTCTGCCAGGGGGGCGGCGGCGTGCAGGGACAAGATTTCTGCAGCGGCTGTGCGTACCTCTTTGCGGCTGTCCTCCAGGCAGCTTTCGAGGAATTCGATGTCGGCCTCACTAGGATCCTCCCGGAGAACTTCGAGAAGATCCAATTTTGAGCGGTAGGACTCCCGGGGCCAGGCCTGGCGGAGCTTTTCAACAGCTTCGGCTGGTGCACTTTCGTGCAAACGGCGAAGAAAGCGCCGCCGGTCACGGAATGTCCCAAAGTCCCAGTCTGCCGGAGCAGCCCAGGGGTTGATGGAATCCCAGGCGGGGTTTTGACGCAGCAACCAGGCGCCTACCGGACCAACTGCCGGACGTAGTTGTTGCCATAGCTGCCGGTCGGTCAGGCTTTGATCAAACAGGACGGGCAGGCTCTCGGGGGGCAGCCGTTTTTCCGATTGGATCAGCAGCAGGACGAACTCGGGCAACGCCGGCCGGAAAGAGCCGTCCAGGATGAGTTGCAGATGGTAGCTCGACTTGCTGCTGCAGGGGGTGGCCTCGCCGAATTGTTCCGGCCGAAAAATCTCCCCGGGATAAGGTTCCAGTTCCAGCGCTGCTTTATTGAGCGCATGGAGTAAGGCAGCTCCTTCCAGCAATAGTCGTTCGGGGGGAAGGTCACCGGATAAGCCTAAGGCCTTCAGCTTTTTACTTAACGCAGGAGACAATTGCCCCCGGTCAGTCCCTATCAGTGCTTTGTTCACCAACTCTTTCCAACTCATTCCAGAATTGTAAGGCTAAAAATTGGAATTTCCTCTAAATAAAGACAAATTAGGAATGATTTTGTCATTCCTTTTTTAATTATCTTTCTTGCCGGATGAATATTAGTGTACAGATCGGGGGAGTCCGGTAGCCCATTATGCCCGGGAAAAATACGGCAAACCGGACCTGGATTAGTAGAAAATTTCTGAACGGGGTGAAATGGCAAATAAAATCTCAGGAACCTTGCAAAAGCAGCTTTTAACAGCCTCTTTCTATTTCTCTTTTTACACTTCAGTGATGAATTCGCCCTGTATTTTCTTTTTGATTATCAAGACAAAAGCCTAAATTTGCAGGCGATTTTTAAGAACCTTTTCAATATCAATACAAATAGCATCGTATATCATGGCAAATACCGGTCAAGTTAAGCAAGTCATCGGACCCGTCGTCGACGTGAGTTTTCCCGATGCAGCTAGCCTCCCTGAAATTTATAACGCTCTCGAGATTAAGCAACCGAACGGCGATGTGTTGGTGCTGGAAGTACAGCAGCACCTGGGAGAAGATAGCGTGCGCACCGTAGCGATGGATTCTACCGACGGACTGACACGTGGGGCGGAAGCAGTAGATACCGGAAGCGCAATTACGATGCCCACGGGAGAAAAAATTAAAGGTCGCCTTTTCAATGTAGTCGGCGAAGCGATCGATGGCATTGGCGAGGTTCCCAAGGGCGATACAGCTTCTTCCATTCACCGCAAGCCACCTACCTACGAAGAGCTCTCCACTGAAAAGGAAGTGCTATATACCGGGATTAAGGTGATCGACCTCATCGAACCCTATCTGAAAGGAGGGAAGGTCGGTCTTTTCGGTGGCGCCGGAGTAGGAAAAACGGTACTCATCCAGGAACTAATTAATAATATTGCCAAGGGATACGAAGGTATTTCAGTGTTTGCCGGTGTTGGAGAGCGTACCCGGGAAGGGAATGATTTGCTGCGGGAAATGCTGGAAGCCGGTATCATCAACTACGGCGAAGCCTTCATGAAATCGATGGAAGAAGGGGGCTGGGACCTCGAGGCGGTTGATATGGAAGCGCTCAGGGGTTCGAAGGCGACCTTCGTCTTCGGACAGATGAACGAGCCTCCCGGAGCACGCGCTCGCGTGGCCCTTTCCGGACTGACGATTGCAGAATACTACCGCGACGGTGATCTCGACGATCCGACCGGCGGCCGCGATATCCTTTTCTTTATCGATAACATTTTCCGCTTTACCCAAGCGGGATCTGAGGTGTCGGCTCTACTTGGCCGTATGCCCTCCGCGGTAGGTTATCAGCCGACGCTGGCCACTGAGATGGGGATTATGCAGGAGCGCATTACCTCTACCAAGCGTGGCTCTATTACCTCTGTACAGGCCGTTTACGTGCCGGCGGATGACCTGACGGACCCCGCTCCGGCGACGACTTTCGCCCACCTCGACGCCACAACGGTACTTAGCCGTAAGATCGCTTCGCTGGGTATTTACCCGGCTGTGGATCCACTGGATTCCACTTCCCGTATTCTCGACCCGCAGATCGTGGGCGAAGAGCACTACAAGTGCGCCCAGGACGTGAAGGAGATTCTGCAGCGCTATAATGAACTGCAGGATATCATCGCCATCCTCGGTATGGAAGAATTGTCGGACGAAGACAAGCAGGTGGTGCATCGCGCACGTCGCATCCAGCGCTTCCTGAGCCAGCCTTTCCACGTTGCCGAACAGTTTACCGGTATTCCGGGAACACTGGTGCCCATCGAGGAAACTATTCGCGGTTTCCAGATGATCATGGACGGAGAGGTAGATGAGTACCCCGAAGCAGCTTTCAACCTCAAAGGAACGATCGATGAGGTGATCGAGGCCGGTAAGAAGATGCTCGCCGAGGCCGAAGCCTAAATATTATAGTTCCGGAAAGGCGCTGGACAGGTAGCCTTTTCCGGGAAGTTTTAGTAATAAAAACGGACGCCCGGCCTTTACAGAAGCCGGGCGCCCACTACCAACCGCCAATACCATATGCATATTTCAGTATTGACACCAGATAAAGAAATTTTTAACGGCGCCATTACTTCCGTAAAGGTGCCCGGCGTACTGGGGGAGTTTCAGGTGCTTAGAAATCACGCTCCCATCGTTTCTTCTTTGGAGCCCGGGGAGGTTGAAATCATTACGGCCGCCGGAGAGCACCGCATTTTCGATCCGGAGTCAGGGTCGGTGAAAAGTGCTGATGAGCCTGGCCGAAAGGTGAACTTCAGGATTAATGGCGGATTCATCGAAGTACTGAATAACGAGGTGTCCCTGCTGATACGCGGGGTCAAGAAACTGTCCTAGTAAAGAGTTATGTCATTTTGCTGAGTATAGAAAAGGGAGTCGGTAATACCGGCTCCCTTTCGTTTTTGAAGGATGGGCTGCCTGCTCAGGATGAGTGTTGATTACCCATAAGTCCGGTTTTGGCTACTTCTACGGTTCATCTGTTCGTCAGTTTTACTGTTCTGCGGTTCTGAATGTCTACAAAAAGGTGAAAAACTGTTTCAAACAGGCCGGAACCGCAGAACAGAAAAACAGAGGAAGTTTGTACCGACTAAAGTTGTGGGTAATCGATACGCTCAGGATGAAGGGTAAACGCCCAACAAGCTCTTCCTATAGCTGTTTATCCACCACATCAAGTTCGGATTCATCGATCAGCCCAAACCAGTCTTTGAGCTTTTCCCGGGCTTTGCCTTTCACGCTTTTATCGACATAGGCGGCGATGGTGACCAGGCCGAAAGTCAACACGCCCAGGTCATCGGTAAATCCGAGAATGGGGGTCAGGTCGGGCATGGCGTCAATCGGAGAGATCAGGTAGCCCAGGGTGCCGAGAATGATGCGTTTGGCCCAGCCAGGCGTTTCTTTGCGGCGGTAGGCGTAGAAAAGCAACAAGGAAGCGTAGACCACCTTGATACCGGCCTGTCGACCGTAGTTGCGCAATTTATTCCAGAACTTGTTCTCCGAAAACTTCTCGATATATGCTTTGAATGGGTTCTTTTTCATAACCTTATGCTTAATTCCGCTCAATATAACGAATTTGGAGAAAAAATGGTTTTTCTTCTTTTCAGAGAAAGGAATTGAAAACTTCGTTGTGCGCCTGACATTTTGGAAGTTCAGGGACCGGGTTTCCGGTTTTGAAAAAGCCGTTTTGCCGATGAAAACAAAAATTGAGGAGGGCCGTCAAACCCTCAAACAAAAGCCATGGAAAAATTTGCGCCTTCGCTCGATAACTGGACGACGCTCTTTCTACTCGTAGCCGCTCAGGGCCTTTTCATCGTTTTTATTACCAGCTATCTGTTTTACTGCATCCTGAAGAATACCTCCTTTTTTACCATTTTCCAGGATTACTTCATCGCACTTACCATGAGTCTTTGCGTATACGCAATCGGCTACCTCGGCTATGCCCGTCCCCATGTGTTGGCCGGCAAAACCGTGCTTCGGAAGCATTAAACAGAGAAGTGCCAGCACTCAACACTGACCCCGGCGCCGCTCAGTCGCTGGCGGAAAAGCTGCTCGATTATATGGAAGGCGAACGTCATTTCTCGACGCTGAACTGCTCCTGGCCGCCCTATCGGAGCGGTTAAATGCGTCGACCCATCACCTCTCACAGGTGATCAATGAACAGTTTAATAAAAGCTTTTCCGAATTCGTCAATGAATACCGGCCCGGGAGGCCCGGCGATTACTGGATGATCCCGAGAAGGCTGACTGGCGTATCATAGACGTCGCCTTTACAGCGGGCTTTAATAATAAAACATCTTTCTATCAGACTTTCAAGGCGTATTATGACTGCTCCCCTGCTTCATTCCGGCGCCAGAGTCAGCAACAAACTTCATCCGGGTAAATGTTTATATAATTGAGCGTAAAACCAATTAGTCTTCCGCCAGTGGAATGAAAGCGAATGTTTGTCTTTTAAAAAACATTGTTTCTATTGGTTGTTTTTTTTTTAAACCTTTTGTGCATATTTATTGGAGTTAACCGGAATATAAAAAACAAGCCGGAAGCTCGTCTTCCGGCTCTTTTTCTCTAACCCGGAACGCTTGAAATACCCCCTGGGGCCTGAAGTCCCAGGCAAATCTCCCATACAACGATGATCAAAACCATACAGCCACAAATGGATGACCATGTCCAAACGATTTTTCCCGCCCTCCGGCCTTCCACACAGAAGCAACTGCCAGGCGGGGACTTCTCCTTCCTTTCCTTATCCGCTGTATTTACCCTGTTTCTGTTGCTATTGTCACCGGTAATCAGCTCGGAACTGTACGCTCAGGATGAAGCAGTAAAACTCTGCCCCTGCTGTGGTCCTGAATACCGGCAATTCGATTTCTGGCTGGGCGATTGGGTGGCCTATAACCTGCAGGACAGCAACAAGCTGGCAGGGGCTAATCGCATCGTTTTACTACAGGACAGCTGTGTCGTTCAGGAAAATTGGGTAGGGCGCGGGGGGCAATATACCGGAACAAGCTACAATTGGTACGACCGGCAGGAAGGTAAGTGGCGGCAGACCTGGATCGACAACCAGGGCGGGAGCCTTCAGCTAAGCGGTGGTATGAAGGATGGAGAGATGATTCTTTACAGTGGCGAGATGAAAAGCCGGCAGGGCGAATCCTATATCAACCGGATCACCTGGACCCCTAATCCGGACGACAGTGTCCGGCAGCACTGGGAAATTTCCAAAGATGATGGGCAAAGCTGGGAAACGGTTTTCGATGGTTTGTACAAGCGCAAGGAGTGAAGTCACTACGAGTGCTTGTTATCGCCTCCATTCTTCAGTCAGTAATTCTTCGGCCGGTCCGGCTACTTCCAATCCTGCGTTCCGACCGGCGCCATGGAAGAGCAGTTGTTCTCCTTCATAAAATTTCACAGTGAGCTTTGCCCGCAGGCTTTCGTTGACCTTTCCGGTCATTTGCCCGGAAAGCGGCGATACCAGGTCGCTGCCCGGGCCCTGGCGGGCGTTGATTTCCAGCCGGTAGCGGCGGTCCCGGAAAGCCAGATGAACTTCTTCTCCCTGCAGGCGGGCTTTCATCATTGCCCCGGTGTAGGTGGCAAAGCGGTATAAGCGACCGCGGTAGAGAAAACCGACGATATATCCGATAAAGTGATTTCGCAGCCAGGGGATGCGCGCAACGGAAGCCGTCAGGCTGACCGGCTGTTCTTCGTCGAAGTGATTGCTTTGCATCCAGATCCAGGAGCTGGGAAAGGAGCGTCCCCAATCCTTCTCGGCGTATCCTTTTCCACCGGTAAAATCTACTTTCTGGCCCTCGATGTTCAGGTGACCGCTAAGGTCGTGATTTACACTGACGATGCCGTGGTAACATTCCATGAAAGGCACAAAAGAGTACCATCCCATAATGCCGGGAGCACCCAGCATTTTGGGCCAGGGAAAGCGGTTGTGGAGTTGCAGGCTGCCCCGGATTCCCGGAAGATCCAGGGTGAGTGCTCCGGTGGAAAAGCGGTTGCCTTTCAGGGACAGCTCGAAGCGGTCGGAGTCAGGCTTGAAGTCGCTGTGCCGGAATTCCTCGTAATGCGCGCGGTGCCGCACCCCGTCCAATACCTGAATGAAGGCGTGGTGCTCGCCTTGCGCCCCCAGTGAGATGCCCGGGATGAAGGCGTAAGCATGCTCTTCCGTCGGATCGACCACCTTAAAATACCAGCCCTCAAAATAATTGCGCTGCTTCCCCCAGCCGTGGTACATATCAGGGTTCCAGACAGCGTGCCAGCGGCGAAGAAGGTTATGCATGAGCAGAAGGTTTGATCTCGTTTGAGATGATCCGGGCTTGTTGGAGGTGGTGCCCCCTGCCCTTTATCCATGGAACGGAGGATACATCTACATGGTAAAATAAGGGAAAAATGAGTTGTAATCTGTATTCTCAGAGATTTTCTGGCATTCCCGGACGCCAAGACAGAGAAAAATTACATCTATAAAAATAATTGTCGATCATACTACCGGACGTTAATACTCGACGCAAACTGATTGAGAATTTGCTCAAATCATCTTCGACGTCGGCATATTAATTTATCACTTCAAAAACTTTAAAGCTATGAAAACGTCCCGTCAACGGCGCGCCGGGAAGCAGCTCGACGCCGGTGCTATGGCCGACATCGCCTTCCTGTTGCTGATCTTTTTTTTAGTCGCTACTAGTATTCTCGATGACCAGGGTATCCTGGTGCAGCTGCCACCCTATCAGGAGAAGCCTGTTACTGATCAGCTGGCCGACCGCAACGTGCTGAATGTAAAGCTCAATGCCGAAGATCAACTGATGGTGGAGGAGGAGATTCTTCCTGTGGAAGCGCTGCGTTCCAAAGCTAAGGAATTCATTTTCAATCCATTGGGGAAGGAAACACTGGCCGCTTCTCCCCGTAAGGCAATCGTCTCTCTTCAGAACGACCGGGGTACGAGTTACCAGGCGTATCTGTCCGTGTACAATGAACTGAAAGCGGCGTACCGCGAGTTGTGGGAGGAAGCGGCCCGGCGCCGGTACGGTGAAGCCTACGAAGCCTTGCCTGTCGATCAGCAGCGCGCCATCAGAAAAGATATTCCGCTGGTGATCTCCGAGGCGGAACCCACGGATTATGCCGGGCGATAAACCTTGGAGCCTGCCTGTAAAGAAAAAGCCGCTGTTCGAACAGCGGCTTTCTTCAAAATAAACCTAACATTGCATTGTGTCTAAGCTATGTTTTTTTCGCTGCGACCTTGCATCAGTTCCTTATCGTTGAGCCTTTCAAAGCGGTAACCGAGTTGGGAAAAGTGCTCCAGGACCCGGGGAAGGGTGTAGTGCAAGCGCTCTCCGGCTTTGATACTGTCGTGAAAAACGATAATAGATCCGGGGCCGGCGTTGTTAGTTACATTGGCCAGGCACTGCTCGGGGCTGATCGTGGCGTCGAAATCACCACTTAGCACATCCCACATCACGACGCGGTAATGACGTTGCAGAAACTGGGACTGCTTGGGCTTCAGCCGGCCGTACGGCGGGCGGAAGATGACCGAGTTGACCAGGTTGGCGCAGTGGCGTACATTGTGGAAATAAGGGATGTTTTCGGTGAGCCAGCCGTTCAGGTGGTTGAGGGTGTGATTACCTACAGCATGCCCCTCGGCTGTTACTTGTTGAAAAACATCGAAATACTTGCGCACATTGTCGCCTACACAAAAGAAAGTCGCTTTGGCCTCATAAGCTTTTAGCTGGTCGAGTACCCAATTGGTGACCTCCGGGATGGGGCCGTCATCGAAAGTGAGGTAGAGTACCTTTTCTTCCGTAGGGATTCGCCAGGTAAAGTTGGGGAAAAGCTGTTGGATGAATTGAGGGGTTTTAACCAGGTACATAATCTTGGATTTAACTGTTCATGGATTATTAAATGCAAAGTGTGTTCAACCAGGAGCTTAGTTGCTATGGAGGTATTCCCTGATTACAGGGCGCCAGCCGATAATGCTGCAAGCTGTCCGAAAATCTTTAACTTGGCGTCTCTGATTTTATAAGCCTGAGAAAACTGGGGGCGGAATGGGCTTGTTTGCTATTTTATAGGGAACGAATAATTAACGTTATTCGCTGCCCATTTTATTTGAGAATTTGAACTTTTTTTAACTTTTTTTTTGCAGATGCCACCCGGATTCATTAAAAATGTTCCGGACAAGTTCGGACCTGACCAAATAACGAATGGTTTCGAACGATCAGGATAGAAATAATTAATAAGAAACAGGTCAAATAGTTCAGTAAACACATGGAAAAATACAGGGTACGCTTTGCGCCAAGTCCTACTGGCGCACTACACATTGGAGGGGTAAGAACAGCATTGTATAACTATCTGCTTGCCCGCAAGCACGGCGGGGCTTTTATCCTGCGCATCGAGGATACCGATCAGGCCCGCCATGTATCCAGAGCAGAGGAGTATATCGTCGATTCGCTGGAATGGTGTGGCATCATTCCTGACGAGGGGCCCTCCTTCGGCGGCTCCTATGGCCCCTACCGGCAGTCCGAGAGGAAAGACCTGTATGAAAAATACACGCAGCAGCTCATCGATAACGGCCATGCCTATTACGCTTTCGATACGCAGGAAGAACTTCAGGAATACCGGCAGCGGGAAGAAGCCAAGGGCAATTCCGGTTTCCGTTATGACAGCAGCGTGCGCATGCAGATGAAGAACAGCTTGAGTTTGCCGGAGGAAGCGGTGAAGGAACGCCTGGCGAGTGGAGAGCCCTACGCTGTTCGCCTCAAGGTTCCGGCTTCGGGTACCGTTACGGTCCATGACGAGGTTCGTGGAGAGGTGACCTTCCAGTGCGGAGAACTAGACGATAAAATCATTCTGAAGGGGGATGGGATGCCCACTTATCACCTCGCCAATATTGTGGATGATCATCTGATGGAGGTGACCCACGTCATCCGGGGAGAGGAATGGTTGCCTTCCACGGCGCATCATGTCCTGCTCTACCGTTTTCTAGGCTGGGAAGAGCTTATGCCGCAGTTCGCTCACCTTCCGCTCATCCTCAAACCCAATGGAAAAGGAAAGCTGAGTAAACGCGACGGTATGCGTTTGGGAATACCCGTTTTTCCGCTTCGCTGGGAGGGGCAAACGGAAGAAGAATCCTTCACCGGCTTTCGCGAGTTCGGCTTCGATCCCCGTGCAGTGATTAACTTCCTTGCTTTTCTGGGCTGGAACCCGGGTACCGAGCAGGAAATTTTTTCCACGGAGGAACTGATCGCTGCCTTTTCTCTGGAAAAAATCGGCAAAGCCGGCGCCCGTTTCGATTTCGACAAGGCCAAGTGGTTCAACCAGCAATACATCATGGCTACTCCGGATGCGGAACTGGCTGAGAAGGTGCGTCCGTTTATTGAAGCACATGGTCATCACCCCGATGAGGGTTTTCTCATCGAATTTTGCCGTTTGATGAAAGAGCGGGTGAGCCTGTACACGGAATTCTGGGAAAACGGCTATTACTTCTTTGAGGAAGTGCGCCAATACGATGAAAAAACGGTGGCCAAGCGCTGGCGCCCGGAACGCCGGCCGGTCTTTGAAGAACTGGCTGCCTTACTGCGGGAGCTGAGCCCCTACGAGGGAAGTCAGCTCGAAGATACAGTCAAACAATTCATTAAAGATAAAGAACTGAAATTTGGTGATGTGCTTCCCATTTTGCGCATCGCATTGGCCGGTACGATGAAGGGGCCAGCGATTTTTGATATGATGGCCCTGCTGGGAAAGGAAGAAGTTGACCGTCGCCTGCGCATCGCTTATGATCGTTTTGATCAGATTGCCGGATAGAAATAGAAGAAGACTCAAAACCTAGTTCCCGGAGCACTAGGGTAAACCTTCTATTTTGAACAATTCCTGTTACTCCGCAATTGGCTTTAATAGAGGGACCGTTTAATTAAAATAATCGCCATGCCGAAAAAGAAACCCAAAAAGGGGAAACCCGAAGTACATAAAGACCTGAAAGGATTTGAGATCAAAATCAATGAATTTGGGGAAATCATCACTACTCTGGAAGTAGACAAACTCAACGTCTTCCTCAATGAAAATGTCGATGATAAAAAACTCAGGGAACGGGAAGCCGATGAAGAACCTGAAGAGAAGGAACAGAAAAACGACGAAGAGGAAGAGTAGTTGTGCTTGCCAAACTTACCGCATCTGAAAATTTTTTATACTAAAAAAATGGGGTAGTAAGGTTTTTGCTGCTGAAAATGCTTATATTTGAATGAGTTTTGTGTAAAAATTAATATTTTGCACCTTGAAAGAGGAAAGTAGTACAACTGCTTTCCCAGGCTAACAAAAACCGATTTATCCCATGAACTGCCTTGAACGTCTTCCACGTGAGGGTGCCCATCCTCCTATCCATCTTATCCGCATATCCAAGCTAATATTTAACCATGCACGAAGGCCGCCTGTGCTTTTTCGTGGCGCCGGCCTCCTTTAAGGACGACATCCTCTTTATAATCCCAGCATAAACTATTCCCTGTCATGAGGAACTACTTACACCAGTATAAGCAATTCCTATACGTGGTTTTACTAGGGGTGCTTTTTTGGGCTACCCCCCAAACGGTCATCAGTACACCTTCAGCAAATGCTTTCCGGCATACGGTCAATGATCCGCCGGTATTTGAACCTGCTCCCGACGATGTGACTGTCAACTGCTTGTCGGATGTGCCAGCTCCGCTAGCGCTGCAGGCGACGGACGATACGGATCCCAGCTTTCCCAAGATGATCAATCCGATGGATACGCCCGATCTCGACGCCTGTGGCGGAGGCATCATTCGCCGGGTATGGTCAGCGACGGATGAGGACAACAACACCGCACGGGTAGAACAGCTCATCACTATTCTTCCCGACTCGGAAGGCCCGGTGGTCGAACTGGACCCGGTCAATGACGTTGTCACCTGTGGGCAGGATGATTTTTCCAGTTGGATTAACACCACTCGTCTGCTTTTATCCACCTCCAGTGATCAAGTATACGACGCTTGCGGTAATGGCATTTCGGCCATTGATTATCAGCCGAAATTCGATGATCCGGCAATGGGGCCCTGCGAAACCCGCACCGTCACTTTTCTGCTCACCGATGGTTGTGGCAACACAACCGAATGGCAGGCGAGTTATACTACCCAGGATAATCAGGCGCCGGTTTTCGACAATATGCCGGCCGATGTGACAGTGTCTTGTGAAGAAGCTGTCCCTCCCATCCCGGAGGTCGGCGCAACGGACAACTGCGCCACCGATCTCAGTCCACTGTACGATGAGGAGACGACTCCCCTGGGTAATTGCCCGGGAACGAACTACACGATTGTACGCACATGGACGGTGAGCGACGACTGTGGGAATGAATCGACTATCCAGCAGGTAGTCAAAGTGGCTGACGAAACGGGGCCTTCCTTTACAGCGCCCTCCAATATCACCATCACCTGCAATCAGGATCCCACCGACCTTAACCTGACCGGGGATGCGAGCGGGTTGCAGGATAATTGTGACAACGATCCCCGGCTGAGCTTTACCGATGCCGTGATTGACGAATCCTGCCCGGCCACTTACCTCATAGAACGTAGCTGGGTGGCTACCGATGCCTGTGGCAATACAACCATCCGCAAGCAGATGATTGAGGTACGCGATGATGAGGCTCCGAGCTTTGTCGTTCCCCCCAACGTGACCGTCAGCTGTGAGGAGGTCAATGACCCTTCGGTGACCGGCCGGCCTACCGAAGTCAGCGACAATTGTGATGACAACCCCAGTGTCCGTATCGATGAAGAAACCGTATTCCGCGGGGACGCCGAGTGCGCCAATGAATACGAAATCCGCCGTGTCTGGCGGGTCGAAGATGCCTGCGGCAATGCTACGGAGAAAACACAGACTCTCTTTGTTATTGATGAATCAGCACCGGTCATCAGCCAGGTGGCTGCTGACCGGCGGGTGGCTTGCAACCCGGGAGTAGATCCCGACGCCATCTTTGCTGAGTGGATCGCCATGCACGGGAACGCCTTGGCTGAAGACAACTGCACGCTGGCTGGGGATCTCTCCTGGAGCGCTTTCAATAGCGGCAGCAGCGAGCCGGCTACCCTGCCTGCTATCAGCTGCCCGGCCGCCGAGGGCGTTCTGCGGCAGCGCCGTGTCGACTTCGTGGTGACAGATGAATGCGGCAATACAGCTACGACTAGCGCCGGCTTCATCGTAACGGACGATATAGCCCCGGTTATTCTCAACTGTAGTGAAGCATTGACGATTCCTACGGATCCCGGCACCTGTGCGGGGACCTATACCTTCGGCATCCCGCAGATCGAAGAAAACTGCAGCTCCGGGTCACTGGCTCTTCTGCTGACGGCTATGGCGGGTATCAGCTCCCAGGCCAGTCCTGGCCAGGAAGGGGATACCCCGGTTGACCCGGCGGAACTCGTGTTCCTGACCCAATCCGTCCTGCCCCTCAATGTTTCCGGTGAGGCTACCTTGCTGATTCGATTGGTCAATGTGGATGGGGAGGAAGCTAATGAATACTTTCACATCCTTGGAGAAGACGGCACTTTACTCGGTCAGACTAACCTGACGGGGCAGCAATGCGGCAATTCTGAGACTATTCTTTCGCTGACGCGTGAGCAGGTGGAAGCCTGGGCGGCCGACGGCGAACTGCGCATCCGCCTGGAACCGAACATACCGGAAGGCCAGGCCGGCCGCTTTGCCGTGAATGCCATCTGTGATCCTGCCGGCCGTATTGAAGGCCAACTCGATTTTGAGCGCAAGGAGTTACCCGGCCTCCTTTTCGAATACAGCATCAATGACGGCGATCGTCTGGCGATGACTCCTGCCGCCGCCGAGACGGTCGAACTGCCTCAGGGAGCTAATAAACTGACGCTCTTCGTCACGGATTGCGCCGGGAATACTAACGAGTGCTCCTACTTCGTCCGGGTAGTAGATCAGGAAGCGCCCCTGCTTACCTGCCCGGATGATATCGCCGTAAACACCTTCAGCGGAAGCTGCCGTGCCTCGGTAACACTGCCCCTCCCCCAGGACGTTACCGACAATTGCCAGGCAGGTGGCCGCTTCGAGCAACGCCTGCCTGCCACCGTAGAAGAAGCCTTTCTTACATTTAGCTACGATCCGAACCTCAACGATTATCTGGCACAGGGCAAATCTTTCCGCTTCACGAACGCAGCCGCTAATGCCATAGGTCCGGCGACGCTAATCCTGGATTTCCAGGGAGACTTCAGCTCCAACGGTGCTTTCCTGGAAGTAATCGGAGAAGACGGCAGCACGCTGGGGCAAACCAGCGTCGGGGATGCCGATTGTAATACTGGCGGACAGCTCACGCTCTCCATTCCCCGAGAGACCATCAACACCTGGGCAAGGGATGGAGAGGTCAATATTGAAGTGCGGGTCAATGATATCCCGGTTCCGCCGGGCGTCCCAGGGGACGGTGTCAACCCCTGTGATCCCAATACGGTAACTGCCGATGGTGATACAGATGGCGTCAGCTATCTGTACGCCGCCTTGAGTTACGATAATCTGCTACCCTCTTATTATTCGGAGGGAGCAACGAATTTGCCGCTTACGCAAATGCGCCCCCCGGCCGTCAGCCCCGTTCACAGCTTTTCCTCCGGGGTGTCCACCGTTTATTATCTCTTGCCTGATGCCAGCGGTAACATGGATACCTGTTCCTTCACCGTTACTGTACAGGATAATGAAGCGCCTGTCGCCCGCTGTCAGCCGACAACGGTTTTCATCAACCCTTCCGGTCTCGAACCCCCCGTGGTGGATGCGGCGGAAATCGACGCCGGCAGTTCCGACAACTGCGCCATCGATACGATGTTTCTCAGTCCGAATACCTTTTCCTGCGAGCAGGTGGGCAGTACCGTACAGGTTGCCCTGACTGTGCTCGATGAAGCAGGAAACGGCGCCTCCTGTATCACCCCTATCCGCCTGGAAAGTTTACGCCCGGAACCCGATGCGACTTCCGGCGTTTGTGGCAACGACACCTTATATCTTTCCGCCAACCCACCGGCGGCGGAAGGAGGGGTGGTGTTTACCTATCGCTGGACCGGCCCCGCCGGGTTCGTATCGGATAAAGAGAATCCCATCATTCCCAATGTGGACCAGGATAATGCCGGCTCCTACCTGGTAGAAATTACAGGAATCACCGGTTGCAAAGCTACGGGAACTGTGGAAGTAGCCATCGAAGATCTTCCCCTCACCCCCGAGCTGCTAACCGTTCAGGATATCTGCGTAGATGAAGACATTGAACTCTTCTCCTCGCTCGTTCCTGCCGGGTCGGGAACAATTTATCGTTGGTACCGGGGAGTGCCGCCGGATGGAATACTGGTTGCAACTACCAGTTTACCTGCCTTTACGGTGCCGGCGCCGCACGAGGAAGGTATACGCTCCTACTACCTCACGATCGAATCCGACGGTTGCATTTCCGCTCCTTCTATTCCTGTAAACGTACGGGTAACCAATACTCCTCAGGCCGTGGTCAATGATGCCGAGATCATCGTCTGCGAAGGAGAGTCAATTGCATTGGGCACCCCGGTATCGGGCCCCGGGATCCAGTATGTGTGGACCGGCCCCGACGGGTTTAGCTCCTCCAGCCAGTTTCCGGCGGTAATTGAGGAGGCGACCGCTTCCAACGCAGGTGTTTACACCCTGATTGTCAATAAAAACGGTTGCCTGTCGGACGAGGCGGTTTCGGTAGTAAATGTACTGCCACGTCCACAGCGCCCCCAGTTGTCAAACACCGGACCGGTATGCGAAGGCAGCGAATTGGTATTGACGACGAATGTTCCCAGGGCCAGTGTTTACCGCTGGGTATCGCCCGATTTACAGGAGTTCGTTACGACCAATAATCAACTGGTCATTCCCGAGGCGACGCAGGATGTGACCGGCCCCTGGCAGGTATCCGTTGCTCAGTTTGGGTGTAACTCGGAATCTTCAGCCCCTTCGGAGGTGGTGGTCAACGCGAATCCGCCGACTCAGGCTTCGGCCAGTCAGAATATCATCTGTGAAGGAGATCAATTACAGCTTTTTGCGGCTCCGACCTTATCGAACGCAGTTTATCGTTGGACGGGGCCTGGCGGGTTCAGTGCTTCGACCCAAAACCCGGTCATCAATAACCTCAGCAAATCCAGGGAAGGCACCTACCAGGTGACAATCACTACTGCTGAAGGCTGTTCCGGGACGGCTTCCGTGACGGTAGTGGTACAACGCAGCCCGGTCATTACCGCCGTTAGTAACGACGCTCCGGATTGCTTGTCAGGACCGACAGACATCCGGCTGGCCGCCTCTTTGTTTCCTGCTGATCCCGGCACGTACCGCTACGAGTGGACCGGTCCCAACGGATACAGCTCCCGTGACAGTGTAGCGGTGATCCGCAATGCCACGGAGGCTGGTAATGGCAATTACCGGTTGGTGATCACCACTGCGGAGGGTTGTACTTCTGAGTCGGCTACCATCACGGTGCAGGTATCCAATCCGCCTACGGCGCCCGCAGTGCCGCGCATTAGCGAAGATAACCCGGCCCCCTTCTGCGAGGGGGAAACCGTACAGCTGCTGACCGAATCCTACGCCGGAGTCAATATACTTTATAACTGGCGGACACCGAAGGGCGTCATATCCACGACGGCTCCTGCACTGGACATCCCCGCCGCCACCCCGGATGATAGCGGCGCCTATTCCGTCTTTGTAACGGTTGACGGCTGTGACTCCCAGGAGTCGGGCATGTTAAACGTTTCCATTGGACAAACGCCTCAGATTACCGCCACCACGAACAGCCCGGTTTGTGAGGGCGGTGTGATCCAGTTGCGTACGGAAATTCTTCCCGATGCGACCTATAGTTGGATGGGGCCAGGATTTACTTCTGACCAGCCCAACCCCGAAATTACACAGGCTAAACCGGGTCAGCATGACGGGACCTATTCGCTGCGGGTCAACCTGAACGGCTGTACCTCCGGCCTGGCAACCACTCAGGTACGCGTCAAGCCATCACCCGCCCGTCCCGCACTCGACAACAGCGGTCCTCTGTGTGTTAGTGAGGAAGGCGCAGAATTGACGCTTACGGTTTCACCTGACAGCAGAACCTCCGGGGCTACCTATTCCTGGTTTGGCCCTCAAGGGTCGATTGCAGTGGATACGCCGGTAACTACGCTGCGGCTTACTGATCTTGCTGCCTTCGGCAACGGCAGCGTCGAATTCACCGCGAGCGCAAGCGTTGACGGCTGCAGTTCCGCCTTGTCAAACCCAAGTGTTGTGCAGCTCAATACGATACCGGGCAATCGGGCCTTCGCCGGAGATGACTTCCGCGCCTGTGAAGGCTTTGCTACTAACCTGGAGGCCACAGCGCCCTCCTTAGGCGGTGGGGTTTGGACCCTCGTCGGGGGAGCCCCGGAAGGCGTCTCTATCGCCAATCCGGATCAGGCGGAAACAGCTGTCAGCGGCCTGCAGGGCGGGCAATCTTATACCTTCCGCTGGACCCTTTCTAACGGCGCCTGCCGGAACTACTCCTCGGACGATGTCCGGGTAAATGTGACCGAATCGGAAGTCGTTTTCGCCGGTAAAGACACCGTGCTTTGTTCCTCCGATGAAGTAATGCTCGAGGCTGCACCGGTAGCAACCAGCGAAGCTTACTGGGCACAAACCGACGTACAGGGGCTGCTCGGCGTGGAAATTGTCGAGCCGGCTAATCCCAATACTATGGTCGTCGGGATGGAACCCGGCAACTTATACGTTTTTACCTGGACAGTGGTCGGAGGCTGTGGTGAAATTAAGGACGATGTTTTCGTACTCATCAGTGATCCCAACCCCTTTGCAGGCCTCGATAAAGTGGCCTGTAACGACGATGGCCTGGTCCAGCTCGAAGCCGATGAGCCTACCGAAGGCAGCCGGGGAAAATGGTCTTCCGCCAATCCTCAGGTTTCTTTTACCGATCCACGCAATCCTCTGGCTCTGGCCATGGGGCTGACACCGGGAGAGAATGTGCTTCTCTGGACCATCGACGACGGTACCTGCGGCGAAAGCTCCCGCGATACGGTAGTCATTACTTATAAGAGAAACCCGGTGGCGAACCCCGATGCGGTACAGGTGCCTTTTGGGGAAACCGTGACTTTTGACTTGACGGCCAATGATTCCGTACCGCCCGGCTCTTTTATCAATATCTTACAGCCGCCTTCCAAGGGCACGGTAGAACAGAACGATGACGGCAGCTTCACCTACCGCTCCAACGCCAACCTCGTGGGAGAAGAGCGTATGGTATACGAGTTGTGCAGCGATGCCTGCGCCTGTTCAGAAACGACGGTCACCTTTACGGTAGGGGAAGACGCCCGCTGCGATGTACCCAATATCTTTACACCGAATGACGACGGGATCAACGATACTTTTGTCGTTCCATGCTTGTTGAAAGAAGATACCTACCCCAATAGTCAGGTCATCATTTTCAATCGCTGGGGAGATGAAGTGTACAAATCGCCCAGTCCTTACAAAAATGACTGGCGTGGCACTTTCAACGGAGAAGAGTTGCCCGTGGGCACCTACTTCTATGTCATCGACCTGGGAGACGGAAGCAAGCCGGTCAGCGGGTATACGGTGATTCAACGATGAGCACTGTCTGCTAATATTTATTAACGCCGGGCGCCTCTCCCGGGAGAGGCGCCCGGCGGATCTCAAAAACAAAACTTTATGAAATCTCTATACCTCCTCTTTCCCCTGCTGCTGCTGCTCACGGCAGCTTCTGCCCAGCAAGAAGGGCAGTTCACGCAATTTATGTATAACAAAATGATGTTCAACCCCGCGGCCGCCGGCCTGGGTAAACAACCTGTTCTCTCCGCAACCATGCGCAGCCAATGGATGGGACTGGAGGGCGCCCCCGAAACCCAGCTCCTCTCTTTTGAAACGGTGCTGGGCGCTAATAGCAATGTGGGAATTGGCGCAAACCTGTTTCGGCAGACAATCGGGATTTCGGAAAATTTTGAATTCAATACCATATACAGCTATCAGATTAAAATGGGGATCGGTTATTTGCGTGGCGGCCTGCAAGCCTCCGTTCGCTTGATGCGCTCCGACTTCAGCCAGGTAGAATCTATTCAGCCTGCTGAATCCGATCCGGCTATTCCGTTGGGGATTGAAAGCAAGTACGTGCCTAATTTCGGCGCCGGGATTTATTACACCGACCTGAAGGAGCGCGTTTACGTCGGATTCAGCGTTCCGCGTCTGCTGGAAAATAACATCGACCTGTCTGATGAACAGGGCGTAATTTCGCGGGAACTCCGGCATTTATACGTCATGGGCGGAATAAAACTTCCCCTGGGGGAGGGTATCGAAAAGGCCTATGTTCAACCTCAGGTATTACTGAAATACGTTGAAGGCGCTCCCTTCGACGCCGATGTCAACGTCAATGTATTTTTCGCTGAAAGGTTTCTGGCCGGCCTTTCCTATCGTATCGGCGGGTCGAAAAGCAGCAGCCTGGGCGAGTCGGTGTCACTGTTACTAGGTATGGATTTGACGGAGAAACTGACGTTTGGTCTTTCCTATGATGCAACCCTGTCGGAATTGAATTCGTATAATAATGGCAGTATCGAAGGATTACTGCGTTATCGCTTTTCCGGCAAGCCACAAGGAGACCCCGAAAAAGCTGCCGATAAGGGTCGCTTTTTCTAAATGGCCCTTTCTTGATATGCTCCCCGTTGATTGTCTGAATCCGAAAAAAAATCCCATGAAACGCCAACTGCTTTTCACGCTATTACTCATTATATTTTCAGGAGCACTAATCGCTCAGGAGTGGCCGGGAGCTGTAAGAAAAGATAAAACGGAAGCAGCAGATCAGCCGGCCGGCTATCCCGTTGTTCTACGCAATACATTGAATATCAATACCAAGAGTATGGAGTTTGCGCCAAAGCGCTATCAGAACGGCTTGGTATATGTTACCTCGCGCCGGAAATTCGGACCCCGTGATCAGGAAACGGGAGAGACCTTTTATGAGTTGTATTACGCCGAGCTCAATCCGGACGGGATGCCTTTCAAGCCGGAGCCATTTTCCACCAGCCTCAATTCGGAGTTGCACGAAAACTCGGTGGCTTTCAACCGAAAGGGGGATAAAATCTTCTTTACCCGCAATAACATGGTCAACGGGATGACGCGGACTAACGCTGAAGGCCGTATCGGAATGAAGATTTTCGAAGCCGATCTGGGTCCTTTCGACTGGGAAAACATACGCGAACTGCCTTTCAACAGCGATGAATATTCCTGCCTTCATCCTACGCTCTCTCCCGATGGGAAAAAGTTGTTTTTTTCTTCCAACATGCCGGGAGGATATGGCAATTACGACATCTGGTTCGTCATCTGGGATGGCGCGAGCTGGTCGCGGCCAATCAATGCGGGGGCTCAGGTGAATACCACTAAAAATGAAGTTTTTCCCTTTATGCATAGCAGTGGAACGCTTTTTTTCAATTCCGATGGTTATGATGGGGAAGGTGGGCTCGACCTGTACCTCATCGATATGAGCGACAATGTGTGGGGGGATGTGGTCAACCTGGGCGAGCCCTTCAACTCTCCGGCCGATGATTTGTCGATCATCGTGAGTGATGACGGGCGGAGCGGTTTCTTCGCCTCTGATCGCGAGGGTGGTTTCGGCAAGGATGATATTTATGCCTTCGAGGCACCCGCCGGCATAAGGGGCATCAAGGCTCCGGAACGCGCCCCCATGGCGATTACCGTAAAGGACGCGGAAACGGAAAGAACCCTGGCCGGCGTCGATATCCGGGTGTTTGAACGAGACATAGATGGCTATGCCAATGACGAGGAGTTATACGATGTGGAACTGATGCCTTCCCCGACCAATCCCGATAGCATGGTATTGAAGTACGTGTTGAAAAGCGAGGATGAACTGGGATTCCCTAAGGCCACTACCGACCGTACCGGGCAGGCTCGTTTTGATCTGACCATGGGCAAAGAGTATATCCTGCTGCTTTCCAAGCCGGGCTACACTACTCTTCAGAAAAACTATCAGCCGGAAAAAGATGATCGCGGCAAGCCTCTGGAGCTTACCCTGGACCCCAGCCAATGCCTGACGCTGAACGGCGTGGTGCTCAGCGAGGGAAACGAGCAACCGGTTCCCAATGCGACAATCCGCATTGTCAACGAATGCAACGGAGAGTTGACCATGGTGCAAAGCAAAATCAATGGAAAATTTCAGGCTTGCCTGGCCAGTGGATGTGATTTTACTATCATCGCTGAAAAAGGCGGTTTCCGGGAAGCAACGACACAGGTGACGACTATCAAATTACGCAGTAGCCGCTCGCTGACCATTGAGCTACACCTTCGCGCCGGTTCTCCCAATGCCCTTTCGGAGCCCATCCGTGAAGGAACTATTATCATTCTGGAGGATCTGTTTTATGATTTTAATAAATCCGCGATCCGTAGTCGTGAGGCCCGTGCCCTGGAAGGTCTCAGCAAGCTGATGCACCGCTATCCCAGTATGGAAATAGAGCTCGGCGCTCACACCGATAGCCGGGGTAGCGGCGAGTACAACCTCAAGCTCTCTCTCAAACGGGCCGATTCGGCTAAGGAATTCCTCGTTCAGCAAGGTATCGCCGCACACCGGGTTAAAACCTTCGGGTACGGAGAAACCCGACTGCGAAACCACTGTGGCGACGGCGTCTCCTGCGATGAATCTGAACACGAGTTCAACCGCCGCACCGAAGTGAAGGTGACGCGTATCAACGAGCCCGTCGAAATAGGATACCGGGGCGAACGGTAGAAGGGGACCAATGAATTGGGGGGAAGGCGCCGGATGCAGGAAGACCGGGTAAACCAGTCTTTTGTCGGCCATTTTCCTGGTTGCCATCACCGCAGGTAAATTCCGAAGGAAACTTTCCGACGCGCTTCTTTTTCGGAAGGGGATTTTCACTACTTTTGAGGATATGACCTTTTACTGGAAGGATACGCGCAACTTTCTCTCCAAAATGACGGCTCGCCGGCTTTGGAATGCGGCGAAGGTCCTCAGTTCTTTTTACTGGACCCGCTGGCGACGGAAGCCCCTGCAGTGGGGCGTTCCCATCACGATATCGATTGAACCTACGACCGCCTGTAACTTGCGCTGCCCGGAGTGCCCCAGCGGATTGCGTTCTTTTACCCGTTCTACGGGCAACCTGCGGGCCGACTTTTTCCGGGGTATTATCGATGAATTGCACCGCGAACTGATCTACCTTATTTTTTACTTTCAGGGGGAGCCCTACATCAATCCACAGTTTCTCGATATGGTGCAATACGCCGGCAAACGCGGATTGTACACCATCACCTCTACCAACGGGCATTTTCTCGATGACGATACAGCGCGCCGCACCGTGGAATCGGGGCTGGACCGGCTCATCATTTCTCTGGACGGCGCCTCCCAGGAAGTGTATGAGCAATATCGTCGGGAAGGGAGCCTGGAGAAAGTGCTGGAAGGCGCCGGGAATGTCGTGCGCTGGAAGCGGAACCTGGGATCTGCCACCCCGCACATCATCTTCCAGATGCTGGTGGTTCGGCCCAATGAACATCAAATTGACGATGTGCGTAGGCTGGCCCGTGAAATCGGTGTCGATGAAGTCAAGTTGAAGAGTGCCCAGGTGTACGACTACAAAAGGGGGAACCCGCTCATTCCCCTTCAGGAACGTTATGCGCGGTATGTTCAGCAGCCCGACGGTTCCTACCGCGTAAAGGGACGGTTGCTCAACCATTGCTGGAAGCTTTGGCACAGTTGTGTGATCACCTGGAACGGCCTGGTGGTTCCCTGCTGTTTTGATAAAGATGCCCGTCACCAGTTGGGGGATTTGCGCGAAACGTCTTTCAAGGAACTCTGGCAGGGGGAACCCTATCAGCATTTTCGCCGGCAGCTGCTGCAAGGACGGGATCAGATCGATATTTGTACGAATTGCACTGAAGGGTGCAAGGTTTGGGTGTAGCCTTTTTTGTCGATCACTTCTTTTACTATAGGGAGGCGGGCTGAAACATTGTCCTCTCCAGCAAGGCGTACACAGGTTCTACAGAAGGCGTTCTAGTCTTTTGCAAGCCCTCCATGTACCAATTCCCGGGAAAAAATTGGAATTCTGAAGAAAAATCTTGATCTTTGTTAACCGGCCATTTGACAAAGATTTTGTTTTACCCCATGCAGAAAGCAGATTCTGTTTTTTTAACTGTGCGGTGTAGGAAGTAAATTAAGACCGACGGTAGCATGATAGTCTGCGGCAGCTGAATTCCCACATAGAGTAAATCAGACATCGAGATTGCACGGGAGAGCGAGTATCGAGAAAACCACAAGTTTCAACTGATCTTTTTAATTGAGCAGGGTGACCTTGCAGAGACGCCGATTATTGCCAATTCGGAACAGCTGTCTCTCATGCAGCAATGCAGCGAGGTAGAACTGCTGACTATACACCGACAACAGATGACTCCTTGCGGAGTCGATCCGATGTTACTTTTGCATTTCTTTTCGTCAGAAGCCTGGTCTGCTGGTCTATGCCGATGAACTTGCTCCGGTCAAGTGAGATAAAAAAACCGGAAAAGGATTCACCAAACCCGTCTTTCACAGCTTTGAGATATACATACTAAATTCAATTCGCGGAATCCAAAAATGCAGCAAAAATGACTTCCAAAACAATTTTCTCCGGTCGTTTAGAGTTCGGAAGCGCCAGGAGCTTTGAGCAGGTAATAAAAATGTTCCAACACCGGGTGGAGAATTATTACAAAAACGAAATCGTCCTCAATTTTGAAGAAATCTTTAACGAAGAGGAATATGCCCTCGATATTCCCCGCCTGGTAACTCAATCTGAAGATAAGACCTGGCGCAATACCATGAACCTGCTGGAATACCTGGCCCAGTATGCCATTGCCGGTAGCCTCAGCGCCTGGATTGCCGATAGTGGGAAAATACTGAAGCATCGCACAGTGGAGCCAAAAGGCGATAAAGCTGCTGTACAGTCCTTCCTCAAAGGGCGGGAGCTGACTAAAGAAAAAGGGAAAGAGGATGAAGCACACCGTGCATTGAGCCGTGCCATTGAAAAATTTGAGCGTCATGCCCTGGCTTACGAGCGGCGGGGCTATGTCAACTTCTTATTGCGCAATTTTGAAGATGCCATCTACGATTACAACAAGAGTATAGATATCAATCCAAATAATGCAGATCCATATATGGGGAGAGCATTGGTCCGCCTGGCGCAGGATCAGGTTGCCGCAGCCATTCCCGACCTGGAGAAAGCTGTTAAAAAATCTATTCCCCTGCAGCCGATCTACTGGAAAGCACGCCGGCTTAAAGGGGAATGCCACCTGAAACAGGAGGAATACGACAAAGCCATTTTCGAGTTGAAATTATTTACCAAGCGCCAGTTCACAAGCGATAATCCGAATTATGCCCATCGCCGGCGCGCCTTCTTCGACTACGGCCGCGCGCTGATGGCTAAGGGCGATTATGACCTTGCTGTTCAGGCATTCAACGAAGCGCTTAAACTGGAAGGCGAATCCAACGAATCGCAGGAAATTGAAGAACTGCTTTTTCGCGGCATCGCCATGCAGAAGGCGGGAAAAAAAGGTTTTGAAAAAGACTGGAAAGAGGCTGCGAATTTAGGATCAAAGCGCGCCGAAGAATTACTGCAGGCAATCGCTTAACAATTGCTTTTCCTCTAAACCGGAGAATCAGCTGCGTTCACTGCTGCGAATTAGTGATTTACTGCGAAAAGATGAACCATGGCCGACGGCAACCTGCCGCCGGCTTTTTTTTATCCCCCAGCAAAGAATGACTTCCCCGTTTGTTTTCGCCTCTGGCAAATTTTTTACACCACAGGGTTATTTTTACTCCGGGTTAGCGCTGTAATGAGGCAAAGGACACCATTCCGGCCTCGGAATGCGTTAATAAAGTTGTCTAGACAACTTCAACATATCCAAAACTATAGCAAGATCAATGGGTATTAAATCAGGACTTTTACTCCTCGCCTTATGCAGTCTCAGCGGACTTTGGGCGCAGGGCAATACCGGTTACGTAACGATGGAAACAGCCTCCGGCAAACTACAAAAACGCTACGATAAAGCCCTGTCCTACGGCCGCGGCGGCGACTTTAACAGGGCGCTGCGGGAACTGGAGAAGATTCTGGAAGCCGAGCCTCGATTCATCGATGCCTTCATCACGCGGGCGGCGATATTCGAAGAGCAGGACTTACTGGAGGACGCAGAGCTCAATTACGAACAGGTGCTGGAGATAGATCCCGTTTATGAGCCGCGCGTATGGTACCGGCTGGCCATGGTGGAGCAGCGTCAGAATAAATACCCCGAAGCAGTGGACCACCTGGAGCGGCTTCTGCAAATGCCTGACCTGGAGGATCGCCTGCGCCGGCAGGCGGAGCAGCATGTCAAAGATTTCCGTTTTTCTGCGGAAATGATGCGCAACCCGGTCCCGTTTGAACCGGAAAGCCTGGGGGAAAATATCAATACAAAGGAATCGGAGTACTTGCCCTCCTTTACGGCCGATGGTGAATACCTGGTATATACCGCCAGAGTGAACGGTCAGGAAGACTTCATGATCAGCCAAAAGATCGATGGCGCTTGGCAGAAAGGCGAGCCGATCGAGGAAATCAATACCCCCCTGAACGAGGGAGCGCAAACAATTTCCGCCGACGGCCGTCTGCTTGTTTTTACAGCCTGCAACCGGCGGGATGGCCTCGGTGGCTGTGATCTTTATTATTCGGAATTCCGCGAGGGAAACTGGATCGCTCCGAGTAATATGGGCCGCCCGGTCAATTCGGCTGCCTGGGAGTCGCAACCTTCCTTATCAGCTGACGGCAAAGCGCTCTACTTTGCCAGCAATCGACAGGGTTCCATAGGAGGGCGGGATATCTGGGTGAGTTACCGGCAGGCCGATGGAAGCTGGGGAAAACCCCGTAACCTCGGCGAGCCAATCAATTCCACAGAGGAAGACGAAGCCCCCTTTATTCATCCCGATGGCCAAACGTTGTACTTTATGTCCAGAGGGCATCAGGGCATGGGAGGGTTTGATCTCTTTTTCGCACGGAAAGGAGCCGGCGAGCAATGGGGAAAGCCCAAAAACCTGGGCTATCCCATCAATACGAAAGCGAACGAAGGCGCGCTGGTAATCAGCCTCGACGGCAAAACAGCTTACTTTGCTACCGATAAACTGCAAAGAACCGGTACTTCCGATATCCTGCAACGGCCCACCACCGATTTGTATCGCTTTGACCTTTACGAGGCTGCGCGGCCCTCCCCGGTGACTTATGTCAAGGCCGTAGTAAGCGATGCCCAGACGGGCGCGTCTGTCCGGGCTAAGGTGGAATTTGTAGAACTGGAAAGCACTGCTGTCTACGCTTCCGATCAGACAACGGAAAGCGGGACTTTCCTGGTCGTGCTCCCCTTGGGAAAAGATTACGCCCTTAACGTTTCCAAAAAGGGCTACCTGTTTCATTCCGAGAACTTCGCGCTCGCCGGCAAAACTTCTATCGATGATCCTTTCCTGCTGCAGATCGCGCTGTCGCCAATTCCGGATGAGCTGGACACTGACCCCGGGGAAGAGGCCAGGCCGGTCGTACTGCGCAATGTGTTTTTTGAAACCGGCTCCGCCGAGCTCAAACCGGTCTCGCGGGTGGAACTCAACCGTTTGAAAGTGCTATTGGAAGAAAACCCACAAATCCGCATTCAGATTAATGGACACACCGATAATGTCGGGTCAGCAGCGGACAACCGGCAGCTCTCCGAAAACCGGGCCCGGGCTGTCTTTCAATACCTTCTTGATCAGGGGATTGACGAAAACAGACTGAGTTATAAAGGATTTGGCGAAAGCCGCCCCATTGCAACAAACGAAACGCCGGAAGGCCGGCAACAAAACCGCCGGACGGAGTTCGAAGTCATCAATTAATATCTGAAACGGGAAATAGGAAATCATCGCCTCCTTCTAATTTCTTATTTCCCCTTTCTTGTTTTTCATATCAGTCCTCTCGACTTTAGTTCCAGATATTTATTCACGGTATTGATCGACAGATCCTTCGGCTTTGTAAGTACAGCCTGTATGCCGAACTGTTGCAACTGCTGTACCATTTGCTCTTTTTCCTGCAGAAACTGCCGCGCGACGGTCTGCAGGTAGATATCTTCAACCGATTCGGCGCTGGTTTCAGTAAAATCGCTTATTTCGGTATTTTCAAAAAAGACGACCACGAGAAGGTGGAAGCGGTTGATGCGGCGCAGCAGAGGCAGCACGCGTTCGAGGGCGTAGGCGCTTTCGAAGTTGGTGTAGAGGAGTAGGAGGCTGCGTCCGCGGATGAGTTTGCGGGTGAGGTGATAGAGCAACTCGTAATTGGCTTCCAGCGGCCGTTCTTTTTCCTTGTACAAAGCGGTCAGAATTTTGTTGAGTTGGGAAGGCTGGCTGTCGGCCTTGATGGTAGCACCGATCTTATCGGAAAAAGTGATGAGGCCGGCGCGATCGTGTTTTTGCAGGGCGATGTTGCTGAGTACAAGGCTGGAGTTGATAGCGTAATCCATAAGGCTGAGCCCTTCGAAGGGCATGCGCATGGAGCGGCTCTTGTCGATGACGCAGTAGATCTGCTGGGAACGTTCGTCCTGATACTGATTGACCATAAGAGAGGCGCGGCGACTGCTGGCTTTCCAGTTGATGCTGCGATAATCATCACCGCGCACATAGTTTTTAATCTGCTCGAATTCGTAGCTATGGCCGATGCGTCTGATCTTCTTCAGGCCTTTTTGGTGGGCGATGCGATCGAAGGCCCGCAACTCGAACTGTTTCATTTGCAAAATCGAGGGATAGACGGGGACATGCATATCGGTTTCTACACGTTGCCGCCGTTGCAGTAATCCGATGCGTGAAGCCAGAAAGAGGTTGATGGCTCCGAAGGCGTAATTTCCGCGCTCGAGCGGGCGCAGGGTGTATTGGAGCTGCTGTTCCTCACCGGGTCCCAAGGAGAAGCGTTCTTCAAAATTACGGATTTGCAGCTGTGCGGGCAATTCATCGATGAGGGTGACGGAAAGGGGGGTCTCGGAAGGATTGTGCAGCCGGATACGGACGCTGTTATCATCGCCCAACGAGAACAGGCGTGGCGTCAGGCGTTCGGCCTGAAGCTGCTGTTGTGGGCGGAAGAGGAGATAGGCGTCGAGGAAGACCAAAGCCAGGGCCAAAACGAAAAGCGCCTGTGCCAGCGGAAAAAGTAAAGTGAGCGGAAAGCTGACGAGGAATAGTCCGGCAAGCCCTCCGAAGAGTTGAAAAAAGCGGTCGCTGAGATAAATGTTTTTCATCGGGGCACCTCAATTTTCTGGATGATCTCGCGGATGACGTCCTCAGTCTGGTAGCCTTCCATTTCGCGTTCCGGCGTCAGGATGACCCGGTGGGTTAGCACGGGATAAGCCACGTAGCGGATGTCATCGGGAGTGACGAAATCACGGCCGTTCACGGCGGCGATAGCCTTGGCGGTTTTCATGATAGCGAGAGAGGCCCGTGGCGAGGCGCCGAGGAAAAGGTCGCCGTTGTTGCGCGTTTCGTGGACGATCGCGGCGATGTAGTCCAGCAATTCATCCTTGATGTATACCTGTTCCACCAGTTCCTGGCATTCGCGGATATCATCCGCGGTGAAGACGCGCTTGACCTCCTGCCGTCTGTCGATCTTGAAATCGTGGCGGAAGCGTCGAAGGATAGCCTGTTCTTCCGGCAAACTGGGGTATACCAGGTTGATTTTGAGCATAAAGCGGTCGAGCTGAGCTTCCGGTAATTTATAGGTGCCTTCCTGCTCGATGGGGTTTTGGGTGGCAATGACGAAAAAGGGAAAGCCCAGGAGATGCGTTTCGCCGTCGACGGTCACCTGATGTTCCTCCATCACTTCGAAGAGGGCGGCCTGCGTTTTAGCAGGGGCCCGGTTGATTTCATCGATAAGGATAAGATTGGAGAAAATGGGGCCGGCGTTAAAGAAAAATTCGGAGTTTTTCATATTGAAAACCGTCGTTCCGATCACATCGCTGGGCATCAGGTCGGGGGTGAACTGAATGCGCGAAAAGTCGACGTCCAGCGTTTGGGCCAGCAACTTGGCCGTTAGTGTTTTGGCAATGCCGGGAACGCCCTCGACGAGTACGTGACCACCGGAAAAGATGGCTGCGAGCAGCAGGTCGATCATTTCATTTTGGCCGACAATGACTTTGCCGATTTCTTCGCGCACCCGGTCGACCGCTACTTTGATTTTGAGAAGGTTGAGGCGGGGCTGTTCCCACTCGCTGGCTTCTTCAGCCGGAGATTTCTCTTCCCGTGCGTTTTCTTCAAAAGGATCTTGGTTGGTTTCCCGGGGACGGTCTTGCTCGTTGTTTTCTTCCAGATGCATACGTTGGATCTATTTACAATGCTTGTAAAAGGAGTCAATTTTTTGGTAAAAAGTGATCAGTGTATCGGGCTCGATGCGGCCGGCCTGTTCAATTGTCCGGAATTGGTTGATGATGGCCTGGATCGCCTTTTCGGGAATTTCGGACTTTCCCGCCAATTTTTCTACGAATTCGCTGTCCAAATCGCGGGCCGGCAGTCCGTACTGTCTGTTGACAAAGGAGCGGAACTGCCTCATTTGTTGTATAGCCAGTCGTTGGTGGTCGTTCTGCAGAAAATACAGCCGGCCGATAGTGGAGAGGAATTCCAAAGAGGTATTGCTGTTCTTTTCCAGTACGGGAATGACGCGTTGCCGCCGCTTGGCGCGGAAAAGCAGGTATAGCAGCGCCAGGCTGAGCAGCAGGTACCAGGCCCAGGTGAGCGCGGGTTCCTCCAGCACGTACTGCAAGGGGCTGCGGGTATCGAGCCGGCGTTCCGGCGGCGGGAAGTTGCCGGCGTTATTGCGCCGGCGGGCTACTTCTTCTGACAGCTTGCTGTATTCATCCCAGTAAATGGGCCCTTCCAGCAGTTGAGAGAATACCCCTTCGGCATAGCGTAACGAAGCTTCCTCCAGAAGCTGTATGTTGGTAAAAGCCAGGGGACTGCTGTGTAAAAACACAAAGCCTTTTCCGTAGTGAATACGGACAAAATTGACCAGCTCGTCTTCCATAAGGCCCAGTTTAGTCAGGGAGGTATCCTCGTCGCAAAGCGAGCTGTCGTCGATGAAAGTCCAGTCGTAAAGTGGGGAGCGGTCTTTGTAAAAGTATTGAAAGGTAAAGGTTTCGGAAGCCGCTTCAGCAGGCTGCAGTAACTGCAGCTCTACCAGGCTGTCGCGCCACAGTTGGTAATCGGTCCAGTACCTGTACTCCTCTTTGCAGCGCACATAGGGATAGAGTTGATCGATCAGCGCCGCCGGAATAACCCGGGTGGAGAGAAAAGCGTTATTGCCGGCGGCGACGTATTCGAGTAGGTGACCGGCAAGGATGGAGTCCATGGCCGTACCCGCCCCTATGAAAACATAATTAGCAGGATTCTCTTGATCGGCTGGGAGCATGAGCGTATCGCTGAGCAGTTGCACCTGTTGGCCGGGAAAGAGGGTATCGAGCAGCTGATAGATGACATAGGCGCCGTAGGGTTCCTCGCTGTCGTAGTGGTATGTTTCCCGCCAGTCGAAGCGCTTGCGGTCGCTGCGAAACAGCAAGACGAGTACGACGAGGAACGCCAGAATTCCCAGGCCGATCCACAGGCGTTTATCTTTCAGGTTGATCATACATCGTTACTTAGGCTTGTCCGGCGTTCTTCCACGCTGTTGATAAAACGCCGGAATTGAGGTTCCAGCACCTGGAAATCGGCTGCGGTGAAGGGCGGGTCTCCATACCAGATCTGTTCGAAGGCGCGGGTAAGCCTCTGGAAATCTTCCTGAAAACGAGTGTCCTGCATCTCCCACAGATAGTCGCGGTTGGTTTTGTTTTTTTTCCAATAGATCAGTTGTTTGCTGGAGAGGGCTTTGAGGGCGGCGAGATAAAGCAAGCGGATCGCTAATGCATGAGCGCCCCGGTCGAGCGCTTTCCGGATATAGTCATCCAGGTCAAAGGCTTCAATATCCGCTTCAATCTTTTCCAGGTCCGCCTCCGGGTCGCCGGTCTTCTGTACGCGCTTATTGCGCGGCGCCCATTGGATGCCCAGCAGTCCGCGCAGGAGCAGAAAGAGGATTAAGGCGGCGGCGAGGATTAAAATAATTTTGCCGATCAGTTCCAAACCCGGGATTGACAGGTCCCAGTTACTTTCTTGGTTGGCCGCCGCGCCGGGCTCTTCCTCGCCTGCTGTCTGCCGCTGCCGCATTTCGGTTCGGGGGGGCGTAGCGTCGGGATGGGAGCTGTAATCCAGCCCTTCGATGGTTTTTCTCCAGTAAGGGCGGTCGAAGGTTTTGGATTCGGAACTGGTTTCCTGGGCGGCGACGGTAGCCAGAGGGGCGAAAAGCCCGCCGGCCAAGCAGATGAAGAGCCCCAAGAGGAAGCGCCGGGAATAGCCTGTATGTCTTCGCTTGTTCTTCATATTACCTGCTCTTCCCTTTCCAGCCCCTGAATACGCCGTTGCAGACCGATCCGGCGAATTCTTTCTTTCAGGTAGTTAGCCTCCTGAATTTCCTTTAGCGAATAATACAATAATCCGATGCCGGTAAGCAATAATCCCAGGATAAGCTGCAAAAAGAACATAGTCGTAAACGTAAGAAGCACCACACTTAGTTCATTCATCGTGCTTTCCTCGAACTGCACCACCCAGCTGATCAGGTCGAGGAAAGTCCACAGCACCATGGTATCAATGATGGAAAAGAAAAGCAGACCGACCAGCGACAACGTCAAAAAAAGGCTCAATACCCGGCTGTAGTTGCCCCGCAGGAGGAAAGCTGTGCGGCGAATAGCGAACCACAGATTTATTTTTTCTTCCATCAGCACGTAATTCACCAAGAGAGGAAGGGGAAAAAAGAACAGAGAGAGGAATAGGGTGTAAAAAGAGTTGGTGTATAAAATCAATTGCATGCCGGCCAGGCCGGCCATTACCGCAAAGCCGTAGAAGGCGTATTGCAGCCTGCTGAAGTGGCGCTGAGGATATCGCTCCCGGATGAGCAGGCTGTTGATCCCTACGCTGAGCAGTGCGAATACCAGCAAGTTGATCAGCGGTAACCAGGGCAGATTGCCATTGATGAAAAACTGATTGATGACGGAAAGCGTACCGAAAAAATAGTTGGGAAAAGAAAACAGTGATTCCGGATTAACCGGACTGCTTAGAAAGACTGCCGCGGTGTAAATGCCGGCGCTGATGAGGGCGATGACCGCCAGCTTACCGGCCTGTTTGCGGAAAAAGATAAAAGCGTCGGCAAAAATCTCACCGGAAGACTTGATGCGCTCAAAATTGATTCGCTGACTGCTGTCGGGGGGAATGCGGGTGGGGGCTTCGCTTTCGCTAAAACCGAGCCGGGCCCGCATGCGGGGATACCAGACGAAATAGAGGAGTACGAATAAGAGACAGACTGCGATGAAGAGCCCCCTTACCGTGTCGGGCGTATCCGTATGCCGGGTCAGGTAGCCCTCTATAAAGCCGGCGAGAATAATAATGGGGCTGATCCCGATCATGATCTTAAGTCCTCGCCGGGCCGATTGCTGGAAAGATTGCATGCGCGTGTAAGTGCCGGGAAAGACGAGGCCTTTTCCCATTGTAATACCGGCGGCCCCGGCGATGATGATCGCCGATATTTCGAGCGTTCCGTGTGTCCAGATGGTGAGAAAAGATTCGAGGAAGAGATCGCGCTCTATGAAAAAATGCTGGAAAACGCCCACCATAATGCCGTTGCGGATGATAATCGCGATGGCGCCGATGGCGAAAAAGGCGCCCATGACAAAGGTGAGAAAGGCAACAAACAAGTTGTTGGCGGTGATGCCGAGCGACATGCCGAACTGACCCCGCTGCTTGTAGACCGCCATGGGGTCTCCCGACTCAATGTTTTCGATGGTCATTTCCACGTAATCTTCCCCGAGAATGATATTTGCGAATTCGGCATCCATAGTGGAGGAAATCACACCGATGAGAAAAGCGAGGGCAAATAACCAGAAGGACAACCTGAAAGCGCCCCGGGCTTCGTAGATCAGCCGGGGCAATTCATCCGTCCAGAAGCGAAAAAGGCGACCCACCGGTGACTTGCGGGTCCGGTAGATGGAAAAGAACACCCGTTGCGCCAGCCCGTTGAGATAGACCCGCACCGAGCGGTTGGGGTAAAAAGTGCGCGAGTAGGAAAGATCATCGGTGATCTGTATAAACAGGTCGTTTAACTTATCAGGATCGCGATGCTGCCCCTCCAGGATGCGCTCGAACTCCTTCCACTTCTCTTTATTCTGCTTAATAAAATTCGTTTCACGCATATCCGGAAGAAAATTGCAACGAAATAGATTGAATGTCGCATTTTATGAAAATATTTGTATAAATCCAACCAGGTACATGGCGAATACAATCGATATAAGGACTACTCAGAACGTTACCATCGAGTACGAGCTGGCTACGCTGCGCGAGCGCATCCTGGCTTTCCTGATCGATTTGTTTCTTATCGGAACGATGTATTTCCTGCTTCTGGTACTCGCCCTGAGTACTATTGGCGACGAGGGGGAGGAGTCGGGCTTGCTGTTCTACTTCATTGTCGGTTTGTTACCGCTCGCTTTATTTATGCTGTACCATCTGCTCTCAGAGGTGCTGGCCAACGGTCAGTCCTGGGGCAAAAAATCTATGGGTATCCGCGTGGTTCGCCTCGACGGACGCGAGCCAGGGCTGAGTGATTATCTGCTGCGCGCTGTTTTTCATATCGTTGACACGCTTACCTCCGCCGGTATTCTCGCCGCTATTCTGATCAGCACTTCCGGAAAAAACCAGCGCCTGGGCGATATGACCGCCAATACGACCGTCATCCGGATGCGACATAAGCAGCGCTTTAAACTGGAAGACATCCTCCGCATCAATACGCTGGACGACTACCGCCCCCAATACCCCGGGGTGCGGCAGCTCAGTGAGCAGGATATGCTCCTGGTTAAGAACGCCCTGAGCCGTTACCAAAGCTACCGCAACCGTGCCCACCACGAAGTGATCGACGAACTGGTCGACCGACTGCAGGACCTGCTGGGAATTGAAGAAACGCCCAGGGATAAAGTCGCTTTTCTCAAAACCCTCATCCGCGATTATATCGTGCTGACCCGATGAGAAACGGAAAAACTGAAAACGTCGAGTTTTTACATTTCCCGGTTTTTATGGGATCTTTGCAGCGATTAAATCATATATATGAGCAGAAGGAAAAAAAAGTTAATCCCGAAAGTAGAAATTACGGGAATTGCCGATAAAGGCAAGAGCGTGGGGCGTGACAGCGAAGGCCGGGTCATCTTTGTAGAAGGAGCGGTGCCCGGCGATGTAGTCGACGTGCTGGTGTACAAAAAGAAAAAGGGATTCATGATTGGTGCGCCGCAGACCTACCACCACTATTCTGATGACCGGGAGGAGCCGTTCTGTCAACACTTCGACCATTGCGGCGGCTGTAAATGGCAGCACTTCGCTTACCAGGCACAGGCCCGCCATAAGCAACTGACAGTGGAGAACGCGCTGCGACGCATCGGCAAGGTGGAGGGCGGCGATTTCCGGCCTATCCTGGCCTGCGATCGAAATACCTATTACCGCAACAAACTCGAGTTTTCCTTTTCCAGTAAGCGATGGCTGACCAGGGAGGAAATCGAGAGTGAGGTGTCCAACGAAGCTGATGTACTGGGATTCCATCCGCCCGGCGCTTTCGACAAGGTCATCGATATCGAACAGTGCTGGTTGCAGGAAGATCCTTCCAATGCCATCCGCAACGGCGTCCGCGATATCGCCCATGCGCAGGGGCTTCCCTTTTTTGATATTCGCAAAAACGAGGGCTTTCTGCGTACCCTGATGATCCGCACGAGCACCCTCGGCGAAACCCTGCTCGTCCTGGCTTTCTATCGCGACGATCAGGATCGCATCCGGCCTTTCCTCGACGAAATGTTAAGCCGTTTTCCACAGATTACTACCTTGTATTACTGCATCAATCCCAAACAGAACGACTCCATGCAGGACCTCGAGATGCAACGCTATCAGGGTAAGGGCTACGTGGAGGAAAAACTGCGCGACGTCCGCTTCAAAATCGGACCGAAATCCTTTTTCCAGACCAACACCCGGCAGGCGGAAGTGCTCTACGATGTGGTGGCGGACTTCGCCAATCTGCAGGGAGAAGAAAATGTGTATGACCTATACACCGGAATCGGTAGTATCGCGCTCTATATCGCCAGGCAGTGTGGTCGCGTGGTCGGCATAGAGGAGGTGGAAGCAGCGATTGAGGATGCCCGCGAAAACGCCACGCTCAACCTCATTGACAATGCGACGTTTTACGTAGGGGATGTGAAAGATATCCTCACGGATGAATTCGCCCGCCGGCACGGTAAGCCCGACCTGCTGATCACCGATCCGCCCCGGGCAGGTATGCATCCCAAGGTGGTGGATTTGCTGCTGCAGCTGCTGCCGCCCCGGATCGTCTACGTGAGCTGTAATCCGGCTACTCAGGCGCGGGACCTGCAGCTGCTGAGCGCTCGGTATCAGCTGCTCAAATCCCAGCCTGTCGATATGTTTCCGCATACGCATCACGTGGAGAATGTAGCCTTGCTCGAACTGAAGAATCATAACGGAACATTTCAGAACCGCAACAAAACTACCTCAGGCAACTAAACGACAGAACTACTTTCAACCATGAAACCTGAAACGGAATATAAACAACTCGAACAAGAGATGCAGGCCTACAAACCGGTAATGGCTAAGGCCGCCGAGACCATCCTGGATCAGGAAGTTTCTTCCTACCCGATATTCATCGTACATCGGCAGGAGGTGAATATCGGGGTGCCGCTGGTGCAGGCCGAAGGAGAAGAGGCGCCCTGGTCGGTCAATGCTTCTACACTCGAAGAACTGGCGACAAAAAAAGTGATCCCTATGGTTAAGGTCGACGACTTTCGGGAGGTGTACAAAGACCCGCGGGAGTATTTTTGCCTGTTCGTCATCAAGGATTCGGGAGCCGAGTTTATTTTCCTGCCCAGGGAGGATACTGCGGAGTGAGGCCGGAAGCTGGATATTTACTCCGTGGAATAGTCGCTTTGCGAATTCCACGGAGTTTACCCGGCCGGATCGCGTAGCGAGATGGGCGGGCTGGATGCCGGCAATGAGTAGTTAATATTTTCCTATATTTAGCGACAGCTATAACTGGTGGAAGAGGGGAAGGCCCGGCGGATTGTAGCAGGAAAAAACCAATCGGACACGCTTTAAATGCGAAAAAAGGATGAAGAGAATTCTCGTATGCGAAAAAGAGGAAGTACTACTGACCGCCCTGGAATTCCGGATGCGGAAGCAGGGCTATGAAGTGGATCAGGCGCCCGACGGCAAAGTGGCGCTGGAAAAAATCAGAGAGAAAGAACCTGATATGGTGATCATTGGAACGGAAGTGAAAAAAGTGCCCGGCTTGGATGTCATCCGCGAAATCAGGGAATCCATCAATCCCGAACTGCCGATCATCGTCATCGCGCCCTTGGAAGCGGAAGGGGATATCATGAAAGCCTATCAGCTGGGCGCCAATGATTTTGTAACAAAGCCATTCAAACCTGTTGAGCTGGTGCTGCGCGTGCGGCGGCAGTTTGAGATAAAACGGAGGTAACGGCAGGAAGGGAGTAGTCGCCGCTGTACAACACATCGGGCATTTTGCCGGGGAAACAAAGACTGACCGAAGAAAGTCAGAAGGATAAATATTAATCCAAATACTCGAAAAGCATTTCAACATGAAAGGTATTATTCTGGCGGGAGGATTGGGAACCCGGCTGTATCCGTTGACCTTAGCGGTGAGTAAGCAGCTGATGCCGGTATACGACAAGCCAATGATCTACTACCCCCTGTCGACGCTGATGTCGGCCGGCATTAAGGATATTCTGATTATTTCCACTTCCTACGACTTACCCCATTTTGAAAAATTACTGGGTGACGGAAGTCAGATCGGCTGCCGTTTTTCTTATATCGAACAACCCAGGCCGGAAGGGCTGGCCCAGGCTTTCATTCTGGGAGAATCTTTTATCGGTGATGATGCGGTAGCGCTCATTCTGGGCGATAATATTTTTTATGGAGCCAATCTCAACGATTTGCTTCAGGACAGCGCCAACCCGGAAGGGGGGCTTATCTTCGCCTACCGGGTAAAAGACCCGGAGCGCTACGGCGTGGTCGAGTTTGACGAGAATCTCAAGGCCATTTCCATTGAGGAGAAGCCGCAGCGGCCCAAGTCCAATTACGCTGTTCCCGGTCTGTATTTCTACGACAATCAGGTGGTGGATATCGCCAAAAACCTGGAGCCCAGCGCCCGCGGGGAGTATGAAATAACCGACGTCAATAGGCATTATCTGGCGGCAGGGCAGTTAAGGGTCGGCATCCTGGGCCGCGGCGTGGCCTGGCTGGATACCGGCACCCACAAGTCCCTGATGCAGGCCGGGCAGTTTATCGAAGTGATCGAAGACCGGCAGGGGCTCAAGATCGGCTGCATCGAAGAAATCGCCTACGAGCAGGGCTTCATCGACGCCGAACAGCTGGAGCGCCTCGGCCATCAGTACATCAAAAGTGGATACGGCCAATACCTGCTCAACTTGCTGAAGCAGGAAGAAGAGGTTGGAGAATTGTAAGAAAGTTCCTGCGCTTCGGATAGCCGGTGGATGAAGTTGCAAATAAATTGCCTTATCAAAAGGGCTTAACCATAGGGGTGTATATGAAAAAGCTGCTGCGCATACTGCTACGCCTGGGCATCTTCGCTCTGATCATTCTGGCTGGGATTATGGGTATCAAGACGCTGTCCTTCTCTTCCCGGCAGATTCCGGTGGAAACGGTGCAGCTCCCGCCTGCCCCCGAGCAGGCGCCGCTGCGTTTGGCGAAAGCCATCAGCTTCCCCACCGTTTCGAAGGAGGGTTGGGTAGATACCGCCGCTTTTCTGGAACTCGATACCTTTCTGCGCAACTCTTTTCCACTGGTCGATTCTCTTTTGGAATTGCAAATGGTCAATAATTTTAGCCGCCTTTACCGCTGGCCAGGGCAAAATGCCAAACTGCCGCCTATTCTGCTCATCGGGCACCTCGATGTGGTCCCTGTAGAGGCTGCCAGCCAGGAAGCCTGGACGGCGCCGCCTTTCGGCGGAGAGATCAGAGACGACAAGATCTGGGGCCGCGGCGCCCTTGACGATAAGGTGAGCTGCCTGGGCCTGCTCGAAGCGGTGGAACAACTGTTGCGCGAAGATTATACCCCTGGCCGGACTGTTTACCTTGCTTTTGGACACGACGAAGAGACAGGGGGAAAACAGGGGGCAGTGGCTATCGCTGAGCACCTGCAAAAAAAGGGGCTGAGCTTCGACTACGTGCTGGACGAAGGCCAGGTCATTCTCTCCAACGCCCTCCCCGGGCTGGAGGCGCCGCTGGCAATGATAGGCATCGCCGAAAAGGGGGCGGTCAGCCTGCGCCTTACCGCTCGCTTGAAAGACGGCGGGCATTCCTCTATGCCTCCATCCGAAACGGCAATCGGCGTTCTCAGCGAGGCCATCCACAAACTGGAAAACAATCTGTTTACCGCCAGGATTGACGGCGCCGCCCAGGCCATGCTTAAGCACGCCGGCCCCGAAATGTTTCTGCCCTACAAAGCTCTCTTCGCCAACTTATGGCTGACGGAACCCCTGCTCATCAACTTGTTCAGCGGCGACGCAGCCTCCAACGCTATCATCCGCACCACCACCGCCCCCACTATGATCGAGGGCGGCGTCAAGGAGAACGTGCTGCCGGTACAGGCCTCCGCTACCGTCAATTTCCGCATTCTTCCCGGGGAAACGATGAAAAGCGTGCAGGGCTATGTGCAGAACACCATCGATGACGAACGCATCACCGTGAAGATTATCGAAGCCGCCGGATCCAGCAACCCTTCGCCCGTCTCTCCTGCCAACTCCTTCGGCTTCCAGGTCATCCAGCGGACCATACAGGAAACCTTTCCGGAGGTGGTCGTCGCGCCCTCCCTGGTCATCGCTGCTACCGACAGCCGCCATTACACCGCCCTCAGCGATCACATCTATCGCTTCCTGCCCGTGCAGCTGGAACACAGCGACCTCAACCGCTTCCACGGTATCGATGAGCGCATTGAAAAGGGGCAATATTGGCGGGTGGTGCAGTTTTACCGGCGCCTGGTGGAGAATAGTTGCAGGTGAGAAAGAGTATTTACAGCGGTTTAAATATTGGCTGATAGAGAACGCTATTATGCGTTTCTCCTTTTTCGGGCCGGAAAGATTCTTCACCAGTAAGGGCGCCCGCCACCAAGTAAACAACCTCCTCTCCCTCCCCGTTGTCAATGAGAACCAAACAATCAGCTCATGCTAGGCGCAATCGCCGGTGACATCATCGGCTCGGTATACGAGGCTTTTCCGCACAAATCAGAAGATTTTTTACTGTTTCAGCCGCAGTCGCGCTTCACGGACGATACGGTGCTCACCGTCGCGGTTGCCGATTGTATCCTGCATGGCAAGGACTACGCTGAGACCCTGCGCGCCTATGGTCGACGCTATCCTGATGCCGGTTACGGCGGTACTTTCATCAACTGGGTACAAGGCATTATTGACGGCCCCTACAACAGCTGGGGCAACGGCTCGGCGATGCGCGTCAGCCCGGTCGGCTACGCTTTCGACGATCTGGACAAGGTGCTGGAAGAGGCGAAGCAAAGCGCCGCCATCACCCACAGTCATCCGGAGGGCATCAAGGGCGCGCAGGTGACCGCCGCAGCCGTCTACCTGGCGCGGAAGGGTAGCGGGAAGAAAGAGATTAGAGGCTATATCGAACAGAAATTCGGCTACAACATAAAGCGGCACGTGGAGGATATCCGGCCGGATTATACCTTCGATGTCAGCTGCCAGGGTTCCGTCCCGGAGGCCATCATCGCCTTTCTTGATTCCGACAGCTATGAGGATGCCGTCCGGAAGGCCGTCTCCCTCGGTGGCGACGCGGACACGCAGGCCTGCATCGCGGGAGGCATTGCGCATGCGTACTACGGACTCCCGGAGCGCATTGCGGAGGAGGCGAAAGAGCGGCTGACCCCGGATCTGCGGGAAGTGGTGGAGGCGTTTGAGGAAAAGTATCTGGATGCTTGATGCCCCAGCACCCATTTCAAAGCCGGAAGTGGGCCATACGGCTCTTCGCTTCGCTCCGAGAAGTCGGAAGGGGCTTAGCGGAGCTTATCCAGGGAATATTCCAAGGCTAGCGCCATCCAGCACCCAGCACCCAGCCTCTAGCATCCAGCATCTAGTTCTTCATCACCACCCCCGCTTTTCCCATCCACTTCGTAATATCCTCTCTCCGGATGACGGTTGTCAGTAGGTCGGGGAACTGGTCGGGGGTGCAGGCGAAGGCGGGGATGTTGAGGCTGGCGAAGCGTGCGGCGACGTCCTTGTCGAAGGCCGGAGCCCCCTCGTCATTGAGCGCCAGCAGGCAGGCCACCTGAACCCCCGAGGCCTTGATCGATCCCATTCTCTTGATCATGGATTCCACATTTCCTCCCTCATACAGGTCACTAAGTAGGAACAACATGGCATCGGCAGGTTGCCGTACGAGGCTTTGGGCGTAAGCCAAGGCCTTATCGATATCGGTGCCCCCGCCAAGTTGGGCGCCGAAGAGCAGGTCGACCGGGTCGCCAAGCTCGGCGCTGAGGTCGACTACGCTGGTGTCGAAGACGATGAAGTGAGTGCGCACCGATCGCAGTGAAGCCAGGATGCTGCCGATGACGCCGGCGTAGACCAGCGAGGTGGCCATGGAGCCGCTCTGGTCGACCAGCAGGATGATCTGTTTGAGCATAGGCCCTTTGCGGCCGAAGCCATAGAGTTGCTCGGGGATGATGGTCTTGTATTCGGGCTGGTAGTGGCGCAGGTTGGCCCGGATAGTGCGGCGCCAGTCGATTTCGTTGTACTTGGGCCGCCGGTTGCGCACGTGGCGGCTCAGGGCGCCGCGCACCGCCTCGGTGATCGGCTGTCGCAGCCTCCGCTCGATCTCGTCGACGATGTGGCGCACCAGCATGCGGGCGGTTTCACGCGTCTTGTCGGGCAGCAGCTTGTGCAGGCTCAGCAGGCTGGCGATGAGTTCCACGTCGGGCTCAATGGTTTCCAGCAATTCGGGCTCCAGCAGCATCTGCTCGAGGCCCAGACGCTCCAGCGCGTCCCGCTGCATCACACGCACCACCGGAGTGGGAAAGTAACGCCGGATATCACCTAGCCAGCGGTTGACGTTGGGCGAGCTGGGGCCCAGGTTGCCTTCGCGGTCGCTGTCGTACAGCGCTTCCAGCACTTCGTCCATGCGCAGCTCGTCGCCTTCAAGCTCCTGCTGGCCCTCGGGATCGGCGGAGGAGCCCAGGATGAGTCGCCACCTTCTGATGTGTTCTTCCAATGGGAAAAGTTTTGAGTAAAGATAGGGAGCAACAAGCGAAATAACTAGTGCCCGGCGCACTAGCATCGAGTATCCAGGCTACCTCACTAGCTTAGCTATCCACAACAACACGATTGCGCCTACAGTAGCCGTAATCAGCGAGCCGACGAGGCCGCCGCCGGTAGTGATATTGAGCAGGCCGAAGAGCCATCCGCCGAGGAAGGCGCCGATGATGCCGACGATAATATTGGCGAGCAGGCCCATACCGGCGCCGCGGATGACTTTGCCGGCGGCCCATCCGGCTATGGCGCCGATGAGCAGAAAGAGAAGCAGTTCGGTGATTGTCATTTTTAATAATTTTAATTCAGTTTTGCTAACCTAATTTCCAGAAAGCTTGTTCATTAGGCAGAATTAGGATGCGGATGAAAATAATTAGCATTTATCTAAAAAGACCATACTTTTGCAGTGATTTTGCGCGCCATTATGTTAACAATCTGAATTTGTGGACCAAGAGACCTTAGAGCAATTTACCGACGAACAACAGGATGCCCTCTCTTCCATACGCATGTCCCGGATCATTCTGCCGGTGATCATTGGCCTTGTTGCGGTGGGGTATATGCTATGGCGTCAGTTTGACCCCGAGGAATTCGTCAAGATCGACTGGACCGGTCACACCCTTTTCTGGATATTGACTTCGGTGCTCATTCTCATCATTCGCCACCTCTGTTACGCCGTGCGGCTGCGCATCCTGTCACAGGGGGAGTTTTCCTGGAGAAAGTGCATCGAGCTGATTTTTATCTGGGAATTCAGTTCTGCGGTATCCCCTACCAGCGTTGGGGGATCGGCGGTGGCTTTCTTCGTGCTGGCGCAGGAAAAGCTGTCAACAGCTAAAACGGCTACCATCGTACTATATACCATCGTGCTCGACAGTATCTTCTTTATCGGCTCTCTGCCTGTTCTCTTTCTGTTTTTCGGTACTAATATGATTCGGCCCAACCTCAGGAGTATGGAAGACCTGGGCGGCTGGGGGTTCTACTTTCTCTTCGCCTACGGGCTGATGGCTGTCTACGCTTCTATTTTTTACTACGGGCTATTCATCAACCCCGATCAGATCAAGCGGCTGCTCGTCGGATTTACACGGATTAGCTTCCTGCAGCAATACCGCCGTAAGGCTGTCGAGCTGGGGAACGATATGATCTTCGCTTCCCGCGAACTGCAGCAGCAGGACTGGAAGTTTCATCTGGGCGCTTTTCTGGGCACTGCCGGCGCCTGGTCTTGCCGCTTCATCCTGCTAAACTGTCTGATCATCGCTTTTATGACCAATATTCCACTCGACTTCTGGACGCAGTTTGGGCTCTATGCCCGCCTGGAGGCCATGTTCGTCATCATCGCTTTCAGCCCTACCCCCGGCGGCGCCGGTTTTGTAGAGGTGCTCTTCGGCGGCTTCCTGAGCGACTATGTGACCAATCCTACCTACGCCACCACTATTTCCACGCTGTGGCGCTTACTAACTTATTACTCCTATTTGTTGGCGGGCGCTATCGTTATTCCCAACTGGGTGCGCACTATTCTGAACGAACGGCGCCGGCGCCGGCAGGAAAAGAAGAAAGAGGAAGGATGAAGCGAGACTGCCGGAGACGTCCGGCTTCTTCCCCTTCTTCAATTCATCGACTCATCTTTTTTTACCGGCTCAGCACCACTTTTACGGTCTGTTCTTGCTCTCCGGCTCGGATGCGGTAGAAGTAGGCGCCTTCCGGCAGACCGGCGGTGTTGGTCTGTAAGGTATAGAGCCCCGGGGCGATGCGTTCGTTTAATGCCTGTATCACCAATTGCCCGGCGGTGTTGTATAATCCGATCTGCAGATGGCTCGCTTCGCTGAGGGAATAGCGGGTGCGATAATCCTCCAGGGAAAGGATTTCTGTTTTGGGTTCGATAGGGCGCTCGTCAACCAGGTCACCGTATTCGCCGCTACCCTGTTCGTAGATATAATCACCGAGGTGGATTACTGCATCGAGATCGCGCCGTTCGGCGAGTCGCTGGTAGGCGTTAAAGTAGCCGGCCTGGTAGTTACTGCAGGAGACGACCCCGAATTTGAGGTGAGCAGCCTGGTCGCCGACCGGGGTGGTTTTGGTTTTGCCGGTTATGGAATTTCCGCCAAGGGCGGTGAAGCCGTAGTAGTAGGTCGTTCCTGCTTGTAGCCCGTCTACATCTACTTTCACCGTATAATCGCGGCCGGCGTCCGTGATGAAGGAACCTTCGCGAACGATATTCTGCAAGGCAGGGCCGGTAGCGACGCGCCAGGTTACCTCAATGGGGGTGGCATCCATCTCTTCGGGCGTAACCCGGGTCCAGATGATTACCCGGTCGCTCTGAGGGTCTCCTGAAGCCACACCGTGGAAGAAGGGGGCCCATTCCGGATGCAGGGGCATGGGGTCCTCCCGGTCGGTCACCCGGTCAGTGCGGTACAGCTGAGAAGATTGCTGAGCGGAAAGCACGGCAAGCATACTGAAGAAAAGTAAAAGCAATGTTACTTTTTTCATGTCTCTTTTTTAATGAAAGACAAAGTAAAATATTAGATATTAACGGGAAGTGAAGTTAATTTCATTTTTTAATTAAACCTGGATAGGTTAACTTAACTGTATGAAAGCAAAGCTGCTTACCGCCGGAGTGGGTGAGAGGAAAGCCAATGAAAGCCTTATTACCGTCCGTTAAGACCAGTTTTTGCCGGTCATCTGATGAGCCGGACGCCGACGCCTGATGAAAATCATGGATGGACATTGATGGAAATCATCCTGTTCTTGTACTAAATTCACGCATTTTATAATAGAAAAAGAGTAGCTAACAATTAAAACCTCCAAGTATGAACGTTCTTGACCCTGTTAAAAAGATTATGATTTCCAAGCTGATCACGGTGAACCCCAAGGATAAGCTGACCGCGGTAAAGGAAATATTCGACAATAACAAAATCCACCACGTTCCGGTCGTTCGCTACAAGGAAATTGTCGGTATGATTAGTAAATCGGACTTTCTTCACTTCCTGCGTGGTTTTAACCGCAACGAAGAAGATCGTTTTGTCAATGAAGCTCGGTTGCGCGTGTACAATGCGGAAGATATCATGACAACCGGCCTGGCGAAGGTCGGGCCTGATGAACGCATCAACGTGGCGCTGGAAGTGTTCCTGGAAAACCGTTTTCACGCCATTCCGGTAGTGGAAAATAATGAGTTGGTGGGTATCATCACGACTTTTGACATCATCCGGGCACTGGCTTCCGAAAAAGTGAGCTCGGATCAGATTCTGGCGAACAAGAAGAAGTAATCATCATACCTGTTCGCCGTACAGCTAAAGGTGGGACAGAGCGCGTAATGATGTCCTGTTTTTAAACTGTAATGGGATACATGCTCAGGAAGTTTAATGTTATGACGTCCGGTCTTTTCTTCAGCGGGGAAGGCTGGTGAAATGCATACGAGGCCATGGTAAAACAAATAATAGTGCCGACTGATTTTTCCGATGCAGCCGCCAACGCTTACCAGTACGCCCAGCGAGTAGCTGCGCAGCAAGGCGCCCGGTTGACCCTCCTCCATGTGTATCACCCTTCCTTTGATCTCGATAATCCTTACCTGGACACTCCGGAGGTGGACTTCGGCGACCTCAAGCAGCAGGCACTGGATGCTTTTGCGGATAGTTACCGCCTTTCGCTGGAAGAAGAAAATGATTTTGGGCCCGTAGAGCTGGAGCTGGTCATCGGTTTCGCAGGAGAAGAAATCGCTCGTTTGTCCTCCTCAACGAATCTTATCGTGATGGGCACTACCGGCGCCGGGGGACTGATGGATCGACTTTTCGGCAGTGTCTCTTCTTACGCAGCCCGCCATGCGCATTGCCCCGTGTTGCTGGTGCCCGAAGAGGCAGTTTTTAAGCCGCCCTTCCGGGTCATGTATGCGAGTAATGATGAGCCGGCTGATGAATCAACGCTTTGGCAAGCTATGCGAGAAACCGGGCTGGAACCGGAAGTAATCCACTTTGTGCACGCTGAACTAACCCCCGGCGCTGACTGTCGCGTGGCCAAATGGCAGCACAAACAACTGCTGCAGGCAGAGAGCCCGGAGTTGGACCTGCATTATGTTCAAATTGATTGTGAGGATATATTAGACGGCTTACTGCAATACGGGGAACAGCATCAGATCAACCTTATCATCATGGGCACGGCGCACCGTTCTTTTCTGGAGCGATTGTTCCACCGCAGTGTAACAAAGGGGATGGTTTTACAAACGGATATTCCGCTGCTGGTCATGCATTATGACGACTGACCCCTGACAAGCAGGGGCCGGAGAAGTGAAAAGGATTTTTCTATCCGGTCAATTCTTCTTTTCCCTTTTCCAGGAAATGCTTTGCTTCATCCATGTCGACATTATAAAAGTTCCGGTATCCCTGGGATACCGCCCGGAAGCCGGCAGGCGTTTCCAGAATCAGGGCCTCATCTACCCGGCTTTCCAGTTTCTCCTTTATACTGGCGGGCCCTACCGGAACGGCCGCCACAATTTTAGCGGCGCCCTGATTTTTGCACATTTCTATACAGGCAAACATGGTGGCTCCCGTAGCAATGCCGTCATCTACAAGAATAACGGTTTTGTTTTCCATAGACGGCAGGGAGTCGCCTCCCCGCAATTCTTGCACCCGGCGTTTGATTTCCTCCTGTTCTTCCGATTTAATCTTCTCGATCTGATCCTCGGAAACATACCCCTTGGCCTCCTCGTGGTAGAAGGTGCTGCCGTCCTCAGCGATAGCGCCGAATGCGGCTTCCGGGTTTTGGGGGTGTCCTAATTTCCGTACGACAACCACGCCGAGTTCGGCGTCGAGGGCCCGGGCGACATAATAGGCCGGTTCTACGCCGCCGCGAGGAATACCCAGTACGAGCACATCGTTTTCTTTATGTTTTTTCAGGGCTTTTCCCAGGGCTTTTCCTGCATCTTTCCGGTCGGTGAACATAATAGTTATTTTTGGATGAATGAGTTGTCAGCGCATGAATTATTGTATGCTTCCTATTGCCCGATGAGTTGTTTTTCGAACCATTCGGCAGCCAGCCGGGATACTTCTTCCAGCTTACCGGGTTCCTCAAAGAGATGGGAAGCACCTTCGACAATTTCCAAAGATTTTTCACATTGGAGTTGTTCGTAGGCCTGTTCGTTGAGCTGGATGACCTGGGTATCTTTTCCGCCGACAATGAGTAGGGTAGGCGCTTTCACCTGGTCCAGGGCCTGCTCCGCCAGGTCGGGCCGGCCGCCCCGGGATACCACTGCGTTTATCCGTTCTCCCATTTTGGCGGCGGCGCGCAGCGCGGAGGCGGCGCCGGTGCTGGAACCGAAGTAGCCCAAAGGAAGCGCTTCGGTTTGCTCCTGTTCGAGCACCCATTCCGTAGCACTTGCCAGCCGGTTTGTAAGCAGTTTGATGTCAAAACGGTTGGACCGGATCTGATCTTCTTCTTCGGTGAGCAGATCGAACAGCAAGGTGCCCAGGCGATGCTGACGCAGGTAGTCGGCCACCTGATTATTGCGCGGGCTATGGCGGGAGCTACCGCTGCCGTGGGCGAATAATACCAGCCCCAGGGCGTCCTCGGGGATTTCCAGTTTACCGGGTAAGGTGACGTTGCCGACAGGAATTTGGACTTCCATAACAGGGGATTTTTGGTTAAACAGCTTAGATCAATCGCCCCCGAAGCTTCATTGATAAGGTCTTTTATATAAAAGATGGTAGTCTTAGATTGTTTATACTCGACGTAAATTGGTTTGAGCAATTTCTCAAGCCATTTCGACGTCAGTATAATATATACGGATTAATTTCTTCTTCCCCTTCCCAAAACAACACCGCCGCTGAGCAGTCATCCAGCTCAAGGGCGGTGTATTTGTTTTTGAAAACGTCGGAATCAAGTAGCTAATCCTTATCTATTACCATCCCGGAACGATATTCAGGCCGAAGTTGGAATTCACGCCTTCGACGAGTGGAATAGCGTAGTAGGGTTCCAGAATCAGAGCGCCGAATAAGTTGATGCGTACGGAAGCGCCTACACTAAAGATCGGTTTCACCTCGGAGTACACCAGGGTTTGTCCTTCCTGCGGTGGGCGGCCGTTTTGGATATTGTCATCCGGAATGGAGTTACCGTCGGCATCGGAAGCGTTGACCTTGCCTTCAAATTGACCAAAGTTGTACCAGGAGACACCACCGTCGGCAAAAAGGTTGAGGGAGGTGAAGAGGAAGTTAGATTTGATGAGGGTCAGCTGTTCTGGTCCCGTGAAGGGGATACGGACTTCAAAATTACTCACCAGAATCTTGCTACCGAAGAAATTGTCTTCCGAGAGCACGTCCTGATCTTCGCCGAGCGCATCCTGTATGTTGTTGGAATTAAACCCTCTCACGTACCAGGGGTACCCCAGGAAGAAGGGGAAGAGCTGGTTGGCGTTGCCACCGTAGCGTCCCTGGTGCATGATGCGGAAGGCCAGGCCGATGGGCTGGAAAAAGCGGTAAACGCGGTAGTCGGCCGTGGCGGCGGTATGGTTAAATTCACCGAAGTATTTTTGGCCGCCAAAACGGAAGCGGTGCCCATCGAGCGGGGCGGTCAGGCCGAAAGCGGCGTTATCGCCGACGAGGGCGCCGCCGACGCTCCACAGGTTAAAGCCTGCCGGTGCATCGAGCGTTTCCCGGTCGCGGCCGATAAAGACGCCGCGGCGAAGGAGGGTATCTCCCTGAGAGACGACCCGGACGGCTTCGAAGATGCGTTGCCGGGCTTCGCGCCGGAAGCTGTAACGGGCGTAGGAGGCGGAAGCTTCTATCCGAAGGTTTTTGGAAAAAGGCAGCTGGCCGAAGAGATCAACCTGGTCCTGGAAGATGCGGTCCAGGATGAGGGCGTCTTCTATCACCTCTACCTGCTGGTCATTATCGAAGCTGAGGGTATCCAGCGAAATACGCCGGCCGCCAAAGCCGCGCGAGGGCGTATGCGAGAGGGCGGCGCCCCATTGGAGCTGAGATTCCCGGTTGAAGTAAGCCACCGAGCCGGCAAAGTCGTAGATCTCTCCGTTAATGGAGGCGCTGGTAATGAGGTTGTGATGGCCCAGGATATCGCTGAACAGGGCAGAAACTCCACCGGCGGCGCCCGTCGTCGTACCCATAAGTGGATTGGTGCCCACACCGACCCCTACGCCGGTGCTGGTAATGTAATCCAGCTGGAACTTGGGTTTGAAGCCCACCCTGGCAAAGTCGGCCTCCGTGAGGTTGCGCATTTCGTCGAAATCCCGGTGAAGGGCATCGACCAGGCTTTTAACTTCTTCGCGGGGCCTCGGTAATTCAGCGGGGGAAAAGTCAACTGATTCCGGATCGACTTCTTTCATGAGGAAGTCACCGGGACTGGCGAGATGCACGTTGTAGCGCATTTTGTAAAAGTGGGTGTAGGCCAGGTTCCCATTCTCCGGCGACACGCTGATAGCGGGCGCATAACCGGTGATGCCGCTGACACCTGTCAGTACATCGGTAATCTGATAAACTTTCCCGCTTTCAGGTTGATATTGGTATACATTGCGGAAGCCGTCGCGGTTGGACAGAAAGAAGACATTACCTTCTCCATTAACGACGGGGTTGAAGTTGTCGGCGCCGGGAAAAATATCTATGTGCTCGGTTTCTCCGCTGTTCATATCGTAGCTGGCCAGATTGAAATCCCACTCGCCATTGGTGCGTCCTCTCTGTGCGCTGAGGGCGTCGCTGGAGAAAAAGATCTTATCTCCCTGAGGACTAAACTGCGGCAGAAGTTCTGAGTAGCGATCATCGGTGAGTTGGGTAACCGTTTCGCGCTGCAGATCGTAGGCGTAGAGGTCTACCTGTCCTTCCACCAGGCCGACGACTACAATGGTGTTGCCATCCGGCGACCAGGTTGGGTTGGTGAAGGCCGGAACGCCTTCCAGTCGAATCCGGTCCAGGGTATTGGCGTTTTCCACATTTTTAATAACGAGGATATTCCTGCCGTCCGAGAAGCCGGTGAAGGCGAAGCGCTTGCTGTCGGGCGACCAGGTGCCGGCCGATTCGATGTACTTCAGGTTGTCGAGGTGCGAATCGCGGCGCGAACTGGCCACCTTCCGTACGATTTCATTTTCCTGAATGTCAAACAGGAAAAGGTCAATGGAAAAGAGGTCTTTTTCCGAAAGGTAAATCACGTAACGGCCGCTGGGACTGATTACCGGAGAGATATTGATCTCACCTGATTTGTCTTTACTGATCATTTTTTTTCCGATGAGCTTCTCCTTTTTATCACCGAGGTAGGGGTTGTAGGTTTCCTTTAGGGCGTTGACCCACATTTCCGAAAGGTTATCGAAATCGATTCCCAGAACCTGCTGAGTACCGAACTTCAAACCGTTGCGGGCGGTAGCCCGCAGGTAAGGAGCAATGATTTCGTCACCACGCAGATCAGTAATGAAAGCCCAGAAGGCATGGCCGTAGCGATAGGGGAAATACTTGGGTTTCCTCATCTCTTTCAATGTCGGTATATCGTCGTGTAGAACCGCATCGCGCATCCACATGGCCGTATGTGCGTCAACGGTACCGATAGACAAGTACTCGGCCATTCCCTCTATCATGTAGAGCGGAGCGTTACCCAAATCCCGGATAGATAATCCCGGGCTGGTTCGCGCCATATTGTACTGGAAGGCATGGACCATTTCGTGTCCCAGGACGTGAAAGCTCTGCTGGTTCGAAGGGGCGAAGGGCAGGATAACCCTGTTTTTGAGCCCTTCGGTGACCCCGCCGGTTGCCACGCCGATAGAACTACTCACCGAGCGCGTCTGCTGGAAATCGGCTTGGTTCTTATACAACAGAATGGGGTTGCGCTGGTAGATGGTGTCTCTGAACAAGGCGCGGTGTACCTGGTACCAGTGTTCGGCCCAGTTGGCGTATTCCACCAGAGACTCGTCATTTTCCAGGTAGTGGTAGATATCAAAGTTGGGAGTCTGGTAAACAGTAAAATCAAAGGTTTCGTAGTTCACTTTGTTTTTGCCAAAGTATTGGGCATAAACCTGCCCTCCTAATAGCAAAAAGCAACATAAACTCAGTAGGATTTTCTTATAAAACATAATCTTATTTTTTACGGAGCCAGGAAATCCCCTTTTCGCTTAAGTGGTGAGGTGCCCTCCAGTGTGATTTCATCCCTGATTCCGGGAGGCACTGGTTGTCAGCGTATTGTTATTTCCTGAAGTTTATCCTTATCCTGACGTCTCGCCGGATGGTTCCTTACTTAATTTATGGCGAAGAGCCAGGATTTGTTCAGTTTGGCTATCATCTTTACGGCAATGTTGCAACCCTTCCGGGTAAAAAGCTGTTACACCTGATATGTTTCCGTAAGTACCTAATATCCAATGCTATGCCGCTTTCTGCCCGATCCTTCACACTTACGCTGTTCATCCTGCTTTTCACAGTACCGCACATCCTCGCTCAGCGTCCTACCATCGATGATTTTACCATTAGTGGTGATACCTACCGCACAGAAGACGATTGCTTCCGGCTGACCGAAGAAGAGGATTACTCTTCCGGTTCCATATGGTACGAACGGGCGGTCAGTCTTTCCGCTCCTTTTGCCATTGAGCTGCAGATTATGTTGGGTTGTCAGGATGGCAGCGGGGCCGACGGGATGGTGTTCATCTTTGCGGCACGGCCTAATCGTACGGGCTACGTAGGGGAGGGGATCGGCTTTGCAGGATTGGTGCCTTCTCTGGGAATAGAAATAGACACCTGGCGCAACGAGCACCTGCTCGATCCGGAGGAGGACCATATCGCCTTTCTGGCCAACGGCCGGGTTGGTCACTTCAGTTCCTTTTCCCGCCCTATATTGGTACCGAATCTGGAAGACTGCACACGGCACCGCTTTGTGGTGCGCTGGCAGCCTGATCTTAAGCGGCTGGCGGTGGAGATCGACGGAGAGATTGTCGGAACCATCAATCAGGATGTGGTCAATCAGATTTTCGGTGGCCGGGATGTCGTGTACTGGGGTATGTCGGCGGCTACCGGTCGTTATAACAACTATCACGAGGTCTGCTTCGATCGCCTGTCGATGGCTCCTCCCTTTGACATTTTTCCCGATGGGACAGGACGAACAAAGTAAATCAGCTTCAATCAACAATCACCTCATCTCCAGCTCTGCCAGTATGGGAAGGTGATCGGAAGGGAAGCGACCGCTCCAGGATTCGGACAGGATAGCGTGGCGGCGCACGCTTACCCGGTCATTGACAAAGATGTAGTCGATGCGGCGTCCCGGTTCTCCGGGAAAGTCAAACCCGCTCCAGGTGCTTTCCGGGCCATGATGGGGCTGCTGTGTGGTCAGAAACGCATCGAGGAGTGGGTATTCATCGGTCTCCTCAGTCAGTACTAAATAAGGGGCATCAGTAGGCACGCAATTGAAATCTCCGGTAAGGACCACGCAGGCGTCCTCTTCGGAGAGTTCTTTTATTTTCTCCAGTATCAGGAGTGCGCTTTGGCGGCGCGCTTCTTCCCCGCGATGATCAAAGTGGGTGTTGAAGTGGTAAAAGGTATCATTGGTTAATTTATCGCGAAATTGGGCCCAGGTGACGATGCGGGGCAGGGCGGCGTCCCAGCCGGTGGAACCAGTCTGATCGGGATTTTCCGAAAGCCAGAAGGTGCCTCCGTCAAGTCTTTCCAGGCGCTCGGTTCGGTAGAGTATAGCGGAGAACTCGCTATCGGGTTCCGGATCGAGGGAGCCGTCACTGCGGGCTACCCCGAACCATTCGTATCCGGGGAGCAGGTTGCCAAGATCATCCAGCTGGCTGCGCAGCGCCTCCTGTAATCCGACTACATCGGCATCGTGGTACCGGATCATGCTTGCCGCCATTTCCTTGCGGTGGGTCCACGCATTATAACCATCGCCAGGATTGGCATAGCGGATGTTGAAAGACATTACACGGAGTGGTTCCCCGGATTGTCCGGACAGGCCCAGGCCTAGGAAAAAGAAAAGGCCTAGCAATATAACTTGTGGGCTAACCGATTTTTTCTTATTTACTGGTAACATAAAGTAGAGGTGTGAGTGCATAATATTGGTGAGCTAATAGAATTTGAGTAAAGTTACTTATCTTTTCATTACTGACCCTATCGCTCAGCGGTGCAGGCCCGGGGCATTTCTTTAAAGCTCTATTATTCCCGTGTCACTAAAAATTACCGCTTTTAGAACTACCGGATCAACTGTTTTTCTCCAGGTAATAAATTCTTCGTATCTCAGCAGGCGGTAACTATCAGCGCCGGACGAATTCTTACAGCGGACACCGGGATAATGATTTGAAGCGATGACTTCAAGATCCACTTACCTCTGAGTGCTTTAACTCGCAGCAACGGACTACGAAATTAATATTAATAAATCTTAAACATTTCACCGTTCTTCTCAATTGGTAAATTTGAAAATAAAGCGCACATCCGCTCTGCAAATTTGTTAACTGAACAAAAGAAATAATAAATAGTATGGATAAAATTAAACTTGTCGTGTTTGACATGGCCGGGACGACGGTCAGAGACGAAAAAGAGGTGGAAACCTGTTTTTACAATGCAGCCAAGAAAAGCGGCCTGAAAGCTAGTCGTGAGCGGATTCGTGAACTGGAAGGGTATCCCAAAAAAGAAGTGATTCGTTCCCTCTGGGAGGAATTAGGCGGGAAAGATCATCCCGATCTGGATCAGGCCGTTGCAACGACCAACCACCTCTTCCGGGCCATTCTTGAAAATCACTTCCGGCTCAACCCGGTCGAACCAGCGGAAGGAGCAGTCGACACCTTTAAGTGGCTGCGCGCTGAAGGCGTCAAGATCGCACTGACGGCCGGCTTCTACCGGAAGGTTGCCGATATTATTCTCAACAGATTGGGGTGGGACGAAGGGCTGGACGAAAATTACGTCGGCGCTGAAACGTCGCTCATTGATTTATCACTGACGCCCGACGAAGTAGGGGATGGCCGCCCAAGCCCGGATATGATCTTCAAAGCTATGGATATTTTGGGGGTGGATAACCCCAAGCACGTTGTCAAGGTAGGAGATACGCCCGCCGACCTGCTGGCTGGTAAGGCCGCCAAATGCCGCTTCACCTTTGGAGTTACCAACGGCTCACATACCCGGGAGCAGCTCATGCAATACGACAATGACGGTTTGATCGACAACTTAGAACAACTGCGGAAAATTCTGCCTGCGTTGCTTAATGAGGAAGAAGTGAAAAGTTAATTGATAATGCACGAGAGACAGGGAGACTGGAAGAACATTTGTGCTCCCGGTTTCCGTGTTTCTCTTCCACTCCAAAATGTTCCGGGTTGCCGGCATCTATGGCGATAACCCATCTCTACTCTTCACATCACATTTCCTTCCTACAGCAGTCTTTCCTTTGACGATGGCCGATAGGAAAAAATAATCCCCACCATTTAATCTTATTCCAGTCTGACGGGTTTAGATTATACTATACAATCTTGTTATCTTTGCAGATTCAAGACCTTTAAAAGTAATTGTCACACCTATGAGTAAGAGAAGCACCCGGATCTTAGCGCTCGTTCTGGCGCTCGTCATTTTCGGCGGCGGATATTATATATATTATTACAACCCATTCACTGAAGAGCGGGAACCCCCAGCGGTTACTGCGGAAACAGCCGCTATGAGCGCCAGCCCGGCTACGCCCGTGACTGCGATGATCGTGAATACCAGCGCGCTGCAGGACGTCATCTCCGTTAACGGTTCTACTATTCCCAAAGAAGAAGTGATGATCACGGCCGAGGTGCCTGGGAAGATTAAGGATATCCTTTTCAAGGAAGGAACACGGGTTAAAAAAGGAACACCGCTTCTCCGGCTGGACGACTCAGAGCTGCAGGCGCAACGCGAACGATTACTGGTGCAGAGAGAGCTGACCCAGAAGATCGCCGAGCGAATGAAAAACCTGTACGACAGAGAGGGCGTGAGCCTTCAGGAATACGAAATCGCTGCTGCCGAAGCGGAGCAGGTGGCAGCTGAGCTGGCACTCATTGACGTACAACTGGAAAAGCGAATCATCAATGCTCCTTTCAGTGGGGTGCTCGGGCTCAAACAAGTGAGTGATGGAAGTTATCTTTCTCCCGGTAGTCCGGTAATCAGTCTGGTCAGCACCAATCCTATCCATTTGGAATTTTCCGTGCCGGAAAAATACAGCCGCTCCATACAGCAGGGAGGTAAGGTCGAATTTACACTCGCCGGGATTGATCACAATTTTGAAGCCACAGTAATAGCCAAAGAACCCAATATCGATTCGGAAACGCGGACCCTTCGCTTTAAAGCTTCGGCGCCTAACCCAAAAGGAGAAATTTTGCCGGGCGCCTATGCCAACGTACGCGTCAACCTGCGCTCTTTCGACGCTGCTATTCTCATCCCAACCCAGGCTGTGGTTCCTGAGCTGGGCGGCAAAAAAGTCTTTCTGTTTCGAAACGGCAAAGCAGTGGCGGTTCCCGTAGAGACGGGTATCCGCGAAGACGCCAATATCCAGGTGATCGAAGGGCTGCAAGAGGGCGATACGATCATTACTACCGGCGTGCTCCAAATCCGGAGCGGCTCGGATGTGACGATCTCACAGTTAACACCGGCCGGCGCCGGATAAACAGGGGTTGAATAAAGGAAGGGGTGGAGGATCGAAGTAAAGTATAGGATCCTCCATCCTTCCCCTTTTTGTTACCATCCTCCAATTCCTCAATTCTTCTACCTATGAGTTTATCATCCATCAGCATACAACGTCCGGTCCTGGCTACGGTGATGTCGATCGTTATCGTACTTTTCGGCGTCATCGGTTTAAGTTCTCTTGGCATACGGGAATACCCCAGCGTTGACCCTCCGATCATCACAGTATCGACCAGCTATGTCGGTGCCAATGCCGATATTATAGAATCGCAGATCACCGAACCGATTGAGGAGGCAGTCAACGGCATTGCCGGTATTCGTTCCATCACTTCGGTCAGCCGCGATGGGCGCGCCACTGTCACTGTTGAGTTCAACCTGGAAGTCGACCTGGAAACTGCCGCCAATGATGTCCGGGATAAAGTATCTCAGGCCGTCGGCCGACTCCCTGTCGATGCCGAACCGCCCGTCGTCTCTAAAGCCGATGCCGACTCCTCCCCTATCATTTTCCTCAACATTCAGAGTGAGCAGCGATCGCTGCTGGAATTGACTAGCATCGCCGACAATATATTCAAGGAACGACTACAAACGATTAATGGCGTCAGCTCTATCATGGTCTGGGGCTCCAAGCGGTATTCCATGCGCTTGTGGATTTCACCGGAGCGCCTTTCCGCCTATCAGCTCACACCACTGGATGTGCGCAATGCCTTACTACGCGAGAATATTGAACTGCCCTCGGGCAGCGTCGAAGGAGCCAATACCGAACTGACAGTGCGCACCCTGGGCCGGCTCACTACCCCGGAGGAGTTCAACAATCTGATCGTCAAGGAAGAAAACGGCAGGATCGTCCGCTTTCGCGATATTGGATTTGCCGAACTGGGTCCCGAAAACCTGCGCACCGTACTCAAACGCGACGGTATCCCTATGGTGGGCAACGCCATCGTCCCTCAACCGGGCTCCAATCATATCGAAATCGCGGACGAATTTTACAAGCGGCTAGATCAGATCAAAAAAGACATTCCGGAGGATATCAAACTCGGTATCGGGTTCGATACCACTCAGTATATTCGCGATTCCATTTCAGAAGTACAGCAGACGATTTACCTGGCTTTCGGGCTCGTCGTCCTGATTATTTTCCTGTTTTTGCGGGACTGGCGAACGACGATCATCCCGGTGCTCGTCATTCCGATTTCGCTCATCGGCGCTTTCTTTATTATGTACATCGCCGATTTCTCCATCAATGTGCTAACCTTGCTGGGGGTCGTACTGGCGATCGGGCTAGTGGTAGATGATGCCGTCGTGGTGCTGGAAAACATTTACGCCAAGGTGGAAGCAGGCATGAAACCGCTACACGCCGCAGTGAAGGGAGCCGAAGAAATATTCTTTGCGGTCATTGCTACTACGGTAGCACTCGTGGCCGTCTTTATGCCGGTAATTTTTCTGCAGGGACTCACCGGCCGCCTGTTTCGCGAATTCGGCGTCGTCATTTCCGGCGCCGTTGTGATTTCTTCTTTCGTCGCCCTGACCCTGACGCCAATGCTCTCTTCCAAGATCCTGAAAAAGCGCAAGCGACAGCCCTGGTTTTACCGGGCGACCGAACCTTTCTTCACCTTCCTGGCCCGGATTTACCGCAATGCGCTCAACGCTTTCATGGGTGTGCGGTGGATGGCTTTTGTCATCATGATCGGTTCCGGGCTACTCATTTACTACGTCGGTCGACAGGTCCCCTCTGAGCTCGCGCCAACGGAGGATCGCGGTCGCATCCGGGGCTTTGCCAATGCGCCGGAAGGTTCTACCTTCGAATACATGGACGAATACATGGACGAAGTCATCGGGCTGATCAAAGAAGAGGTACCTGAACGGGAAGGCGTGATTTCGGTGACTTCTCCTGGTTTTGGCGCATCAACTTCCGTCAACTCAGGCTTCTTTTTCATTATTCTAAAAGACGGTGATGAGCGTGAGCGATCACAGCAGGAGATTTTTCAGGAATTATCTGGCGGAATCAATCAACTGACAGGAGCACGTACTTTCATCTCTCAGCCGCAGAGTATCGGTAATCGACGGGACGGGCTGCCGGTTCAGTTCGTGATTCAGGCGCCTAATTTTGACAAACTGCGCGAGGCGCTTCCCCGATTCGCCGACCGGGCCCGCGAGGAAGCCATGTTCCGCTTTGTCGATATTGATCTCAAGTTCAATAAGCCGGAAATCCGTATCGATATCGACCGGCAAAAGGCACAGGACCTCGGCGTATCGGTGCTCGACATTGCCCAAACCCTTCAACTGGGCCTTGCCGGTCAGCGCTTCGGCTATTTCATTATGGATGGCAAGCAATACCAGGTGATCGGTCAGGTGGAACGGCAGGACCGGGACGAGCCCGTAGACCTGCGCAGCCTCTATGTCCGCAACCGGGAAGGGAATATGATACAGCTCGACAACCTCGTCAACCTGGAGGAACAAACCACACCCCCGACCTTGTACCGCTTTAACCGCTTCGTGTCCGCCACTGTTTCCGCCGACCTGGCCGGCGACTACACCATCGGTCAGGGGATAGAAAAAATGGAAAGCATCGCCGGGGAGGTACTGGATGATACTTTCCTGACTTCATTGACCGGGCCCTCCAAAGACTTCCAGGAGAGCTCCTCCAGTTTGGAATTCGCTTTTGCCCTGGCGCTGATTCTCATTTATCTGGTGCTGGCGGCACAGTTCGAAAGCTTTATCGATCCTTTCATCATCATGTTCACAGTGCCGCTGGCGCTGGCCGGCGCCCTATTAACGCTGTTTTATTTCGATCAGACCCTCAACATCTTTAGCCAGATCGGTATTATCATGCTCATCGGCTTGGTGGCTAAGAACGGAATTCTTATCATTGAATTCGCCAATCAGCGCAAGGATCAGGGACTCAGCCGTTTGGAGGCGATCAAGGAAGCTTCCGCAGCTCGTTTTCGCCCTATTCTGATGACGAGCCTATCCACCATTCTCGGGGTGCTGCCGATCGCGCTTGCCCTGGGAGCCGGTGCGGAAAGCCGCGTGTCTATGGGGATCGCCGTTATTGGTGGATTGCTGTTTGCTACGCTGCTGACCCTCTTTGTGATCCCGGCTATTTACTCCTATCTGTCGAGTAAAGAAGGTAACAAGAACAAGATTGACCTGGAGCTGATTGAGCAGGAGTCGAAAGAACAGATGATTCAAAGTTGAAAGGATTCCCCGCCTTTCTTCCGGTGGACGGATTGAAGGGTTGGGACAGAATTCATAGTTTTTTACTTCTCCTGGCGCTCATTTCGGCTTTCGCACAGGTAAGCTTCTTCTGAATTACCTGAATCATAACGTCATCAAGCCAGTACTGGATGATGCCGGAAAGGCCTTTTTATCAGCAATACATATGATTAGTTCTCATAAACCTTTAATATTGTATTTATCTAAAAGGCTTTTTTTATCAAAAATAAATTCCTTATGAAGAATGCTTTACTCGTAATACTTTTCATCCCTTTGCTCGGCGATGTGCTGTATTGCCAGCAGCTGCAGTATCTGTCGAGCTACTATACCGATGTCTTCGACGAAGGGGCTGCGGAAACAGCCGCCTTTGACGCTGCTGCCGCCCGCCTCTTTTTTACTAATGCCAATGCCAATACGCTGGGTATTCTGGATATTAGCGATCCCAATGCACCGGCATTAGTACAGGAGATTGATTTATCTCCTTACGGAGCCGGCGTCAACAGTGTTGATGTGGCCAACGAGTTGGTGGCGGTAGCAATAGAGAATGACGACAAACAGTCGCCGGGAATAGTGGTCTTTTTTAACACTAATGGTGACTACCTCAACGAGGTCAGCGTCGGGGCCTTACCCGATATGCTAACCTTTAGCCATGACGGCAGCAAGGTGCTCGTCGCCAATGAAGGAGAGCCGAATGATGATTACACCGTGGACCCGGAAGGCTCGGTCAGCATCATCGATGTTTCCGGAGGCGTTGCTTCGGTCACCGTGCAGACAGTGAGTTTCGCTGCTTACAATGGTCAGAAAGCTTCTCTCATGAATAAAGGTGTCCGCATATCCGGCCCCAATGCCACTGTAGCGCAGGATCTGGAGCCCGAGTACATTACCCTTACGGCCGATGACGCCCGGGCATACGTCTCCTTACAGGAAAATAACGCCATGGCCGTTATCGATGTCAATGAGGCATCCCTGCTGGATATTTATTCCCTGGGGGTAAAAGACCATCAGTCGGGGAGCCCCGAACTCGAGCAGGCCCTGGTCAACGAAATTCCCGGCTGGCCCGCGCTCGGCAAACCGGACTATTATGGAGGGCAGCCCGTGATCAATCTCGGCGGCTTCTCCGGGCTGTATTTTGACCCTGTCGAATCGGATGATGACACCTATGTATTTTATACCGTTCCTGACCGGGGGCCTCATGCTCCAGCCGTACCGCAGGAAAACGTCGTCGGCTTCGGTTCGGTCGAACCGGCTCCTTCTGACCTGCGCCCTTTCAAACTGCCTGAATATCAGGCGCGCATCGTCAAGCTGAGCATGGATGTGATGAGCGGCGCCGTCACCTTGGAGGACTCCATCATGCTTCGCCGCTTCAATCCCGAAACGCAGGATACCATCGCCATCTCCGGACGCGGCGTAGGGTTAGATCTGGACGAAACGCCGGTCACCTACCGGGATACGAGTACGGCATATCGTTCCAGCGACTGGATCGATACCGTCAATAACGTTATTTATTCTGAACTTCCGGGTGACGCCTTCGGCGGTGACTTGGAGGGCATCGTGCGCGATCGCGACGGCAACTTCTGGCTTTGCGACGAATACCGTCCCTCGCTTTATAAAATCCAGCCCAACGGCGTGCTGATCCAGCGTTACGTTCCTGTAGAACCGGCCTCTCAAAGCGAATTCGCCGTTTTTTTCCCTAAGGGTATATTCGGTGTCGAAGTGTTGCCGAAAGTGTACAACAAACGCCGCGTTAACCGGGGGTTCGAAGCGATTGCCTACGATTCCGATAGTCATATTATCTACGCCTTTCTGCAGTCACCGCTGAATAACCCGGACGCCTCCGTTCGCAATAACTCCGACGTCATTCGCATCTTGGGGGTAGATGCCGACAGCGGGACGCCCGTAAGTGAACACGTCTATCTGCTGGAGCGCAACCGCTTGCCCGGACTGGGGCTTTCGCGGGTCGATAAGATCGGGGATGCCGTCTATGCCGGCAACGGCCGTTTCTTTGTCATTGAGCGGGATTCCAGTACACCGGATGATGGCAATACCGGAAAGAAGTACGTCTACGAGATCAACCTGCAGGGAGCTACCGATATGCTCGGTACGGCCCTTTCGGGAAAGACGAGTTCCTCCGGTCCGGAGGATAAGACGCTGGAAATGATGAGCGCCGACGACCTGGCTGCAGCCGGTATACAGCCGGTTCACAAAACCAAAGTGCTCAACCTGCCCAGCATCGGTTACCTGCCCAATGACAAGCCGGAAGGGCTGGCTTTACTGCCTGGTGCTGCGATGGGTGTGATCAACGATAATGATTTCGGCGCCGGCAATAGCGACGATATCGCGCTCGGCATCATCAGCTTCGGTGATGATTACGCTATGGATGCCAGTGATCAGGATGGCGAAATCCGCATTACGCCTCGTCCTGTCCTGGGCATGCGGATGGCCGATGCTATCACCGGTTTCAGTATTGACGGGCAGTCATTCATTGCCACGGCTAATGAGGGCGATGCCCGCGAATACGAAGGAAGCCCGGGCTTTGTCGAGGAAGCCGATGTCGCCGATTTGCTACTTGACCCCGATGACTTTGAGGATGTAGTCAACTTGCAACTCGATGCCAACCTGGGCCGCCTGACCGTGACGACCAGCGCCGGCGATCTCGACGGCGACGGTCTCAACGATGAGCTCTACTCCTTTGGCGCCCGCTCTTTCAGCATCTACGACGAGTTTGGCAACCTGGTATTCGACAGCGGTGACGACTTCGAGCAAATTACGGCACAGGATTATCCCGACTTTTTCAACGCCGATAATGATAGTGATAGCTTTGATAATCGAAGTGATAATAAAGGACCTGAACCGGAAGCCGTTACTATTGCTGACATAAACGGCAGCACGATGGCGCTGGTAGGTCTGGAGCGTATCGGCGGCATTATGATCTACAATATTGATGATCCCGGCGCGCCCCAATTTATGCAGTACATCAATAACCGCAATTTCGGCGCACCGATCGAAAGCCGGGAAGTGGGTGATTTGGGGGTAGAGGATATCGTATTCATCCCGGCCGCCGACAGCCCCATCGGGTTGCCCTTGGTCGTAACCGCCAACGAGGTGAGCGGCACGGTGTCCATTTTTACCTTTGGCGATCCAACCGATGTGGAAGAAGTGGCCGGTGAAGAAAATCGCTGGCGCCTTTACCCGAATCCGGTCGGTGAAATGTTGTTGACCAATACGATTTCCGATTACGCGGTTTTCAGCACCACCGGACAGCTACTGCGACAAGCTTTCAATACGAACAGGATTGAACTGGATCAGCTCCCCGCCGGTACTTACTTGCTTCGGGATATCGCGCGCAATCGCGCGAAGTTATTTGTAAAGCAGTAATTCCTTTCCTACCTTGTCAGCAGTTTGCCGGGGGAGCAGGCTCCCCCGGCAAACTGCTTTTTAGACTCTCCGGAAAGTTTTGTCATGGCCTTTTTTGAATGACAATTTGATAAGGTGACCGGAAAGAAGCGCTCTGAATACCTTACCCTCCGGCTCGCCTTTTTTCTATGTCACCCCTGTTTTTGGTGGTTCCAGTTATCAATTCGTACTAAAACTGACTGTAGACATCTTATCCCTTCTCCAGCCCGAACACGGACGCTTCCCGTTGAGTTGAAAAATGTGTCGAAGAGGATCAAAGGTATACCTTTGCATTCATGGACGCTATTGTACTTTTACCGTCAATCTGATTATTGATACATGAGTCTGCAAAAGAGGAAACTTTTCTGGTTGCGTTATTCCAGGTTAATCATAGCATTGCTGCTTCCCTTGTTGTGTCTCCTGCTTCCGCTAGAGTGGTACCCTATCGAAGGGCTTACCCTGGTTGAACGGCGGATTATTGCTATTTTCGTAATGGCGGCATTGTTTTGGATCCTGGAACCTATTCCTATTTACGCCACGTCCATTCTGATTATCGCCCTGGAGCTCATTCTTGTTTCCGATGCTGCCCTGGCGCCCTTCCGGGCGGGCGATCCCGCTGAGTTGGGCCCATTGCTCTCTTATCAGAAGATCATGGCGACCTTTGCCTCACCTATCATCATTCTATTCCTTGGCGGATTTTTTCTAGCGATGGCGGCTACCAAATTCCGGCTGGATCTGAACCTGGCCCGGGTGTTGCTGCGTCCCTTCGGCACAAAACCCGAACGGGTTATTATGGGGCTGATGGGGATCACGGCTATATTTTCCATGTTTATGAGCAATACGGCCACCACCGCTATGATGCTGTCGATTCTCATGCCTATCCTGCAAGTGCTGGATCCGAAAGATCGCGGACGAATCGCCCTGGCGCTCTGTATTCCGGTTGCGGCGAACATAGGCGGGATGGGGACGCCGATCGGAACGCCGCCCAACGCCATCGCACTCAAGTACCTGACGGGCGCCGATGCTATCGCTTTCAGCGAATGGATGGCTTTCGCCGTCCCTTTTGCCATCCTGCTGCTCTTTTTCGGATGGTGGCTGTTGCTGCGTCTTTTTCCCTTCCAGAGCACCCATATCGAGCTGGATATTAAGGGGCGTTTTCAGCAAAACCCAAAGGCCTATATCATTTATGTAACCTTCGCGGTGACCATCCTGCTCTGGTTAACCGATTTTGTACACGGCATGAACGCCTACGTCGTAGCCATCATACCGGTAGCGGTTTTCCTGGCGACCAACATCATCACCAAAGAAGACCTTAAGCGCTTGAGCTGGGATGTACTTTGGCTGGTATCAGGCGGAATTGCCCTGGGGGTAGGATTGGAAGACAGTGGCCTGGCCGACCACCTGGTCAGCAGCGTTCCCTTCGATGTATTACCCCCTGTAATTATCATATTGCTGGCAGCCGTTCTGGCAGCCGTTATGGCGAATTTTATGTCAAACACCGCTACCGCCAACCTTTTACTTCCCATTGTCGGCGCTCTGGGCGTTTCTCTAGACAGCCTCCAGGGAATCGGTGGTGCTACGGTGCTCATTCTTGGAACCGCCTTGGCCTCCTCCATGGGGATGGCGCTACCCATCAGTACGCCGCCTAACGCGCTGGCGCACGCCTCCGGAGAAATCAGCACCGGACAAATGGCGAAAGTCGGTATCATTACCGGTTTTATCGGTCTGTTGATGATCTTCGGATTGCTTTATATATTGAAACTGACAGGGTTCTTTTAAAAAACCTGACACATGAAAGAGAATAACAAGGTCAAACGACATATAGAATGGTTAAAACGCAATTACTTCTCCGATCCCGGCAAGCGCCTTCCCTTGTCCGATGGAGAACTTTTGCTACGGCCCGGACAATATAATGAACGGCTTTTTCTAATTCTGGAAGGCACCCTCGTGGGTGTCATCGATCACCACGGAGAGGCTTTTGAGATTTTCCGCTCGGAAGAAGACAACCTGGTGGGCGCCTACAGTTTCTTCTCTGGTACTCATCAAAGTTACGCTACTGTACGGGCGGAAGGCCCCACCCTGGTGGCTTATCTCGATAAAAAGGATATCAGCGGCGAAGACGGCTATGCTTACGGCGAGTTTGCCGTTCGCATCTTGCCGGTGATTGTCGACGAGATCTACATCCGGCAATTACTGGCTCATCGCATCAGTATTGAAAACCAGCAAACTATGCAGCGGCTATACCAGGCCGAAAAGCTCGCCACACTCGGACAGCTGGCTGCCGGTCTCGCCCATGAGCTGAATAACTCCCTAGGCGTTATTTTCCGCAAAGCGGAGTGGCTCGCGGAGCGCATCTCGGAATATGCCCATGAAAAGGATACCCGGGGGCTGTATCCCTTTTTCGAACGCGGACTGCAGACCGGCCAACCTTTGCCCAGCACCGAAGTGCGCAAGCGCAAACGCGAACTGGAATCGCAGTACGGGCTCCGGCCAAATATCGCCAAGAGCCTGGCCAAGATCGGCGTGTCGGATCAGGAAATGGAAAAGTACAAGGACTCCATCATCGAAGTGACCGACCGGGCCAATTATTACTACGAAACAGGACTGGCCCTGCACGATATGCTCATCGCCGCCAAACACGCCACCGCTGTGGTGGGTTCGGTGCGGGAACTGGGAGCGGTTACCCGCCGGGCGCCTGTTCCTACCGACATCAATCAAACCCTTTACGAATCCGTCGCCCTGCTGGAGGATATGATGCGCGATGTAAAAGTCGAGATGGTCCTGGGGGAGTCTCTTCCCCGGGTCACGGCCAATCCGAGCGACCTGGTGCAGGTGTGGGTGAATATTCTGAAAAACGCCGCGGAGGCCCTGGAAACCGGTGAAGCGCCCTCCGCTATTCATATTGTAAGCAGCGTCACCGGACACCTCATAACCGTTACGATCACGGACAACGGACCAGGGATACCGGAAGAGCTGCGGGAGAGGATTTTTCAACCTAGCTTTACCACCAAAAAAGAAGGCCTCTCTTTTGGCCTGGGGCTGGGCTTGTCGATCGTTCAAAAAATCGTGGAAACTTACCGGGGGAGTATTTCGGTAGAAAGCCAGCCGGGACAGACGACTTTTACCGTAAGGTTGCCGGCCGGATAGGAACGGGAAAGGATTAGAGGATAGAAATAATAAGACACTGCAAAATGATGTTCTGCATTGGATAAACAAATATCATGAATAAGATCTATATCATTTGTATCGAAGACCAGCGCGAGGTGCTCAACGCTATTGTGGAAGACCTCTCCGAGTTCGAGGAAGCTTTCATCGTGGAAGAGTGCGAAAGCGCCGCCGAGGCGGAAGAACTGCTGGATGATATCGAGACGGAGGGCGATTACCTGGGGCTCGTCGTTTCCGATCACGTCATGCCTGGTAAGAGCGGTGTTGAATTTCTCTCCGATCTCCACGAAGATGAGCGCTTCGAACAAACGAAAAAGATATTGCTCACCGGTCTGGCCACTCACGAAGATACCATTCGGGCAATCAACCAGGCAGCGATTGATCGCTATATCGAAAAACCCTGGCAAAGCGAAAAGCTGGTGCAGTATGCCAAGGAATTACTCACTCAATTCATCATTCAGAAGGGGATAGATTATCAGGAATATTTAGTCCATCTGGACAAGCCGACCTTGTTTGAGTTGCTACGGGTACGCTGAGCCTGCTCATGCTGCTTCATCTTGATCATTTCCGGTTACAAAATCGAATCAGTTACGGCTGATCCTCAGACTCATCACAGGAATACAAATCGTAAGAACTACTATGACAAGCAAGCCACGCATACTTCCCGGAAAATCCTATCCCATGGGGGCTACCGTTTATCCCGATGGCGTCAACTTCTGCATTTTTTCCAAATACGCCACTGCCGTCGACCTGCTTTTATTCGACCGGAAAGAGCACAGTGAACCGAAACATGTCATTTCACTCAATCCCAGTACGAATAAAACTTTTTACTACTGGCACTGCCTTATCCCGGAGTTGGAGAAAGGGCAGGTATATGGTTACCGCGTTTTCGGGCCTTATGAGCCACAGGAAGGGATGCGCTTTGACGGACAGAAAGTTCTGGTAGATCCCTACGCACGGGGAGTGATTACCGAAACTTACGACCGGGAACGGGCCCGACACCCGGGCGACAACTGCGCGCAGGCCATCAAGAGCGTTGTTGTAGACCCGGCAGGCTACGACTGGGAGGGCGACCGGCCTCTGTACCACCCTTTTCGCCGTTCGGTCATCTATGAACTGCACGTTGGCGGATTCACCAAATCAAACAGTTCGGGCCTGTCAGAAAATTTGCGGGGAACTTACCGGGGCCTGATTGAAAAAATCCCTTATCTGCAAAGCTTGGGCATCACCGCCGTAGAGCTAATGCCTATCCACCAGTTCGATCCACAGGACAGTCCCAGCCGTCTGCCCAATTACTGGGGGTATGCGCCCATCTCTTTTTTTGCACCGCACAACGGTTACGGTGCTACCGACGATCCGCTGGAACTGGTCGATGAATTCCGGGATATGGTTAAGGCGCTGCACCGGGCCGGAATTGAAGTCATCCTGGACGTCGTCTTCAACCATACCGCAGAGGGGGGTGATGAAGGTCCTACCCTCTCCTGGAAAGGCCTGGAAAACAGAGCTTACTATATGCTGAAGGATGACCAGCGCTTCTACAAAAACTATTCCGGTACGGGCAACACGCTCAATGCCAACCACTCCATTGTACGGCGGATGATTCGCGACAGCCTGCGGTATTGGGTTTCGGAGATGCATGTCGACGGCTTCCGCTTCGACCTGGCTTCTATCCTGGCGCGCGACGAATCGGGGCGTCCGCTCGAAAACCCGCCCCTGCTATGGGAGATCGAATCGGATCCCGTGCTGGCGCCTACCAAGATTATTGCGGAAGCCTGGGATCTGGAACTTTATCAGCTGGGTACTTTCATCGGCGACAAGTGGGCCGAATGGAATGGCCGATACCGCGATGACGTACGCCGTTTCCTCCGGGGTGATCCTGGTATGGTGCGGACCTTCGCCAATCGTATCCACGGCAGCCCGGATCTTTTCCGCAGTCCGGCGCGCAACCCGCACCGCAGCATCAACTTCGTGACCTGTCATGACGGCTTCACGCTCAACGACCTGGTTTCCTACAATGAAAAGCACAATGAGGAAAACCTGGAAAATAATCGCGACGGCAACAATACTAATTTTAGCTGGAACTGTGGTCATGAAGGCCCCACTGATAACCCCGGCATCGAACAGCTTCGCCAACGCCAGATTAAAAACTTCCTCACCGTACTTATGGCTTCCCAAGGCACCCCCATGTTGTTGATGGGTGACGAAGTACGCCGCACTCAGAACGGCAACAACAACGCCTACTGTCAGGACAATGAGATCAGCTGGTTTAACTGGGATAAGCTAGAAGAGCATGCCGACCTGTTCCGTTTTACCCGCGAACTCATCGGGTTGAATCTTTCGTCCCGCTTCCTGCAGGAAACGCGCTTCTGGCCCGAACACCTGGAAGATGAAAATACCGTACTGAGCTGGCACGGTGTTCAGCTGGGACATCCCGACTGGGGGGAGCACTCACACAGCATTGCTTTTAACCTTCATCATCCCAACTACGGAACCCAGATTCACGTGATCGCCAACGCTTATACGGAAGCGCTTTCTTTCGAGCTTCCACCATTGCCTAAGAATATGTTTCCCACCTGGTTTCGGCTGGTCGATACCTTTTTGCCTTCACCTGAGGATATTAAAGAGCCGGGTAAAGCGCCGCAAGTCGAAGGGTTCGAGTACGAGGCGCAGTCCCATTCTGTGGTGGTCCTGCTGGCGCTTTCGCGCAAACTGGGACAGCAAGTTTTTCGCGACAGCCGCCTGATATTGCAGTACGAGGAAGAAAAGAAAACAGCGGAAAAAAGGCCGGCCAATTCGGAAAATGCGGTTTCCGGATTGAACAATGACAAATAGTTTAGAGCTTAAATAGAAGAATTACTAACTCTTTTTGGGAGAACTTTCACAAAGCACAATTCCCGGGAATAGCCTATTTTTACGGCCTGGGAAGCTGCTGTTTTGTTCAATGATCAAATATTCAGATACCATGACAAGAACCAAACCCTTTCGAATTGCTCATATAGCGCTGGTGTTATCTTTTTTGTTGCTCAACACCTGTGCACGTAATCCCGTTACGGGCAAACAAGAAATCATGCTCGTTTCCAAGGAGCAGGAAATCGCCATGGGCAAGCAATATCACCCTCAGGTGCTGCAACAGTTCGGGGTATATCCCGACAGCACGCTGCAGCGCTTCATCCGGAAGAAAGGCCAGGCGATGGCGCAAATTTCCCATCGCCCCGACCTGCCCTGGACCTTTACTATCGTTGACTCACCCGTTCTCAATGCCTTTGCGGTTCCCGGCGGATACATCTATTTCACCCGGGGAATTATGGCTCATTTTAATAATGAGGCCCAGTTTGCCGGCGTACTCGGGCACGAAATCGGGCACGTCACGGCCCGGCACAGCGCCAGCCAGCAGAGCAAACAGACACTGGCGCAAATTGGCCTGGTAGCGGGAATGGTCATTTCCCCTGAGCTGACCCAGCTGAGTGACCTGGCTGGTCAGGGCTTGCAATTGCTTTTCCTGAAGTTTAGCCGCGAAGACGAAAGCCAGTCGGACCGGCTCGGGGTGGAGTACTCTACCAGGATCGGCTACAACGCTAAGGAAATGGCTGACTTTTTTAATACGCTCGCCCGGAAGCAGCAGGGCGGCGAGGTCATTCCTACATTCCTTTCTACCCACCCCGATCCGGGTAACCGCTACGAAAATGTTCTTCAACTGGCCGAAAAATGGCAGAACAAACTGAATGTACGGGAACCCGAACTGATCGTCGACCGGGACGGATACTTCCAAATGATTGACGGTATCGTCTATGGCGAAGACCCCCGGCAGGGATATGTGGAAAATGGTACCTTTTATCATCCCGAATTGCGATTCCAGTACGATGTGCCATCCAGTTGGAAGCTGCAGAATTCTCCCTCTCAGGTCCTGATGGTGGCTCCGGATCAGAAAGCTGTTATGATTTTAACCGCCAAGGAGGCGGCTTCCGTTCGCCAGGCAGCCGAGGAGGTCATTGAGCAATTCAAGCTTCAGGTAGTGGAGTCGAGGGAGACCAGCATTAACGGATTGCCTGCCTATTTCGTAGTTGGCGATGCTACTACCGAGCAGAATCAAACTTTCCGGGTAATGGTTCACGAAATCATGTACGGCGACCTGGCCTACCAGTTTATAGGCTATTCCCAGCGGGCGACCTACGATCAGTACGCCGGTTCCTTCCAAAACACCGCTCAAAGCTTTGACGAATTGCGGGACCAAAGCAAAATCAATGTGCAACCCGAACGTATTGATATCGTAAAGGCTCCTCGGAATATGTCTTTCACTGAAGCCATGCGCCATTTCAACATGCCCTCCGATCGCTTCGAAGAACTGGCGATCCTCAACGGAATGCAGTTGGAAGAAGAAATTCAGAATGGTAAGCTCATAAAGGTGATTACCAAATAGCGCTCTCCGGTAACTTTTCCTATCTTTGGTTCAAGAAAAAGCCCATTTGAAAGAGCAAAGTATCGTTTGATACACTGGCTTTCAAATGGGTTTTTTCTATTGGATTTGGTTCAGCAACATTTATTCACCAAAATTTCACAAATGATACGTCCGATTCTCAGCGCACTGATTCTTGTTTTGTTATACGGCTGCGGGGTCAGCACCCAAATCAGCGGCTCCTGGAAGGAACAAGGTATTCAGCCTTCAACCTACAATAATATAGCCGTGGTGACCATTACTTCTGAGCAAGGACGCCGCCGTATGGTTGAAAACGAAATCGCTCAGTCTCTCAAAAAACGCGGACTTGGCGCCACACCGAGTTATACGATCTTCCCGGAAGGTTACCTCAAAAGCAAGCCTCCCAAAGAAGATATTCAAAGAAACCTGGAAAATGCCGGCACCGATGCCCTCTTGACTGTCACCTTGCTTGATATCAAAGAAGAAAACTATTATGTTCCGGGTACTACTTCTTCCTTCGGTCCCTATCCTTATTACCAGGGATACTACGGGTATTACAGTCACTGGCACCCCACCGTTTACCAGCCCGGCTACTACGCACAGTCCACCAATGTCTTCCTGGAGAGTAACCTCTACGATGTCAATTCAGGCGAACTGATATGGACGGCACAGTCGAAAACAGTGGATCCGAACAACCTGGGCAGTTTTGCTGATTCTTACTCCTCCGCGATGGTCAGACAACTGATGAAAGATAAAGTGCTGATGAAATAGTTTTTGGAAAACAAAAAGGTTGTCTCATGAGTAAGGCGGTGCTGCACCGCCTTACTCATGAATAAGCCCGTCCTTTCTTTTTTTACCCCTCCCTTTCTTAATTTTCACTCTTCCTACTGCTTTGTCTTGTTGTCTGGCTCACCCAAAAAAGGCTGATATATGGCGACAAATCGAAGTGAGCGGTTTTTTTGTTCCAAAAATTCTTCATGTAGTCGAAAAGAAATGCCTGTAAGTGTAACGGTGCATACATTTGTCCCGTCATAGAAACAAATACTTAAATCACTCGACTCATGCACAAAGGAACCACCCGACTGCTGTGCGCACTGCTGGTGTGCATAGCCAACATCACTTATGCCCAAAACAACGCCGCCGCTATCAGCGGCAAAGTACTAGATCCCGATGAATCGCCGGTAGCCTACGCCAATGTTGTTCTTTATCGTACAGCCGACTCTGCTCTCATCAAGGTGGAATATACCGGGGAATCGGGAGCCTTCCGGATCGTCAACATTCCCACCGGAAATTACTGGATCGATGTAAGCTACGTGGGGCTACCCACTTTTCATTCTGAAACATTCGACTTGCAGGCAGGGCGGGAGCTCGATATGCAAACCCTGCGTATGCAGTCGGCCGCCACCGAACTGGAGGAGGTCGTCGTTACCGGCAAAAAACCACTGCTGGAGCTCAAGTCCGATAAGATGGTATTCAATGTGCAGGAAAGCGTCAATGCGGTCGGCAACAACGCCCTGGAACTGTTGCGCAAATCTCCGGGAGTCGTGGTCGATAATAATGACGGCATCACCATGATGGGACGCAATGGGGTACGCATCTTCATCGACGGCAAACCTTCTCCCCTGCGCGGCGCCGACCTGGCCGCCTATCTGCGCACGTTGCAGAGCACCGAAATCGAGGCGATTGAAATCATCACCAATCCCGGCGCCAAATACGAAGCGGAGGGCAATGCCGGTATTATCAACATCCGACTCAAGAAAGACAAAGGACTGGGCGCTAACGCCAACCTCAACCTTGGCTACTCGGTCGGTGAAGTACCCCGCTACAATGGCGGCATCAGCAGTAACTACCGGAACAAAGACTTCAACGCTTTCGCCAACTACAACTTCAGTGACGGCCGCAATGTCAACTTTATGAACCTCTACCGCGAACAGTTTGGCTTCAAATTCGCCAATTCCAATGATCAACACGGTGAGTGGCGCAGCCATAACTTTAAAACCGGCATGGATTTCTTTTTAAATAAAAAAAGCACCATCGGGTTTATGGTTGACGGCAACCTCTCCGATAATACCTGGCAGAGCGACGGCCGCACCCTGATCGGCAGGGTTGGCTCTATGGAGGTCGACAGCATCCTTTTTGCCCAAAGCCGCAGCGATGGTACGCGTAACAATTTTAACTTCAACCTCAATTACCGCTTCGACGGTGATGACGGCAAAACCTGGAACATGGATGCGGACTACGGCCTGTTCCGCAACCAAAACGAAGATTATCAGCCCAACCGCTATACCGATCCTAGCGGTGAAGTACTGCTGCAGGAGCGCATCAACGCCACCAATGCACCGACCGACATCGATATCTATACTTTCAAAGTGGATCACGAACGTCCGCTGGGCAAAGGCAAGCTCGGCGCCGGCCTCAAGCTGGCACTGGTGGAAACGGATAATACTTTCGATTTTTTCAATGTCATCGACGGCGAGGAGGTGCTGGATATCCACCGCAGTAACAATTTTGTGTATAAAGAAAATGTGAACGCCGCCTACCTGAACTACGGCATTCAAAATGAAAAATGGGGGTTTAACCTGGGCCTGCGGACCGAACACACCCACTCTACCGGTGATCTGACCGCCAGGGTTGATACAGATAATGACTTTGTGGAACGCGACTATGTCGACTTTTTCCCTAATGCCAGCCTCAGTTATACCCTCAACGAGCAGAACAGTTTCCAGTTGTCTTACGGACGCCGGATCAACCGCCCTTCCTATCAGGACCTCAACCCCTTCGTCAATCAACTCGATGAGTTGACCTTTCAGAAGGGCAACCCCTTCCTGAAACCGGAATACACAAGTAATATACAGCTGACGCACAGCTTCAAATACCGCTTGAATACCACTTTTAGTTACAGCCACACTACTGACCTGATCACCCGTCAGACAGATGCGGCCGATGACAAGGCCAGCTTTATCACCTGGCTCAACCTGGCCGATCAGTACAATTACAGCATTAGTCTCAGCGCTCCTGTCCCCATTACCGAATGGTGGAGCAGCTATACGAACCTTACCGGCTATTATCGCGAAAATAAAGGCCAGTTTGATGACGAGCGCGTCATCGACCTCAGCGCCAAGGCCATGAACCTCTACTCACAGCATACGTTCAAGTTGCCTGCTGATCTGAGCTTCGAAGTGTCGGGCTGGTACAATTCCCCTTCCCTGTGGGGCGGCAACTTTGAAATGGATAGCCAATGGGCCATGGATGCCGGTATTCAGACCAAGGTGCTGGACGGGCGCGGAAACCTGAAACTCTCCGTCAGCGATATCTTTAAAACCAGCAACTGGAACGGAACCAGCGCGTTTGGACCGCTCTTTCTCGAAATTCACGGGGGCTGGGATAGCCGTCGCTTCAAGGTCAACTTCTCTTACCTCCTGGGCAACACCCAGGTCAAGGGCGCGCGCAAACGCAAAACCGGCCTTGAAGATGAGCAGAATCGCGTGAAAAGCGGAAACTGATTTCCAATCAGGAAATCGGAAGTGGGCCATCCGGTTCCGAGAAGCCGGCAGCCCTACATCAGTCATCTTCCCCGCAAAAAAAGCGCGCCTGCCTGTAATTTCCAGATGACATCCCTGCCTTCGATCTTGGATCCAAGGCAGGGATTTTTTTGTGGGTCGCTACACCCTTCCCCACCTGGAAATGAATTAATGTTTTTATGTTCATTTCTTTTTTCTCATCTTTAGGAGGCTTACTGCGGGCAGAATTCTTTATCAAAAGCCCTACACTTCTATCACGAGCCCCTGAAAATCACCTGGACAAATAACAAAATAAAAACACCTACAGGAGGTTCCACATGGTACTCAGACTAGCTATCCTTTGGCTGGCCCTACTGCCGGCCCTATCGCTCATCGCACAAAAGAAGAACAATAATTTTGTTTACCACATTCAACGGGCGGCCGGCCCCCTTCAGGTGGACGGATCGCCCGACGATGCCGCCTGGGCGGAAGCCGATGTGGCTACCGACTTTTATATGGTGCTGCCCATGGACACGAGCAAAGCCCAGGTACGGACGGAAGTGCGCATGTTGTACGATGAAACGCATTTTTACCTGCTGGCCGTCAACTACGAAAAACTGCCCGGGCCTTATGTCGTCGAATCACTACGCCGCGATTTTTCTTTTGGGAAAAACGACAATTTCCTGCTCTTTCTGGACCCTTTCGATGATCAAACCAACGGCTTTACCTTCGGCGCCAATGCCATGGGCGCTCAATGGGACGGATTGCTCTTCGAAGGCGGCAGCGCCGATTTGAGTTGGGACAATAAGTGGGAGTCGGCCGTTACGACTGAAGAAGATAAGTGGATCTTCGAAATGGCCGTTCCTTTCAAAACAATCCGTTATAAACCGGGGATTACCCGATGGGGAGTGAACTTCAGCCGGCTCGACCTCAAAACGGCTGAGAAATCGGCCTGGGCGCCGGTGCCGCGGCAGTTTCCTACTGCGTCTCTGGCCTATACCGGGATATTGCAATGGGATAAACCGCCTCCGCCGGCGGGCGCCAACGTATCGCTCATTCCGTATATACTCGGCGGGGCAGGCAAGGATTATGAAAATGATGAAGATACCGATTATCGCTATGACATTGGCGGCGACGCCAAAATAGCAATTAGTTCTTCCCTTAACCTGGACCTGACGGTCAACCCGGATTTTTCACAGGTGGAAGTAGATGTACAGCAGACCAACCTGGATCGCTTCGAGTTGTTCTTCCCGGAACGGCGTCAATTCTTTATCGAAAACGGGGATCTTTTCGCCAACTTCGGCTACGATCGCGTTCGGCCTTTTTTTTCCCGCCGGATTGGCCTGAATGCTCCTATTCTGTTCGGCGCCCGGCTGAGCGGCAAATTGAACAAAAACTGGCGCATCGGCGTGATGGATATGCAGACGGGAGAAAGCGATTCGGGGACGCCGGCGCAGAACTTCGGCATCCTGGCGCTGCAGCGGCAACTTTTCGCCCGCTCCAATATTTCGGCTATTTTTATTAATGAACAGACCTTTGATTACGGGAAGGAAGAAGCGGAGAAAGGCATCACCCGTTACAATCGCAACCTCGGACTGGAGTACAACCTGGCCTCCTCTAATAACGTCTGGACCGGTAAGTTACTTTACCTGAAATCCTTTACTCCTGAACTGAATGGTGGTGATCAGGTGATGGCCGGCAACCTCAATTACAATGCCCGTCGCTGGAGTTTTGGGCTTCAGCATCAGTACGTAGGGGAAAACTACCGGGCTGAGGTTGGTTTCGTACCCCGTGTGGGTTTTCACCGCACCAAGCTGGAAGCCGGGCACTTGTTTTTTCCAAAGTCAGGGTATGTGCTCAGCCACGGCCCTTCGGTCGACCTGACCTATTTCTTCGATGAGGATTTCACGGACACGGACAATGAGCTCGTCTTTCTGTACCGCCTTAATTTTCAGGACCGGAGCAATCTTTTTGGCTGGGCCGCTCACAATTTCGTTCAACTGCTCGACCCCTTCGACCCCACCAACTTCGCGGGAGACACCCTGGCTACCGGCACCCGTCATGACTGGAATTCCTGGGGGCTGGCGTATTCTTCCCGGCCTCAGAGCCGCCTGACCTATTCCCTCTCTACCCGGCATGGCGGCTACTTTGCCGATGGCCGCCGCATTCGCCTCGGCGGGGAGCTGGGGTACCGCTTTCAGCCTTATGTGGCCATCACGCTGAGCGCCGACTATAACCGCATCTGGTTTTCGGACGACGAGCGGCTGCCTTCTTCGATGAAGAACCAGACCTATAATTTTTGGCTGCTTGGCCCGCGTATCGATGTTACCCTGACGAATAAATTGTTTCTCACCAATTTTCTGCAGTACAACAACCAGATCGATAATGTCAATCTGAATATACGCTTACAGTGGCGGTACAGTCCGGCTTCCGATCTTTATCTTGTCTATACCGACAACTATTTCACGGACGCCTTTCAGGTGCGCAACCGGGCCCTGGTTTTTAAGATGACCTATTGGTGGAACCTGTAAGGGATCGGCGCCATTTTTTGCGTAATGAATAAAACACCAGCTATGAAAACTTCCGCCATCGCCGTTTCCAGTCTTTTATTTTTATTTCTGTCAACGACGGTAATCATCAGTCAGGAGGTGGAACTAAGTGGTGAGCTGCGCCGCTGGCACCGGGTCACCCTGACTTTCACCGGGCCGGAACTCGCTGAGACCGGTGAGCCGAATCCTTTTCTCGATTACCGGCTTAACGTTACCTTCCGCAAAGGCGATCGTCGCATTGTGGCGCCCGGTTACTTTGCCGCCGACGGCAATGCCGCGCAGAGCAGCGCTACTGCGGGAAGGAAGTGGCGGGTTCATTTCAGCCCGGAGGAGGCGGGAAACTGGTCCTACGAAGCCTCGTTTCGGCAGGGCCGGGCCATCGCAGTGAGCACCAACCCGCAGGCCGGAGAACCTATTGCTTTTGACGGCGCCTCCGGGCAGTTTACTGTAGCGGAGTCCGATAAGTCGGGACGTGATTTCCGGAGTAGGGGACAGCTGCAGTATACAGGAGAGCGCTATTTGCGTTTTGCGCAAAGCAAACAGTATTTTCTCAAAGGCGGCGCCGACAGTCCCGAAAACTTCCTGGGGTATATCGACTTCGACGGCACCTACTACGGAGGAAACACGGAGCATCGGCAGGGAGAAAGCGCTCCCAACCTGGGGCTGCATGCTTATGAGCCGCACTTATCCGACTGGAAGAGCGGCGATCCCGCCTGGCAGGACGGCAAAGGCAAAGGTATTATCGGAGCGCTGAATTACCTGGCTCAAAAGGGAATGAATTCGGTTTACATGCTGACCATGAACGTTCAGGGTGACGGGGATGACGTTTTATCTGCCGGATGGCGGGACGACCAATATTAACCTGAGCGGTAACGATACCCCGTATACCATTCACTGGTACAATCCCAGAACAGGCGGCGCACTGGAAACAGGTTCGGTGAAGACGATTTCAAGCGGGGCGGCAGTCAACATTGGCTTGCCCCCGCATGATATCGGCGAGGATTGGGTTGTACTGATTCGCCGGGAGTGATATTTAAAATGTTACTATTCACCATCCTGGCTTCGACAGGAAAGTTAAAAAAAACACAGATTACTTGGCGGGATCTGGCCATGGCTTTTCAGTATTATTCTGCTGAAGCCTTTCGACTAAACACAAGCACCCTGTTTATCCTTATCATAGGCGAGACCGTTTATTAAAATTACCGCCTATGACCACCCATCCACTCACCAATCCTCAGGATCTCGATCTATTGCTCGAAGCCATCGGTGATCGTCGTATCGTCATGCTCGGCGAAGCTAGCCATGGCACTTCCGAATACTACAACTGGCGCAAAGCGATCTCCAAACGCCTTATTGAAGAAAAGGGCTTCAACTTCATTGCCGTAGAAGGGGATTGGCCCGATTGCTATCAGGTCAACCGCTATGTGAAAGGCTACCCTGCTGCCGCGGCCAATCCGGTACAGGCGGTAGAGGTATTCCACCGTTGGCCCACCTGGATGTGGGGCAACTGGGAGGTCGCCGCCCTCGTCAAATGGCTCAGAGACCACAACGAAGCGCTCGCCGGAGAAGAACAAGTGGGCTTTTACGGGTTGGATGTATACAGCCTTTACGATTCTCTGGCGGAAGTGATCCGCTACCTGGAGCGCAACGACGGATCGGCGGTAGAGGCCGCGCGCGAAGCATTCCGTTGTTTTGAACCCTATTACGAAGATCCGCAGCGCTACGCTTCGGCGACGAGGCGCCTGGTGCCGGAAGACTGCGAGTCGGAAGTCGTCAATATGCTACGCGAAATAGAAAAGCGTTTTCCTACTCATGGCGGTGACCGCGAGTCGGATTTCAATAATGAGCAGAATGCCCGGGTGGCCGTTGACGCCGAAAAATATTACCGGGCCATGGTCCGGGGTAGCGGCGCCTCTTGGAATGTGCGCGATCGCCACATGATGGACACACTCACCCGGTTGTTAGATTTTCACGGTCCCGACAGCAAAGCCATCGTGTGGGAACACAATACGCATATAGGTGACGCCCGTGCGACGGATATGGCGAAAGCAGGCATGTTCAATATCGGCCAGCTGGCGCGGGAGGAATACGGAAAAGACAATTGCTATCTGGCAGGATTTGGTTCGCATCACGGAACGGTAATCGCCGGCACACACTGGGGTGCCCCCATGCAGGAGATGGAACTCCCGGAAGCGCGCCACGGCAGCTGGGAAGATTATCTCTACCAACAGGGGCAAGGTGACGCCCTGCTCTTTGCCGAAGATATCGCCAGGGAACCCCGCTTCCAAAACCGGGTGGGCCATCGTGCCGTCGGTGTGGTCTACCGTCCGGAAGCTGAATTCGGAAATTATGTTCCCACGCTGATTCACGAGCGGTACGATGCTTTTCTGTACATCGAAGTTACCGAGGGGTTGCATCCGCTTAAACTGCATCCCGCGCCGGAAGAAATTCCGGAAACATATCCGTGGGAAGTGTGAATTGGCCGGTCGGGCGTTAACCTCTGTTTTGAGTAAAATCATTGCACGGTCTGACTTTTATCAGGGTCTTTTAAATTCAGATAAGGTAAATTCTGCATTAGATTACTTAAAGTGCAGTTATGGAAGCAAGAAAATTCAGAACAGGTGACCGGGTGCACCGCAAGAGCGGGGGCCCCATTATGGAAGTCGTGAAGTATGCGCTTGAGCACAAAGCTTTTGTAGGAGATGATTTCAGCGTACACGATGTAGTATGCATCTGGTACGATGATGAAGGGAATCGGCACCGGAAGGTTTTTGATCAGCGGTCCTTGTACAAACTGGAGGCAGATCATGGCCTGTACAGTGTTAAGGATTGATCCCTTTTCCCGGTTTCTCACTAAGAAGTTCTGCAAAGGTTGCAGATTTCAATTGCCGATTGGCAGAGAATCAACGGCAAATAAGGGAGGGCTGTTTCTGTTCCTTCCTATTTCAATTCACCAATCCTCTTTCAATCGCTTGTAACACTTCTTTTTGTTCTCCAGCGAGGTGCACGAAAGCCACGAGGTGGCAGCGTTCTGTCTGCCAGGCTTCCGGTAGCTGATAGCTGAAGCGTTGACTTCTGTTCTCTCCGCTTGTCAGGGGTGTTTCCAGTGGTGTCCCGTCGAAAGGGGTGATCATATCCCGCAGTACGTGATTGTGCAGGTAATCGGGTTTTTCCCCTTCCGGTGTCAGTTGGGCATCGGCTATGCCGTCTTCGGTGAGGGCGAGGCTCAGGCGGATTTCTTCCTCCGGGATATCTTCCGCTACGCTGAGCTGTACCGTGACATCGAGGTTGCGGGAAACGGCATTGTAGTTGACATCCATATCGAGGTAGAGCCTTGGCGGCCGGGCGAGTTCCTGCTGTACATATCCGGGCCATAGAGACTGACCCAGCTGCAAGTCGGGTTCCCCTTCGAAACGACGGCGGTTTACGACAGCAGTGGGATATCCCAGGGGTTCACCGAGATAGGATTGCAGGCTATTGCCGGCGTTGGTGCGAAAGTCGTACCGGCTTGTTTCCTGATAGGGGCGGGCGAAGAAGCCGGCGTGGATGGAAACGGCGATGATCCGTCCTTCGTGTTGTTCCATGAGGCGCTCGATGGCGGCGGCGCCGGCCGGGCAGTTGACACAGCGTACCCCGGTAAATTCTTCAATGAGCACCTGCCGTTCCTGCACATCTACCGTTGCGGTATCGCCGGGATCCTGCATGCCGTCCATGCGCGGATTGATCTCCGGGGGAACTTCGCTGCAGGCTGAAATCAAAAGTAGTAAGCAGAATAGAACATTTCTCATAATCCAGGATTTCAGGTCCTTGTTGGGTTAAAGTTAAAAAGTGGAGTTGACGGTAAACCGCACACCACTGAACGCCGGTTCCAGCCGGCAAATGCCGCCGGTGCATACCACCCCTTCCACTTGTTTTACGTAGCTGAGGGAAAAGCGGTTGCTCCGGTAGGTATAAAATACATCGAAGCGTGGAAAGTGTACCGACAATTTATCTCCTTCCTGATTTACCGGTGAATTTTTACCCGGGGCCACATTATACATATTCGAAAAAGTAAAGGTCCAATGGGGAGCAATACCCAGCTCCACAAGGCCGAAGAGCCAGTTGCCGTAGTCCTGACGGGCTTTGGCTTTTTTATCGTACCCTGTGTGCATGTATTGCGCTTCCAGGCGCAGTGATTTTTTCCGGTCAATTTTGTAGAGGAAATCCAGGTAGGGCGTGAATGTTTCCACCAGCGGCACGCCGGGTTTAAACTCGTAGATTTCCTGATTGTACTGCTGTCGCTGTAAGCCGCCCTGTATCGTCCATTTTCGCTGATGGCGGTATTTGATCTCTGTATATATTTCGCGGTATAACAAGCTGTTTTTCAGGTCGGTAATATTGGAAAAGTTGGCGTTAAAGCTCCACTTGCGGTTGGGGGAATAACGAATGTCGGCCTGGTAGGCCCATTCACCCAGCTCCTGGATGGCCGGCACGTAGCGGGTCGTCAACCGGTAAGTATTGACGCGGCTCATGGGCGGGAGGAAGTTGATCATTCCGCGGTTGAGCTGCGCCTGCGGACGCGTTCGAAAGGTGAAGTTTTGGTTTCGTCTGGCCTCAAAGGTAAGGCCCCAGCCATTGGCGGCGTAGCTCAGGCTGGAGTAGAGCACTGAGCCGGAGGCCTGAAAAAACTTATCGCCTACGATGATTGTGGAATCCAGTACGAGTTCGCCGAAGGGATCGTTCATCGGGTCGTCGGTTTTGTAAGCCCCTTCGACATACCACATGAAGTTGCCGGCAGTAAGCGTGTTGTACAAGGAAAAAGCGTAGGTATTGTATTTGGGTACAAAAGCCTCCTCCTTGGGGTAGGTATTGATGGTGGCGATCAGGTTGTTCATGGATTCATCGTCGAGGGTGCGATTGACAACGCCGAAGCCCGGCGCGAAAGTTACCGGGGCCTCTTCCGGGCCGGCGCTGAGGTATCCTTCGGTCTGAAATCCCTTAACCACCGAATTGTAAGTATCGAATTGCTGTTTTTGAAGGCCAGTGAAGACCTTTACGCGCCATTGCGGCAGCAGTTGATATTGCAACCTGGCTCCGTAAAGGGCGTTATCGATGAGCAGGGCGCGTTCTTCGTAGGCACGAAATATGATGCCGCTGCCAATCTGATCATAGAGGTAGCCTACGGCAATATCGAGCTTATTGATGTTCTTTTTGATAAACCAGCGACCGATACCCTGTGCAGTGAAAGACCCCGTCGGGTTGAGTAAATTGGAATTATTGAACAGGTCAAAGCGCAGCCCAAAGTCGAAGCCCCAGTTGCTGTAGGAAAGGTTCAGCCAGGTGTCTGCGCTGTACAGCTGACGGTCGTACTGGGGCGTATTGGCCGCTCCGATCACCGTGTCGCGAATAAAGAAATTGCCGGCTGCCTGCAGGTTGCCGGAGATGATCCCACCGTTGTTCTCGTTTTGGGCGAAGGCGCCGGGAACTACCTGCCACAAAAGGAAACCCAGGAGAAGCAGGGCCCGCCGTCGCTTTGCCGCGATTGGGGATTTTATTGAATAGCGATACATAACCGTACATGTTGAACGTTAAAGCGGTACGCCGGCCTTGTTATTCTCCGGTAAGGCCGTAAATTTAACAATCGCCGTCTTCTCGCCGGAGAAGGAAAGTAGTTTGGCGAAAGCCGGAATTCAGAAAGCAACTCTCAAACAGGGATTGAAAGACAGAAATTGTTAAGGTGTTTTAGGCAATAAAGGTAAAGATTCGTTTCACATACAATTAAAATTCACGACAATGGATTGTGTTAAGTATTGTACGCTGTTTCTGCTCATTAGTTTCAGTACAGGGTTGCTGGCCCAGAAAAGTATTCCTTCGGTGAAGGTGCGTACCCTGAAGGGGCAGATGGTAGATATACAAGCGTACACGAACAAGGGGAAACCCGTGGTACTCAGCTTTTGGGCTACCTGGTGCGCTCCCTGTAAGAAAGAACTGGACGCCATTGCCGATATCTACGCCGATTGGCAGGCCGAATATGAGGTAGAACTGATCGCGATTTCAATCGATGACCAGCGCGCGCTGCCCAAAGTGGGGCCTATGGTTCAGTCGAAAGGATGGCCGTATACTATTTTAACCGATGCCAATCAGCAGTTGAGAAACGCGCTCAATTTCCAGTCTATCCCCCAAACTTTTCTCCTGGATGCCTCAGGGCAGATCGTCTATGAGCATTCGGGCTATGTGCCAGGTGATGAGTACGAGCTGGAAAAGAAAATTAAAGAGTTGGCGGAAAAGTGAAACAGCCTCTCAGTAGGCAGCCCTCCAGTTAACATCGTTCCTGCAAAACGTACTCCCTGGAGTCCAGGTGACATCCCTGCCTGACCGGCAGGCAGGACCGACCGCAGAAGGCGGTATCAGCTGGGCGGCGGAGAGTGTGAAAACCAGTTCTTTACAAAAGGCTGTTAAAAGCAGGCAGTGTCCTGCTGGTGAATCCAGGTTTCTCTTCGCCCCGGCGAACTTCGGCTTCTGACAGAAGGGTACTGCCTACTACTCCTTCCTTCAACTCTCCCCTTTATAGGGGAACACATTCCCTGCTTTGTCGATGTAGTATTTTCGTCCTGCTTTTTTTACCAGGGCGCGGCCTTCCTCAAAGGGAGATTCCAGCGCGTCGTAGATGGCCGGGATAATCATATTTCCTTTTCTATCGATGAATCCCCATTTGCCACCGGTCAGCTGTACGCCGAACAGGCCGTCTGCCAGGCAGCAGATATCCTGAAACTCCAGTCCTATGGCAAATTCCTTTTCTTTCTCATCATAGACGCCAAACTTACCGTTGTTGGAGACGACGAGTAAGGATTCGCGCAGGTGATAAGACTTGATGTGTTCGAAGAATGGGTACAAGATGATATCACCCTGAGCCTGTGCGATACCGCGCTTACCGCTGCGCTCGATGAGGAAGAGGCCTCGCTGGGTGTGGAATGCCCTGATGTGATCGTATTCCGGCTCAAGCAGGTATTTACCGGAAATGTCGGTAAGTCCCCATTTCCCCTGTTCCTGTACGATCATGACCTTTCCGTAGGAAGTGTTAATTGTTTCCCGGTAAGTGAAACGGCGTTCTTTTGGCTGGGAAACGGTTTTACTTTCGCTTTTCTCCGCGGGCTCCCCTGCTTCCGCCCTTTCTGCCATTTCAGTTATTTCTGCCGGTTTTGCCGGCTCAGTAGCGGGAACTGCTTCTTCCGGTGCTTCTTCTATCTTTTCGGGTTTGGGTTGAGGCATTTCCTTTGCTTTCGGCTCGGGTAGTCCGGCTAGTGGAGAGCTGATACCGGATAATGCTTCGGAAATGCCAAAGAAATTACTCTTCTTAAATTCTTTTGTCGCTTTGAGCGGTTTGTTTTCAGCCGGCGGCGATATGGTCGTAGTCTTCTGCTGAAGCTGTCGACGGCGTTCGCGTTTGACAGGCAGGTTGGAGGTTTGCATACTTGGCGAGCGGTTGAGTTTTTCAGCTGGGATGATCCTAGCCTCGTCAGTGGGATCATTAGCAACCGTCAGTGGGGTTGAGAGGCCGTTGGTTTCGCCGGAAGAAAGCGGCCAAAGGATCAGGATACTGGCAGCCAGGATGACGAGGGCAAGGCTGATGAATACCAGACGCCGGCTCGACCGGGAGCGTTGGCTGAGCATTTTCTCGCTGGTTTCGATCAGTTTGCGCTCCGGAGCACTCAGCACCAGTAGGCTCCGGGAAGCCTGAACCAGCTTTAATTCCCGGTTGCTGAGCAGAGTTTGTTTTTCTTCGTAACGCCGCACCCCCCGTTGGAGCGTCTGATAGGCCGTCTGGGCCGAATCACTGCCGGCTATTCGGCTTTGGTATTTCTTCCTGATTTTTTTCGCGAATTTTCTGAGATTCATTTTAACCGGATTTGGATTTATTTTTGTCGACTAAGCTTAGTTCCTCGCAAAAGCATGATACAAACATCTGTTGCCCGGACGATAATGCCGGTACCCAGATCTTTAAGGATCAGCGTACGTGATGGGGGGGATCGGTATGATAAGCGCGGTATGTTAGATAGACCCAAACGGGAAAGCCCTCGTGATGGTAAGGAGGACAGTTGGACGGAGTAAGGGTTTTGATGCCTCTCGGAAGTGGGGAAAAAAGGGGGCTGTTAATCAGCTTCTAAGATAAGTATTTTTGAAATATGAAAGCAAGTGTTTGCCAAAAAAATTTCTCGTGAAGGCACAGATGCCGGTTAAATGCTTTTTGATAGTATCTGAACTGTTTTAGATTGCAGCTCTATGGCCGGACGTCCGCTGCGCAGATCGAATAAGCCCGCTTTTCCTTTTTCATAGACTATCAGCAGGTGTTCGGAGGCCTGGTATTCGCCCAGCTTGTCATATCTGGGAGGCAACAGCACCGTTCCCTTGGCATTAGCGATTCCTCTTTTGCCTTTATATTCGAGAATGAAGTAGCCTCGGGTGGTATCCAGTACACGTACGCGGCGATATTTCAGGGGCAGTAATACATTATACCGGGTATCGGCAAGGCCCCATTTACCGGCTTTGCGCACCCGCAGTACCTTTCCATGGCTGGTCTCTACCGGGATGGTGTAAGAAAAGGGATTAACCAGCGGCTCTTCGATACCTTTCTCCTGTAGTTCGGCTGTTTCAGGAGCTGTATCTTGTTTATCCATTTCCATTTTTTGAAGGTCCGCCTTTTTTGTTTCAGGCTTCCTTTGCCTGGGTGTTTTTTCTTCCTGCCCAGGTTCTACGGGAGGGGCGATGGACGTTTCTGCCGTTTTTTCCACAGCTATTTTGGGGAACGCTTGCCCTTCTCCTTCAGTTGTATCCTCGTTCAGTCCCCAGGCGGCCAGGGAAAAAATGAGGAGGCAGCTAAGTCCTGCCACGGCGATTTTGAGGTAGCGGCGCCGTTGCCGGCGTTGCTGTTCTTCCAGGCTGCGTTTGCTTTCTTCCAGCAACCAGCGTTCCTGAGAGCTCATAACGAGACTTTGCCGGTATAGCAAAATCGCTTTTAGTTCTGTTTCGGACAGCAAAAGCCCTGATTGACGGTAACGTTTCAGCCCGTTATGCAGCAGTGCAAAAGCTTCCTGCTGGGCTTTTGCTTCATCGTACATCCTGCTTTGGATGGCCTCTGAAATGGGGTCGGTTTTTGATTTTTTCATATGCGCAAATCGGTTTGTTGGACAGGAAACTTCCCATTACTCCTTGCAGATGACTGAAATAGTTGCATCGAATGGTAAGTTCCGCGCCAGGAACACATTACTATATCCGGAATATCCCGGAAAAGTGCCGGTTTGTAAAAGGATTTTGGCGTCTATCCGCAAACCTTCGCAGGAAGGTGAAGAATATCCTTCGGCCCTGGAGGGGCGGGCTTGAGGGTATTTTTGGATTTACGCTCAGTTATGCCTTTCAATCCCCGTGATTGAAAAGGCTTTAAGGGAGGAGGTTTTGTAATGAGAAGGAAATAAGTTCTAAATCAAGATACAATTTTTTTAGAAAAAAAGAGGATTTTTTAGAAAAAAACCTTTTGTATACAGCGGGAAGGGGTTAGGCCAGTTCCGCCAGGGTCATCCAGCGCATTTCCTTTTCTTCGATTTCCTTTTTGACTTCTCCCAGTTCGATGGAGAGGGCTTCAATTCTTTCTGAGCTGAGGTCGGGTTGAGCAAAGGCGGCTTCGATTTCCGATTTGCGCTTTTCGAGCTTACCGATCTCTTTTTCAAGCCGGTTCATCTCCTTACGTTCGTGATAGGAGAGCTTGGGTTCCTCTTTTGGAGAGGCCCCGGAAGGTGACTTTTCCTGTTTACGTTGATCCTGGGCGGTGCGTTCTTCCTGGCGTTTTGCTGCTTCTCTTTCTTTTTGATAAGTGCGGTATTCGGAATAATCACCGATAAAATCGGTAATGATACCGTTCCCTTCGAAGACGAAGAGATGGTCGACAATCTTATCCATGAAGTATCGGTCGTGGGTGACGACGATCAGGCAGCCGGGAAAATCCATCAGGAATTCTTCCAGGACATTCAGCGTAATGATATCGAGATCATTGGTCGGCTCATCCAGGATGAGGAAGTTCGGGTTGCGCATCAGCACGGTCAGGAGGTGGAGGCGGCGGCGTTCACCGCCGCTGAGTTGGCTGACGTATACCTGTTGCTGTTTTCGGTTAAAGAGGAATCGTTCCAGCAGTTGTTCGGCCGTGAGTTTTTGTCCTTTTTCCAGGGGGATATATTCGGCGATATCGCGAATGACATCAATTATGCGTTTATCTTCTTCGAGTTGGATTCCGGACTGAGTATAGTAACCGAAGACGGTATTTTCTCCGACGACCACTTTCCCCGTATCGGGCCGGATTTCCTGGGTGAGCACTTTGAGGAAGGTCGTTTTGCCTACACCGTTGGGCCCAACGATGCCGACGCGTTCGCGTTTTTTAAATTTATAATCGAAGCCTTCGACGATTTTCAGATCGTCGAAGTATTTACTTACGTTGTGGGCTTCCAGAATTTTTTTTCCCAGCCGTTGTCCTTTGATATCAATTTTCATTTCGCCTTCGCGGCGACGTCCGCTCACCTGATCCTTGAGATCATGAAAGGAGTCGACCCGTGATTTTGCTTTGGTGCCGCGGGCTTTAGGCATGCGATTGACCCATTCCAGTTCTTTTTTCAGTAATTTCTTGGCTTTGTCGAACTCCGTACTTTCGATTTCCTTGCGCGTGGCCTTCTTTTCGAGGAAGTCGCTGTAGTTGCCGGAATAGCTGTAGATACGTCCTCCTTCCAGTTCTATGATATGGTCACAGACGCGTTCGAGAAAGTAGCGATCGTGAGTGACCATTAGTAAGGTGAGATTAGGTTGGCTGAGATATTCCTCCAGCCATTCGATCATATCGAGGTCGAGGTGGTTGGTGGGTTCATCGAGGATCAGCAGTTCTGGCTCATCGATGATCAGCTTGGCGAGCGCCAGTCGTTTCTTTTGACCTCCGGAGAGGTTTTTAATCGGCTGTTCGAGTTCGTCAATATTGAGTTTACTGAGGACCTCCTTGATGCGCGCTTCGAAGTCCCAGGCTTTCAGGTCTTCCATCCTGCCGATAGCGGCCTGCACCTCCTGGCTGTCTTCGGGGTGCAACATGGCGCGTTCATAGCGTTTGATGGCCTCAATGAGCGGATTGTCGCTGTTGAAAACAGCTTCCAGCACCGTATTTTCTTCATCAAAACTGGGATCCTGACTGAGGTAACCGATACGGACTTGGCGGTGGACGAAAATACTGGCGGTTTCTCCCTCGGGTTGTTCCTCCCCGGCGATAACCCGCAGCAGTGTCGATTTGCCCGTTCCGTTTTTGGCTACCAGCGCCACCTTTTCGCCCTGATTGATTTGGAGGGAAATGTGATCGAAGAGTACTTTCTCGCCGTAAGTCTTTGTAACATTCTCGAGGCTCAGATAATTCATACTATACGTTCTCTCTAAAGGGAGCTTTTTTACTGAGAAGCATCCCTGCTGATAAATGGGTTATGACAGCGTAGTAGAACCAGAGAAGACCTTCCAAATCAACTTCAGAAGGTCTTCTCAACCAATATCGTTGTCGATGGTCGCTTATAGTACGCTGAAAAATGAGGTTGATCGAAGGACCTCAAGTTTATTTCGGTCCGGATGAGAACTGCCAGATTTTCGAAATCTGGCAGTTCTATACTGACGAAAACCTATGCTACAGCACACTAATTCAGTTGGATCAAATCGTGGATGATATGGATTGTCTCTCTAATGTAAACATCTTTGGAGACCGATTTGATGAAGTCCTCGTTGCGGGCTTCTTTCGATTCGTCGGCGTGGATGCTCGGGAGGTCTATTTCGAGGTTCGTGACACCTTCATTCACCTTTTCCTGAAACATATCGCGAAACTGTGCGGCTTCTTTTTCTTTTTCTTTAGAAAAAGCGAGGAATTCCTCGAGGTTCAGAGGATACTCGCTCATTTCACGTTGTTTTTCCAGCCGTTCGGCATTATTGTAAATTTTCTGGAAAGTAGTATTACTGGTCACCCGTTCTTTACTTCTTTGGGCGACTTCATCCAGGTTCCGCACCTTATAAACACTCTGTTTGTGTTTGACCGGATCGATTTTAGTCCAGTTCATGGCGTATTCCTCTTCCCGCTCTCCGATTTGGATATTGTGGTAACTATCGGGAAGAACGATATCCGGAACCACGCCCTTGAGCTGTGTGGAGCCGCCGTCGATACGGTAGAACTTTTGGGTGGTCAGCTTTATTTCTCCCAGGGGTTTAATTTCATTGAATCCGCGAACGGCGCGATCCAGGTCGTAGAATCGCTGAACGGTACCTTTGCCGAAGGTCGATTTGCTGCCAACGATAACGGCGCGTTCGTAATCCTGCAGTGCCGCGGCCAGGATTTCAGAGGCCGAGGCGCTGAAGGAATTGACCATGACTACCAGCGGACCGTTGTATTGGACCTCGGGGTCTACATCGGTGAGCACTTCCGCTTTCTGATCACGGGATTTCACCTGTACGATGGGCCCTTCTTCGATAAAAAAGCCGGACATTTTCACGACATCTCGCAGGGAACCGCCACCGTTATTACGCAGGTCGAGTATGATGCCGTCAACCGATTCCTCTTTCAGTTTTTCAATTTCCTTTTCCACATCCTCGGCGGAAAAGCGACCGTTTTTGTCTTCAAAATCGGCGTAGAAACCAGGCAGATAGATGTAACCGATTCGCTCCCCTTGCTCAGTGCCGTCGAGGATGAGAGAGCGGGCGTAGCGTTCTTCAAAGACAACCACGTCGCGGATGATGGAGATGGTCTTTCGGGTTTCATCTACTTTTTTAACTGTCAGCTGTACCTCGGTGCCTTTTTTGCCACGGATGAGCTGTACTACCTCGTTTATGTTCATCCCTTTAATGTCCACGGGGTCTTCGTCACCCTGAGCGACTTTAAGGATAACATCATTTTCGTCGAGTTCTTTTCCTTGCCAGGCGGGACCGCCGACGACTACTTCGACGACTTTGGTATAATCCCCTTCTGTTTGGAGACGGGCGCCGATACCTTCCAGTTTGCCGGAGAATCGAATATCGAAATTCTCCTTTGCGACCGGTTCGAAATAAACGGAATGCGGATCAAAGAGGTTGGTCAGGGAATTGAGGTAATAACTTAGCCGGTCGCTACGGCGAAGTTTGGACATGCGGTCGTACCATTCATCCATCATCTCCAGCACTTCCTCTCTCACTTCTTTTTCCAGTTCTTCCGTCGATCGTTTTTCAGCTTCTTCGCCCTTTTCTTCCTGCTCTTCAATATTGCGCGACAAGCGGGTCATCACTTCGTACTTTAGATATTTGCGCCAATATTCGCGAAGCTCCGCATCATTTTTTGCCCATTGGCGTTTATCGCCATCTAATTCTATGGATTCCTTTTGCTCGAAGTTGAAGGGGGAGGCCAGAATTTCCTGGTAATATTGCTGGGTTTTATTAATGCCGCTTTCGAGTAGTTCCAGGGAAAGCTCAAAGAAATTGTAGGTTCCGGAGAGGGCTTCGTCGTCCAACAGCAGTCGATAAGGTTCCAGCTTGGCGATATCATCCTGGGTCAGAAAGCGGCGGGAGCCATCGATGCGATCCAGGTAAAGGTTGTACAGCTCCTCTGAGAAATCATCATTGACGTCTTTTGGGTTAAAGTGCAGGCGATCCATAAAGGTGAGAATCGTCCGCATCAACATAGCTTCTTTTTCAGTATCGTTTACCGTCTGGGGATAAAAGGCCGCCACCAGAAAGGCAATCAACAAAAAAGAAAAAAACAGCGGTCCTCTGAATTTCATGAGTACATTGGTTTTTGAACAAGGAATAACGGGTGAATGACTACGCTATCAGAACATTATAAAGAGAAACACCCAATAAATATACTTTTTTTTAACAAAAATGTTGACCGGCAGCGCAACATCTTCTCTCATTTAACGAAACCTTAAATGCAAATCGTTCCTTTGGTCTCTCAGAACGAAGCACCCATAAATAATCCGGGGCAAGAGAGAAATGTAAAAATAGAACGTCATACCGGCGGTCAAGTTTTCTGCTGCCACTAAAAAAAGCGCCCTTTTCGCAGAATGGCGAAAAGGGCGCTTTTTCATCAGATCATCAACGTCTTCCTTAAAGCATGGGGGCAATGACGAGTGCTACTACTGCCATCAGCTTGAGCAGAATGTTGAGCGAGGGGCCGGAAGTATCTTTAAACGGATCACCGACCGTATCGCCTACGACGGCTGCTTTGTGAGGATCGGATCCTTTAAAATACTTTTCACCGCCGATTTCCACACCTTCCTCAAACATTTTTTTGGCGTTGTCCCAGGCGCCGCCGGCATTCGACTGGAAGATAGCCATCAGCACACCGGCCGAGGTGACGCCGGCCAGCAGGCCGCCGAGCATTTCGGCGCCTCCGAGGAAGCCTATGACCACGGGCGAAGCTACGGCGATGACACCGGGAAGCACCATTTGCCGGATAGAGGCCTGGGTAGAGATTTCCACGCAGCGGCTGAATTCGGCTTTGCCATCAGCAGCTTCAAAAATCTGCCGATCTTCGTCGCTCCACTCCTTGAGGTTTTTGCCTTCGTTACGGCGCATGGCATCGAGCGCTGCGGTCAGCTCTGGAATAGTTTTGAACTGGCGGCGCACTTCCTTGATCATATCCATAGCGGCGCTTCCCACGGCATTCATGGCCAGCGAGGAGAAGAGGAAAGGCAGCATGGCGCCCAGGAAAAGGCCGGCCATGACCAGCGGGTTGGCAATATTGATGGTATAAATCTGGGCCGTGGTCATGAAGGCGGCGAAGAGGGCTAGCGCCGTCAGGGCAGCGGAGCCGATAGCAAAGCCTTTACCGATGGCGGCCGTGGTGTTGCCAACAGCATCGAGCTTATCGGTACGGCTGCGCACTTCCTTGGGCAATTCACTCATTTCGGCAATGCCGCCGGCATTATCGGAAATAGGACCGTAAGCGTCAACGGCCAGCTGAATACCTGTATTGGACAGCATACCGACCGCGGCGATAGCAATGCCGTACAGCCCGGCAAATTCATAGGCGCCGATGATCGCGGCGGCGATAATCAGGATGGGAATAGCGGTGGATTGCATTCCTACCCCCAGGCCGGCAATGATATTGGTGGCTGATCCGGTCATCGATTGGTTGACGATGTTCCTCACCGGTCGGGTATCGGTGCCGGTATAATATTCCGTGATCAGCCCGATGAGCAGACCGGCTACCAAGCCGAAAATGACCGCCCAGAAAACACCCATGGAGGAGAAGGCCGTTTCTTCTACAATGGCTTCTCCATCGATGATCACCTGTTGGCTGATGATCCAGCCTTCCGGAAGCATCCACTGAACAATAAAAAAGGTAGCAATGAGCATGACGCCGGCGGAAATAAATTCTCCCCGGTTCAAAGCTTTCTGAGGATTGCCCCCCTCACGGGTGCGGACAAAGAAGGTGCCCAGAATAGAAGTGACGATGCCTACGCCGGCCAGCACCATCGGAAGCAGTACGGCGTTGAGGCCGCCGAAATCGTTGGTTTCCATGAAGCCCGGCATGCCGATAAAAGCGGCGCCCAGCACCATCGTACCAATGATGGAACCGACATACGATTCGAAAAGGTCGGCGCCCATACCGGCTACGTCCCCTACGTTGTCCCCTACATTATCTGCGATGGTCGCGGGGTTGAGCGGATGATCTTCCGGAATACCAGCTTCGACTTTCCCGACGAGGTCGGCCCCAACGTCGGCAGCTTTGGTATAAATACCGCCGCCAACGCGCGCAAACAGAGCGATAGAGGACGCGCCGAAAGAAAAGCCGGTGATTACGGTAATGACTCTATTGACGTCCCAGCCCATGTTGGAGTAAATGATGAACAATAGACCCAGACCCAGTACGCCGAGCCCTACTACCCCCATACCCATTACCGAACCGCCGGAAAAGGCAATGCCCAGCGCTTTACTCAGGCTGGTACGGGCGGCGTTCGTGGTGCGCACATTAGCTTTGGTGGCCACGCGCATGCCGATGAAGCCGGCCAGCCCGGAGCAAATGGCACCGAGAATAAAGGATAGGGCAATCAGCCAGGAGCTGGCCTCAGGGTCAGCTGATAAAGCCAGCAGGATGGCTACTGCGACAACGAAAATAGCCAGCACCCGGTACTCTGCCTTGAGAAAAGCCATCGCTCCGTCGGCGATGTTCTTGGCAATGCGCCCCATGCGTTCCGTTCCGATTTCCTGCTTGGAAACCCAGTTGAAGCGCCAGGCTGTAAACAGCAGAGCCAGCACCCCAAAGGCGGGGATTACATAAATTAGTGTTTGTCCGATCATATTTATAGTTTGCTGATTATCAAATAGAGGGCTTCACCAGACCGGCAGGCGCAGGTGAAGCCCTCTGGTTTTTCGTATGGTGGGCAAATCTAAGGCAATTTTGCGGTTTAACCAACTGCGAACCTATATGAAAAGCCAGCAAGAGCCTGTTCTTGTAAGAAGCTTTAGAGTAAATGCACATTTTTCCTGAAATATCGCTCTGCAGCAGCTATAGATTGTGCGCAATTTTAGCTTTTAAAAGCTAACCCGGCTTTTACGAATAATAAAAGACGGCATGAAGGTTGTTTTTCTTTCGGCGTTAGAGATTGTATCTTGACGCGCTAAGATTCATCCGGTTGAATTTTTAAACACAAAGACTACTCTATTGACCATGAAGCTCCTATGCATGATCGTCGACGACGATGTGCTAGCGCGCAAAGCATTACAAAGGCTGTGCGCTAAATCGCAGTTATTGCAACTTGAAGCAGTGTGTTCCAGCGCAGAAGAAGCACTGGATAAACTCCAGGAACTCGAAATCGATCTCATTTTTCTGGATATTCATATGCCGGAAATCAGCGGGATCGACTTTTTGGAAAGGCTGTCCTATTTACCCCAGATCATTATCACTACTGCTAAAGTGGAATACGCTTACGAAGCTTTCGAATATCAGGTCACCGATTTTTTGAAAAAGCCCATCAGTATTCCCCGTTTTCTGGAAGCTGTTGAGAAAGCACGCCGGTACCAGGAGAAATTGCTGGCTTACCGGGCGCACCCCGAAGATGTGTATATCCGCCAGGAGGGAAAATACATCCGTCTTGAACTGGAAAAAATCTGTTATTTTGAAAATGTCGGCGACTATGTTCGTATTAAGACCGATGAAACGACTTTTATCATCCACAGTACCTTGAAAAATATTGATGAGAAACTGAATGATCCGAGGTTTCTTAAGGTTCACCGTTCTTATATTGTCAACCTGAGTAAAATCAAGGATATTGAAGAAAATACCTTGGTCATCGATAAAACGGTCATTCCGATCAGCCGCACCAACCGGCCGATTCTGATGGCCAGGATCAATGTGCTTTGAGAAAGGTGTTTGGCGTGTGTGGGAGCACACCTATCAATCATGAACCAGAGTCAAATGGTTGATTTCAGTTGGCCTTACCTATTATTCATCTTATTGGCGGTCAGTAGCGCGACAGCACAGGACAGTCTGCTGGTGCTGACGAGCACCCCTGTGTTCGCCGATATGGCGGATAATATTGCCGGGGGGCGCCTGAAAGTAGAAAGTATAATCCCCCTAGGAACAGATCCGCATAGTTACCTTCCTAGCGAGGCCGATGGCGAGCTTCTTAAAGAGGCGGACCTGCTATTGTTCAATGGGTGGGGACTGGAGCCCTGGCTCGACACCCTGCTCCGCCTTCACGATCCCGGGTTGACCGTTTACCGTTTGTCGGATAATATACAGGCAGTGAAGGAGCCGGATGGAAACCCCGACCCGCACGCCTGGCTATCAGCCGAAAATGGATTGGTATATCTTGATAACGTTCAGAAGGCCCTGTCGACGCTGGCCCCCTACGATGCCGACATCTTTGATTTCAACCACGGTCTCTACCGGCAACAATTGCTCGACCTTGATCTTTCTGTCCAGTCCGCACTTATTGACATTCCCGGTCCGGTCCGTCTGTTGCCCACCTGGCACAATCCTTTCCGGTATTTTGGTGAACGCTACGGCTTTCGTACGGCTGCGCTGCGTAAAGAAGCGGAAGCATTACCTGGGGCTCCCGTACTTTTCTACGAGTCAATAGCTGACACGGCTTTTCTCCTGAGTCTTGCTAAAAAGCGTGGGGCTTCTTTGGCGGGTCCTTTGTATACCTGCACGCTCAGCGAATCCACCGGACCCGCAGCAAGCTATCTGGAGATGCTAGCCCACAATTCATCTCTGATCACTCAGACGCTATCCCTTGCCTCTCAGCCGCGGGAGCCTGCTCCGGTATACCGGCATTATATATGGCCTGTACTGCTGTTGCTGGGGGCCTTGCTTGTATGGCGTCTGTTCCGGTTATACCGGCAAAGCGGGCAAGTGAATCAAGAAAGGAAATAAAAGGATTCTGCGCCGTAGCTTCGTATGAAACAGTCAAGCTTTCTGCTCTATCATTCTCGCAGTCTGGATAACCCCGTCGTCGCTTTCTGATGCAGGCCGGTTTTATATTCTTCAGGTGACATGTTCAGGCAGCGCCGGAAAAAGTCGGCAGCGCGGTCGCTCATGCCCAGTTCTTCATAGATAAGGCCGGCTTGCAGCGCGGCGTTACAGGCGAAGAAGTAAGGTGAGGACTGTCCACGTTCTATGGTTAGCTGGTAGTAGTGCAGGGCCTGTGGATACTGTTTCATGCCGTGGAAGATGCGGCCCATCCGGTAAAGGTATTCCAGGCGGAAGCGTTTGTTGGGAAAGTCTTCTTCGGATCGGGGGGAGAGCACGCGGTAGGCTTTTTCATAGTAGGCGCCGTCGAAGAGCAGGCGGGCTTTGATAAGATCAACAGGAGGGACGAGGCCCGCTTCGGCTTCGCGCTGGGCACTCACATCGCTTCCTACGACCAGGAAGCCCCGGCGGGAGCATGCTTCCATGTACCGGCGGTACCCTGTTTTGTTATTCTGTAACAGTTGATGCCAGGCGAGTTTTTGATAAGCTTCCTTGATGAAGTTACGACCGCTAAATTGTTGGGCGTAGCGCTGCAGGTAAATGTGCCCGTCATCGTCGAGGCGGCGGAGTTTGGCTATACCCAGCATAAAGTCGAGATAGGGGAAAGCCAGGTAGGCATCGCCCCTGGGGCGTTGCTCCAGCAATTGTATCGCTTCGTCATTACGACCGGTCCGCATGGCGATATTGGCTTGCACAAAACAGTGCAGCATATTGGAGCGCGGCTTCCAGCCGGCATTGTAAGTAGCTTGCCAGGCGGCGTCCTCCTGATTGTCGAGGTGCAGGAGCAGAAAGGCATACAAGGCCTCGGCCTCCGACTCGAATATGAAGTCATGGTATTCGGCATAATTCAGTACCAGTTCGAGTTCTTTTCTTCCCTGTTCTATGGTGCCGTCTAATCCCGACAGCAATTTGACGCCCCATTTATATCCATCTGGAATAGTACCCACCATGGCGTGAAGAATGCCGAGGTCCTTGTAGTTGGGCATAAATCCAGGAAATTTTTTCTGATTATCCTGCAAGAGCTTGTAAGCTTTGCTCACTTCGGTAAAAGCATTGAAGTACTCACCAAACTTGAGCCGGGCCAGCGCCCATTGCAAGCGGATGTCGGCTTGAACGTAAAGGTAGTAAGGAGAGGTGGGGTCGCCGCCGGCTACCTGGGCGAGTCGTCGGTCCCTGTTGGACTTCAGGCGGCTGAATTCGGCTTCGCTCTCGCCTATATAAATCCGAAAGAAGTCGATGTAATTCTCGATGTGATAAACGACCAGGTTGCCGGGATCCCGCTGCCGGATTTGGTCAATCATGACCTGTGCTTCTTCAAAGCGCAGGCTCAGCACCTTTTCGTAGGCTTCTCGTGCGCTCGGCGTGTAGTTGAAGTGTTTGGCGGAAAGTGAAGACGCTAAAGAGAGCATGCAGAAAAAAAAGGCCAGGTGAGGTTTCATGGGTTTCAGGGTTTCATTGGTAAAGTGTTTTAGTGTTTACCCTCCATCCTTCGATGGATAATAGTTTTGGAACTACCTGTAAATGCGCAAGCCTTGAGATACTTTTTTGAGGTATCACAAGGCTTAGCCCGAAGACGGTTAACGTGCAACTTTTTGGAAAGGCCCGGGGGGCAGGCCTTATTATTCACGTCCTCCTGATAGCGGGGCGTGAATGTGGCTTCCGGCTGCTCTATGCTTCTTGTTGTTCTTCGATTTTTTTCTCCTCCATGATGTAGTCATCGACGAGGATTCGGCCGCAGTGTTCGCAGACGATAATTTTTTTGCGCATGGAGATTTCCAGTTGCACCTGCGGTGGGATTTTATTGAAACAACCGCCACAGGAGTCGCGTTCCACGGTTACAACTGCGAGGCCGTTGCGGTAGGAGGTGCGGATTTTATTGTAGGCTTTTATCAGCCGGTCTTCGATATTCTTACGGGCCTTTTCCGATTGTTTACGCAGTTTATCCTCTTCCTTTTCGGTTTTTACAATAATTTTCTCCAGCTCGACTTTCTTGGTTTCCAGTTCCTTCTGTTTTTTATCCATGCGCTCCTGGGTAGCGTTGAGCGTTTCGGATTTGGCCTCCATTTCTTTTTGCGCCTGGCCGATTTTTTTTTCGGAAAGCTGGATTTCGAGTTTTTGCAGCTCCAGTTCTTTGGTAAGCGCGTCGAATTCGCGATTGTTTTTGACGTTATCGAGCTGAGTCTGATAGCGTTCGATCAGGGCTTCCGCCTCCTTGATGTTGGCGTTGTGTTTGCTGATCTCGTGTTCGAGGTCATCGACGGTTTCTTGTAAGCGGCCGACACGGGTTTCCAGTCCGGCGATCTCGTCCTCGAGGTCACTAACCTCGATGGGCAGTTCTCCTTTCAGTACTTCGATCTGGCTGATTTCGGAGTCGATTTGCTGAAGCCGGTAAAGGTTTCTGAGTTTTTCTTCTACGGTTTTTTCTGAAGCCATTCCTCTTTATCTTTTGTCTTTGATATGCTAAAATAATTTTCATCCGGAAGTAAACCGGACTTTTCCGTTCTTACATGTAATGAACGGGATTCGTATTGACCTTGGTACAATAGGCCGCAAAATTACTAAATTTCTCGGATATAATATTACGTAACAGTTCAATAGTAAACTGTTCGCTCTCATAGTGTCCGATATCGGCGATGACGATGCTGTTTTCGGCATCGAAAAATTCGTGGTACTTGTAATCGGCGGTAACAAACACATCGGCGCCCTGGGCCACGGCCCGGGGCAGTAGGAAGCCGCCGGCGCCGCCACAGACGGCCACGCGTCTGATATCCCGGCCCAGCAGCCTGGTGTGGCGAATACATCCGGTCTGCATGCGCTCCTTGAGTTCGCGCAGGAAGGCCTTTTCCTCTATGGGTTGCGGCAGCTCGCCGATCATTCCGGAGCCCACGGTATCACTGTAGTTTTCCACGTTAACGATATCGAAGTGCACCTGTTGATCGGGCTGGCTGTTTTGCAGGGCGCTCAGCACCTTTCGGCTGCTGGCTTCCGGAAACAGGGTTTCCAGTTTGAGGTACTCGGCTTCGAAGGCGTCGGCGCTGTGAGGCACCAGGGTGCTGTAGGTGGTTTGGTGTGTAAAGGCGACCTGGTCGACACCGGCGCTAATGAGCGCTTCTTCCACCTGTTGCTGATGCAGAGCGGGAACAAAGGAGGACAGTTTTTTCAGCGTTTGCTTCGGGGCCAGCAAGCGGGTATTGACGAGACCGATCCGTTCTGCGATTTTGGCATTGACTCCCCGGTGGTACACATTGTCCAGGTTGGTGTGAATCGCGTAAATAGCGATGCTGTGCTTGATGGCTTTTATAACCACCCGTTCTACATAGTTGCGGCCTGTTATTTGCCTGAGTCCCTTGAAAACGATGGGGTGGTGGGCAATGATCAGGTTGCAGTCCCGCTCTATAGCTTCTTCGACCACTGCCTCGGTTGAGTCCAGACAGATCAGCACGCCCCGGATATCGTTTTCGGGGTCGCCCACCAGAAGACCGGCATTATCATAGCTTTCCTGATAAGCCGGCGGGGCTAGTTGCTCCAGATAACTTGTCAGTTCTTTGATCTTCATAAATAGCGTTCTAAAATTTCTAGTGGCTTTAACCTGGGTTATTAATGGGTTAACTCTACCAACTTCGGATTTTTTCCTCGATTGCGGTAGTAGAATATCCTTCAATATAGGGAAGGCTGCGCACTTCTCCACCTTTTGATAAAACGACCTTCGACCCAACGATGTCGGCTACCTGCCAATCACCGCCTTTTACTAAAACATCCGGAAGCAGGGTTTGGATCAATGCGAGAGGCGTATCTTCCTCAAAGACGACCACGGCATCGACGAATTCAAGGGCTGCGAGCAGCGTTTGACGCGTTTGCTCATCATTGATAGGCCGGTGTTCTCCTTTCAGGCGCCGGACGGAAGTGGCCGAATTGAGGCCGATGACGAGACGGTCACCCAGGTCGCGGGCTGAAGCAAGATAGTGAATGTGCCCGTAGTGGAGTATATCAAAGCAGCCATTGGTAAAGACGACGCGAAGGCCGGACTCCTGCCACCGGCGGACGGCAGTCCGGGCTTGTTCCCAATCTTTGATTTTTGCTTCGATCCGTGTCAGAATAGCCATGGTGGAATTATTTTAGCCGGCAGGCGGGCTTTCGCCAAATTGAGCATAAGAAACCGGAGCTGTTTACTTCGGCAGCACCTCGGTTTCGGGGTGATAATCGCGGTTGATGACCGGTAAAAGTATCAAAGCCAGAATACCCAGCAGCACGTTATTACCCAGCTGAATAGAAAAGAAAGCGATGTTGGCCCAGGAAAAAGCGTCATCTCCGCTGATGCCGTACATTTGCAGCGCTGTTTGAACCAAAAAATGATAGGTGCCCATTCCGCCTGGTGATGGGATGACGATACCCCAGCCTCCAAAAACGAAGACGACCAACCCAACCAGCGGGGAAAGCCCGGCCGTAGGCGCAAAGGCGAAAAAGCAAAGATAAGTCATTAAGAAGTACATCACCCAGATGTTGACGCTGTGCAGCAGAAAGAGCCAGGGTTTCTCCAACTGCCCGATCGTCAGCAGCCCGTCACGGAATCCGCGGGCGATCGCAGCGATTTTGGCGTAGAGGGCCGTACGCGCCAGGCGCCGGCGAAAAGCAAAGATCAATCCGGCAATAAGGGCGGCGCCGGCGACCAGGTACAACAAACCCAGGCCATTGCCCATCCGGTTGCTGAGATCGACGTGTTCGTTGACAAACCGAAGAATGGTGTCGTATTCCAGTAAGACGGTCAACCCCGTCACGAGCAGAATGCTGATGACGTCAACGATGCGGTCTACCACAATAGTTCCCATCACTTTTTCCACCGCGATACGCTCGTACCGGGCCATGGTGCCGGCCCTTACTACCTCGCCCATACGGGGCAGGCCGAGGTTGGCAAAGTAGCCCAGCAGGGTAGAGAAGAAGGCATTCCGCAGCCGGGGGCGGTAACCCAGGGGGCGGATCAGCATATTCCAACGGATAGCACGGCTGATATTACTGACGGTGAAAGAGAGCAGAACCAGTAATATCCAGGAATAATTCGCCCCGCGAAAGTCGGTGATCACCTTATTGATCAGGCTGCATTCTTCTGCGGGAACGCCCCGTAGGGCGCAATCCTCCTGGAAAGCAGTATTCTGGCTTCGATAAACCAGATAAAGTATCCCCATCCCTATGCTCAGGAAAAGGAGAAACTTGACAAAGTTGAGCACTTTTTTCTTCAAGCCGGTAATTTTTTCCGTTGCGCAAAGATAGGGGAGTAAAGCGTATTTTAATTCAGGAGTTGATTCTTTTCTCCGGGAAAGACAACGGCGGGCTCAAATTTTTTGGCAGCCTCCGCTTCCATCCAACCGTAGGCGATAATGATAACGATATCACCAACCTGCGCCCGGCGTGCAGCGGCCCCGTTAAGGCAGACCACGCCAGAACCACGCTCTCCTTTAATGACGTAGGTTTCCAGCCGTTCGCCGTTATTGTTGTTGACAACTTGTACGGCTTCTCCTTCTATTAGTTTCGCGGCATCCATCAAATCTTCATCGATGGTGATGCTACCCACGTAGTTCAGGTCAGCCTGGGTGATAGTGGCGCGATGTATCTTGGATTTGAATCTTTTGATCATCATAAAACAGTGGAAATATATAATTTGGTTTTACGAACCTCGGGAAGGATTAACTTCCTTTTATCCGTTCTAATACGTGTTGTAAACAAACAATCATCGGCAGAGTTGTGTACTCCTGCTCTTTAAGGACGGCAAAGGTAAGGAGAAGTCACTGTTTTTTAGATGAAGACGAGGCGTATCCCTCATGCTAATCCAATATTCTCATATCCTGACCGTGCCAGCCTAATCCCTGTCCTCTGGCTCTCATTAATTCTTTATCGGTATCATCCAATCAAAATGACAAGGCTAGTTTTCCATAGGGACAGCTGATGACCATCGGTGAAACCGGGAACTTGTTGGCGATAATCAGCGCTCAGAATATTCTTGTCGTCCATGGGGGAAAATTGTCCGGGGGTTCCAGCAAAGTAAAGGTTGAGAATGGGTGAGGGTAAAGGTGATTCGGCCACCGGGGTGCATTTCTTTTTATATCTTTAAGATTTTGCGATATAATATTTTAGGATAGACAGTGACTTTTTTCTTTTTATGTCGTCAAAAAATAATTCACCAAATTTTCTTTAAAAAACACCTCAAAATGGATTTTAATCTCGACCAAATCTCGGAAATGATTCTCACCTACGCTCCCAAGGTGCTGGGGGCTTTGCTCACCCTGGTCATTGGTTTTTGGGTGATCGCAAGGATCTCCCGTATGCTGAGTCGTACGCTGAAGAAGCGGGATGTAGACCCGACGGTTCGTCCCTTCATGGTCTCTGTAGTCAGCATTGGCCTGAAAGTATTATTGTTGCTTAGCGCCGCCAGTATGTTCGGACTGCAGGTTACGTCCTTTGTCGCCATTTTCAGTGCACTGGCTTTCGCTGTGGGTCTGGCCTTACAGGGCAATCTGGCACATATGGCCGCCGGCATTCTGGTGCTGACCTTCAAGCCCTATCGCGTCGGAGATTTTATCGTCGCTCAGGGCTATTCCGGTACTGTCAAGGAAATTCAGATATTTAACACCATTCTGACTACGCTCGACAACCGGATCATCATCATGCCCAACGGGATCGTTACCAGCGGCCCCATCGAGAACCTGACCATGCCGGGGGAACGAAAAGTAGACCTGACTTTCGGCATCGGGTATGGCGATGACATCGACAAAGCGCGGGAAGTGATCAGACAGGTTATAGAAGGTAATGATACTATTCTGAAGGATAAAGGATACGATATTTTGGTTAAGGAACTGGCTAACAGCTCGGTCAATTTCGCTGTGCGTGTCTGGGTAAATGTCGCTGACTACTGGGATGTATACTTTTACATGCACGAGCAGGTCAAGAAACAATTCGATGCCAATCAGGTGGGTATTCCCTTCCCGCAGATGGATGTACATATGCATTCAGTGAATGCGCTTACCACCCCACCGCCCGCGCAAGCGCAATAAGTGCCGGAGGCTGTTTAACCCGGCTTAAGTTGTTACTAAAAAGACTGGGAACATGGTGATAAATCATCCTGTTCCCAGCTCTTTTCCAATTGATCAAAATAAGAGGCGATGGTCCGGCAGCGGGTAAACTACATCGCTGCTTCTTCCAGCTCGCTTCTTAGCAAAAGGGCTGCCGACAGTGCTGCTACCAGCAATTGCTGATCGGACTTCAGCTGGTTATCGATCCAGACCGCACCCCGGTTGAGGGTCTTCACTGCTCCGACAAAATGGTCTTCTATGGAGAATTCAAATCCAGGCGCCTGCTGCCCCAGCCAGGTCTTATCGCTCTGCAGTTTCATTACCGGCCGGATGTGCATCCGGATGTCCGGGCCATGTAGGTAACCGGTAGCTTCCCGGAAGTGATTGTTCTGATTGAGATTGTCGATGAAGAAAGTGAAGCTGCGGCTTTCATCCAGGACGATCGTCCCGGAGAAGATATCCTTTGATCGGAGATTGATATCAAAAAACTCATCGAACCAGCTGAGATCGGTTTCCGTCAGCTTGCCGAGGCAGAATACCTCTGCCGCGCCGCCGTCCTCATCCGAAACCTGGAATTGCAGTCGCTCTTTTGCTCCCGAGAAATGCAGGATGAAGGGAAGGTTGTATCCCTTGGTCCATCCGCGTTTTACGCTGCCGGTCTGATAGGGGCCGAAAGATAACCGCTGCTTGACCATCCATCCCTGTTTGCCCTCGACTGCGTAAGTCGTCCCGTTAGTTTGCAATTGTGTCGGAATAGCTATTTTTGGCGTGCTACAGGCCGTCAGGCTCAGCAAGGCTATCAGGATTAAAATATGCTTTGCATCCATCGGATAAAGGTTTTTTTTGGGTACAAAATTAAAGCTGTAGATAATGCGGGTATTGAAAAAAACCGACATGAAGGAGTTTTATGCTACAAAGCATTAGAACATCACCCTGAACTCCGTCCATCCATCTGTATCAGTTTTCAGGCTAAAGCCAAAATCGTGGTTGAGCAGTATTTCCCGGCTGAGCGTCAGGCCGATGCCCTGCCCCTCGCGTTTGGTGGTGAAGAAGGGAGAGAAGATCTTTTCGGCGAGAGCCGGATCAATGCCCGGACCGTTGTCACGAATGATCAGGCAACGAGGATCAGGCTGCAGGTGAAGCTCTACGGTTCCCTCCCGGCCGATAGACTCCAGCGCGTTCTTAATGGCGTTGAGTAATACCAGTTCCATCTGTTGTATGTCGAGGGGAACCATAACCGGATTTTCGGGTAGGTCGGTGATCAGGCGAATATCGCGCTCGGCGGCACTTTCCTGCATCAGCCCTGCCATGTCGCTGAGCAGCCGGCGCAGGTCGCAGGGTTCGCGGGTGGGATCCGGCAGGCGCACCACGTCGGCGAAGTTGCGCATGAAGCGATTGAGCCGGTCATTGCGTTCGATGCAGACGTCGAGCGCTTCGCGAAAATCGGCTGCTTCGGCATCAGGCAGCATCTCCTCGTAGCTGGTGATGGCTTGCAGCAGGGAGTTGACCGCTCCGATAGAGTTGTTGACCTCATGGGCCATCATCCGGATCACTTTGCCGTAGGTCTCCTTCTCGGCGCGTAGAATATCAGCGGTGAGCTCTTCCACCATGAGGAAAGGCCGGGCGAAGCCCCGATCTATAAAGTGTGCTTTGCTGATCTTATACGTTTCGGTTCCCTGAATGCTGATGCTGCGCGTACTACCCGTCGACAGCTCAGCGGCGGCGTGGGTCACCGGATGATCGATATCCGTCAGCGAAAGGCCGGTGGGCTCGGATGCGGAGTTCAACCGGAGCACCTCCCGGGCCCGGGGATTGACTTCTACGATATGGTTGTCATAATCGAGGATGACGATACCGACCGGGGAGGTCCGGATGAGTTTGTCGAGAAAGAAATGTTGCTGTTGCTGCCGGGTGCGTTCTTCGCGCAGGTGGTCGATCATCTCGTTATAAACGGCGATGAGCTTGTCGGTTTCATACTTACCGGTTTTCTGAAACTTGACGTTAAAATCCCGGTCGCGAATGGCATCGATTCCGGTCAGCAGCAGTTTCATCGGTTCGGTGAGTTCGCGGTAGAGCTGAAAGCCGATGACGGCGGAAATCAGGATCACCAGTTCGGAGGCGATAAAGAGGATTTTGTTTTCCCGGAAAACGAAAAATGATAAAGTAAGTGCGGCGCCGTGTACCAGTATCAGGAAGAGAAAAAACTTATTCCGAATCTTCATAGGAGATGCCGTATTTTTCAAGGCGCCGGTACAGGGAGCTCCGCGTCAGTCCCAGCGAGCGGGCCACCTTGCTGACGCGGTTGCGGTGATGCGCCATTGCTTTTTTGATCATTTCTATTTCCATTTCTTCGAGCGTCATCATCCCGACGGGGGGCAGTTCTTCCTTGCCGGCGGCCCGGCGGGCTCCTTCCTGAAACTGGTTTTCAAAGTCGGACACCTCCAGCAGGTCGTGGCCCGAAACCAGGACGGTGCGTTCGACCAGGTTTTTGAGCTGCCGAATATTGCCGGGCAAGGGTTGTTCGCTGAGCCAGCGCAATGCGGCGGGGCCGGCGCTGAGCGCGGGTCGCTGATAAATTTGCCGCAGATTATCGATAAAGAACTCCACCAGGCGTGGTATATCCGCCGGCCGCTCGCGCAGCGCCGGCAGGCGGACGGTGATCAGGTTGATGCGGTAGAAAAGGTCTTCCCGAAAGCTGCCCTGCACGACCATCTCTTCCAGCGGGCGATTGGTGGCGCTGATCACCCGCACGTCGACGCGGCGCGTTCGGCTGCTGCCCAGCTGCTCATAGGTCTGATCCTGCAGCACGCGCAACAGCTTGACCTGCGAGGCCAGGTCGAGATCGCCGATCTCGTCCAGAAAGATCGATCCGGTATTGGCCATTTCAAAACGACCGGTGCGATCGCGCCGCGCATCGGTGAAGGCGCCGCGCACATGCCCGAACAACTCGCTTTCGAAAAGGGTGGAAGAGATGCCGCCCAGGTTGACCTTCACGAAAGGTTTTTTCCGTCGGGCGCTGTTCTGGTGAACAGCCTCGGCAATGAGTTCCTTACCCGTACCGCTTTCCCCGA
>Ga0209949_1000009_pt1 | contig 132944 bp, 105 predicted proteins | sample SalPonC_black_MG_FD_185711 | JGI IMG/M metagenome (GOLD analysis project Ga0209949, IMG submission 185711) | Salt pond soil microbial communities from South San Francisco under conditions of wetland restoration - Salt Pond MetaG... | ecosystem: Environmental > Aquatic > Marine > Intertidal... | reverse complement strand
CTGCTCCCCGCTATATTCCGCCTAACCCGGATTATTCATGGTAAGTCCATGAATAATGACGACGAATGATCTGGAATCATTGATTTTCAAATACTTGTGTCAGGATTAACCCTAACGAATTGCAAAATTTTGCAATTCGTTAGCCCTCCGGGCGGAAAATTCTTTGTGAATTTTCCGGGCTAAGTACAAAACAATAAGCCGGCCGCTTCCATTGCCCCGCGGGCCGAAAACTCAACCAGAGCCCCCATTTTTTCCTTACCATTATAGAAAACATTTGACCATGACCGACAAACTGCCCGTACTAATAATTTCATTGCTCCTCACAGGATTTGCGGCATCTTGCGGTGGGGAAGAAGCTTCCGGAGAAGCGGCAAACAGGCCGGAAGGCGATACCATTACTACCAGCACCCGCAATCTGCCCACCGCGGAACCGGCAGCCCCTCCCTGCTCTGTGGAAGGCGAGCTACTGCCGGGAAACTGGAGGCAGGTCAATCAAAGCCGGCTGTTTCTCGCTCTTATTGCCGACTCCACAACCTATGAGGAACCTTACGGCCCCAGCCATCGCGTACTAATGCTGTACGACACGGTCTCCTGCGAGCCGGTTGACCGGCAGGTGCTGCCCGTCAACCGGGCGCCGGACTACGCCTATCAGATCGCAGATATCATTTACAACAACAATAGCCGGCTGGTCGCCATCAGAGGCTTTGATGTGATCTACTGCTACAACCCTGCCGACCGCAGGCTACTTCCGCCACTTACCCCCCGTTTTAAAGCTGGTCGCCATGCCGTGGATGCCCAGTCGGGCATGATCCGGCGGGTGGAAGTCTGGGAAAATTTCCTCGTTGGCTACGCTCAGGACTTCGGCGCCTTCGCCTTCGATCTGCGTAACCCCACCAACCCCGAACCGGTACTACCCTTCGCAGAGTATGAAATTCCGGAGGATGGCTATGCTTCACTCTTCCTGCTGCCCTCCGGGAATCGTTATCAGATTTTGTTACCGGAGTATGCGCCTTCTATCAATCAGTTTGAAGTTAACCCCTTGTTGGAAAGACCGCGGCCTGTGAGCACCAACGTGCCCCAAGGCGCGCTCGACAACCGCTTTCTCGTGCTGCGCCTGCTCGAAGAGGACCGGCCTGCCCTGGCTATTGATATGCTGGAACGCCGAAGGGTTGAACTGCCCGCCGGTCTGCGGACGGCCGCTGCGACGAAAATTCTGGAATGGCTGCGGCAAAACAGCTGATCGCTCAGCCCGGCCGCGTTGAAGGTTATCGGTTTTCAGTTTCCTCTCCCAGCTCCTTCTTTGCCTCCAAAAACAGGCGCGCCACCTGCAGGGGCCGGAGATTGCTCTTGCGTTTAAACTGGTGAGAGGCCATGCGCCGGATAATGTCATCGAGGGTAGCTACCGCCTTGACGACCGAAGGGCCTTTGTTGAGCATGACGCATTCGGCGCGGGCCGACATGGCGGCGTCCGTGATTTCAGCCCGGCTGGCCACGCCCTTCTTGGCCAGCTTTTCGAGGACCTGTGTCGCCCAGACACCCGGGATATGAGCCGCTTCGCAAATCCAGAGAATTTCTTCCTGCACCTCCGCGATACGCTCGAACCCGATTTCTACGGCCAGGTCACCGCGGGCAATCATTACCCCTACTCGGGGACTCTTCATGGCGGTGAGCAGGAGTACAGGCAGGTTTTCGAAAGCCTCCTTGGTTTCTATCTTCAGAATGATGCCGAGGTCGTCCCGGCCCAGTTGGCGTAGGTCCGATTGCAATTGCTCGACATCAGCGGGGGTGCGTACAAATGAATAGCCGATCATATCAGCGTGTTCGGCCATAAAGGGCAGGTGCTCGTAATCCGCTTCGGTCAGGGAAGGTAGCCGCAGGTGGGTGTCGGGAAGATTGATGCCTTTATTTGCCCGCAACTTGGCCCCATCAGGTCTGCCAAAGGTGATTTCCACCAATAATCCTTCGGGACCGGCTTCGCGGACGACGCCGCCTAGTTTGCCGTCGTCGAAGGCTATGCGTTGGCCAGCCTCTACATCTTCCAATATCTGCGGCAAGGTAATGCCCACCTGCGGAACTTGTCCGGCCGCAATCCCCTGCTGCCCATTCGACTCGGCGACACGGGGCACAATACGCAGGCCATCGCCTTTTTTCAAAAGCAAATAGGGACCCTTGTTGGCATGCGGCAGGCAGCAGGCCGGATCAACAGATCCGGTACGGATTTTCGGTCCGGCCAAATCCATATAGACCAAACAGGAACGGCCCGTCTCCGCCTCCGCCCTGCGTATATTTTCAATCATCCGCTCCCACTCCGTCGGGCTGTCATGGCTGGTGTTGATCCGGGCAATATCCATTCCCGCCTGTATCAGCTGGTGGATAAGCTCGTAGTTATAGGCGGCCTCGGTGTCCATGGTCACCATGATTTGCGCCAGATCGCCACGGGTACAGCAACCAAACAGCGACCTGGCGTTTTCGCGCAACTGCTCCCGGCTCCGGAAGTAATTGAACGGGGAGTAAAATTGCTGTTTGAGGGCCCTTTCCACGTGTTCTCCGTTCAACAGTTTCAACAACTCCAGGATCTTCCGCAAATTGGTCATCGTATAACCTTCCGAATGCCCCAGCGAGGAAATACTCAGCATGCTGAGTTCCGCCTGCACCTCGCGCAGGTCAAAAGAGCGAAGCGCCATATAATGAACAAGATTGCGTGCGCTTTCCCGGTAGTGGGGATGCACTTCGCTCAGCGCTGCGCCTGCTCGCTGCTCCGCCCGAAGTACGTATTCGAGTACTTTTTTTATCTTGTCAATCAAAGTAGTAAGATCCTGGGCATGTTGTGTTTTCATGTGTATTTTTCCTGTAACGGAGGCTTTTTCATTTTTTGCGCATCGGTACGCCAAGCACCAAAATTTACGACACCCTGTTGTCTTCACGCAATGATATTCATCAATTTCCACACTGGCTTTTATCAACGAATTGGTTTAACCCACCGCAACAGGTATACTCCTGCGGCAGGTCCTCTCTTTGTGATTTTTCCGGATACCGCGAAGGGGGATTGACATCATCTACTGTTAACAAACTGTTATAGCGCATCGGATTTTCGCAGGATTTTTTTACTTTAATTGAAGTGATTTAAACTTTCTTTATTATCGGTCTTGCAGGAATCGAAAGTACCGCAAAGTAAAAAAGTGCTTTCTTTCTGCATTACCCCGTCGCAACTGCTATTTTTGAGCAAAAGATCATCAATGAAATACTATCTGTTTTTATTTGGCATCCTGTTAAGTTCCCTCGCCGCACCAGCCCAGTCGATCGGCCCCTTGATCGACAAAACCGGCGAATTTAACCCACAGTTACAGAAGGTGGTGCCGCTGGGCAGCGAGGGTTTTGTCGCCCTGCTGCTGGATCAGCCGGAGGCTCCGCGTTCACTGACCATTCGTACTTTTGACATAGAAGAAACGATGAAAGCCGAGCGGGTCCTGACCCTGAGCGACCGCGGGTTGCCGGCGCAATTGGAAGGCGCCTTCCGCTGGGGGGACCGCCTGACGGTGTTGACTTCCATATATTACCCCGGGCCCCGGCGCAACAATCTCATCCTGCGCCAATATACGCTTCCGGATCTCGAAGAAATCAGCGCTCAGTTGATTGAAGAAGCCTATACCCCGCGCAACCTGCGCATCCCTTTTGGCTACAGCCTGTCCGCCGATCAGTCGCGCCTGCTTGTTTATGGCTGGAGCTACAGCCTTCCTGAAGATCCGGTACGGCTTAAACTACAGGTGTTCAACCGCGAACTGGAAACCGAATGGGTACGCAACTATATCCTTCCCTTCAAAAACGAAACCTTCTACCTCTACGGCAGCCTGCTCGACGCTCAGGGCAACGCTTATCTGCTGTGCGAGGAGTACCAGGGTAATCCCGGCGGGCTTTCGGGCGTCAATGAGCGCAAGATCAAACAGATCATTCTCTACGGAGGCAAGGACCTGGAAAGGCCGCGCCAGTTTTCCATCGAACCCGGCAAGTTGATCTTATCCGGCATCCGCTTTGCCCTTGATCAGAACGATCAGCTCATAGGCGCCGGCCTCTATCGCAAACGCAGCCGAAGCAAATACGAAGGCTTTATTACGGTGCGCATCGACGGCCCGGCCGACCGGCTGGGGCATCAGCTGCTACCGGTGAATAAGAACCAGTATAAAAACGCAGCTACGGAGGTGCCCGGCCGGCAACCCAGCGGAACCAACTCCTATAACTTCAGGGATTTCACTGTCGATCACCTGTTCCTGCAGGATAGCGCCCTGTACGTCCTCGGAGAACAACTGATCGATAATCAGAGTCAGTTTCCTCCTTTTGAATACAATGATATTATCATTGCCAGAATCAACCAGGACCGCTACCTCGACTGGGTCATCCGTATCCCTAAAAGACAGGAAGGGTTCTGGGAGGACCTGGGCAAATTCTCCTACCGGGCCTTCCACCAAGACGGTAAGCTCCAACTGCTCTACAATAACCTCAACGCCTCCCGCAGCGGTACGAGCGGGAACACCGTATTTGCCACCATCAGTAAAAAAGGCGAGGTGGAGTTCAACGACGTGAGCAGCGAAATCCAATCCCGGCAACCCATAACGCCTTACCCCGTTAAAAGCTGGTCGCTCGGAGGAGAGCAATTATTGCTTTTCGGGATAAAAACAGAGAAAGGGGAGTTGGAGACGATGGTCATTACCATTCCTTGGGAAGAACTGGAAGAGTAGCTGGGGCAAAAGTTGCTGAAACCTGAGCATCTTTGCTCCGGCTTTTTCATTTATCTTTCCCCTTTACAACCAGCAGCGGAATATGGCTGTCGATATTCACCAGACGCTGGGTGACGGAGCCCAGCAGGAAAGTTTTTACCTTGCCGTGGCCGATGCTGCCGGTTACAATGAGATCGGCCCCTAACTGCAAGGCTTCCGAGTAAATATTCCGGGCGATGGATTCCCCGTGTTTCTGCACGATACGACATTCCTTCTGCCGCAGTTCCGGGTCTTCCATACGCTTGATGAATTTCTCGTATTTCTTGCGGGCGCTCTCCCGGGCTTTTTCCTTCATATCCTTTTCGGGGATGTAAGGAAAGTAATGGGTAGGGATGTGAGCGACATGGAGCAGAGTCAGTTCTGCTCCACTTGCCTGTTGCAGGGAACTGGCCTGGAGCAGGGCCCGCCGCGAAGGCTCCGAGAAATCGATACCCGCCACAATGTGCTGCAGGTGCTGGGACGCCGTGTCGGGCACCAATAACACGTTCGCCGTAAGTGTGGGAACGCGAAGCAGTTTTTGCACGACGATGCCCGAGCCGATGTACGCTATTTTTTTCCCCATCAGCACCAGGTCCACCTCCTGTTCTTTACACAGCTGAGACAATGCCGTAGGAGTATTGGTTTCATTGGTTACGATAACCTCGAAAGGCATATCGGGATGACTCCTCTTAAAAAACTGATCAACCTGTTCTTCTATCTCCTCCGTAATAATCTCTTCCAGCGGGCGATCCAGCTCCGGAAGAAAACCCGGAGCCTCCGACTCGTAAGCCAGTTTGATATTGTGGACGAAATAGACTTGCCTGATCGTTCCCAAGCTTTTGCCCAGCATGGAAGCATATCTCAGCAAAAGTGGATCTGATTCGGTGAGATCCAACCCGACTAATAAGACCTTGGTTTCTTTCATGATCACTTATATAGGTTGAGTTCCGGGGTTCAAAGCAGTATTTTAAGCCACACCCCGGACAAATTGTTTTATTATCTTTTATTTTTCGGATGGGACATCTTTCCCACTTCTCCTTCTGACCAGATCAGCAATCGTTTTTTGGTAAGATTCTTTTTGCCGGTGGGCCTCGCGTTCCTGCATTTCCTGGTATTCTTCTTCCAGCCCTTTCATCAGGCTGTACACCATAAGTATCAGCAAAAAAGCGAAGGGCAGGCCGGTTGTAATAGCCGCTGCCTGCAGGGCCAGCAATCCGCCGCCTACCAGCAAGGTGGCGGCCACGGCGCCCTCAGAAACGGCCCAGAAAATACGCTGCCCGACCGGCGCGTCGAGCTTTCCGCCGCTGGTAATGCTATCGATAACCAGCGAACCGCTGTCAGAAGAAGTGACGAAAAAACTCGTCACCAGAATAATACCGATGACCGAAGTCAACGATGAGAACGGAAATTCTGCCAGCAAGACGAACAGCGCCGTAGAAATATTATCGCCCACCGCCGAGGCTATATTGCCGATGCCGTTGAGTTCCAGAAACAGCGCCGAGCCGCCGAATACCGACATCCACAGAAAGGTGAGCAATGAAGGCACCAACAATACGCCCAGAATAAATTCCCGGATGGTGCGCCCTCTGGATACCCGTGCGATAAACATACCGACATAGGGTGACCAGGAGATCCACCAGGCCCAATAGAAAATCGTCCAGCTGTTTTGCCATTCGGTGCCGGTGTAGGCCTCCGTCCAGCTGCCGATCATGGGTAGATCCCGAAGATAAGCGCCGATATTTTGCACAAAGCTGTCGAACAGAAAAAGCGTAGGCCCCAGAATGAGCATGGCAATGAGAAAGATTAGCCCCAGCCGTAAGTTGAGTTCGCTAAGCACCCGCACGCCTTTATCCAGCCCCAAAACGACCGAGGTGGTCGCAGCAACAGTGATGAGCGCAATCAGGATGACCTGCACCGTCGTATTGTCCCCGATGCCAAATAAAAAATCTAGGCCGGAATTGATCTGTTGCACCCCCAGCCCCAGGGAAGTCGCCAGCCCGAACAAGGTCGCCGCCACGGCGATGACATCAATGACGTTGCCCCAAAAACCGTAAATCCTATCGCCCAAAACCGGGTAGAATACCCCGCGAATGGTAAGCGGCATCCCCCGGTTAAAGGTGAAAAAAGCCAGGGATAAGCCAACCACTGAATAGATAGCCCAGGGATGCAACCCCCAGTGTAAAAAAGTAAATTTCATGGCCTGCCGGGCAGCGCCGGCCTGGCTGCTTACCTCCATGGGCGGAGTATCGTAATGGAAAATCGGCTCCGCTACGCTGAAAAATAATAACCCGATACCCATGCCTGCTGAAAAAAGCATGGAAAACCAGGCAAAAGTACTGAAATCGGGCTCCGCATCTTTACCTCCCAGCCGGATATTGCCGTACTTGCTAAGAGCCAGGAAAAGACAAACCGCAACCATTCCATTGACCACCAACACAAAAAACCAGCCCGCGTTATCGGACATGCCGGTCTGTATACTGCCGAATACCCGTTCCATGGGTTCTCCTACGGTCAGGGTGAGCGCTATAAATAAAATGATGATTATCGCGGCGGGGTAAAATACAGGAGCGTATATATCGAAGTACCTTTTCGATCCCTCTCTTTCCGCAGACTGATTTTTATCGTTGTCCATAAATACTCTTAGTCAAATTCTACTTAAAATGGATTGATTATATCGTGTTCCACAACCTGGCTTTAAAGTTGTCTGCTGCCAGCAAAAAATCCGGATTTTGGCACCAATCGAAGCCAATTTTCCACTGCATAGCAGCGCTACGGAGTTAAAAATTGGCACAGAGTGAGGGCAAAAGACGTGTTTTGGAGCCCAGCAAGAAAATTTCAGACAACTTCTTTGGCAAGAAGGTCATCAGGATTGCTATTTATAGGAAAAATTTTCGATAAACTAAAATGCATCCACCAAAAGTATATCGCTGTAAAAAAACTGTTTACTTTTTCTTCTAACACTTTTACCCTATGGCTGTTATATACCAAAACGCCAAATATGCTTTTCCTTCGTCTCTACCTCATTGCGCTCGTCCTTTTCTTCCTTGTGGATATGCTTTGGCTGGGCTGGCTGGCCCGGGGTTTTTATCAACGCCATCTCGGCACCTGGATGGCCCCGCAGGTGAACTGGTCCGCCGCCATCATCTTCTACCTGCTCTTTGTGGCCGGACTGGTCTACTTCGCTACCCTGCCGGCTATCGAAGCAGATAGCGGAATCCGGGCCTTGCTCAACGGCGCTTTCTTCGGACTGGTCACCTACGCTACCTATGAACTGACCAACTTCGCTACACTGCGCGACTGGCCCCTGCAGGCCGTGGTCATCGATATGCTTTGGGGAACAGTGCTCTGCGCCGTCGTCAGCTGGGGAAGCTGGAAAGTTGCGGGATGGATGCTGGATGCTTGATGCTGGATGCTGGATGCTGGATGCTGGATGCTAGTTAGGGGAGCCAAGACACATTTACGAAACTGCAGAATCCGGCTTTTTCTCTTTTTCGTTAAAAAGCGGGAAACAGACGAACAGTGGAACATTCTTCGCTTTCCCGTCATTTTAAATAACACGATCACCAAATACAATTCCTGCAACTATGGATGACGCCGGCCCAACATCTGCCAAACCTCTATATGCGAATTTTCTGGAAAAGAAAAGTACATACAACCTGACCCGTCATTTCTGGAAAGAGCAGTTTGAAGCCGTTTTTGCCGTTTTTGAGCATCCTTACCAGGCTTATCACGAGGAACAAAACTACAACGGGGATCCCATCTTTACGGCTTACTTCCCCTCCATGGGGCGATCCGTACGCATTAAGCAGCGGGCGCCGGAGCGGGAACAACTGAAAATCGATGCTCAGCTAGGGCAGGTTTCACCGGATCTACTGGATCAGCCGGTAACAGAGCTGCAAATCGACCTGGTGTTATCCAAACAGAGCGCTAACCTGACCCGCCAGCTGCTCCGGCAGTGGATCATTGCCTTCCTGCCGGCTGAAAAGATGGAAAAAGAAATCAGAAGAAGGTTGAAAAATTAGTGCAGGCGGTATTGCTGTATCACGCGGATCAACTTTTTCGCATAGTTCGGATCGGTTGCGTAACCGCTATCCTGCAGGCTCTGCGCCCAGCGCGCATAGTCACCAGGATGGTGATCGAACAAGTTTCGGTAGCGTTCCTCCGAGCTGAGCAGCCGGGCAAAATCGCGAAAACTGCCGCGGGGGTCATCGTAGGCCCGAAAACAAGCCTTAACGGTACGGGCGCGCCGGTTGACAAACTCCTGCGTCGGCAGACAACAGGTCGGCTGAGAACTATTGCCAGCTTTAATCCCAAAAAAGTTATTCGAGCGCTGCGTCAGCTCGGAGCTACCCCAGGAGCTCTCCAGCGCCCCCACCGCTAAAATGAGCGGCGCCGGAACCCCCGACTGCATACTGACCTCCTGCGCCATGCCCGAATATCGCTGCACAAAAGCATGCACATGACCGGGCCGCCCCTGCGCCGCACGCCGGTCGTGATACCAGTCCATCACCCAGAAGAGCACATAAATGGAGAGAGCAATGACGATGAGTCGGCGTAATAAACTCATTATTGAGGATTGATAAATTCTCATAAATCATGCCTGCTGAAGCCTTTCCCGATACGAAGTAAAAATAAAAATGTTTCATTATCGAAAATAAAATTGCATTTTCGACTAAAAACCTCTTATTTTAGTGTCGTGAAAAAGAATCAACTGTTTGGTTGATCCTCCATCTACCCCACGAGCGAAAAAACAATATATTCGCTCCCCTGCTCAAACACTACCCGGTAACTGAAATTACCTCACCTGCCACCTGATTCCCATCAGCAACATTGCTGGCCGATTTGCCTGTTTGCTATGCCAATGAGCTTTTTGGACTCCAATGTAATAGAAAAATTTACTTTGAGCAATCTATTTAATAACCAAATGCCTCCGTTATGAAAAAACAAATTTTACACCTACCTATACGGTACCCCTTCCTTTTGATTGAGCTATAAATTTTCAGACTGCATAAGGTAGTCAGGATGCGCGATCCGCCTTTACGGCGGTCCTCCTACAGCCGCTACCCCCCTTGTATAACAATAGGTTAATCAAATAAAACCCAAATACCATGCTGCCGTATTTCCATCCGCCGTGAATTCATTTTGGCCTGGCGCCAGACTATTAGGAACATAGTCGGCCAGCTGTTTTTCTATTACTATTGAGAAAACTTAAAGGCTGTGGAGCCAATCGCTGTACAGCTTAAATTAACAAAACAAAAATTCTCCCATGCAAATCAAACATTTACTTCATCGATTAACATCCCGCTCGCTGCGTAAGATGTTATTTGACGCTTTTCTTCTTAGGAAAAAAGTATCATTTCCAGGACAACGGTCCTTTGGTTATTCCTTCTTCATACACGGAATATTCCTTTTTACCCTCCTGGCAGGTAATATTGACCACCTCAGTGCTCAAAGCTCCCATCCATGCTATGAAACTCCCAATTGCACAGCGAATGATGTGATTATTACTGAAGTTTTTCTGAGCGATGAAAATGGAGAACGGTTGACAACAACTGCCTGCGAGGGGGTCCTCCCGGTAAATACCTTCCTATGCGTAACGTTTCAGAACAACAATAACAGTGAGCGTAGTGGTGTGTATTTAACCGGAACCATCGTCTCCGGAGCTTCTTCTCTTACCATAGAAGAGTGTTTTGACATCCTCATACCCGCAAATGAAACGGCAACTGCCTGTATCTCTACCCCCTTCCCCTGGTCTTGCGACGAAAGTGTTACCCTTGAAAATGCTTTGACCGTATGGGGCGTCGCTTCCGGTCCTGTATGCCCGGGAGGGAGTGTCAACTGTAGCGCAACGACTAAAGCCAAGTGTAAAGAGTGGGAACCCATTGAAGTCACCACTCCACTTGTCGCCAAGTTTCGTGTTGAATCAGAATGCCTTGACCAGAGCTTTGCAACAGCCACTTTTACCGATGAATCTTTCGGAGGGCAGGAGCCTTATACTTATTCCTGGGACTTTGGGGCAGACGCCTCCCCCGCTACGGCCACCGGTCCCGGTCCTCATGTAGTCAACTATTCCGTGGGAGGAGATAAAACCGCCGGCCTTACGGTGACCGACTCTAGTGATCCTCAACAAGTAAGTGATGATTCCCAGACATTTACTATTGAAAAATGCTGTGAATTCTTCGCCGAATGTAAAGCAACCACCCCCGTTCCCGTAGAGGGCTGCAGTACGGCTGACCTGCCGGAAAACCTGCCCGCTATTGAAGATCTGTACGCCAATGTTTCTACCACCCCTTGCGGAACGATTACCCTGATACAGACTGACCAGCAGATCATCTCAGATGACCTGTGTAGCACCAGCGGTATTGAAGTCGTACGAACCTTTCTCCTCTACGATGAAACCGGTGATGGCCCCCCGGAAAATGAAGACCCGAACGATCCGTCTGACGGCGTGACCTGCACGCTTACTTATGTCATTAAGGATCTTACGGCGCCTACCATCACTGCTTGTCCAAAAGATATAACCGTCGACGCAGATGAAAACTGTGAATATAACTATACCGGCGATGAGCCCACTGCTAGTGATGAGTGTGGCACGGTGAGCATTTCTTTCGAAGATGGAGAACCACAACCGGCCGAAGATTGCGAACAGGAAGGCTACCTCTATGTCGTTACCAGAACCTGGACGGTAGAGGATGATTGCGGTAACACAGAAACGTGTACCAATAATATATTTGTCAAAGATGTAGAGGATCCCGTATTTACTTTTGCACCCGCTGATATCACCGTAGAATGTGATGAGGTGCCTCTAGTTGACAAGCCTACAGCCACGGACAACTGCACCCCCGAGGTCACCATCTCCTACGACGGCGAAAACCGCATCGAAGGCGACTGCGCCGACAGCTATACCCTCGAGCGCACCTGGACCGCTACCGACAACTGTAACAACAGTACTTCGCATACTCAAGTGATTACGGTCCAGGATACCGAAAAACCCACGTTCACCTTCGTACCCGCCGACGTCACCGTCGAGTGCGATGAGGTGCCGGACCTCGAAACGCCCACCGCAACCGATAACTGCGATAAGGATGTGAGCATCACCTACGACGGCGAAACCCGAACCGATGGGGTATGCACCGACACCTACACGCTCGAACGCACCTGGACAGCTACCGATAACTGCAACAACAGCACCTCCTATACGCAGACCATCAACGTCCAGGATACCGAAGCTCCCAGCTTCATCTCCACTCCCGCAGATGTCACCGTAGAATGTGATGACATACCGCCCGTCGCTACACTCACCGCTGAGGATAACTGCGACGACGAAGTCACCATCACCTACGACGGCGAAACCCGAACCGATGGGGTATGCACCGATACCTACACGCTCGAACGCACCTGGACAGCTACCGATAACTGCAACAACAGCACCTCCTATACGCAGACCATCAACGTCCAGGATACCGAAGCCCCCAGCTTCATCTCCACTCCCGCAGATGTCACCGTAGAATGTGATGACATACCGCCCGTCGCTACACTCACCGCTGAGGATAACTGCGACGACGAAGTCACCATCACCTACGACGGCGAAACCAGAACCGACGGAGAATGCACCAGCACCTATACTCTTGAGCGCACCTGGACGGCTACCGATAACTGCAGCAACAGCATTTCCTATACACAGACCATCGACGTAGTCGACAACACAGCTCCCGAGTTTATCGAAATGCTGCCGGAGGAGATGCTCATCGTCCAATGTGACAACATTCCCGCCGCTGCCAAGCTTACTGCGATGGATAACTGTGATGAGATGGTAGAAGTAAAGTTCGAAGAGATAATAGACGATCGGGACGAATGCGAAGCTACCTATACGATCAACAGAAAGTGGACAGTCAGCGATTGTGCCGGTAACAGTAATGAGCACACCCAAAAACTGATGGTCATTGACAACACGCCACCAGTCTTAAGCATTACGCCCGCAGATATTACAGTAGAATGCGATGCCATCCCCGATCCGCCGGTTATTGAAGCAACGGACAATTGTGATCCGGATGTCGTGGTAATGCCGGAAGAAGTGCGAATCGATGGAGCGTGCCCGAACGAATACACGCTGGAACGTACCTGGACGGCTACCGACTGTGCTGGTAATACGGTCAGTCATACTCAGGTTATTACGGTCGAGGACAATACGGCGCCGACCTGTACAGTACCCAGTGAATACCCGACGACGGTATTCTGTGGCACCTTATACAAAGTGGAAGACCTGACAGCTCCTGAGCTTGGCTTCATCACCATTGAGAATCTCAACTGTGGGGAAGGCAAACCAGAGGTCACTCAATCACCAGCCCCCGGCACGGAGGTGATTATTCCGGCTACCGGCCTGACGATTACTTTCACTGTAACCGACGCCTGCGGTAACAGCAGCACCTGCGAGACCGTACTAACATGCCTCTCCGAGCTCCCGGAAAACCTCTGCTCCTTCACCCCCGGCTACTGGGCCAATCACAATGATGACCCATTCAAGGAGCCGGATGTGGTAAGTGTGCTCAATTCTTACTACGAAGGAAGCATTCCACTAGGTCCTTGGAAAATCGATGCGGATTGTATTGATGTACTGCTGCCTGGCAAGCCCTTCTCCCACAAAGGAGATGACCTGGCCGACAGTTGCCCGAATACCTATACCTATATCGATGACGAGGGGAAGGAAGTAGTAGTGGAAGACCAGATCCAGCCCGATGAAGTCAACGCCATGACCAATCACATCATCGCGCTGACGCTCAACATCGGTAATAGTGAAGGAGGAATATTGGCCAGTGTTCCCCTCGAGTTGATCGCGACCGTCTGTGACAAGTTGATCATTCCTGAGGCTATGCCTGACGGCGCCACAGTTCAGGATCTGCTGGATGAGGCCAATGCCCGGGTGCCCGGCTTCGATTCCGAATTCACCGATGCGATGACCGCCATCAACGAATGCTTCAACACCTGTGAGGCTATCGTGGAAGGCAAGGAACCTGAAGAAGAAGATGAAGAGAAGAAAAACCCCAAAATGGGTAAAGGCAAGTCAAACGCGCCCGGTCAGAATATGAACGTGGTTACTGAGGAGGCCGGTTTTGCTATGCTTCGCCTGGCGCCCAACCCGACCAGCGGGGACATGCGGATTTACTTCGAAGTAGACCGCGATCAGCGGATCACCTTCACCATCTTCAGCGTAGAAGGACAAGCCCTGCGGACGATACCGGTAGATGCTTACGCCGGCGAGAACCTGCTCGATCTGGATCTGCAGCTGCTCAACGCCGGTTCCTACTACCTGCACGCGAGATCGGATGAAACCGTGATACTGGAACGCTTTATCAAGGTGCGCCCCTGATGAAGTGAGCGAAACCATCCGTAGGTAATGCGGGTGAAGCAGAAACAAAAAGCCACTGCGGCCGCAAGGTCACAGTGGCTTTTGCTTTTTACTTGCCGGGTTAAATTCCGGGATCAGCCTCCGGAGCCTCCACCGGCAGTATCCCCTCGAAAAGCGGGCTTAAAACGTCCGGCAGCTGGTGAGAAGAACGAAGCGGAAGAGCCTGAAAAAGCATAGCGCCCTGGCCGGCAAAAAGTTCCTCTGTCCGGTGCCAGAAGAGCCCATCATCCCCTGCGTGGCAGGTAAGCAGTCGCTCTGAAGCGTAATGGGCAATCATGGTCCGGATGCTCCCTTGCCCTGCCTCCACCGTTCCGACCGGTGCGCCGCGGTAGCAATCCCACACATCAATGACAGGCTTATCCGCCCGGACAACGGCCAGATAGCGATCGTCCAGGAAGACGGCAGGAATCGATCTCCCGGATTTTCAGCGCGCCTTCACGAGTAATACTCAGAAAGCGATCGCCGGAGTGGTTGAAATAAAGCTGCCGGAGTGCATTGTCGAGGCCGATGATATGCTGGTCCGGCCTTGGAGAGGAGGCCTTACCGAGTGCAATTTCCACAGGCCCGCCTCCTGCAATTCTTTTCAGGAGGAAAATATGTTAAAAAATTATAAGTAGTTGCGGAAAGTAAAATGGGAAGGAGGAAAGGAAGCGGCAGGAGGCATTCGAAACCGACAGGAGCGACTGTATGAGATAAGCGTTCCTGCCGGTGTGTATGTTCCTCCTGCCGCAGGATGGTTTACCAACCGTTATTATTTTGACTGCGGTCGCGATTGCGCGGCTTTGCTTTTTTCACCACAATTCTTCTGCCGTCGAGCTCTGTATCATTGAGTGTTTCGATGGCTTCCCAGGCGGAGTTTTCATCTTCCATCTCGACGAACCCAAAACCTCTCGAGTTGCCGGTATAGCGATCAAAAATAACTTTAGCAGAATCTACCTCTCCAAAATCTTCAAAGACATCTTTCAGGTCTTCACTACGGGTGTCATAATCCAGTCTTGCTACAAAAATGTTCATTACGTATAAAAATTTAAAATAAAGAATCAATCAATTCAGCGACACCTGCCGGTACGGCAGTTAAGATGCCAGGCACTCAGGCGCTAAGCATTTATTTTAGACCAACAAACTCAGGGAAATTTTATCGCTCAGAACAGGAAAGAAATAAAATCTTTGAACACTTGGAATTCGCTAACTTGTAGAGGAAATATAATTATTTTTTGGCCCAATGCCAAAAAATCCGGCATTTTTTTTTCAATTACCTTTTCTTATATATTCCTTATTATTTAAAACAGATGAGCTGCCCGGAAGTTTAACCTATAATAGTTACACTTCTATTATCCGGGGGGAAGAAGGGATACTTTTTTAATAGCGCTCAGCATAGCCTCCCGGTTGATCGGCACCAAATTCCCTTCAATGAGCAGCGAGCTGGCTCGGTTCTGAATCTTGCCAAAAAGCCAGTCGACGATGTTTTCCACTTCGGCGCTCCTTCCTCCGAAGGTCAGGTAGAAGCGGATGCTTTCGCGAAATCCAATCCGATGCCCCTGATGATCTTCATCAATAATAATGGATGCGCCGGTATCCGGAATTTTATAACGGTCACCGTAGACGAGCCAGCGGTAACTGGAGCCGAAGAGGTGGTATTTCAGATCCTTGTCATTGGTATTGATTTCAATTTTCATATCATCGAAACCAAATCGTTCAAAGGATTGGGCCGCCTTTTTTTCAGGGGTGACCGTATGCAGTTTCCCTCCTTTCAGATGATCCCGAACCTTCCCTGCCAGCCGCTCGATTTGTTGAAAACGCTCCTGAGCCATTTCCCGGACGGTTTCATCTTCAAATTTTTCAAAATTATCCGGGTGATATTTGCTGCGCAGTTTACGGTGAGTTTCCTTGAAACTTTGCTCATCGAGTTCTTCAAGCGGTTTCCCAAAGAATTTGCGAATCGCTTCCTGCTCCTCCGTTGACAGTATGGTTTTGTTCATGGCCTGATTTATTTTTTGGTAAACAGTGCAAAACCCAAAACAGTTTGAACTGTTTGCCCCTCCACAACCGGAGCAATGAGGAGTATTGACTCAAGCGGTTATTACAGTTTCGCGACATCAGGCGTCGCCGGAGTCCTTCGGCTTACTTTGAAAAGCACTTGTGAAGCGTCCGAAAACATCTTTCATTTCACTTTGCAAGCGATCCCATTGCTTGTCGGGATCTTCGGTGGCATCGGCAACCTTCTTTTTTAGCTCTGCCAGCTTTTCGCGGGCCTCCTCACGTATTCCCTTCAGTTCCCCTTCAGCTTCCTTGCGTCCCAGATGCAATTGCAGGGCAAGCATATCGAAACGCGTGCGAAACTTATCCACATCGTCACTCCAGTCTTCCATCATTTCTTTCGCCTGACCGGAGCCTTTTTCCCGGGCTTTGTCAAAACGCTCCTGTAACTCCTGCATTTTGAGACTTAACTTCTTCCGCTGTTGCTCAATGGCCTCTCGCGATTCCGACCCTTCTTCCTCGAGTTCCTTGCGAAGGTTGTTAAAGCGCTGCTGCAACTCCCGGGCTTCCTCGCCATACTCTTCTTCCAGGTTATCCAGTTTAGGACGGTTTTCATCCAGCCATGTGAGAAACCGCTTTTTTTGCTGTTCGTAGCGTTCTTCGGCCTCTTTACGGCCCAATGTCAGTTGAACCTGTAGCTCGTCCAGTTCACTTTTCCAGTTTTCCAGGCGTTCCCGGATCCGTTGTTTAAAAGTTTTATCTTCCTTCATTATTTCACTTTTGGTGATTACTATTTGGTTGTTAATTTACAAAAAACCTAGGTAAAAAACAGAGGCGGCGGTCTAATCCCGGCAATGCCATTCTTCCACCAATAGATAACGCATGGGCTCATCGGGACAGTGGCCCGCCCAGTCAGGCCCCGGAACACCGTCTACATAGCGCCCCTGCACCTCTATACTCCGGCAATCCTCCGGTGGACCCTTTCCTTCAAAACAAAGTGGAACGCGCTTTCCCCCACAGGCATCGACGTACCCGCCGTTTGGACAAAAACAACTCAGTGGATCTTTGACGCCCCGTACGCTGGTAAAGCTGCCCACATAGGTAAGGGTCCATTCCTTAACCTCCGGTTGGGTAGCGCAAGCCGGGAATAAAAACCCGGTAGTCAGTATGATCAAAAGTTTCTTCATCTTAACGGAAAGATAACAATTTGCCCCAAGCTTGCCCATGAATAGCAATACCTGCGTTTTCCTTGTTCATCACTCTTGTACACAATAAAAAAAAAGCTGTATAATTGTTCTACGCAGTCATCCTCAATAATGCAAGTGATTTAAACTTTCCTGCCCTGAACTGCAGTTGATCCTTTAGGCGGCATAAAGAAAGTTTAAACGACTTCGTGTAATGGTTTGAATGCTCAGGCCGTTCAGGTCTGTGTAACCCAGTTATAGCCCAAATAAATATGAAAAACTTGCCTTCCCTTGTTTTCACACCACTCCTGTGCCTGGTATTCGTCAGTCTGCCCTTCAGCAGTCAACAACATCCCCGTTTCAAATACGATGAAAAGCGGCCCTGGAAAGTTAGCCGCTACCTGGATAATTATATGTTTCTGGCGCTGCAACTGCGCGAAGAGAAAGGAATCCCCCTGGCCATTACTTTTGCCGTAGCCGGTATAGAAAGCGATTTCGGGTTATCTATCCTGGCGCAGAACTCGAACAATCATTTTGGCATAAAAATACACAATTGGGACGGCCCGGTTTATTGCCAGTATACCACGGAATGGATGCCCGAAGGAGGCTTTCTACCCATCAAGGCATGTTTCCGAAAATACCCGCTCATCGCTGACTGCTATCGCGATTTTGGCCGTTTTCTCAGCGCCCGCCCCAATTACCGTTCGCTTTTTAACACTCCCCTCTGGGACTACAACAACTGGGCCTGGCAACTGCAGGGAAGCGGATACGCCACCGACCCCAATTATGCCAAAAAATTACTTCGCGTCATCGAAGAATATCAACTCTATTTGCTCGATCAGTAGACAAAGGGAACTTTTCACCCAGCTCCTTTGTTTATAATATTGAAAGGCAGCAAAATACGCATGCCACTTTTCTTCCCACTCTGTTTTTTAACGGGATTTAGAATGAAGCGTTCAACCGCAAGAACCGAATTCAATGCCGGAACCTGCCGGTAGTTGTTGACTACTCATCCCGACCAGTGTAAAAAGTGGAACTTCACGGTTGCTCAACTGTGGACTTAAAAACTACTGCGGGAAGACCTACAAAGCCATCTTACAATTTCTATCAGGGATGTTCTTTCACCAAGAGGAAGATTCATAATAGCAAGTGAACAGCTCATCTTTTGACGGCTTTGTAACTCTTTTTTCATTATAAAACTTTATTTTTATGGAAGATGGAATTTTAACCGAGGTAAAAAAACCTACACTCATCAATGAGGTAATTGATAAGATTGTCAGCCCCCGTGGTTTTAAAAAGATCAAAGCCAACGTAGAAGATTTTGATACGCCTGCTAAACTACAACGGGAAAGAGATGAAGAGTCTTACATTCCGGATATCACCGGTGTAATTAACGGACGTAAGTCTTACTTCGAATTATCTCTTAAAACAGAAAAAATACGCCAGGTAGTAACAAAATGGAAACTGCTAAGCCGGATTGCCGGCTTTAAACGCGGAAAACTGTATCTTATAGTCCCGCGTGGCCACTATGCATTTACCAATAGGATACTCGACCAATATCCGATTGAAGCGAAAATTATCCGCGTATAAACAATTCGTGACTATCGATCTGTAATGCCCGGTACTACGGATTGTTTTCGGCAGCAGCTGAAAACTGTTTCACCAACGTTTTCAGCCACTGCCATAATTTTTTAACTTAAAATTTTTGCCTATGCTAGTTATTGATGTAAAAGACAACGAAAATATCGATCGCGCCCTGAAGCGGTATAAGCGAAAGTATCGCAATACGAAAATAATGGACGAAATACGAAAACGCAAACACTACACCAAGCCCTCTATACAACGGCGTAATGAAATTCAGAAAGCGAGATACAAAGCCCAAAAAGAAAATGCGAGCTAATAATACCTGGAAAACACAAACAGCTACCCCGGATTAATCTGCCTGAGAAAACATCCCCACTGTAAAAAGCAGCTACCGCAATTACCGGTAGCTGCTTTTTTTATATAATTGAGCGTAAAACCCAATAGAATGAAATCGAATATTTTTTTTGAAAAATATTGTTTCAAATGGAGTACCTTTTTAAAGCTTTTTGTACTACTGATAGGAAATTATTTTACAGCGCACTAGTACACTGTGTACTAGCTTTCCTATTTCCCGTTTCCGCTTTCCACCTCAATGACGTAATTCCAGCCGTGAGGATCCTCCTGTCTGCCGTAGCGAATGTCATTGAGCCGTTTCTTTAACTTCTGCGCGTAGCCTTTCTCGGGCGTGTCGACCGCATAGGCTTCACCCTCCATGCTTATCGCCTGAAAAGGAGCCACTACGGCAGCCGTTCCCATACCGAAAGCCTCCTTCAAGCGCCCGCTCTCTATCCATCGCTTTAGCCGGTCAAGGGAAACTTCTTCCTCCCTGACGGTAAGCCCGACATCCGGCGCCAACCTCAAAATAGCGTCCCGGGTAATCCCTGCGAGTATAGAGTCCGACAATGGAGGCGTAAATAATGAGTCGTCCACCACAAATGCGACATTCATCGTTCCCGATTCTTCGACAAACTCGTGCTGCCGGGCATCTGTCCACAACACCTGATCGAAACCCGCTTCCTTGGCCAGCAAGGTCGGGTACAGAGCAGCAGCGTAATTCCCCCCGCACTTCGCAGCTCCGGTCCCGCCGCGCGCTGCGCGCGCGTAATGGGTCTCTACCCTGACCTTCAGTGCCTCCGGATATATTTCCGGAACGGGAGAGCAAACGATGAGAAAAAGACACTCCTCCGCTGCCTTGACCCCCAGCCGGGCTTCTGAAGCAAAAAGCACCGGCCGGATGTACAAAGCCTTGTCTTTCCCGGTGGGAACCCAGGCATGGTCAAGTCGGACCAGCGCGTCAAGCCCCTCCATAAATAAAGCAAGGGGCAGTTTTGGCAAACACATCCGCTCGGCCGATCGATTCATCCGGGCCCAGTTTTCCTCCGGCCGGAAAAGACAAATATTGCCGTCCTCCATGCGAAAGGCCTTCAATCCTTCAAAAATGGTTTGTGCGTAGTGTAACACCAGCGTGAACGGACTGAGCTGCAGATCTCGGAAGGGCTCAATACGCACTTCTCCCCATCGACCTGCCTCATATTTCGCTACGAGCATATGGTCGGTCGGCATTAAACCAAATTCCAGCCGGTCGAAATCTACTTCCGAAATTCGGGAATGCCTCGCCTGCTCAATGTGAATGTTTGTCTTGTTTTGCATAATACCTTTTGATTTCTGCCACATATTAGAAAAAGCTCTACTCAACTTATTCCGGTTACTGTAAATATCGGTTTCTTTCAACTTACCGCACTGGGGCCAGCGAGTATAACACCGAAGCGAAGCCGATCAGTGAAGCTAAAAAATGAAAGATTTTTAGGCCAACCACAGCCTCTCTTTTTTGTATAGAACCGTCAGATTTTTAAAACCTGGTAGTTCTAAGCCCCGTTATTTGAAAAAGAAAGGTTAAAAACTTCTGGCGGTATCCACCAGGTTAGTGTAATTCAGACACAATTCACTATATTATCGCCAGTTTCCGAGAAAGGAAATCAGGGGTTCCTTTCCAACCCTCTGTCAGTTTCCCTCGCTTCGAGAAAATCAAACCAAAAACCATAAAACTTCGACTAATAACTATGACCAAGAAAAAACTACCGCGCGTCGCCTATTTCTGTATGGAATATGGCCTCGACAACCGATTCAAGGCCTACGCTGGCGGCCTGGGTATTCTGGCGGGCGATTATATGAAAGGCGCTAAAGATTACAACTACCCCATTATAGGCATCGGCATCAAATGGAAACAAGGTTATACGGATCAGCTGATCGACGAGGACGGGGAACCCTACGACACCTATCACAACTACCATTACAACGACATCATGGAAGATACCGGCATGACCGTATCCATAGAGATACGCCGCCGGACCGTGGTCTGTAAAGTGTGGAAGCTCGAACAATTCGGTAATGCTCCGCTGTACCTGCTCGACACCGACGTAGCTGGCAACGCCGACTCCTGGATTACCGGCCAGCTCTACGGATGGTTCGGGGAAGAACGCATCGCCCAGGAAATGGTGCTGGGCGTAGGCGGTGTCCGCTTACTTCGTAACCTGGGTATAGAGGTAGACCTGTACCATTTCAATGAGGGGCATGCCCTCTTTGCCGGCTTCGAACTGATGCGCGAAAAAATGGAAGATGGCGCTACTTTCGAAGAAGCCTGGGAAAAGAGCCGGCAGCAGATCGTCTTTACCACGCATACACCGGTTATCCAGGGCAACGAATCCCACCCCCTTGAGCGCCTCATCTACATGGGGGCCGACATGGGCATGAGCCGCTCCGAACTGCGCACCCTCGGCGGCGATCCCTTTAACATGACCGTAGCCGCCCTGCGCTTATCGCGCAAATCCAATGCGGTCGCCCAGCTTCACGGCAAAACCGCCAACCAAATGTGGAAACACATCCAGGACCGGTCTAAGATCATCCCCATCACCAACGCCATCCATCGCCCCACCTGGGTAGACCAGGCCATGCTCGACGCCGCCAAGCGTGGAGAAGATCTCTGGGAGCCGCATATGAAGAACAAGCGGAATTTCATCGACTTTGTGGAAAAACGCACCGGCATCAGCCTGGCCGAAGACCGCCTGCTCATAGGTTTTGCCCGCCGCGCCGTACCTTACAAACGCAGCGATCTCATTTTTACGGATCCGGAGGTCATCGACCCACTGCTCAAAGAACGCAAAATACAGCTCGTCTTTTCTGGCCGCGCCCATCCGCTGGACGATAACGGCAAGGCCATCGTGGCCAACCTCGTCGATATGATGGAGAAATATCCGCAGTCCGTCGTCTTCCTCGAAAATTATGATATGGAAATCGGCCGCCACATCACCCGTGGTTGTGATGTATGGCTCAACAACCCGCGCCGACCCAAGGAAGCCTCCGGCACCTCAGGGATGAAATCCGCCATGAACGGTGTGCTCAACCTCAGCATTCTCGACGGCTGGTGGCCGGAAGCCTGCCAGCACGGCGTCAATGGCTGGCAGTTCGGTGACGGCTTCGAAACCGATGATGTTGAAAAACAAGATGCGCATGACCTCGAAGCGCTCTATGACGTATTGCTCAAAGAAGTCATCCCCACCTACTATCAGGATCGCCAGAAGTGGCTGGACATGATGAAAAACTCTATACAGAGCACCCGCGATTACTTCGGCGTGAAACGGATGCTGGAGGAGTACTATGAATTGCTCTATAATTAAACGGAAGTGGCAAGGTTGGCGAGGCCTCCGGCCACCTCCCCCACACTCAGGGAACAGGAAGGAACAGGTGGATTTCCACCCTTCGGTTCTCCTTCCGCCCCTCGCGGGAGCCGTTGGAAGTCATGGGGTAACGCTCGCCAAAGCCCCGGGCGTAAATCCGGTCTTTGGCAATGCCACGACGGATCAGGTAGTCGGCCACCGCATCGGCGCGTTGCTGAGAGAGGTTCAGGTTGTTTTGTGCATTTCCTACATTATCCGTATGGCCGAAAATTTCCAGCGCCAGATCAGGGTGCTTTTTCATCAGATTAGCCAGCCTTTCCAGGTCGGCCAGCGATTCGGATTGCAGGCTGCTTTTTCCAGTCTCATACTGCAGGCTCCGCAAGGGCATAATATCGCCGTCGAGCAGCTTTCGCGAAATAAGCGGATCGAACTCCAGCTTGTCTAGCGCAGGCAGGTAATCCAGCTTTTTAAAACAGATTTCGTGGCGATTGTTGTACTTCCCTGTTGCTGAAGTTACCCCCCAGTAGACTTTAGTGTCCCCACGAAATACTTGAGCGATGATATCGTATTTGGCCGCCAAGACGCGCTGACCGTCCAATTCCATGGTAAAAAGCTGCTGATCCGGTTGCCATCGCACCCGGACGCGATGCTGTTGGCAGTCCTCCACATTAGGTATATCTATCGGCCCGGCCAGGTTGTAATAATGACTTACCTGGCCGTTGGCGAGCAGCGCAACGTGATCGCCCGGCGGATCCCCGAGATGTTCGTTTTCCCAGGTGTCGATCTCTACACCCAGAGAAGGCACCAAACCGGCAAAACCCATACCTTCTCCGCGGTAGCCGGCCCGCATGCGTTGCGTAGTAAAAACGAATACCATGCCGTCAGCTCCTGAAACGTCCTGACAGCCCAGCATTAAATCGAGCTCCATCTCGAAGGGCGCCGCCAGGTCAATTGGGGTCTTGTGCCAAACAGCTCCCGCCGACCAGTTCAGCGCCTCGGTCAGCCGGTAACAGTTGCCGCCGGTATTTCTGGTATCTCCGCTCAACACAAAATCCTGCATAGACGGCTTCTGCGCCTGAAGCAGGGAACAAAACAATAAGAGCAAAGGGAAACTGAACAAACGGCGGGAAATTTTCATAGCTTCGGGACCTTTAGGTTATTTATTACTACTCCAACGGAGAGATATACCAAATGGTTTTGGGAAAATCCTGCCTGCCAAATCAAATTGGGCAGTCTGTGCTAATTTCGGTTTTTTCGCACTAATTTTCCAGTCCGGGAGAAGGAATAAATAAGCAGAGGTATCTTCTGAAAACCTGGCATGAGAAGGAGACATTTCGTCCTAAGTAACCGCTATAAAAGTTGCTGTTTTCAGTTCGCCTTCCCTTTATCCAAGCAATTGTGATCGGGATGACGGTAGATAGAGCATCATCCGGATGAAGCTTTTTGAAGATAGGAAATCATCGTTCAATACCGATTGACCTGTCAACTACACTCTTTACACTTCCGCCTCTACGGTCGCGGGCGCCAGCGCCGGTTGTTTCGGCAGTTGTATGGTAAAGGTCGTTCCCTTCCCCTCTTCAGTCCACTTGACGAAAATTTTTCCGGAGTGGTACTCCTCGATAATGCGCTTGGCCAGGGAGAGGCCCAGGCCCCATCCCCGTTTTTTGGTGGTATATCCGGGTTGGAAAACGGTCTTTTGTTTTCCGTTGGGGATGCCTTTGCCAGTATCGGAGAGGTCGATGTAAACGTAGTTGTTGTCCTCGTACACCTCAGCGCTGATGACGCCTTGCCCGCCCATAGCATCCAGGGCATTACGCATCAGGTTTTCGAGCACCCAGTTAAAAAGGTGAGAGTTGATGTTGACGATCACCGGATGCTGATCCGGGTTGGGAAACTCAAACTGCACCCGGCGGGAAGCGCGTCGCTGCATGTAGCTACGCATCGATTCCAGCTCGCTGTACACATTTGCAGGTTGCAGCTCGGGAGCCGAACCGATTTTTGAGAAACGATCGGCAATCAGTTCCAGGCGCTTGACGTCTTTACCAAGCTCATCAATCACCTCCTGTACTTCGTTGTCCTCTTCCCGGATCATGCGCAGGTGTTCGATCCAGGCGATAATAGCAGAGATCGGCGTCCCCAACTGATGCGCTGTTTCCTTGGCCATCCCCACCCAAACGCGGTTCTGTTCCGCGCGGCGAGCGGAGCTGAAGCCTATATATCCAAAGCCGACAAAAGCGCCGATCAGGATGAGTTGCACGATGGGAAAATAACGCAACTGCTGCAAAATCCTGGATTCTTTGTAATAAATGGATTGGGCGAAGTTCTCTATCGGATGAAACCCCTGCTCCTCCAGTTCAGCTATCTGCTTTTTGAGAAAGGCCTCATCCTCATTCAACTCCTCACCGAAGTTCACAGCATATTCAATATTACCGCGATCGTTTACCACGATAACGGGTATGGTGTTATTTGACTGAATGGTATTCAGCTGCAGGGTCAGGTCTTCGAAATTCTTGCTCTCATCATTAATCTGTTCCATGGCCAACACCCAGTTCTGCGCCTTATAGCGCTCTCCTTCGGCCAGTTTTTTAGAAAGGTAGTTGGTATAAACCATAGAGATTAGCAGGATGACAACCCCGCCGATGCCCAGGTATAATTTCCAACGCGATTTACGACTGTAGATGTCCATAGTTAGTTCAAACTGTAGGTATTTCTCCTGGCAAGTCCAGGAATCCGGCTATTATAACGAAGATACGAGGCTTTTTACTTTATAGAAAGTGAAAAATTATATGGGCAGCTGTTTACTCCGGTTGTCGCAGGAAAACAGCGGCCCGCCGCATGGCATTAATTCGTATGTCGAGATAGAAAAGATTGAGATCACCAACGTGGTAATTTGGCGACAGCCACAGAAAGCTCCACGGAAAGCGGGGCCGGCTGATCCAGAGCAGCCCTTCGTGTACGCGGGCATCAGTCACTTCCGGACGTATTCGGTCAAATTTCCGGAGGACTGCTCCGTCATTCAGGGCCCGGGGGGCATAGGCATCCGTCGTCGTCCAGGTCAAAGGATTGGTAACTGCTATTTCGTTATCCGGATCGTAATCCTTCGGTGTTCGTCCTTCCCGCCAGGTTCGCCAGCTGCAAAAGCAACCGATCTCTTCCGGGCCGCCGCACACTTTGATAAAGCGAAAGTAGTTGCTTTCCACCGGGATACCTGCCAGATAGGCTACGACGAGTTGTGTCTGCAAGGGCTTGCCGTCAAAATAATCCCGAAGCAGGCGCTTGGCATGCGTCGTCCCCTGACTGTGCGAAGCGATAATAAGCGGACGCCCTTCGTTGTAGTGTTCCATATAATATTCAAAAGCCGACCGGACATCGCTGTAGGCCAGTTCAAAAGCTCTTGTCGCAGAAGCTTCACGGGATTCCGTGTAATAAGCATGGAGGTGGGCCTGACGATAGCGCGGAGCAAAAACGCGGCCGGCGCCGTTGAATATACTAGCCTGGTAGAGCATGGCGCTTTCGTCGGTGCGTTCTTGTAAGGCGGGATCGTAGACCGGCCCGTTCCACCTGTCGTCGCCCTGTTTACCCGTGTAAGTCGTTGGATGCAAATAAAACACGTCGACCGGCGCCGTATCCTGCCGGTCGGTCAACTGCTCCAGGGTTCTATCGGCATTGTCCTCGGTAAAGGGCAAAGCCGCCCAGGCCTCCGGTAAAGTGTAATTCGGCGGCGTCGGCGCCTGCTGTACATCATACTGCCCCGCAGGACGAACGGAACAGGCCGTCAGTCCGGCCAGTAAAAACAGTAATAGCATAAATAAGGAGGGCGGTTCATTCATAGACGGTGCAGGTGTTTTCCGACGGTAAGATACAATTTGCAGTAAGAAGTAGGAAAAATGAAAGAAGAAGGAAATCCCGCCCGCAATTCGCCGGCGCATTTCCTCGTTTAACCTTCCTATATTTGACGAAAGTTCACCTTCCGTGAGAATCACTGGCTGCCCATCCGGAAAAAAACTTCGATATGACTGCGCAGCTCAAAATCCAGAAACTTTTACCCACCCGAACCAAGGAAGGGCGGGCAAGCACTCAAGAATCTTAACACCAAACACATGAAAAAACTACTTTTCCTCTCTATGATGCTTTCGACTACCCTGCTCTCCGCCCAGGATAATGACGAGCGCCAAGCCGTACTCGAAGTCATCAAAGCCGTATTCGATGGTATGCGTGCCGGCGATAGCGCCGCCATGCGTCCACTTTTTCATCCCGACATTCGCCTGCAAACCTCCTTTATTGATAAAGAAGGACAGCCGCGAATGACTGAAGGCAGCCTGGAAAGCTGGCTCGAAGGAGTCGGCCAACCGAAAGCCGAAGGGGAAACCTGGGATGAAAAAATCTGGAACTACGATATCCAGGTCGATCAAAACCTGGCCACCGCCTGGACAGAATACACCTTCTATCGCGGTCAGGAACTCAGCCACTGCGGCGTCAACGCTTTCCAATTGTTTAAAGGAAACGAGGGCTGGCAGATCTTCCAGATCATCGATACCCGGCGGACGGAAAGCTGTCGCACCCCCGACGATGATCCCAGCGCCGAACTGGCCGATGTAATCGACAACTGGCACATCGCCGCCACGATGGCCGATGCAGAAACCTTCTTCGGCAGCATGACCCCCGACGCCGTCTACATCGGCACCGACGCCACCGAACGCTGGCAGCGGGAGGAAATGCGCGCCTGGGCCAAGGAATACTTCGAAGGAGAATCCGCCTGGGCCTTCAAACCCTATGACCGCCACATCGTCATTGCCGAAGACGGCCGCAGCGCCTGGTGGGATGAAAAACTCGATACCTGGATGGGCATCTGCCGGGGTTCTGGTGTACTCACCAAAACCTCCCAGGGCTGGAAGATCAGCCACTACCACCTCTCCGTCACCGTCCCGAATGAGAAAATTGAAGGCTTCATCGAGTTTTCAAAACAGTAACCCTTCCAGGTTGAATGGTTTACTGGCACATTAAACCTATCAACTTCCCCGGTATTCCCCCAAAACAACCTAATCAAACACATTTTTGTTATTTTCGCGAATACCATTTCTTCAATACTGAGAGAAGCAACAAAAATGAAAAATAGCACCTCCTGGCTGATGGGGTTACTCCTGGTAACCTTGATAACGACGATCTTTTCCTGTGATAAAGCCGACTCCCGTGAAGAACGGGTACTGGTATTTTCAAAAACGGAAGGCTTCCGGCATGAATCCATCGAAGCCGGGGTAGAAGCCATTCAAAAGCTCGGCAGGGAGAATGGATTCACCGTGGTCCACACGGAAGATGCCGAACTGATCCATGAAGAGGTCCTTAAAGATCTCTCCGCAGTCGTTTTCCTCAGCACCACCGGCGATATTCTCAACACCGGGCAGCAGGCCGATTTCGAGCGCTTCGTACAGGCGGGCGGCGGCTTTGTAGGCATTCATGCCGCTGCCGACACCGAATACGACTGGAAATGGTACGGAGATCTGGTAGGAGGCTATTTCCACAGTCATCCTGAACAGCAGGAAGCTGATATCCTGGTAGTCGACCCCGATCACCGCTCTACCGAAATGTTACCCAATCCCTGGACGCGTTTCGATGAGTGGTACAACTACAAAGAGGTCCGTGATGGGCTGAATGTTCTGCTCAAACTCGATGAGTCGAGCTACGAGGGGGGCAATATGGGAGATGATCATCCCATCGCCTGGTACCATGATCACGATGGTGGCCGCGCCTGGTATACCGGTCTTGGGCATACCAGTGAATCCTTCTCCGAAGATCTTTTCCTGCAGCATATCCTGCAGGGAATCAAATACGCCATCGGCGACAATAAAGTCGATTATGCCAAGACAACGACCTACCGCCTGCCGGACCCCTCCCGGTTTGAGAAAACCACCCTGGCCACCAACCTCGACGAACCCATGGAGCTGGACATGCTGCCCGACGGACGCATCCTCTTCGTGGAGCGCAAAGGAAAAATTAAAATGTACAACCCCGGAAAGGATCATTTGAGTATCGTCACCCACCTGCCCGTCCATACCGAATTCGAGGACGGTCTGCTCGGCATAGCCGTAGATCCAAAGTACGAGGAAAACCACTGGCTCTATCTCTTCTATTCCAGCCTTGCGGGACCCAAGCAACACGTCTCGCGATTTGTTTTTAAGGACGATACCTTACACCGCGCCAGTGAGCAGGTCCTGCTCGAAATCCCCGTCCAACGCGAAACCTGCTGCCACTCCGCCGGCTCGCTGGAGTTCGGCCCTGACGGGCTGCTGTACATCTCCACCGGTGATGACACCAACCCCTTCGCCAGCGACGGCTACGCCCCCATCGACGAACGCCCTGGCCGCAAACCCTGGGACGCACAACGCTCCTCGGCCAATACTAACGACCTGCGCGGCAAAATCCTCCGCATTAAACCCGAAACCGACGGCACCTACAGCATCCCGGAGGGTAACCTCTTTGAACAGGGAAATGACAAAGCCCGCCCCGAAATTTACGCCATGGGCCTGCGCAACCCCTTCCGCATGTCAATCGACAGCCGCCGCAACTGGCTCTTCTGGGGCGACGTCGGACCCGATGCCGGTAAGGACAATCCCGAACGCGGCCCAAAAGGGCTCGACGGCATCAACATGGCCCAAAAATCCGGCTTCTGGGGCTGGCCCTACAGCCGGGGCAACAACCAGGTCTATCACGATTACAATTTCAGCACCGGACAGCCCGGCGCCCAGTTCAATGCGGCCAAGCCCATCAACGATTCCCCTAATAATTCCGGACTGCGTGAACTGCCGCCCGCCCAGTCTTCCCTCATCTGGTACTCCTACGATGAGTCCGAAGAATTCCCCTGGGTAGGCACCGGCGGAAAAAACCCTATGGCCGGCCCGGTCTATTACGTCGACGAGTATCCGGCCGCTACCCGTCTGCCCGATTACTTCGACGGCAAGCTGATCATCTACGAATGGATGCGCCACTGGTTCTACACCGTAAAGCTCGACTCGACCGGCAACTTTATCAAAGCTGATCCATTGATGGAAAATATCGAGTTCTCCCGTCCAATGGATGTGATCGTTGGCAACGACGGACGCCTCTACCTCCTCGAATACGGCCAGCTTTGGTTCAGCCGAAACCTCGACGCCCGTCTCTCGCGCATTGACTACATCCGCGGCAACCGCAGCCCCCAGGCCCGCATAACGGCCGATCGCTGGGTCGGCGGCGCTCCCTTAACCCTGCAACTTTCCGCTTCGGCAAGTAGCGACCCCGATGGCGACAAACTGCAGTATGAATGGTGGATAGGCCAGGAAAAACTGGAGGAAACCAGTGCCGATATCTCTCCCACCATCAAATACCCCGGCACGTACACCGTCAAACTCAAAGTACGCGACAAAGAAGGAGATTGGGACATCACCACCGCGGAAGTGCAGGCTGGTAACGAGCCCCCGCAAATCGCCTGGCAGATCGAAGGCAACCGTAGCTTTTACTGGGACAAGCGCAGCATCCCCTACCAGGTATCGGTCAGGGACCGCGAAGACGGCAGCAGCGGTGAATCCGGATTCGACGATAACCGGGTAAGTGTTTCCTTTGACTACCTGCCGCAAGGCGTCGATGTCACGGAAATTGCCCAGGGCCACCTCGCCGGTATGGCAGCTTCCCAACTGGCCCGCGGCGCCAAGCTTATCGAAGAATCCGACTGTCAGAATTGCCACGCCAAAGACACTAAGGTGAACGGCCCCAGCTACCAGGAAATCGCCGCTCGCTACCGCAACAATGTTAATGCCGAAACTACCCTGGCAACCAAAGTCATCAACGGCGGCTCCGGCGTGTGGGGCGAAACCGCCATGTCGGCTCACCCCCAACTGTCGGAAGAGCAGGCCCGCGAAATGGTCAGGTATATCCTCACCCTGGGCGATGCCCCTGCCGTAGAGAAAAGAACGCACAACCTGAAGGGCGCCTTCGTAACCAAGGAACATTTACAAAAGAAAGAGAAAGGTGTCTACGTCCTCATGGCCACCTATACCGACCTTGGTAACGGCCAGATCAGCCCGATAACCGCCCGGGAGGAAATCGTCCTCCGGTATGTCAGAATGGAGGCGGAAAATGCCCCCCTGAAAAGTCCCAGCCTCCAATCGATAAATTACGAAGAGATGGAACTCTTTGTGGGCTTCGGGCACAATGACTTCTTCGGTTTCGAAAATATCGACCTGACCAATATCAAAGGCGTACGCCTGCAAGTAGGGTCGCAGAAACCGCTCAGCGGAGGCGCCTTCGCCGTCTATCGCGAATCCATGGATGGCGAACTGCTCGGCCAGGCGGCGCTGCCCGTAGCAGGAAAACCCGGCTTCCACTCCCTGGAGATTCCGCTGTCGCCCGCCGACGGACCGCAAAACCTGCTCTTTGTTTACCAGAACGAAGACGCTACTCAACAGAACTTCGCTCTCGACTGGGTCGAATTCATCCCGGAAGGACAGGAGGTTATTACGAGTAGGTGACGGAGGGTTGAGGTATTGATCCTCCCAATCCTTTTTCATCACCTATCATCAAACCATCAATCGCCACCTATGGTTATCAACGACCAAAACCGTCAGCTGTGGACCAGCCTTTACGAAGCAGCCATTGAGCTGCGCGAGCTACAACCCTGGAAATGGATGACCGACGCCGATCTGTTCGGGGTACAGGATCCGGAAACGGGAGAAACCGGCTACTGCTGCATCCTGGGCAACGCCGGTCAGGTGTATGCCCTGGGGGTTTACCCGGGGCCGGAGGGCCTGGCCAGCTACCAGCGTATGATTGACGAAGGGGACGAGGGGCAAAGCAATGCCATCACCGCAGCGCTACTGCAGAAATTATTCATGGTCTCATATGAAGACCGCGAAGCGCTCAGCGACCGGGACCTCAATCAGATCAAAGCGCTGGACCTCAAGAATGTAAGGGGCAAAGGCAAGTGGGTGCTCTTCCGGGAATACGAACCCGGCTACCTCCCCTGGTATATTGATGAAGATCAGGCCCGCTTCCTGCTGAGGGTCATTCCTCAGGTGATCGATGTAGCGAAACGCTTTCGCGAAAATCGCGAGCTGCTGAGAAGTGAAAGTGAAGAAGAGGAGTTCCTGGTGCGGACGCCAACGCTCGATGGAGCCGATATTCACTGGGAAGACCAGTATCACCCCGTACCGGATCTGCCCGAAACGCCCTCTATTGAACCGGACCAGGGAAGGATTGAGGCGATCCGGGAATATCTGGAGCCCAGTAAGCAGGTAGCCCTGTGCGGCATCACCCTGCTACCCGGCGGCATGCGCGAAGACCCCAATAACGAAATGGAACGACCTTTTTTCGCCCACCTCGCGCTCATGCTCGATTTTGAGAGCCAGATGATTGTCGGGCAACAAATTTTTCACCCTGCCGAATTGCGCAACCATCTACAGGAGTGGTTTCTGGAAAGTCTCTCAAAAATCGGTAGCCTGCCGCAAACACTGATCACGCCCAACGAATTCACCTATGGGCTACTGGAGGATATCACCGATGCGCTGGATACTGAAATCGCTTATGCCCCCAATGCACCGGCCTTCGAAGAGGTCATCGACTTCCTGTTTCAGCAGATGGGGATTAACGAATAGTGTAGAGGAAGGGCAAAATCCAAAATTTTCGTCTACCACCTAAAAATACAAACATATGATTCAGCTAAAAAAAAGAAGCCCCTGGGCCCTTCTCTTATCCTGTGCGCTTCTTAGCCTGACGGCCTGCAGTTCCGGCCAAGAGGAAAATGCCGAAACAGCCCGCACGGAAGAAGCAACCTCTGAGGATCAGGCCGCCGGCCCCAATGCCCTTTCCCAGACCGAACGGGAGGCCGGCTGGCAGCTGCTCTTCGACGGGGGAAGCCTGGAAAATAACTGGCACAGCTTTAAGCGCGACACCGTAGCCGGCTGGACCGTGGAGGACGGAACCATTGCCCTGACGGGCGGCGGTGGCGACCTCGTTACCGATGAAAGCTTCGAAGATTTTGAACTCAGCCTGGAATGGAAAATCGAAGAAGCAGGCAATAGCGGTATCATCTACCGCGCGCTGGAAGCACCTGAGTACTCAGCCACTTATGTCACCGGCCCCGAATACCAGTTGCTCGACGACCGTGGCTTCCCACAGGAACTGAAACCCAGCCAGTACGCCGGGGCCAATTACGATATGCACGCCCCTTCCAAAAAAGTCGCCCGGCCGGCCGGTCAGTGGAATAAAACCCGCATCGTCGTCAACGGCAAGCACGTGGAACACTGGCTCAATGGTGAAAAAGTCGTCGAATACGAACTGGGCAGTGAAAACTGGCAGCTTCGCGTCGATACCAGTAAATGGAGCGATTATCCCGACTACGGGAAAGCGGAGGAGGGGCACATCGCCCTGCAGGACCACGGCAATAAAGTCTGGTTCCGCAATGTTAAGATTCGTCCGCTTTAAGGCAGGAAATACGGGCAACGAGGGAAATGTTTTTCGGTTCCGGATTTTTGTCTTAATTTTTCGGTTAGCAGCCCCGGTAATGATCCTATCTGATTGCTTGGCACTTCGGCATTTTTTATTCAAAATCAAAACGTATTGCTTTCTATGAAAAAACAACGATTAGCTTACACAAGCCTCCCCCTGCTACTGATGGCCTTGTTTTTCCTCACGGCCTGCGGTGGCGGCGATCAAAGCGCAGAGGATACCGCTGATGAAGAGATGACAGCGGCGGCAAGCACAGAAACAGATGCCGATGCCGACGGCGAATGGCGCGTCCTTTTCGGTGGCGACAATCTCAACGGCTGGCACAGCTACAATCAGGATAAACTGGTAGGCTGGTCCATAGAAGATGGTGCACTGACCAATGTCGCGGAAGGCGGTACTGACCTCGCCAGCGATGAAGAATTCGAAGATTTTGAACTCAGCTTCGAATGGAAAGTCCCCGAAAATGGGAACAGCGGCCTCATGTTCCGCGTCGTCGAATCTGACGAGTATAATCACCCCTGGCAGACCGGACCGGAATACCAGCTGCTCGATGACTATTCTGCCGGCTTCAAGGAAAATCTCAAGCCTTCACAGTTCGCCGCTGCCAATTACGATATGGAGGCCCCTGCCAAGTCAGTCTCCCACTCCACCGGCGAGTGGAATGAGGGTCGCCTGATCGTCAATGGCAACCATGTAGAACACTGGCTCAACGGCGAAAAAGTCATCGAGTACGAACTGGGCAGCGACAGCTGGAAGGAACAGGTGCAAAACAGCAAATGGAAGCAGCACCCCGGTTACGGCAAAGCCCCCTCCGGCCATCTCGTTTTCCAGGGCGACCACACCAAAGTGTGGCTGCGCGATATCAAAATCAAGACACTTTAATAAATAATTATGCACATTGCGAAATATCTTTTTGTCGTGACGGCGGCCACCATCCTTTGGGGATGTGCGGGCGATAAGAAAGCAGCCGGCGGCGACTCCCTCGAGCTATTCAATGGCGAGGACTTGTCGGGCTGGGTAGTCCACGGCACCGAAAAGTGGTACGTCGAAGACGGCCTGCTCGTTTGCGAAAGCGGCCCGGATAAAGAATACGGTTACCTGGCTACGGAACAATCTTTCGAAGACATGGATCTCACCCTCGAGTTCAAACAGGAAGCCAATGGCAACAGCGGTGTCTTTTTTCGTTCCTCCCTGGAGGGTACGAAAATCACCGGCTGGCAGGCCGAAGTAGCTCCCCCCGGCCATAACACCGGCGGCATCTACGAATCCTACGGCCGCGGCTGGCTCATCCAACCGGAAGCTGAAAAAGACGAAGCCCTCAAAATGGGGGAGTGGAACAAGATGCGCATCCGCGTCGTCGGTGATGAAGTCACCACCTGGCTCAACGGACAGGAGATGATCCGCTTCAAAGACGAAAAAATCGGCAACGCCGACGGACAAATCGCCCTGCAAATTCATGACGGCGGCGGCATCAAAGTTCGCTGGCGTAACATCCGCGTCAAGAGACTGTAGCTGGCTGAATGCTGGATGCCGGGTCTCGGCATCCAGCATCCAGTTTTATAATCTAAAACCTGAATAGTATTATGTCAAGAAAAGTACGAATGGGAATGGTCGGCGGCGGCCGCGGCGCTTTTATCGGCGCTGTTCACCGCATGGCGGCTGCTCTCGACGGACAGATTGAACTCGTTTGCGGCGCTTTTAGCAGCGATCCGGAAAAATCTAAGGCCTCAGGGAAAGACCTGTACCTGCCTTCCGATCGCGTATACGGCTCTTACGAAGAGATGATTGAAAAAGAAAAAGCATTGCCGGAAGGAGAACGCATGGACTTTATCTCCATCGTGACGCCTAATCACGTGCATCACGGCCCCGCCAAACTGGCCCTCGAAAACGGCTTTCACGTGGTTTGTGACAAGCCGCTGGCTTTCAATATGGAGGAAGCTGCCGAACTGGAGTTACTAGTGGAAAAAACCGGTTTGCTTTTCGCCCTGACTCACAATTATACCGGCTATCCGATGGTCAAACAGGCCCGGGCCATGGTGCAAAATGGCGACCTGGGCGTTATCCGGAAAATCGTAGTGGAATATCCGCAAGGATGGTTGTCAACCAAACTGGAAGCCACCGAACAGAAACAAGCCTCCTGGCGTACCGATCCCAGCCGTTCGGGTATCGCCGGCGCTATGGGTGATATCGGCACCCACGCCGAAAACCTCGCCGAGTACATCACCGGCCTGCAAATCAGCGAACTATGTGCCGACCTGACTACCTTCGTAGAAGGCCGGCCGCTCGACGACGACGGCAACGTGCTGCTTCGCTTCAACAACGGCGCCAAGGGGGTCCTCCACGCCAGCCAGATCTCAGCAGGTGAGGAAAACGACCTCAACATCCGGGTCTACGGTACCAAAGCCGGCCTGGAATGGCGGCAGATGGAGCCCAATACGCTCACCGTAAAATGGCTCGATAAAGCCAAAGAGGCTTACCGCACCGGCGTCGGCGACCTGTACCCGGTAGCACAGGCCCATACGCGTATTCCAGCCGGTCATCCCGAAGGTTATCTGGAGGCTTTCGCCAATATCTACCGCAACTTCGCCTACTGCCTGCAGGCGCGACTGCAAGGAAAAGACCCCGATCCTGTATACCAGGACTTCCCCACCGTGTCCGACGGTGTACGCGGCATGCTTTTTATACAGCGCAGCGTCGAATCCAGTGAGAGCGAGGAAAAATGGCTGAAGTTCTAATCTCCATAAGCTGAAAAACTTCAGCATAGCCTGCCTCCTCCTTCCCAAGGCGATGAAATGTACATCAAACATTTCATCGCCTTTTTTTGCTATATAACAAAATGGCCTGGTATCCCCCTGCCGCAAAAAACAAAACGATGAAAAGACAAAAAATCAACCATGCAGCTGTTTGGGTAACAATCGTACTTGCCCAGGTAATTTTATTTCTCTGGCACGAAGCTTTTCAATGGGTCGCCCTGGACAGCACCTCTCCCGAGGCCGCATGGGCGCAACCCTCCATCGTGCTCTACATCGAAGGCTTTTTGGCCACCGTCGTAGCCATGTATGTCCTCGATGGTATCTTTATCCGGATACCGGTCGACTCAGCACGCGACGGCATTGTCGCCGGCCTGATCATCGGTGTGGTTTTTAATGTATTCAGTATCATCAACATCTACAGCTTTTCCGAGCACCCCATTCAACTGGCCCTGATCGACTTCGGCGGCAACGCCCTCGTTTTCCTGACCGGCGGCCTGATCCTGGGCGCCTGGCGAAAATACGAGGAAGAACCGGCATGAGATTTTTCTTATTTTAGAGGATCGTTACCATTTTAAGCTGAAAACCTGGTGCCCGGATGAAACAGAACAAAGGAGAGCCGCGTCTTTAACATTGGCGCCCAGCGCTCTGTCCATTCGTTATCCTTAGGTAGATGGCTTTAAAACAAAGGTCCTCTATGAAAAATCACTTCGCATTATTTCTAATCACTATTTCGCTTTCGCTAAACGCCCAGGTTCCCATCCTCGATTCCGGTGGCCCCCTGATGCCCGAGCAGGCAGCCTATGACGTTACCTTCTACGACCTCGACCTGTCTGTCGACCCTGAAGGTAAAACCATAAAAGGCACCCTGACACTGGAAGCCCGCTTCGTCCATCCCGCCCATTACTTCGTCCTCGACCTGGATACACTGCTACGCATTGATGGCATTCAAGAATATAAGCTTGCAAATGCCGAAGCAGCAACGCGCCCCTTCGAACGGCAAACCGGTAAAATCTGGATTGACCTGGGAATGACGCGGCAACGCGGCGAACAGATACGGCTGGCGATCGACTACCAGGGGCAGCCCCGCGTAGCTCCCAACCCACCATGGGACGGCGGCTTCACCTGGGCCCAAACCCCTTCCGGCGCACCCTGGATCGCCACGAGCTGCCAAACCAACGGCGCCGACCTGTGGTGGCCCTGCAAAGACCACGTCAGCGATGAACCCGATTCCATGGCCCTGCATATTCGCGTGCCGGAACCGCTCGTCGTAGCCTCCAACGGCCGCTTTCAGGAAAGGGAAAATCACGATGACGGTACAGCAACCTACCACTGGTTTATCTCAACCCCCATCAATATCTATAACGTCGCGCTCAATATCGCGCCTTACCGCCTCATCGAAACGACCCGCACTTCCTCGGCCGGCGACGAACACCCGGTCGTCTTCTACGTCTTGCCCGAAGATTTTGAAAAAGGCGAAAAACTATTCCCACAGTTTCTGGAACACCTCGACTTTTTTGAAAAACACCTCGGTCCCTACCCTTTCCGCGCCGACAAATACGGCGTCGCCCAAACGCCGCACCTCGGCATGGAACACCAGACCATCATCGCCTACGGCGCCAATTTCAGCAACGGATCCATGACCGGCGGTGTCGACTGGGGCTTCGATGCACTGCACCACCACGAACTGGCGCACGAATGGTGGGGCAACCTGATGACCAATTACGACTGGCGCGACATGTGGCTGCACGAAGGCTTCGGCACCTACATGCAAGCCCTCTATGTGGAAGAACTCGATGGCCCGGAGCGCTATCGAGAGTATATGAACAGGATGCGCTTCTTTCAAAACGTACTGGCCGTCGCCCCACGCGAACATCGCAGCGCTGCCGAGATCTACCGGGCCCCTATTTACTCCAAAGGCGCCTGGATCCTGCATACCCTACGCTTCCTCATAGGTGATGAAGCCTTCTTCCGCGCCCTGCATCGCATGGCCTACCCCGATCCGGCTATGGAAAAACTGACCGGCGGCGAACAGTGCCGCTTCGCTACCACCGCCGACTTTCTCAGCATCTGCGAGCAAGAAAGTGAGCGGGAACTCGATTGGTTTTTCGATCTGTATCTCCGGCAGCCGGCATTGCCCACCCTGTTCTCCACCGTCGAAGGGCAGGAACTGAGCCTGCGGTGGGAAACGCCGGAAGAACTCCCCTTCCCCATGCCTGTACAGGTGGAACTGGGCGGATCACTAATCCGGATCGATATTCCCGAAGAAGGTGTTGTTATCCCCCTGGAAGAAGGACAGCGCCCCGTCGTCGATCCGTACCGCTGGCTGCTGATGAAGATCACAAGTGAAGCACCGGAGAGGTAAGAAGTTGCTTTCAAAGGATAATCAGGTCCATGAGCGGAAACTGCGACTGCCGAAACAATGACTTGGAGGCCGGGAGAACAGGAACAGCGTTCCCCCTCCCGGCCTCCAGATCTCCTTCACACTCCCGCTTAGCGGTACAGCTCTCCGCGACCGGTTTCGGCCAGATCGACGAAGAACCCGGCCAGGCCCTCCGCACAGGCAGCCAGGTAACGAGCGCCCTTCTTGGCACTGGCCTCGTAGGGACTTCCGACCCCGGTATCATCAGTTACCTCCGTCCAGGGGCGTTGTGTCGTCACCCACCCTTCTTTCATCGCCTTGATAACCGGCCGGCGGGCTTGTCCCGGACCCGCCTCTTCCAAAGGCCGCAACAGGCCCGGCCGGATGTATAGCATCGCAGAGGTTTCCATTTCCCCGGCATGATCCCCGGGATCTTCGAAGTACTCCTTCCAGTCGACCACCTGGTACCAGTTGACCCAGCAGACGAACAGTTCCGGAAAGTCGACCGACAGCTCCCGGATCATGGTTTTGAAGTTATTGCCGCCGTGGCCGTTAAGGATGACCAGCTTATCAACACCCGCGCGCTGCAGCACATCGCCCACATCACGCAGGATGGCCAGCTGCGTTTGCGGGCGCATATTCATACACAAATCAATATCAAGCTGTCCGGTATTGACTCCAAAGGGAATACAGGGCAAAACGATCACGCGCGCTCCGCGCTCCCAGGCCATTGCCGCCGCCCCGGCAGCTACGTGCTCCACCTGGTAATTATCCGTCGCGTAGGGCAGGTGATAATTATGCGCCTCCGTGGCGCCCCAGGGTAATACGGCAACTTGAAAATCTGTTTCACGAACTGCTTTCCAGTTCGTTTCCGCCAACAGATAAGGGCGTCCTTCTGAGGTTCCGGTATTTGGTACCATAACGCTATTTATTTGAATAAGAGAAAGTTGAATCTATATTTCGACAATGAAACACTTTGCTGCTTCGTTTTGTATTAGAGTTGAATCACACAATTACTGCTGAAAATACAAAGAGTAAAGGGCGCCCGTTAACTTTGGCAGCTACTAAACTGTTCTTTATTTTTAACTGGAAACGGTTGAGCAGAATTGTTTTATAGCAAATGGGGAATAAAAAGCCCGCTTATAATTGTGTATGCCTCCACGGTAAGAAAGCATCGGGAGGAAAAAGAGTGAACTCAATCTATGCGCATCAGACATCTAATAGTTACCTGCTTGCTTTGCTCCTTTGGCTTCCTGCCGCTATTTGCGCAGGAACAACCTACCTCTGCCCCCGACAGCTCACTCGTCGAGGGCAAGGTAGAAATTAATGGACAGATCCTTCCTTTTATGATCGACTCCTGTGGAGATACTATACTCATGGCAGAACTGGAGGATGTTACGGTCACCTCCCTGCGAAAAATGGGCACAACACAGGAGGACTGGAACCGCTACCGGCGCTACCGGCGCTACGCCCTCGAGGTCTATCCCTACGCCGTGCAGGCGATTAAGGTTTTCCGTCAGGTGGAAAACATATCGGAGGACATGAAAAAACGCGAACGAAAGCGTTACGTCAAACACCTCCAGAAAGAAATGAAAGACAAATTCAAAGACCCTTTAATGGGCCTTACCAAAACCCAGGGCCTCATCCTCTTCAAAATGATAGAACGGGAACTGGACACGCCTATTTACTTTCTCATAAAAGATCTCCGAAATGGCTTCGCCGCCACCTACTGGCAAACACTGGGCTCCTTCTACGGCCATAACCTGAAAGAAGGTTACATCGCCGGGAGAGATCCCATTCTCGACGCAGTACTGAATGACCTGGATGTGTCGTACGACCTGGGAAAGGATTGATTCATGGCTGTCGGATCTCACGATCCCCGTGTTCTGTGCCGTACTGATGACCCACATCTTTAGTTGGGCTTACTTCATCAGTTTTTCTGCTCGTCTGTTCTATGGTTCCGAGCTGTTTACCCTATCATTCCAATCTTTTTCAAAACTCACAGAACTGAAGAACATTTACCCCGTGGAATAGTCGCTTCGCGAATTCCATGGGGTTTACTTGTCCCAAGGAACGAGGGCGGGGAGAAACCGGCGAATATTGAACCGCAGAAGTGCCCAAAAGCCGTCAATCCGGATTGTTGCCGGAAAAAAGCGGATTAATACTTTTTATGATGCGTTAGCCCTGCCGCTGTCCCCCTATTCTCCTTGGCCTCCCGCCTGATGACTTCCCTGGCTTTTTAAACAACCGTTACATTTTCTTCCTTATAGAAGTATACAGATTTCCTGTATAAACGAAACCGAAAACCATGGCAACGAACTTATTGAACGAACTCAGAGGACAGGTAGGCGATGTGCTTAAAAACAAAGGCAGCGACTTACTCAATGAAAAACAGGATAATATACAAAAAGCAATGAATGCCCTGCTTCCGGCCCTGTTCGGCGTCATCGTACAGCGGGGCTCCTCGGAAAAAGGCGCCAGAGAGTTGATGGAAATCATTAATACCGAAAATTACAACGGCGGCCTGCTCGAATCCGTAGACGGCATGCTCGACAAAGGCGGCAACAGCCTCGAACCCTTACTGGAAAAAGGCAACAAACTGGTTGAGCAACTACTTGGAGAAAAGAAAGGCGGCCTGACGGAAATGATCGCCAATTACGCCAACCTCGATAAGGATTCCAGCTCCTCGCTCCTCCATATCGTCACGCCACTGATCATGAGTCTCATCGGGCGGCAGGTCAGCCAGGAAGGACTGAACGCAGGCGGATTGATGAACCTCCTGTCCGGACAAAAAAGCGCCATTAAAGAGGCCATGCCGCCCCAGCTAGCCGGAATCAGCAAATTGCTCGGCTTCCACGGCGATCTGTTCGAGCTGGGCGAACCGCAACCCTCCCGTAAAGGGGGTATGGCCTGGGTCATCTGGGTCATCGCCATTCTGGTGATCGCCGCCGTCGTTTACTTCTTCTTCCTTCGCGGAGAAGGATCGCCTACTACAGAAGAACCGATGCCGGACACGACGGAACAAACTGCGCCTGCCCCGGAAACGGCTCCGTCGCCAGGTACCGCTGCCCCCTCCTCCGATACCTCCGCCGCTATCGGTGAACAGTTCCGCAGCTTTCTCGATAACGAAGAGCCGGTACAGGGGAAAACTTTCACCTTCGCCGCTGCTGATTTTCCGGCCGGCTCCGCTCAGCTCAACGAGGCTATACGCGAAGAAACCCGCCAGCTCGCCGACATCCTCGAGGCTAATCCCAACCTGAACGTCACCCTCACCGCCTACAGCTCTGAGGACTCCGCCCTGGCCCAACAACGCGCCCTGGCCATCAAAAGCCGGCTGCAGGAACTCGGCATCCCCTCTGCCCGCATACAAACCGAAGGGGAAAGTATCGAAGCCGGTGAAAAAGAACGGATCACGGTGGAGGTCCGCTAATTTTTTAGCCCACTTCCGGATTGAACCTGAGCCTTATCATCCAGGACTTATTCGTTGCGAAATGCACAAATGCTTACCGGGCCTGGAATTTGAAGTAGGTTTGCACGGACTAAGCAAGCTCTTATGGCTATCTCCGTTCAGTCAAAGCCAGCATCCAGCTCCTGCTCCGCCGGATCGAGATTGAAGATCTCCTTCAGCTTTTCATAAGCCTTCGGTAAGGTTTCCTTAAACTGTTTCGGAAAAACAAGAAAGTGACTGATCATCACCGCCCGGGCCGGAATGGCAGGCTCCGGCAGATTGATCCACCGGGCGATGGCCTCCCGGCTGAAATTGCTGATTTGTTCCAGCTTCTCCCATATTCCCGCTCCCTTATCCGGCCATCCGGCATCGGGATGGAGATGAAGGAAGACCTTGGCAAACTCATGCAGGCCGATGTTGTAATACTGCCGGGGTTGCAGGTAACTTCGCATCAGTTGCTCGGCGGCAAAGAGCAGTACCCCGTCTTCCTCGTAGAGCTCGGAGGCGTGGAACTTCTCCGGAAACTGCGGAGAAGGAAAAGGCTTGGGATAAACGACCATACGCTCGAAAGGCTCCATAATGAAGTCTTCCCGCCCAAAGGAAAGATGAACCGCATTGATGGCAACCACCGCCTTGATGTCCTCGGGTACACTCTCCATTCCCTGCGGCATGTATTCGTGGGCAATCATGTACAGTGCTACCCGCTCGCGGAAGCGTTGCTGCTCTGCTGCCGGCAACTGCTGGTAAAAGTGATGCTGTTTTTCCAGCAGCATGCGAAGCGGCGGATCCAATTTCGGCGGCCGCCGCTTATACCACCTCCAGTTGATCTGTGGGCTCAGCACATAAATGATGGCCAAAATCAAAGCAAAAGGAATGATATACACAGAGTAGGACTCATCCACTTCCCAGGTCAGATAAAGTAATACCAGTGCAGCAATAACGAAGGGAAGCGCTAATACTCTTGATGGCATAGTTAAGGCTTGTTTAGATGCTCCTCACAAAGTAGGAAATCCCTGGTATCTGCCAAAGAACAAAGACAGGGAACTTACCCCCGGCTCAACGGGAAAAGAAGGGGCTATTCATCTTTCTGCGCTCTGCCAAAAAAAACCACCCTCCTTCTTGTACAAAACCAAAATTACACATATCTTTGTCGCTCCTTAAACAAACGGACCGGCAAACGATGCAGTCCTACTGTTGAAAACCTGGTACGGTAGCTCAGTTGGTAGAGCACAGGACTGAAAATCCTGGTGTCGGCGGTTCGATTCCGCCCCGTACCACACAATCGAAGTTGGAAATGGGAAGTAGGAATTCTGGAAAAAATTCCGATTCTCAATTCGGCATCATTTAGCAATTACTTATGAATTTTGTTCAGCGTCACCATCACCATCACCATGCATACTTGCCCTCACAGGCGGATGGTGACGTGTTGCGGTAGTTTATCGCAATATCTTTTACAAAAAAAAGAGGTTTACCATTTGCTGGTAAACCTCTTTTTTTTTGCCTTTGTAAAAAAAACCGCTTCATCATTATGCAACCACGACTGAAAATCGCCGTCCAGAAATCCGGCCGTCTCCTGGAAGGTTCTCTGAAGATACTCAAGGAATGCGGTATCAGTATTAACAACGGTAAGGATCAGCTCAGGGTCAACGCCAATAACTTCCCGCTGGAGTTGTACTACCTGCGCAATTCCGACATCCCCGAATACGTATCCGACAGTATCGCCGATATCGCTATCCTGGGAGAAAATACCGTCATCGAAAAGGGAAAAGACCTGGAGATGGTGCTGCCCCTGGGCTTCTCCAAATGCCGGCTCTCTATCGCCGTACCGAAAAATACGGAGTACACCGGTAAATCGTACCTGCAGGGAAAAAGAATTGCCACTTCCTATCCCAATTCACTGCGTCAATACCTCGAAGAGCATAAAATAAAGGCTGATATTCACGAAATTTCAGGATCGGTGGAAATTGCCCCTAATATAGGACTGGCCGATGCGATTTGCGACCTCGTCAGTTCCGGCAATACGCTTTTTAAAAACGGCCTGAAAGAAGTGGAGGTCATCCTCAAGTCGGAAGCCTGGCTGGTGGCCAACAAGCAGTTGTCCGATGAGGCCAGAGCGATTTTCGACAAGCTGGTCTTCCGCCTGAAATCGGTGATCGCTTCACGCAGCAACAAGTACCTGCTCATGAACGCGCCCAACGAAAACATCGAGCGCATCATTGAGATCCTGCCCGGCATGAAAAGCCCCACCGTGATGCCTCTGGCGGAAAAGGGATGGAGCTCTATCCATACCGTAATCACGGAAGAACGCTTTTGGGAAATTATTGACCAGCTGCGAAAGAACGGCGCGCAGGGTATTCTTGTTGTTCCTATTGAAAAAATGATCGTATAAAACCGTATTTATGAAGATCCATATCCATCCCGATAAAAGCCAGTGGAGCGGCCTGCTACGCCGCCCTGCCCTGGATACCGCCAGCCTGGAAGATACCGTTACCGAAATCCTGCGCGATGTGCGCGAGCGGGGCGACCAGGCCGTACGGGAATACACCCGGCGCTTCGACCGGGTTGACCTGCAGGAGCTGGCTGCTTCACCGGATGAGATCGACGCCGCAGAAACGCAGCTGAGCGAGGCGCTCCGCCAGGCCATCGGCACCGCCCAGTCGAATATCAATCGATTCCACCGCCGCCAACACGAAGCAACGGAAGTCATAGAAACCATGCCCGGCGTGAAATGCTGGCGCAAAAGCGTGCCCATCGAACGCGTAGGGCTGTATGTTCCGGGAGGGACTGCCCCCCTCTTTTCCACCGTGCTCATGCTCGGCATCCCCGCCAAAATCGCCGGCTGCCACGAAATCGCCCTCTGCTCCCCCCCTGACGAAAACGGTCAACTACACCCCGCTATCCTGTACACCGCCCGGCAAATCGGCATCGACAAGGTCTTCAAAATCGGCGGCGTTCAGGCCATCGGCGCCATGGCCTACGGTACCGAGAGCGTTCCTTCGGTGTACAAAATATTCGGCCCCGGCAACCAGTATGTCACCGCCGCCAAACAGGTGGTCAGCCGGGAAGGTATCGCCATCGATATGCCGGCCGGGCCCTCCGAAGTGCTCGTCCTCGTAGATGACAGCGCCGACCCCGCCTTCGCCGCCGCCGACCTCCTCTCCCAGGCCGAACACGGCATCGACAGCCAGGTCGTCCTCGTCGCCTTCGATGCGGATATGGTCCAACAGGTGCAAAAGGAAGTAGAAGCGCAGCTGCCTGCGCTGCCCCGGCGAACCATCACCGAAAAAGCATTGGAAAACAGCGCAGCCGTCGTAATCCGCAATCGCGACGAAGCGGTCGAACTCATTAATGCCTACGCCCCCGAGCACCTCATCTTGTCCGTAAAAGAAGCTGAACACTTCGCTACCCGCATCGTCAATGCCGGGTCGGTTTTTCTCGGCAACTACACCCCGGAATCCGTAGGCGACTACGCCTCCGGTACCAATCACACGCTGCCGACCAACGGCTTCGCCCGCGCCTTCAGCGGCGTCTCGCTCGACTCTTTTGTCAAAAAAATTACCTTCCAGCGCCTTACCAAACAAGGACTGGAATTGCTGGGACCCGCCGTAGAACACATGGCCGAAGCCGAGGACCTGATGGCCCATAAAAATGCAGTTAGTATTCGCTTGAAGCAAAAACCCTGATGCGACAGGCATCACAGGGTTAATAACTGCTGTAATATGCTAATTATCTCTTTTGCCGAAAGGTAGTAACCAAAGAAAAAGCTTCGGCAAAAAATACCGCTGTGCGCCCCAGGGCCCGGCGCCTGAACTTCAAAACATCGACCAATGGATATCTCAAAACTGGTTCGAAAGAATATTCTCCAGCTCAAACCCTATTCCTCCGCCCGCCATGAATTCGAAGGCGTGGCCGATATTTACCTCGACGCCAACGAAAACCCGTTCGGCGACGGGCTCAACCGCTACCCCGACCCGCTGCAGCAAGCCGTCAAAACGCGCGTCAGCCAGATCAAACAGCTGCGGGAGAACCAGATCTTCCTGGGCAACGGCAGCGACGAGGCCATCGACCTCCTGATTCGCATCTTCTGCGAACCGGGCCGCGACCACCTCATCACCATGCCGCCGACCTACGGCATGTACCAGGTAGCCGCCGACGTCTCCAATGTGGAAGTACGGGAGGTACCTCTGAAATTTGATTATCAGCCCAACGTAGAAGGCGTACTGGATACAGCCGGCAAATATTCCAAACTCCTCTTCCTCTGCAGCCCCAACAATCCGACCGGCAACGATATACACATGGAACATATCGAAACTCTGGCCGGCAAATTCCCCGGCATCGTCGTCGTCGACGAAGCCTATATCGACTTTTCGCCGCGCAAAAGCTGCACCAAGCTGCTTGCCGATTATCCCAATATGGTCGTCCTGCAAACCTTCTCCAAAGCCTGGGGCATGGCCGGCATCCGCCTGGGTATGGCCTTTGCCTCACCGGATATTATCGAGCTCTTTAATAAGGTGAAACCACCTTATAATATCAGCCAGCTCACGCAACAGACTGCGCTCAAAGCCATGGAACATCCCGAAAGCGTGGAAGAAATCGTGGAAAAGCTGCTGACGGAAAAGGAAAACCTGGCCGACGCCCTGGCCGAATTCGACTTCGTAGAAACCGTTCACCACTCGGACGCCAACTTCCTGCTGGTGAAAGTAGAAGATCCGCGCCATTTGTACCGCTACCTCAAAGATAAGGGCATCATCGTACGCGACCGCTCCCGGGTGCACCTCTGTGAAGGCTCGCTGCGCATCACCGTCGGCACGCCGGAAGAAAACCGGCGCCTCGTAGAAACCCTCGAACAATACGGAACAGTATCATGAAAAAAGTACTCTTTCTCGACAGAGACGGCACCCTGGTTTATGAACCGGAAGACTATCAGCTCGACAGCTTTGACAAGCTGGTGTTTTATCCCAAAGTATTTCAGTACCTCGCCCGCATCGCCCGCGAGCTCGATTACGAACTGGTCATGGTCACCAATCAGGATGGCCTCGGCACCGGTTCCTTTCCCGAAGACACCTTCTGGCCGGTGCAGAACCTCATACTACAGACCTTTGAAAACGAAGGCGTTACCTTCGCCGATATCCATATCGACCGCAGCTTCCCGGCGGACAACGCACCGACGCGCAAACCCCGTACAGGCCTGCTGACCAAATACCTCGACAGCGAGGTGTATGACATGGCCGACTCCTTCGTCGTCGGCGATCGAATTACCGATATGGAGCTGGCCAAAAACCTGGGCGCCCGGGGCATCTGGATGAATAATGCCCCCGACCTAGGCGCCCAAGAAATGGAATCGGCCTGGGAAGCGGTAAGCGACCACATCGCCCTGAGCACTACAGACTGGGCCGAGCTATACGAATTTCTGAAACTCGAGGATCGCAGCGCCGAGGTCAACCGAACCACCAAGGAAACCGATATCTTCATCCGCCTTTTCCTGGACGGCAGCGGCAAAGCCGATAACCAGACCGGCCTGGGCTTCTTCGACCACATGCTCGACCAGATCGCGCGCCACTCCGGCTGCGACCTCACCGTCAAGGTCGACGGCGACCTGCACGTCGATGAGCACCACACCATCGAGGATACGGCTATCGCCCTGGGTGAGGCCTTTCACAAAGCCCTCGGCAACAAACTGGGCATCGAACGCTACGGCTTCACCCTCCCCATGGACGACTGCCTCGCTCAGGTGGCTCTCGATTTCGGCGGCCGCAACTGGCTGGTCTGGGAGACCGGTTTTCAACGCGAAAAAATCGGCGATATGCCGACCGAAATGTTCCATCACTTTTTCAAATCTTTCAGCGATGCCGCCCGCTGCAACCTCAATATCAAGGCGGAAGGGCAGAACGAACACCATAAAATAGAGGCCATTTTTAAGGCTTTCGCCAAAAGTATCAAAATGGCCAAACGACGGGATGTGGAGAATATGCAGCTCCCCTCAACCAAAGGGATGCTATAGCAGTTGAAACGTTCAAGGTTGAAGGTCAGCCACCAGGATTTTACATAATGGTTGAATGCAGCCGGTGTGGCCAAAGGCCAACAGTATTCTCCAAACTCAAATAACAACTACCATCTTTGGTTTGCGCGAAAGCGCCCAAAACTACTACAAGAAATGCAAGTCGCCATCATAGACTACAACGCCGGTAACGTACGCTCCGTCCTCATCGCTATGGAGCGGCTGGGCGTTGACGCCGTACTTACCGGTGATCCGGAAAAAATTCGCTCAGCGCCGAAGGTCATTTTCCCCGGCGTGGGCGAAGCCAACACCACCATGCGCTACCTGCGCGAGCGCGGCCTCGATGAGGTCATCCGCAGCCTGACACAGCCCGTACTCGGCATCTGCCTGGGCATGCAGCTGCTCTGCGAGCACTCCGAAGAGAACGACACCGACTGCCTGGGCATCATCCCGCAGCAGGTGCGTCGCTTCCGCCCGCAACGCCAGGAGAAGGTGCCGCACATGGGCTGGAACAGCATCAAAGAACTGAGTAACGCCATCTTTACTCCCGACCTGGAAAACGAGTACGTCTATTTCGTCCACAGCTACTACGTGGAGAAAGGCCCCTACACAACGGCGGTGACGGACTACATCCGCCCCTTCAGCGCGGGCCTGCAGAAAGACAACTTCTACGCCACCCAGTTTCACCCGGAAAAGTCCGGGAAAGTGGGAGAGCGGATTTTGAGAAATTTTTTGAATCTGAGTTGAGGTGCGGGCGTTTATTGACAGGGGGACTTCAGTACGTATTTAGCGTAATTTATCGGTTAGATCGACTGTGAAGTTTAGAAGTTCAGTCGCCGCCCCTCCTGGGGCGGCTGGTTTAGAAGTTTAGCAGATCTGGAAACGAGATTCCCGGTTTCAGACCTGCTAAACTTCTAAACTGTTGTCGACTTGTCTCATCAAACACGCTAAATACATACTGACTTCAAGTCACCCCGTCAATGATCCCTTCACCCTTAAACCTTGAACCGTTTATGCACATCATCCCCGCAATCGACATCATCGACGGCAAGTGCGTACGCCTCACGCAGGGCGACTACGAGCAGAAGAAAGTCTACAACGAAGATCCGCTGGAAGTGGCCAAGGCTTACGAAGACCACGGCCTGCAACGCCTGCACCTGGTCGACCTCGACGGCGCCCGCGCCAAGCAGATCGTCAACTACAAAGTACTGGAACGCCTGGCCGGCCGTACTCATCTGCACATCGACTTCGGTGGCGGCCTGAAGTCAGACGAAGACCTACGCATCGCTTTTGAAAGCGGCGCCCGGCAGGTGACCGGCGGCACCGTCGCCGTCAAAGATCCGGAGCTATTCCTGAGCTGGCTGGAAAAATACGGCCCCGGACGCATCATCCTCGGCGCCGACGTCAAAGACCGGCAGATCGCCGTCAGCGGCTGGCAGGAAACTTCCGACCGGGAACTCTTCCCCTTCCTGGAGGAATACAAGGAAAAAGGCGTCGAATACGCCATCTGTACCGACGTCTCCAAAGACGGCCTGCTGGAAGGCACTGCCCTGGAGTTGTATGTCGAAATCCGGGAGGCATTCCCCGACCTGAAGCTGATCGCCAGCGGCGGCGTCACCACTGTTGAGGAGCTGGAAAAGCTGAAAGAGATTGACTGCTTCGGCGCCATCATCGGGAAGGCTATCTACGAGGGGAAGATTACGTTGGATACGTTGAAAAAGATGGTCTTGCAGGGTGGCTAAGTACACCGGTTAAGCCAAACGTTAAAGGGGCTTTCAACAATGGTAGAAAAACTTTATTTTTAGTTATTGTGTTTTCGAATGAAATGAAAAAAACCAGGCTCATGTCAAGCATTCAGATAAAATCAAATTTATCCATAGAGGAATTAATAGAAAACCTGAGCCAATTGGACACGCCTACACTTGACCGGGTGGTGGCTTCTTTACGTAGAGTGCAACTAAACAGGAAAAGTCATTCGGCCGATTTGGCAATGCCCGAAAGTGATTTTTGGGTCTTGATAGATAAAGTCGATTGGAAAAAAAATAGCGATGAAGTGCGACTACAGCCGCTGATCAATGCACTAGCCGCTCATTCCGTTGCTCAAATTTATCAATTTACAGAGCGGCTTGCACTTTTACTGCATCAATTAGATGGTCCCGCTTTTGCCGAACCGCTGGAACAGGACAAGCTGGGATTTTCCGCCGACACCTTTCTATATGCCAGATGTTACGTAGTCGCCAAAGGAGAAAAATTTTACAAAGCTGTGCAAGCTGATCCATTAAAAATGCCCGTAGGGAAAGGGATGGAAGCTTTATTGTACGTCGCCCAAGAGGCCTACCACCAGAAAACAGGCAAAGCTTACCGTTACGTACCTACCGTTAATTACGAATCTTTCTTCAACAGAGGACTATGGGGTGAAAATGCTGCTTCCATTTAGCATATGGCCCAAAGTCGACATAGCAACCTTCTGGATAACCCTAATATCCATCATTTGTATTTGATTTATGATGCCGAACAGCGAGAGATCTATAAATTCGGCATTTCCGATAAACCAGTCAATGAAAACTATTCTTCGGCCCGCCTCGATTATCAACTCGCCTTGTTTAACCGAGTAGCAGGATGGGAACGCTTCACCGGTCGTATTTTGGTTCATTCCATTAGAGGCCGGCTGAATGCCCGACGATTGGAGGATGAAGTCATCCTAAAGTTCCGGCAAAAACACGGCCGGTTCCCGAGAGGAAATCCTAAGCATCAATTTCTAAAAGAGTCTTAGAGCAATTTGAGCAAATAAGAATAGAGGTAACACACAAATAATGTTAGCTAAACGAATCATACCCTGTCTGGATATCAAGGACGGCCGTACCGTCAAGGGCGTCAACTTTGTCAATCTGCGCGACGCGGGCGACCCCGTGGAACTGGGCGCGCTATACAGCGAGAAGGGCGCCGATGAGCTGGTCTTTCTCGACATCACGGCCACCCACGAGAAGCGCAAGACGCTGGCCGAGCTGGCTAGCCGCATCGCACATCACCTGAGCATTCCCTTCACCATCGGCGGCGGCATTAAGTCGGTCGCCGATGTGGAAGTGCTGCTGGAATCGGGGGCCGACAAGTGCTCGGTCAACTCGGCGGCCGTGCGCCGGCCGGAGCTGATCACCGAGCTGGCCCAAAACTTCGGCAGCCAGTTCGTCGTGCTCGCCGTCGACGCCAAATACATCGACGGCGAGTGGATCGTTCACCTCAACGGCGGCCGCCTGCCCACCGAGGTGCGCCTCCTGGATTGGGTCAAGGAGGCCGAAGACCGCGGCGCGGGCGAAATTCTCTTCACCTCCATGGATCACGACGGCACCAAGAACGGCTTTGCCAATGAGATCACGGCAAAAGTGTCGGAGCTGGTCTCCATCCCGGTGATCGCCTCGGGCGGCGCGGGGGAGATGTCGCACTTCTACGACGTCTTCACCGAAGGCAAGGCCGACGCGGGCCTGGCCGCCAGCATCTTCCACTTCCGGGAGATGGAGATCGGTGATCTGAAAGGGTATCTGCAGGAGCAGGGGATTGTGGTGCGGATGTGACGACGTTTACGGAATCTCGGAGATGAACTGATTACCCATAAGTTCGGTTTGGGCTACTTCTGCTGTTCTTCATTCCTCTGTTCTACAAGTCAAAAATTTGAGGAAAAACCCACTAAACAGTTCAGAACTGCAGAACAGAGGAACAGAAAAACAGAAGAACCGCAGAAGTTCAGCCCCGACCAAAGATATGGGCAATCGATAAAACTCGGAGGTTTCTTAAACGTTAACCAAGCATCGCCCCGCCAACTCCCGCCACGATCGCCATCAGCAGGCCCAGCGCGTAGAAGCCGAGCAGGATAACGGTCAGGATGCCCAGAAATTTGTAGTGCGCCTTGATATTGGACAACGATACTTCCAGCGCGCCCTGGCTGGAATCCCGAAGCGCGTCTTGCATCTTGGTGGCAAAGCGATAGAGGTAAAGCACCGGAAAGAAATACAAGGCCGCAAAGCCGAGATACAAGACAGAAAACACCACCGGCGGGAAGGGCATCTCCTCTGATCCCGGCATAAAGCTCAGGAGGGAGCCGATGGCAAAAGCGGCGATGACCATAAAGCCCACCCCGATGAAGCCGACGATGGCCAGAAATTTGGCCCAGCCGGAAGTTTCTTTCAGGTTGGCGCGCGACTCGCCGGATAGCTGCAGGTCACCGGAAAAATCTCTGTCTAAGGGCTGTTCGTATTCCATGATAGTTGGGTTTGGGTGTTGAAATTTCGGACTATAAGATAAAGTTAATATCCTTGCGGAGCAAATGGCCGGAGTTTAGAAGTTTAGTCGCCCGCGACACTCCGTGTCGGGGCTGGTTTAGGAGTTTAGCCGCTCTGACAGGAATAGACCTCTTTGCTAAACTTCTAAACCAGCGGCCACGTAGTGGCCGGCGCCTAAACTTCTAAACTCAAAACGAACGAAGGTAGTACGCACTTCAAAATTACACCACATGCGCATAGAACAACTCGACTTCAATAAAGGCGACGGCCTCCTCCCCGCCATCATCCAGGACGCCGCCACCGACCGCGTTCTTATGCTCGGCTATATGAACAAGGAGGCCCTGCTCAAAACGCAGGAGGAGAAAGTGGTCACCTTCTACAGCCGCAGCAAAGACCGGCTGTGGACCAAAGGCGAAAGCTCCGGCAACTTCCTCCACCTGGTCGATATCAAGGCCGACTGCGATAACGACACCCTCCTTGTGCGGGTGAACCCGCGGGGGCCTGTCTGCCACACCGGCAGCGACACCTGCTTCGATGAGACCAACGAGGAGGGCGACTTCCTCCGCCACCTGGAACAGGTGATCCAGCACCGTAAATCGAATCCTCAGGAAGGTTCCTACACGACTTCCCTTTTCAACCGGGGCATCAATAAAGTAGCCCAGAAGGTAGGGGAAGAAGCCGTGGAGCTGATTATCGAAGCCAAAGACGACAACGAGGAACTCTTCCTCAACGAAGCCGCCGACCTCATGTACCACTACCTGGTGCTGCTGACGGCGAAGGGGTATAGGCTGGCGGATGTGATGGAGGTGCTGGAGGGGAGGCACCGGTGATACGTTTACGAAACTTTTGAAGTTTCGTAAACGTGTCCGACGGCGAGATCGACGTTTACGAAACCTCGAAGGTTTCGTAAACGTAATCCTCCATCTCCCGATCCAACCGAAACTCCCGGTGATACTCCAGAAACAAGGCCCTGGCCCGGACGGGATCCGCATGAAACCAGCTTAAAACTTCTTCCCGATTCAACAAGGACCGCTTCTCCAACCGTTGGTAAGCACTCCAGGAAGAATACGGCCAATCTTCATAAGCGGTGCAGAAACCGTGATGCAAAGCATTATGATGAATATACGCCAGCAGATAAAGCAGTTTCATCTCACTCTTGACCGAGATTCGTTTGAAGCGCTTTTGGAAAAGCGCTCCGGGGCGGTCCTCCTGCCGGTTGAAGGCCAGCGCATACCCGCTGAATAGCCGTTTGAACTGATCTTCCAGGTACTTGGAATAAGATAGCTCCCCATGCAATAGCAACTGGCTTTTGACAGTAGTTTGCTTCTTTAAATGAGTGATCAAGTCGTCATCCAAAGGCTTCACCCTCGCCAAAAAATGAAAATGATTAGGCATGAGGCAATAGGCGTACACTTCCAGATAGGGCAGGTGCTGCTTCCACTTATCCAGGAAATAGCGATAGTTGTCGGGCTTGCGAAAAAGGTTTTCTTTTCCCACCGCCCGGTTATAAATGTGGTAGATTTTTTCTGGGACAAGGTCCTCCCAATAGTCTAAGCGTCGGCTCATGGCTATACCGGTTTTGGTTCGATACGGTTGGGAAACCTCGGTGAGTAGTTGTGGGAGCGGGTACGTTTACGAAACCTTGGAGGTTTCGTAAACGTGGACCGCCGTTGAGAAGTAGTATCAAATATACGATTTTTATGTTTACCGGGCGGCATTATTTTAAATATGAAAGGGTGAGCCTCGAGGGGGTAGACGGTTCCTGAGCCCGGGAGGGATAAACGTTTACGAAACCTCGGAGGTTTCGTAAACGTGGTAAAAGTGGAACAGCAGAACCTTCGCCGTCCACGGGCTACCAATACTACTGTTCCGGGCTTTGCAGAAAACAAAGCCGTTTTTGCCCTTCAAATCAGGGACAGGACAAACATCTGTTCATCGGTAGTAGCCATCCGGCTTTTCCTATGAGCTGCGGACCAGACGGAAGCCGACAAAAGGGCCAAGAGTTGGAAGCCAATGGTAGCGATGGCTGACTCTGCAGTACTGCGCACGGTAATCCCAAGCGCCGCCTCGAAGGACGCGATAAGTACCTGACTCCGGTCCCTGAGGATTGTCCTTCGGAGAAGATTTATAATAATCACTACTGAACCAATCCCAACACAACTCAAATACGTTACCACTCATATCGTATAATCCTAATTCATTTGGCTTTCTTTCTCCAACTGGGTATGTTTTAGAACCACCATTATTTCTATACCAACCAACTTCAGGCAAACTCTTCCTTCCCGCATATCGATAGTTTTCACTCTCCTGCCCGCCGCGCGCTGCGTATTCCCACTCCGCTTCTGTCGGCAGCCGGTACCCCCCGGCGTCTTTCTTCCTGCTTACCAACCACTTTTTATTATCATAGTCTGATTTGTTATTTGAATCCTCCCGCTTTTTATCAATTTCGTATGCTTTTTCCAATCCCCATATCTCGCTGAGCCAGTTGCAGTACTCGACGGCATCGTACCAGTCCACATTGATGGCCGGCCTACGGTCACGGCCCCAACCTCGATCCTCTGGCTTTTTACGGCCAGTGACCTCACAAAAGGCATCAAATTCATTAAAGGTCAACTGGTATTTGCTAATGGAGAAGGTGTCCAGTCTGACTTCGTGAGCCGGCTTTTCATCATTATTACCGTCGCCGTCCCGCTCCTTATTCAGCCAGCCCATGGTGAAGGTGCCACCTTCGACCTGGACCATCTCGGGAGAGGCGTGGGCAGGGATGCGGAGAGTTTTCTTACGGAAGGAGAGGGGGTAGGGGTAGGAGGCGTGGACGCCATAATTCTGGGACTCTTCTCCTTCGAGAATGTTTTGAATGATTTCTGCTATTTTTTCTTTGGCAGGGATAGCAATTTCTTTATTGCTCACATGGGGTTTAAGCCAGCTGTATAATTCTTTTAACAACTGCTCTAAATCTTTAAGGTATAACCTAATGGAATCTGCCCCCTGATCATGAATTAATCGATTTCTTAATTGCTGCCAGTCCTTATGTAAGTTTTTAAAGTGATTTTCTGAGGTAAATTTTTCTGCAGCGTTTAGCAGGGTAAAGATGGCTTGAATTTGGTCGAAAGCGTGAAGAAGCTCTTTTTCTTTGTAGATGAGGGATTCCAGATAATCCTCTATTGTAGTAAGGACCGGATGCTCTTTAAATTCTCCAAAACTTTCTGTTATTTTTATTTCGAGAAGTGAAGAAACAGAGTCTGCATGGATATCCAGGGTTTCATTGAAAAAATTAGGTAAAACTGGTTCGTGCGGATTTCCTAAAATGATTCCCGCATTTTGTAACCTTGCCAATAATCGGACTCTTAAATCATAAGGTAAAAAATTATAATAACATCGGAGGTAAAAAGTTTCTCTGGTGCTAAAGTCAAAAGAACTTTCTCTTTCTTCCAACTGGGCTGGAAAGTACCATTCTCCATCTCTGTGTTCTAAGCCCATTCCCAGGCTTTCTAAAATCCGTGGTACCCTTGGGTGTATTTTCATATCTTCTGCTTCGGAAGAAGATAGCCATCCGCTTCCCTTTTTAGCTACCTTTATCCACCGAAATACTTGAGTGCAGTCCTCAGAAGGAAGAAACGTTAAGAAGCCTTTAGCAACTGGTGGTTCATCTTTCAGATGCCGAACAATACCGGCTTGATTGAGCTTTAGTAGTTGCTCGCTTCTACCCGCACGATTATCAGCCACAGACTGAGGCAGGTTTATGTTTTCAAAAGGATTCTTAGAAATTTTCCAGGCCAGTTCTTCTTTCTCCGTTACTTCTACATGAGGAACCGGATTAGGAAACGAATTCTTTTCAAGCAACTCCAACAAAACATGACTGAAGTCCTGCTTATCTGACAACCTGGTAATATTCCTGTAACCAAGAATTTGCTTACTGCTTTTCTCGAATCGCTCGAGTACCGTTTCGACTTTACCGTCAATAAGCAGATATAGTTTCTCCTGACCTACCTGTGAATCCAATCGATATACAATCTGTTTGAGCCGCAATAACTCCTCTTGCTTCATATGCCCAGGCACTGCTAAAAAATACATGCCGGCCGGAGTAAGAAGAAAGCGATCCAGTTCGGAAGGTAGATTTGTACTCCACATCCAGATGTTGTAGGTAATCTCACCGATCAAGCCAACGTCATTCAAGTCTGGCTTCCATTGAAAGAGATTCAACGTCTTAGAGGGATCGACTTTTTGATGAAAGAGTTCCTGAGCCAGAGATTCCCGGTCGAGGGAGGGGTGAATGAGCAGGTGTATTTTGGCGAAGTGGCGCACCTCCGTCTCCTTCTCCGCCAAATCCAGCGCCGCCTTCACGGAAGCCGGAATTCTGGTTTTTATCCCTGCCGTTCCCTCCTCAGCCGTTCTCAGCAGGCCCTGTTCTTTCAGGCGCTGCATGATTCTTTGCGAGGTCTGTTCATCTCCTTCCCGGAACGACTGCACGCCTTTGAGGAACTCGATGGCCACCTGCAGCGGGTGGGCGCCGCCCGGCGCTTCCGGCGCTTCGTGGTACGGCGTCGTATGCGGTTCCGACCAGGCCAGACGGCGTTTGAGCTGTTGCGTATCGCCCCGTTCCCAGGAGCCGAGCAGCTGCCGGGCGGCGGTCTCCGGGTCCAGCTGGGCGAGGAAGGTGAATTCCTGGGCCTTGAAAAAAGCGGGAGAAGGAACGGCTCTTGGATTTTCCCGCAGGTAGAACTTGAGGAAAAAAGCCAGCCGGCGGAGGCGCGCCGGGCCGAATCGTTCCTCCCGGCGCAGGAAGCGGAGCAGGGCTGTCCGGATGTCCGCCGGTATTTCGAAGAGGCTCCGGCCCGTGGAGCGGCAGAGCGATGACATCAGCACATCCGAAACCGCCACGGCAGGGATGCGCATCCACTCCCCGTGCTCGTCTTTCCGGAAGTTTTGCCAGAGCTTGTACAGGAGGTCGGGCGTCAGCACCACCGGAAAGGCGGCATGGGCGACCAGCCAGAGATGCGGCGCCTCGTAGCGCTGCAGGAAGGTTTGCAGCTTCAGCGCATCTTCCGGGGAAAGTCCGCTCGTATCGAAAGCTATGGGGTTCGGCATGATCCGCTCGTTGTCATTTTAAAACTTGATTCCTCAGAGGCGCTTCAGCACCTCCGGCAGCTTGCGCAGCCCGCTCTTACTGGCTTCCAGCATCGGAACGAAATAGGAGATATAGCCCGCCGAGCTGTTGCGCCAGCGCACGCGGGGCATGGGGTTGAGCCAGAGCAGGTTCGGGCTTTTGGCCTTTATCAGGGCCAGGAAGTCCTTCGTCCGGTTGATCCGTTCCTGCTGCACCGTTCCGCGGGCGGCGCCGGCGTCGCTGATAATCAGCAGCAGGGTATTTCGGCCGTCGATTTGCCGTAAAAACTCGCCGATAGGAACAGACTGCGTATGCAGCCGATTCCGGAAAAGGCGTTGCGAGGGAAAATTGTGGAAGTAGAACTGCTCCGCATCGCGCACCTGGAGGCTCTCCCGGGTGGTTTCCATCAGGTGGCGGGCCATGGTTTCAAAGGCCGCCATGGAGCCGCCGTGATCGGTAAGGAACATCACCTGCCGGCGGAACACCTTTTCCTGTTGATACACCGGCTCGATGAAGCCGCCTTGGCAGGCGATGGCTTCCACGGTGGCCGGCACATCGACCCGCGCGCCGGGCTGCTTTTCGGCCCGCGCCCGCAGGTAGCGCCAGTGCTGCTGCAGGCGGCGGTCGGAGAGGGAGAGATATTTATCGGAAAACAGAAAATCGTTGTCCAGCACATCGGCCGCCCGCTCGCCGGAAGACCGGAGGCTTTCCGCGGAGGCGGCCTCGCGAAACTGAATCAGAATTTCTTCGTATTGATCGTCAATGGGAGCGGGCGTTTTTCTTTCGGGAAGCGGGGGCGTCTCTTTAACAGAGGGGGGCGGCGGTTGCTCCTGTGTTTTATGGGATTTCGACAAGGGGGCGGCCGGTTGCTTTCTTTCCGGTTCTCCGGGTTCATCCTTCCTTTCGGTCCGGTCCCCGGGAGTAGAAAGAGCGGACAATTTTTCAAACTCCTCCCAAAAAAGCCGCTCAAAATCCTTCCGGTAACGCGGCCGGGGCAGCCAGTGGATCTTACAGAGGGCCAGCAGTGTTTCGGGATCATCGCCGCCGTAGCCCGCGGTAAAGGTTTTCAAAAAATCGAAATACTGCTGCATGTCCAGCTCCAGGCCGGTTTCCCGGCGGAGGCGGTCGAAGAAAGCGTATAGCGGAAGGCGATGCTTTTCCATGGATTTCAGATGTATTCCTCTCCCAGGTGCGACTTCCAGTCGTCAAAGCTTTTAAACAAGACCTCCGGATAGATGACTTTCCCGTCCGGGAAAACCAGTTCTCCGTTTTCCCCGATGGTCAGTTGCCCGTTTGCCTGCGGCTGGTAATAAGCAATAACCCGCAGCCAGTCCAGCAGCTCGGAGGTGGAAACCCGCTTGTCCGTGTTGGGGTTGTCCCGCATTTCTTTGTACAGTGTTTCGAATTTGCGAACCAGTTTCCCGATGAGGCCGTCTTCCAGTTGCTCATCGAGCAGTTTGGCCTGGTTGGCTTTGGCGATGCGCAGCAGATCTTCGTAGCTGGGAAAGGGGATGTAGAAAAAGACGCAGCGTCGCAGAAAGGCGTTGGGCAGTTCCTTTTCGTCATTGCTGGTGATGATAACGATGGGCGACCGCTCCGCTCTGATCTTCCGGCCGGTCTCCTTGATCTCAAATTCCTTCCGGCGCCCTTCGAGGACGTCGAGCAGGTCGTTGGGAAAGTCGATGTCGGCCTTATCGATTTCATCGATCAGCAGGACGGAAGGAGTTTGTCCTTTTTTCGATTTTTCAAAGGCTTCTCCCAACGGCCCCAATTTTACATAGCGCTCGGGTTTAATATCTTCCTGACTCGTGTTAGGGTCCTGCACGTCGCGCAGGCGGTCAAGGTGATCGAACAGGTAGAGCCCGTCCTGAGCCTTGGTGGTGGACTTGATGTTCCAGCGGAAGTAGTAGTCTTCAAAGGCATCGCCGTGCAGTTCGTAGGCCAGCGCTTCCGCCAGGCGGGTTTTGCCGCTTCCCGGCTCGCCGCGCAACAACAAGGGGCGTTCCAGCAGGCGGGCCACTTCCACGGCGCGGATCAGGCCGTCACTAGGGAAATAGGGATCCAGATCGTGCGCTTCCTGATATTTCTTTAAAGCCGATCCCGTGTATTTGGGGTGGGTGTTTGTTTCGCTCATTGGATTAACAATTGGTGATAAACGCCTGGGCAGTTTAGTTTTTCACAGATTTGTCGCAGTACGTCGGCCAAAAAACCGGTGGCCAGGATTTCATCCTGGTGCTCCAGCAGTTCGTGGAACTCGGGTTCCGTAAACCGTCGCCTTTTCTCTCGGTGCCAACCAGTCAGCACGCCGTGGGGCACCCTTTCGATGGGAGGCAAGTGTAATATTCTGCTCTCCGGAGCTTCATTTAAGATCTGTAAGGTGTCAAAGGTATAATCGCAGTGATGTCCCCGGTTGATGCCGAACAGGAACAGCGGATGCAGAATCTCCGTATTCAATGAAGAGAGTTGCTGAGTAAGGGTCCGCCAGAAATTGCTCAGCAGGGAAAGGTTTTGTTCCGCCTGAGCCGAGTCATGGGAAGCTTCAAAGACATTATCCAAAACGATGATCACTTCCTGTTGGATCAGCCGGCTCCACAGAATGGGACATAACTGCTGTGGGTTTGCCAGGCCGGGCGCCTGCAGTTCGTGCGCCATTCTGGCCCACAGCTGGCTTTCGACAGTGATCTCCTCCTGATTGTCCCGGAAAGGAATCTTGATTCGTTGGATACTACCGCTGTTATCCAGATACCCGGTCAGCTTTTGGAGGAGCAAATCCTGTGCACATTTCTCGGAGCCTTCCACCAGCACCAGGTTGAATAGCCCGCTGTTTTCCAGAAAACCGTTGAAGGCTTCTTTTTGGGTCGTCAAATCAAATTCCTCCAGTTCCACCCGCAGTCTGTCTTCCGATAGAATTCTACCTCTCTTGATTTCTTCAAGTTTTTCCTGTAATCCGGGTTTTATCTCGTTGGTGATCGCCCGGTCTACTTCTCCCTGCGGGAGGAAGGCGAGCAAATCTTCGTACCGGGGGATAGTGTGATACGGCACGCTGAGGGCATCACCGACGGTATTCAAAATACTGGATTCCGTTTTAACCTTTATGAAAACGACGGGCTTTTCAGTCATTCGAAGCGCCTCCAAGGTCCAGGGCATCCGGTTCCAAAGCTCCAAAAAGTCGAGGCCGTTCACCAGAAAGACCACGAGGTCGGCCGCCCCAATTTCTCCGATGACACTCTCGCGATTCAGGTTATCAGAAACGCCGAACACGTCATTCAACAGGATATTTCCCTCCTGAATTTCCCTGTGAAAACTGTTCTTTATTTTGGAATAGATGGTGCGGGTCGGCTTATCGCAGATAAAAAACAGCCGCTGCGTCTTTCCCGCCGCGCTTTCCTGAAGGGGCGTGTGCAGCTCAGGAACATCGGCGCCGTCCGGCAGGGTCCAGTTCAGGTCCGCCGCTTCCCGGTACCGGATGCCCCAGGGGAAGGAGACACCGGGTTGCGCTCCCCATTTAAAACCGCGATCGCCCTCGGTGAATACTTTCGAGTTATCCCTTGCCATCACCGCTCCCTTCGCATGCTCGTAGGCCTCCCCGATAGTCCGTCCCCGGTTGAGCGCCTCAAATAGCGCAATGGCGAAGTCTTTCGCCGTCCGGTCTCCGACGCGCGCCCGTGTATGAATGACCACACGCACGCCCTTTTCCAGCAAGCCCTTCACCTGTCCGGCCGTCGAGCATCCGTTGAGCAGCACCATCTTGAGATTGGGGCACTGGCCCAGCATATGACCGATCCCGTTCGCGTGCGCGATTTCGGCTTCCAGCGAAAGGTGATTGCCGCCCGCGTGGCCGCTGAAGCCGAAGAAAACCAGCCTATCGTGAAAGCGATTGAGGTGGAAGCGGATGTTGTCTAGTGAAGCGTACGGGTCCCGTTCCAGGAGGAAGTGGTTGTTCAGCTTCCGGTCGGCCAAAATCCGATTAATCTCCTGCTCCTCCTCCTGCAGGCTGTGCAGCGGATGATTCCGGTCATTGGCATAAGTCAGATAAATCACACTCATTTTCGGGGCCTTTCGTCGCGTCAACTAAAAATGAATGTTTAAGATAAAAATATTTGCCGGCATCCGGCAAGCCCGGCGGATTTTTTGTGTTGGTGGAAGTGCCTTCACCTCCCACTTTGCTGATATTTTTCGTAATTTGCATCTGCTTGCAGGCTTTTTCCTGAAGGTTGCTTCACCTCGGCATAGGGTTCTACCTCGGAAGTGCTGTAAGTAAAGAATTTACCTTCTTAGACAAATCTCGTGGTCAGTCAAAAATGAAAAGCAAAAGCGACCAGAGGGAGCGTTGGTTTTTATTTTTGACTGACTTTTAATCACGAGATTTGTCTAAGAACCAGAATTTATAAACGCCGCATAGCGGCGACATATAATTATTTATCCGCGGCAATAGAGAGATCGAGCCTTTATAGAATAGCCGCGGCCCCGTTCGCGATGACCCCGGAGAGGTCTGATGTTTGTAGCACAGAAAGGGTTAATCACGTCATTCACGACCTCGGAGAGGTCGCATATATAAATACTGGTGCTTAATATGCGACCTCTCCGAGGTCGTGAATGTCAATCTATTTATACTTTCTTTCTACAAATAGTCGACCTCTCCGGGGTCGCTTTAAAAGCGAACCTCTGCCAGGATTGAACAGGTCATGTTGGAATCCAGGCCGGGAGGCCCTGGGAAAGGGCCTCCCGGCGCCAATAACTCTGAAGTTGCAAGTAGGTAACGTAATTTGGGCTATTGATCGACGGGAAAGTTCAGAAGGCTTGCCCGACCAAGAAACCGGGCGGGTTAGAAGATCTGAAACCGGGAATCTCATTTTCAGACCTTCTAACCTTCTAAACCAGCCGCTCCGAAGGAGCGCTGACTAAACTTCTAAACTCTATTTAAGGTACGATTTCACACTAAAAACTTCCCCGGAGCTTTCGCAAATGTCAACCATCAACTCATGCTACAAGAAAAAGCCTACCTCTCTTCCTCTTTCGGCTGCTTCGAGATTCGCGGCAGCCGGCACGGCGTCTCGTCGGTGAAGCTGACAGACAAGAAGCACTGTCCCGACCTGCCGGTGCCGGCTGTGCTGACCAAGGCGGTGGAGCAGCTGCGCGAGTATTTCGAAGGCAAGCGCACTGCGTTCGACGTGGCGCTGGACTACGGCGACGCGACCGATTTCCACAAGGTCGTTTGGGAAGAGCTTCGGAAGGTGCCCTACGGGCATACCACCACCTACTCCAAAATTGCCGATCAGCTGGGGGATCCGAAATTGGTGCGCGCGGTAGGCCAGGCCAACCGGCACAATCCCATCGCGATCATCGTGCCCTGCCATCGCTGTATCGCCAAGAGCGGGGATCTGCAGGGATACTTCTACGGGCTGGATATGAAGCGGCAGCTGCTGGAGCTGGAGAACCCGAAGAGTTTCTCACGGCAGGGAAGTTTGTTCTGAAAAGAAAAATCTTATTCGGGCGCAATTTAAGGGACGAGCCCTAAGGAATAAGTCGACTGAGTTTAGAAGGCTTGCCCGACCAAACTTAGAGCTTGCTGTTTAGCAGCCTTGAAACCGGGAATCTCATTTTCAGATCTGCTAAACTTCTAAACCAGCCGCCCCAGCAGGCGCGGCGACTAAACTTCTAAACTTTTAGTGCGGTTCTAACCTATATTCAATGTTTCGTAAGTACTCGTAGCGATTTCACTTCAATGAGAACATCCAAAATGACTTACCACTCCACCCTCCGCTTCGCCGAACAGAAGGACCTGCAGGACCCCCTGCGCCACTTCCGCGATGAATTCCTCTTCCCGCAGCATGAAGGCGAACCCTGCATCTACTTCTGCGGCAACTCGCTGGGGCTGCAGCCGAAAGGGGCCCGCGGAGCGCTGGAGGAAGAGCTGGAGCAATGGCAAACCGAAGGCGTCGAGGGCTGGTTCCGGGGGAAGCGACCGTGGCTACCCTATCACGAATACCTGGCCGAGCCGCTGGCCGGCGTCGTAGGAGCATTGCCGGAGGAAGTCATCGTGATGAATACGCTGACGGTCAACCTGCACCTGCTGATGGTCTCCTTCTACCGGCCGACGCGGGAGCGCTTTAAGATCATCATGGAGGCGGGCGCTTTCCCCTCCGACCAGTACGCGGTGGAGAGTCAGGTGCGCTTCCACGGCTTCGATCCCGCAACGGCCATCGTGGAGGTGCAGCCGCGGCCGGGGGAAGAGCTACTACGCACGGAGGATATTCTCGAAACGGTTGAGAAACACGGCGCCGAAACAGCCCTGATCCTCTTCGGCGGCATCAACTATTACACCGGGCAGTTCTATGATCTCGAAGCCATAGCAAAAGCCGGGCACAGTGTAGGAGCCGTGGTGGGTGTCGACCTGGCGCACGCCGCGGGTAATGTACCGCTGCGGCTCCACGACTGGGGCGTCGACTTCGCCGTCTGGTGCAGCTACAAATACATGAACGCCGGGCCGGGCGGACCGGGCGGAGCTTTCATTCATGAAAGGCATCACCATAATCCCGACCTGCCGCGCCTGGCCGGCTGGTGGGGCTACAAGGAATCCGATCGCTTCCAGATGACCAAAGGCTTCGTTCCCGAGGCGGGGGCGGCAGGCTGGCAGATCAGCACCGCGCAAATATTCAACTTTGCCATCCACCGCATAAGCCTGCAGCATTTTGCAGAGGCGGGCATGCCGGCGCTGCGCGAAAAGAGCATCGCCCTGACGGGGTACCTGGAGTTCCTCATCAACCAACTGAATGAAGAAGGGCATCAGTTTAATATCCTTACGCCACCTGATCCGGAGGCGCGGGGCTGCCAGCTGTCGTTCCTCACGGATGAAAACGGACGCGCCCTCTTCGACTACCTGAGCGACAACGGCGTGATCTGCGACTGGCGGGAGCCGAATGTCATCCGTATCGCGCCGGCGCCGCTGTACAATACTTTTGAAGAGGTGCATCGCTTCGCGGAGCTGCTACGGGGAGTGTGAGCGCGCGGAGGCCACGCAGCTATACGGACAGGGGAACGCGCGCAGAGCGCAAGAACGGTAACGCCGGCTTTTTTCTTCCAACGACCTATTTGCTCTGCGCTTCTGCGTGGGACCTCCTGCAAGCATGGCGCGCAAAGGGCAGCTATACTGGCAGAAAGCGGCACGCAAAGGCGCAGAGCGCGCGGAGGGCACACAGAAGCTTCACAGTTTTTTTTCTCTGTGCCCTCTGTGTCTTTGTCGTGTGAAATTGAGCCATCAGGAAGAAGCCTATTTTACATTTCACATCGTAATGAGCCCGGAACATCGTCGGACTGTATGCTGAAAAATTAAGGTGACATCAGCCAGTCCGGTACTATTTTGAAGTTTATGCACGATGAACAGGCATTCCACCTTTAATTTTTCAGCATCAGCCGCCAGGTGGATAAAAAATCCCTTCCATTTTAAACCATCCCCTCCTCCGGAAGTCTAACCCTCAAAAGTCATTTTCACTCAAAACCTTTCTGTATGCTACCCGCACCACCCAATTGCGCGACCGGCACCCTGGCGCCGTACGCCCCCAGCGCTGCCAAGCCCTGGGACAAGCGCCGCGTCATGCACCTGTACCGGCGCCTGGGCTTCGGAGCCTCGCCCCCTGAGATACAACAGGGCCTGGCGATGGATCCCGGAACACTGGTAGACACGCTCCTCAATACGGCACGCAACCAGCCACCCTCCGCCGAGCCCGAATGGGCCTACTGGGATATCGATAAGTACGACGACTTCAACCGGCAACGCATGGATCAGTTTATCAGCTGGGTGACCGGCTGGGTTGATCAGATGGCCGGGCAGGGGATCCGGGAGAAATTCACCCTGTTCTGGCACAACCACTTTGTCACCCGCTTTGAGGTGTATCAATGTCCCAGCCATCTCTACCAGTATCACCGGCTGCTGCAGGAGCAGGCCTTTGGCAATTTTAAGAACTTCGTCTACGAAATAGGTAAAACGCCGGCCATGCTCGTCTTCCTCAACGGCGTGCAGAATACGCGCCTGCAGCCCAACGAGAACTACGCACGCGAGCTGTACGAGCTCTTCACCCTCGGTCGCGACAACGGCTACACCCAGGACGATATCGTAGAGACCGCCCGCGCACTCACCGGCTGGAACGGCTTCACCAAGTTCTGCGCGCCCATCGGCTATGCGCCCGCCCTGCACGACCCCGGTGAAAAGACCATTTTCGGGCGAACCGGCAACTGGAACTATGAAGATGTGCATCGCCTGCTCTTCGAAGAACGCAGGGAGCTGGTGGCGGAATACATCTGCCGCAAACTGTACCGGCACTTCGTCCACCCCGAGCCCGATGAGAACATCATCGCAGGGCTGGCTACAACTTTTCTGGAGAACGACTTCGAGGTCGCGCCGGTGCTGCGGCAGCTGTTCCGCAGCGAGCACTTCTTTGACGATTACGTGGTCAGTGCAATCGTGCAGAGCCCCGTCGACCGTTTTATCAGCTTTGTGCGGGAAGGGGGCTTCCCCACCAACGATGCCCTGATCGAAGCACTTACTTTTCAGGCCTACCAGCAGGGCCAGCAGCTCTTCAATCCCGTCGACGTAGCGGGCTGGCCGGGCAACCGCAACTGGATCAATAGCAACACACTTACCGGACGCTGGCAAACGCTGCGCTACTACGCCTTTTACCTGTTTGAAAATACACCCGATTCGCTGACCAGCCTCGCAGTGCAGCTGGCCGGTGAGGAGGCCACCGACCCGGCTTTCGCCACACAGGTGATCGTCGATCACTTCCTGCCCAACGGCCTGCAACGTCCGGAAGATTACGAGCGCGCTACCGATGTCTTTAAATACGAAATCCCCCAGAACTACTTCGACGAAGGGCTCTGGAACCTCCGCTGGGATACCGTGCCGGCGCAGGCGGCCCTGCTGCTGGATCATATTATCCGGCTGCCGGAGTTTCAGTTGGGTTGAGGTAGAATTGAATGTTTTGCCTAATTCAGGGATTCCCTTGTAGCGGTCAAAGACCGCAGGATATAGGGTCGAGGTCGGAGACGCTCGACCAACAAACAATACAAAAGCTTTGAAAAAACACGGCAGGCGGCCCTGCTGCTGGATCATATTATCCGGCTGCCGGAGTTTCAGTTGGGTTGAGGTAGAATTGAATATTTTACCTAATTCAGGGATTCCGTTGTAGCGGTCAAAGACCGCAGGATATAGGGTCGAGGTCAGAGACGCTCGACCATCATCTTATACGAAAGTTTAAAAAAATCACGACACCTATGTGTAATCATACACCCAAAGATACTCCCCGACACGGCAGCGCCCTCGAGCATGGACAGGCCCACGAGCGCGACCACCGCGTGTGGAGCCGCCGCCACTTCCTGCAGCAGGTCGGCATCGCCGGCAGCGTATCCATGCTGCTGGGGCGCGTGCCGCTGACCGCCATGTCGGCCTCGCCGCTGGCCGCCGCCCTGAACGGCAGCGGCAATGACAACATCCTCGTGCTGATCCGGCTGAAGGGCGGCAACGACGGGCTGAACACGATCATACCCGTTTTTGATTATGGCGCCTACCAAAGCCTGCGGCCGGGCATCGCTCTGGAGCGCGACGAACTCATTGATCTCAGTGATGCTTTCGCCATGCCCAATACTATGGAACCGCTGCAGCGCCTGTGGCAGGACGGGCAGATGAAGGTCGTCAACAGCGTGGGCTATCCGGACCAGAACCTGTCGCACTTCCGTTCCTCCGATATCTGGGCCTCGGGCAGCGATTCCGGCGAGGTTGTCAGTTCGGGCTGGCTGGGCCGCTATCTCGACGGTGAATTCCCGGATTTCCAGGAAAACCCGCCGGAGACGCCCCCGGCCATACAGATCGGCGGTTCCGGCAATCTGGTCTTTACCAACGACGACGGCATCGATATGGGCGTGCTGGTCGACAATCCTGAACAGCTCGCCGAGATCGCCGAACTCGGCGCGCTCTACGACGCCACCAATGTGCCGGAATGCTACTACGGCGAGCAGCTGGGCTTCCTGCGCACCGTCGCCAACAGCACCTTTAAGTTTGCGGGGGTCATCTCGGAGGCCTACGACGGCGCCGCCAACGCGGTGGAGTACCAGGGGCGCCTCGGCGAGCAGTTTGCCCTCATCGCGCGGCTGATCAAGGGCGGACTGGGCACCCGCCTTTACATGATCACCCTCGACGGCTTCGATACGCATGCGCGGCAAGCCAACATCCATCCCGGGCTGCTCTACCAGCTGTCGAACGCCGTGCGCCAGTTTTACCTCGACCTGGCGGCGGGCGGCGCCGCACAGCGGGTGCTGGCCATGACCTACTCCGAGTTCGGCAGGCGGCCGGAGCAAAATTCGTCGGGCGGCACCGACCACGGCGCCGCCGCCCCGCTAATGCTCTTCGGGCCGGGACTGGGCGCCAACGGCTTCGTCGGCCGCAGTCCCGACTTTCAGGATCTGGACCCTGTAGGCAATCTCCGCTACGACGTCGACTTCCGGCAGGTGTACGCCACCGTCCTCGAAGGCTGGCTATGTATCGACGGAGCGACGGTCAACGCCGCCCTGGGCCAAAATTTCGAGCGGCTGCCGGGACTGGGCCTGCAGTGTATGACCACCTCCGCCGAACCGGTCGCGGAAACGCCGGAACTGCGGCACTGGGTTTCCCAGCGGGAAGGCGTCATCAGCCTCCACTATATCCTGCGGGAAAGCACCCGGGTGCAGGTGCAGCTGTTCAACATGCTGGGGCAGCCCATCGCTACACTCGACCAGCAGTACCGGCCGGCCGGCGAACACCGCGCAGATTACCAGCCGCCGATGCATTTGCCGAAAGGCACCTACGTGTACCGCATCCGCGCTGGGCGAAGAGAAGTGAGCGGAAAGTTGGTGCGCAACTGACGAGAATGATTGAGGGGGTGACTTTGAGTCACCCCCTCAATCTCCCTGGGGGCCTACCATATCCCGCCAGGCCCGCGAGTAGAGGTTATCGGTTTGGAGCAGTTACCGATGTCGTCCCTGTCGCTCGATGCGGCCGTGTTCGATGATGTAGATGCGGTCGGCGCGGCGGGCGGTTTTAAGGCGGTGGGTGCAGAGGATGATACCCATTTCCTCGCGCAGGCGGCCGAGCAGATCGAGGACGAAGTGCTCCGTGTCGCGGTCGAGGGCGGCGGTGGGTTCATCGAGGAGCAGAAGCTGGGGCCGGTGGAAGCGATAGACGACGTAGGCGAATAGCGGAATCCAGACGAGCGCTACCAGCCCGACCTGCCAGTCGTACCAGAAAATAGCGACGGTAGCGACCAGCACCATCAACACATCGATCATGGCGCTACTGACGAGAGTGGAGATCGTGCGCTGTATGTACTGCGTATCGTTCATGCGCGCAATGAGATCGCCGGTCTTTCGATTGTCAAAAAAGGGCTTCGGCAGATGTAGCAGGTTGCCGTAAAAATAGTTGATTATGCGAACGTTAAAGTCGCGGCTCTGGCGCAGCAGTAACAACTGACGAAGAAAAGACAGGAAGCTGCGCGCCAGCAGCAAGGCCAGTAGTAAGCCAACCCCTGCAAAGAGCCGGAGCCGGTCGTTGGACGGAAGAATGTCATCGATGAGCTTTTGAGAAAAAATGGCGGTGGCCAACCCCAGGATGGCGACGGCGATACCCAGTACCAGGGCCAGGCCCAGGATGTTGAGATCATCCCGGACCAGCCGGCGTATCCAGTGCCAACGACGACTGCGTTGATCCGTCTCGGATTTCAGCTGTGAAGTCGGTTTAAGTAGAAGGAGCGACCGGGACTTCCAAATATCCGCCAGTTCTTCCGGAGCCATTCGCGTAACCTCCTGATCGGCGGGATCTCCGATCAGGAAAGCGCCGGCTTGTTCGTCGAATCCATAACAGACCACAAAGTGTTGAAGATGGTTTTCCTTGACCACGTGTAGAACCCAAATATCTTCACATTCGCGAAGGCTGGCCGTGTCTGCTTCGTAACCTTCAGCTTGCAGTCCGAGTTGGACAGCCGCCTGGTAAAGCCCAAGCATGGTAGTTCCAGTGCGGCTGGTTCCACTTAGAGGCTGTTTCATTTAAGTGTTCAGAATTTATTATAGGCTATTTTTTTTGTCAGGCGAAGCTCTTTTTGAGCTTCATAGCCTTAGCTATGGAGCTAAAAAAGCTGAAGCATGACGGAAAAAGAGGCATAAGAAAACTGAAGAATTAAGTGAAACAGCCTCTAAGTTCGCGTAAGCGTTCCAGGGGTTGGCCGGCGCCGAAATATCGCAGGACGGACAGCAGGCAGGCTACACCACAGTCGGTCTGATCGTGCTGACGAACATGGATTTTACCGAGCTTAGTGCGTGATGGCTTCATGAATTGCAGGATTGAGGTGCGAAAGAATAGCTCCCATTTTTGTTTCTCCCTGGTATTGTTTTTGCAGCCGTCCTTCCTCGTCGTAAATAAATACGGTGGGGACCGACTGGGTGCCGAAGAATTTAGCAAAGCACCCTTCCTTATCATGCAGGAAATGGATATTGGGCTGTTGCCATAAACCGAATTCCCTCGCAAAGTCGCGCAGAGCCGGCGGAGAGGCCCTACTAATGAGAATCAGTTGCGCGTGCTGGAAAAAAGGTAAGTTTTCCCCCAACACCTTCGCCTCATACTGACAGAAATGACAATCGGGAAGGAAGTGCACTAATAAAGTTGGTTTCCCAGTCACCCTCGGCGGCGGTGCTTTACCCACCGGCTGAAAAGATGCCACCCACTTTATATTCAGCAGGGTATACTGACGTCGAAATGGTTTTGGAAATCAAATCATCTTCGAGTCAGTATGCTGACGCTTACGGTCAGCATGCCGACATTTATCGTTGGCATATACCGACTTAATTGGTTTGAGAAGTTTCTCAAACCAATTTACGTCGAGTATAAATACCCGAATTTGGGTATCCAAAATTTTGCAATTGCCAGGGTTAACCCTGACACAAATGTTTGAAAATCATTGATTTTCGATCATTTTTCGCCATTATTCATGGACTTACCATGAATAATCCGGGTTATCTCTTTCAAAACTAGGCGAAAAAGGTGGGACATGTTGGGACGTTTTGGGACAAGTTGGGACATCCCGCCCCTGAATGAAGGTTATCTGCCTCTTTTCACTCCAGTATTTTTGGAGTTTAGAGGTTTACCAAATCTTTTATAAATCTTGCGTAAATCATCGGGCTTGACCAGCCCTTTGGAGAGACTGATATCTTCTTTTTTCAACCATCTCTGCAGCGTTCTTCGACTTATTCCATACTCCGATGCGATTTCCGTTCTGGTTTTAGCCTTATCGCCCATAATGACGAGTTTTTTAATTTACAAATGAAGGTTCATTTGTCTGGGTAATGCAAGAAACACCTCTTCCCCAACCGGTTAGGCAAACCGGAAAAAACCTACTTTCCATAGAACGCTAAAACTTAAAGGTGATGTACAATTGGCGGCAACCGGAATGATTAGCAAGCTCCTCGCTGTACCAGGTACACGCAAATAATATGTTGAAAAATCTTTAAATAGTCAAGTATCTGCCGTGTTTATTTTAAAATTTATTACATATCACCGGCTTAACGATGGGTTATCCTCACTTGTCAATTCAAAAACATGCCTTGATAAGGCCTCGTTTCACCAGGCGGGAATCCAGCGGGAGGTAAGATAAAAGGAATAGGAATAGGAAGAACAAGTCAGACGGAGGTCTCTGTTCATCCGGAAAATAACCAGGGCAGTAGAGTTGCGGATTAAAAGATGGGCATCCGGCTGCGTTTCATACCGCCGGATGCCCTGAGGATAGGCCTACTCCACCTTCATATTCTGAATTTTATTCAGGATGAGGGCGGCTTTCATAAGGAAGTCATCGTGGTGTTGGTGGTACTCGTTGTACACCATCATGAGCCGGGCCGCGTCGTAGGCGGCTGATTTGGGCGTAATTTGCCGCGAGGCGATGGGATGCAGCCAGTACTCGAGGTTATTGGAGCGCAGGTAGGAGCGGTCATTTTCAAAGTTGATGACTACTGCCAGTTTGTTGAGGGAGAAGAGGTAATCGGTCTCCTTGTTGAGGTCCTTCTGCAGGTCGACGATGTTGTAGCGGCTAAAGTTGGCGCCCGATCGTTCGCAGAGGAAGACATCGCGTCGTCCGTCAAAGGTGACGATATCCCGGAAGCGGTACTTGCGCAGGTTTTTGATCAGGAAGTTCTTGATCGGCATTTTAGTGGGCCGCAACTGTTTAAAGGAATACTGCAAATCCCGGTCCTCGAGGCGGTAATCCTCGCGAAACGGTTTGCGGCGGCGCGTTCTCAGGTTTATCACTTCTTTGGCCCGGCCGATGGTATGGCCGAGTTCGTTAACCTTGGAGTACACGCTGACGATGTCAATGTTGGCGTTGTTGATCCAACTTTCCAGAAAGATCTTGTTGGTCCCTTCTTCGTATACTAAAAGTGCTATTTCACTGATTGCGTAAAAGTTGGGGTACCCACCGTAAATGTTGCCATACTTTAATTCTAAAAATGCTGTGTTTCTGTTCACGGTTTCAGGAAATTATGATGTTAGTTAAATAATACATGGTTTTGGGGTGTTATGTTTTCAATTGGTCATAGTGTTTCTTTTTGCAAGTTATGCAGAAAAAAGCAATCCTTTAAAAAATTGCCACACCAATTTTTGGGCGTCTTGCATTTTCCTAAACGACACTTTTTGCACCTTAGTATATTTGCTAAGTCATTGCTTACCTATCAGTTACAGCTCTTTTAAGGCGGGTAATATTTTTCATCGCCCCAAGAAAGCGGTGGTTCATTTTACGAACGAAGCGCTCTTTACCGGTCAAATGCTCCAAGTATATTTACAAAAAATTGTGTGGAATCACCACACCTGTCCTTCTTTTTTGAAGGATTAAAGTTTACCTCAATTGTTTTTATTTCTCACAGCCTGACCGAAAGCTTTAGGCCTCCCTCTTTATAACAGAAATTTTCCTTTCTCATAAATTTTTTCATCATCGGCGTAGACAAGGCCTTCCCTTTTCATATCGGTGATCATATCCCAGTGGACGGAAGACTGGTTTTTGCCGCCGGCCTGCAGGTAACTTTGTCCGATAGCCATATGGACGCTGCCGCCCATTTTCTCATCGAAGAGGATATTACCGGTCATCCGGTCGATGTCGTAATTGGTTCCAATGGCAGCTTCGCCAAAGCGGCGGGTTCCTTTCAGCTGGAAGATATGATCGAGAAAGTCCTGTCCGCGCCGGGCTTCCCACCTCTCGATATAGCCGTCCTTCACCCACAGGGTAACGCCTTCTACTTCGTGGCCCATGTAGTTGCCGGGGAAAGAAAAGTGAATCACTCCATTGACGGAGTCTTCTACCGGGGAGGTGTACACTTCTCCCGAAGGCATATTGGTGCGGCCGTCAGAGTTTATCCATGTCCGGCCTTTGGTAGAGAAGTTGATATCGGTGCCTTCGCTTACATAGCGAACTGTCTCGCATTGGTTGAGGTGGTCGACGATGTGTTGTTGCCGGTTACGCACTTCCAGCCAGCTCGCCATGGGATCGCGGGCAAAGAGTTTACAGGCGCCGTAAACGAATTCCTGGTATTCTTCCAGGGACATGCCGGCTTCCTGGGCCGCGGCCTGTGTCGGGTATTGGCAAAGGCTGCGTTTGAGGTCGCGCGAGGCGGTGCGCCGGAAATAGGTATCGTTGATCTCCTGATGGGCTTCCTGCCGCAGTTTCGACTTTTCCCGGTCCACATTCTGGTCTTCCCGCAGGTTGAAAGGCGCCCGGATGTAGAGGTAAGCGTCGAAGGTTGCCATCACCTGCCGGTACAGCGGAGAAACGTGCTGTAGTTGTTTTTCTCCGGCTTCCCCCAGAAAAATGCGGTTTTTTTCCCGGAAGTCGAGTGCCGTTTCCACATGCGCGCCCGCGGTTACAGCGGATCGGAACACTTCGCGAACCAGGGGTTCGGCCAGGGTGCTGCTGCGTACATACAGCTGATCGCCGGGCTGTATATCGAGGCAGTAATGGACGAGTAAGTTGGCGTATTTCGTCAGTATATTTTCCATAGATCGAGTCCTGTAGGCGGTTGTAGTTCAATCATTCTATCCACCGAAGATCGCCGGGCAAATTCCCCCTCTTCCTTACCAATGCCGGGCCTGATAGGGATAGCGCACCTTATATTGTTCGCGCACCATTTCGGTCAGTCTTTCGCGCAACTCATTGATATTTTCCTTAGTGAGCGCGGAAACGAGCACATTATCGTGTTCGAACTGATGCTTGAGGCTGCCGCGCAGGCCTTCTTCGATTTCCTGTTTGGCCTCTTCGTCGAGGAAGGGATCGAAGAATTTTTCCCGGTAAAGGTCTATTTTATTAAAGACAAACAGCGTGGGTTTGTCGAGCACATTGAGGTCCTGCAGGGTTTGGTTGACCGTACGGATCTGCTCCTCGTGCTGTGGGTGGGCGATATCCACGACGTGCAGGAGGATATCGCTTTCGCGCACCTCATCGAGGGTTGATTTGAAGCTTTCAACGAGGTGGTGCGGCAGTTTCCGGATAAAGCCGACGGTATCGGACAGCAGGAAGGGCATACGGCCGAAGACGACTTTGCGCACTGTGGTGTCGAGGGTAGCGAACAGTTTATCTTCGGCGAAGACATCCGATTTGCTGAGCAGATTCATCAGGGTTGATTTCCCTACGTTGGTGTAGCCCACCAGGGCCACGCGCACCAGTTGTCCGCGTTGTTTGCGGCGTGTCTCGTTTTGCTGTTCGATTTTTTCCAGCTGTTTTTTCAGCTGATTGATCTTGTCGCGCACGATACGGCGGTCGGTTTCGATTTCCTTCTCCCCTGGTCCGCGCATACCGATACCTCCGCGCTGTCGCTCCAGGTGAGTCCAGAGGCCGCGCAGGCGGGGCAGCAGGTATTGCATTTGCGCCAGTTCCACTTGGGTTTTGGCCTGTGCCGTTTGTGCGCGGCGGGCGAAGATATCGAGGATAAGGGTACTGCGATCGATGATTTTCACTTTCAGTTTCTTTTCCAGGATGCTGACCTGTTTGCCGGTGAGGTCATCGTCGAAGATGACCATGTTGATATCTTCGTGTTTGTCGATATACTCTTTAATCTCTTCAATTTTCCCTTTCCCCAGGAATGTTTTGGGATCGGGGTGAGGCAGTTTTTGAATATAGCGTTTTACGGCTTTGGCGCCGGCGGTCAGTGCGAGGAACTCCAGCTCATCCAGGTATTCCTGCACCTGTTCTTCGGTGTGAAAGCGATCGACCAGTCCGATGAGCACGGCCTCTTCTATCCTTCTTTTTAATCCTTTTCTTTGCTGTTCGCCAATGTTCCAGTCATTTCCCATAATTCGGTTTAAGCTTTATCTCTGGCAGGGGTCGGGTTAGAGCTAGTTGATTATTATTTATTGTTGATTGACCCAGTGTACCGGGTTGAGGCGTTGTTTTTCACGCCAAACTTCAAAGTGCATTTCGGTTTTTTGCTGTCCGACCCGTCCCAGCGGCATCCGGGCTTCCAGCTGATCGCCGCGTTTGACATAGATTTCTTCCAGATTGGAGTAGACGGTGTAGTATTCGCCGTGCTGGATGATCACCATGTATTGGTATCCGGGAATAAACTGAGTGCCCGCTACTCTTCCCTTGAAGACGGTGTGCACTTCGGAGCGCGGATCGGTTTCGATATCGATTCCGTTATTAGTGATCTGAATAGTATTGATCACGGGATGGGGCTGTGTGCCGAACTGGCGGGTAATCCTTCCGTTTTCCACAGGCCAGGGCAAGCGGCCTTTATTGCGGATAAAGTCACCGGCCAGGGCGGCGGCGGCTTCACTATTGGAGGCGGTGAGCGCATTGGGCTGCCGGGCTTCGGCTTTACTGCGCTCCATCTCTTTGCGGATAATGGTTTCTATGGCGGCGATGAGTTGATCGCGGGCCTGGCGCTGGCGTTCGAGGTCGGCAACCAGCTGGGATTCATTAGACTTGAGATTTTCCAGTAGTTTATCTTTATCGGCCAGTTCGCGGTTGAGAATGATTTTCTGTTTTTGCTCGGAAGACAGCAGGCCTTCCTTTTCGGTACGGCGTTGCTCCAGCTGTTCGGTTTTGCTGATCAGCATTTCCTGCGTTTCCAGGATGAGATCGGCCTGTCGATTGCGGAAGCGGTCGTACTGCCGGATGTATTGCCAGCGCCGGAAGGCGTCGTTGAGGCTGTTGGCGGAAAAGAGAAAGGCGAGCATACTCTTATTCAGGCGATGCCGGTAAGCGACGCGCAGCATGGTGGCGTACTCTGTTTTGAGCCGGTCGATATCGCCGTTCAAGGCGTCGAGCACCTGATGGGAACGCTCGATGCTTTCGTTAGCATAGTTGATTTCCGTCTGAAGGGTGTTGATGAGTTGCTGCCGGCGCTGAATCTGATTCTGCAACGCGAAGTAGCGTTCGAGGGCAGCCTCTTTATTTTCCTGGGTTTCTTCCAGCTGGCGCTGGGTTTTTTCGATTTCTCTTTTCAGGCGCTCCCGTTTCTCCACCAGTTCCTTGCGGTTTTGACCAAAAGCCGGTTGTGCGTTCAGACAGAAAAGCAGAACGGGCAACAGGAGGAACCATCTGTTAATCCACGCGCGTGTATCGATCGGGTATCTCAAATCTTATGTTCTTTGGGACATTAAATTCAACCTGGGAAAAGCGAATACCGACAGCGACTTTCCCCGTTTCCCGGCTGTCCACCTCAAGATTACGAAGATACGAAAATTTCTGATCTTCGTCGTTTTGACTATAATCCTCAAAACGCATCTGAATCTGCCGGCGGCTGCGCAGGTCATGAAAATGCATGCGCTGCAGGTTCAGCTCCTGGCCGGTAAGCCAGTAATGACTTTCCATGCCGTCTTGCTCTCCGTAGAGGTGATAAGCCTGGGCTTCTGTTTCGACTTGAAAGCCGCGGGTCATAAAGAAAAGGGGATTGCCCAACAGGAGAGACTGCAGGAGCTGAAAGTCGGCGGGAATATTATACAAATCGGCCAGGTAAGCGATATCTTTAACCACGGCTTCGTTGTTGAGCCGGTCCAGTACGAATACCGAGTCGGGGGTGATCATCGCGCGGCCGACTTCGAAGCCCAGCTTTTTGACGGCGATCAAGATTACGCTATCCTTTCGCAGCCGGATATTGGCCGTAGCCCCCATGGACAGGTAGCCGTCATCGAAATCGACTTTGGCTTTGGCTTCCATCCAGTCGGCATTCACCTGGCCGGCGATCATTTGACGAAACAGGAACTCGGGTGTTTTTTCCTTGATCTCGGTCGCCCCGGTCTTTTTGCCAGAGGAGCAGGCGCTGGTAAATATTACCATCAGTACAAAAAGCCATGGTGCACTGTTCCAAAAGTAACTACCGGTAATGCTGGGACAGCGCACTAAGATGCTATTATATATAGATTGCTTATTCATACAGTTGCTTATTGTTAATTTTTTTCTCCAGCACTTTTGAGGTGTTTCCCTTTTCCTGTGCCTGATTCCAGTAGTCGAGCGCCGTTTCCTGCTCCCCGAGCTGGAAGAGCACATCGCCGTAGTGTTCCAGAATTCGGGGATGCTCGTCGCCTCCGTTTTTCAATGCTTCGCCAACCCACTTTTTAGCCTTGTTGTAGTCTTTCCTTTTGTAAAAGACCCATCCATAGGCATCCTGGAATTCGGGCGTATCCGGTTGCAGGCCGTTTGCTTTTCTCGCCATTTCTTCTGCTTCGTCGAGCCGGTCGCCGTTTTTGGCCAGCAGCAGGCTGTAGTCGCTGAGGACTTTAGCTGATTGGGGGTTGAGCGCCAGCGCAGCATCGAAAGCCCTGGCGGCATCGCCAATATCCCCCATAGCGCCGTAAACGATGCCCAGACGGGCCTGTATATTATAAGTCATCCGCTGATCGTTACCGGCCATCAGCAGGGCTTGCTGCAGGGCGCTGAGGGCATCGTCCTGATCGCCCAGCTCATTGACTGCTGTTCCGTAGAGATAATAAGCGGACGCTTTATTCGGAAAAAAGTCCATTGCTTCCTCTGCCTTTTCCTCTAGTGCTTCGTAATCGGCCTCTTCGTATAAGGCGTAGAGCAGTTGTTCCCAAACCAGGTAAACGGTATCGTCGAGTTCCAGGGTTTTGCGGTACTTTTGAATCGCTTCGCGGCGGCGGCCCAGGTGATACAGCAGATCGGCCGAGGCGGCGTAGGCTTTTGCTTCTTCCGGATGTTGTTCTTCCAGAATGCCGGTTAATTCAAGAGCGGCTGCACCGAGTTGCCGGTCACCGGTAGAAGCCACTTTCTGAATAAGCGGCATGATCCTTTTGATTTTAAGGTCGATATCGACGTTCGGTTGTCGGAATACTGGTTTCAATGATTCAAGAAATCCCCGTTCGTCACTGCTCTCATCCGGGTTGCCGGCCAATGCCAATTTGGCCTTGACATTGCCGGGGTCGACTTCCAGGATGCGCTGATAGGTTGCCTGCGCTTTTTCCTTTTCGCCCATCTCTTCAAAAAAGCCGGCCAGCAGGTGCAGGTATTCTTCGTTTTCAGGGTAGGCCTCGATCAATCGCTCCAGTTCCCGGGCTGCCTTGCCCTTGTCTCCCATTCCCAGATAGAGGGAGTGTTTACGCCGGACGACCTCTTCGGTCACCCCGATACGTGATTCGAGTTGATCATAAACTTTGACTGCCTCGTCAATTTCATTGGCACGGACCAGCAGGTAGGCCCATTTGTAGTAATATTCCTCTTTTTCGGGATCCTGTTTGACCAGGCGTTTGTAAATTTCAGCGGCCTCCCCGTTCTGTCCGATTTCCTGATACAGGTCGGCCAGGAATTGCTGGTACCAGACGTTTTCCGGGTCGAGTTCTATAGCTGTTTTGGCATAGCGAACCGCTTTATCAAAGGTTTCCTTTGCCATGTATACGCGCGCCAGTTCATAGGCAGCCGCATGGTTATTCTCATCCTTTTTGAGGATTTCTTCGTAGATGGGAATTGCTTTATCGTAGTTTCCGAGGATGCGTTCACGGCTGGCGTCAATAAAGCGCGATTGCATTTCCACCTCCTTTTCACTTACCCGTACTTGTTGCCCCAGCAGTGGAGCGGCGGACAAAAACAACAACCCGATAAGCAGTACAGACCCTAATCGAAACATCTTTACTATTTTTTATCTCTGGACAGATGGCGCCTTTGAAGCCTGATACCCATACAGTTTCATCTGTCAAAGAAGTTAACCTGTCGGCGTCTGTCCCGGCCTAAGTGCAGGGAATTTAATCTTGTCGGATCAAAAAGACGTCAGAAACCAGATATCAGACGCCAGACCTTCCAATAGGGAGTATCCGATCGTCAAAACTTCGTTCCTTGCACTTAGCCTTCTGAGTAATCACCGATGCTGATCTCGTCTTTATCCTTAAGGTATTCCACCTCACTGCCCAGCATAGATTGCCCGAGATTGGCATTAGACACCTTGGTATTATTTTGAATTACACTTTCAACAATAACGGAATCTTCTACCGTACAATTGTTCCCAATAGAAACGTAGGGCCCCACTACAGAGTTTCTTATTATCGTATTTTCTCCGATAAAACAGGGAGGAATGATGAGACCATGTTCTGTTTTCACCGTCTCGGCCACCAGCTTCTCCTTCTCCTTCTTGATATCAAGAATGCGCTTATTGGTATACACGACATTGTCTTTATTACCGCAATCCAGCCACTCTTCGATACGCGCGGGGCGGAATTTAGTTCCCTGGTTCTTCATCAGGTCGAGCACGCTGGTGAGTTGATATTCTCCCTTATCCTTGATTTCGTTATCGAGCAGATACTGCAGCTGCTCCCTCAGTTTATCGCCGTCGCGAAAATAGTACAAACCGACGATGGCAAGATCGGAGACGAATTCCGGTGATTTTTCAACAAAATCTGTAATGATGCCTTCCTCATTTACTTTTACCACTCCAAAAGAAGAAGGGTCATCCACTTTTTGTACCCAGATGATGCCATCCTGCTTAGTATCAAAATGGAAATCGGCCTTGAACAGGGTGTCGGCAAAGGCAACGATGCAAGGCCCGCTAATACTCTCGCGGGCGCACCAGATGGCATGTGCCGGTCCCAGCGGCTCATCCTGGTAATAAATAGAGCCTTTGGCCCCCACTTTGGTTGCAATATCCTCAAGTTGTTTTTCAACTTCCTTTCCAAAATCGCCAATGACGAAGGCTACCTCATCAAACGCTCCGGGATAGGAGGCGGTCAGGTCTTCAACCAGGCGCTGAACAATTGGCTTGCCGGCAATGGGGATGAGCGGTTTGGGTACCGTAAGGGTATGTGGGCGCAGCCGGGAACCGCGTCCGGCCATAGGAATGATAATCTTCATAGCGTAATGATGTTGTTTGGTTATTTCGTCTGGAAGAATATACGCAAAATGGAGCAAACACTGTCCTAACAACGGAAGGAGCGGTGGTGTTTTATGCTGGCATAGCTTCAAGGGCATCGTGGCCCCCTGAAACCAAAGAACATCGTCGCCATCTCCTTTTACTCCACAACGGTCACTTTCAGCATATTGGTGCGGTGGCGGCGGTGCAGGGGCATACTGCCGGTGTTGACGATCACATCGCCGGCTTTGATGCGGTCGGCGCCTTTGAGAATTTCGGTGACGTCATAGACGGTTTCATCGGTTGTGGTGAACCGATCGTAGTAATAGCAACGAACGCCCCAAACGAGGTTGAGAGTAGACAGCATATGCATGCGGTCGGAGAAGATATAAATCTCGCTATCGGGGCGGTAGCTGGATACTTTGAAGGCGGTATAGCCCGAGCTGGTCATTCCGATGATTGCTTTGGCATTGATTTCCTCGGCGGTTCGGGCGGCATTGTAGCAGACTGCGTCGGAGAGGAAGGTACGCGATTTAGCTAATGGCGTAGGACGCTGACGTGGTTTGAATTCCTTTTCAGCTTCCTCGATTATTTTATTCATGGCTTCCACCACTTTCACCGGATGCCGTCCTACCGACGTTTCGCCGCTGAGCATGACAGCGTCGGTACCGTCCAGCACAGCGTTGGCCACATCCGTGATTTCGGCGCGAGTAGGAGAAGGATTGGTGATCATGCTGTCCATCATCTGGGTAGCGACGATCACCGGTCGGGAGCGCTGAATACACTTATCGACGATCTGCTTCTGGATCAGCGGCAGGCGCTCCATGGGCACTTCGATACCCAGGTCGCCCCGGGCCACCATGATGCCGTTGGATGCTTTGATGATTTTGTCGATTTTGTCCACCGCTTCCGGCTTTTCGATTTTGGCGATAATTTTGGCGGGGTGGTCTACTGCTTCAATGCGCTTGCGAAGATCTTTAATGTCTTTGGGAGAACGCACGAAAGACAAGGCGATCCAGTTGACGGGCTGCGTGAGGATGAACTCCAGGTCCCGCAGGTCTTTTTCCGTCAGGGAAGGCAGGGATATTTTAGTTTTCGGCAGGTTGACGCCTTTATTGGAGGACAGGGTTCCCCCGAACAGCACCTTAAGACGCACTTTATCTTTGCCATTGGTTTCCAGTACCTCAAAGACCAGCTTGCCGTCGTCAACCAGTACCCGTTCTCCTTCCTTGACGTCCTGGGGGAATTGCTGGTAACTCATGTATATCGCCTCCTTGGTGCCGATACATTCCTTATTGACAAAGGTTATCTCCTCTCCTTCTTTCAGTTCCAGGCCATTGTCTTTCATCTTCCCAACCCGCAGTTTGGGGCCTTGCAGGTCAGCCAGGATACCGATGTGCAATCCGTATTTATCGTTGATATAAGTAACATGGTTGATGACCTCCATGTGGTCCTCGTGTGTCCCGTGGGAAAAGTTAAGACGGAATACATCGACTCCGGCTTTGACGAGATCCAGTAAGTTGTTGTAGGAACTGGATGCCGGCCCCACTGTGGCGACTATTTTAGTGTTTTGATGATCTACGATTTTCATGTAAGGTTGTTTCGTTTAAATTTGCCGGGCGGTTATGCGGAGCGATAAAGAACTGAGTAACAGTAAGTGTAATTTGTACAATAATTCCAGCAGTAAAAGTACGTTGATTGTGCATATTTTTCAAATAGCGGCCTGCCCTGTTTGATGTAAAAAGAGAAAAACTACTGAAAAATAGAAGTAAAAGGGCTTCATCTTTTATTTTGACAATTGTTCGGTATTGGCATCATATTTTTCTGTAAGAAAAAAAGCGGACCGAAAAAAATAAAAAAAACCCGCAAAAGCCCAATAAAATTAAGGCAGGCAGGCAGCTGATAAAACAAAAAAGTAAATAAAAACTTTGGTTATCATGGTTCTTCTACTTTACTTTGCATCGCATTCGTAAACCACTAAAGCGAATATCTATGTCTAGCATTGCAGAAAGAGTAAGTAAAATTATCGTCGACAAGCTTGGTGTCGACGAATCGGAAGTGACGCCGGAGGCTAGCTTCACGAATGATCTGGGTGCCGACTCGCTGGATACCGTTGAACTGATCATGGAATTTGAGAAAGAGTTTGACATCTCAATTCCTGACGAACAGGCGGAAAATATCCAGACGGTTGGCCAGGCAGTTACTTACTTGGAAGAACAAACACAGGATAAGTAATTATCTTTTCATTGACCATCAGAACACAGATTAGGGCCTTTGCCCCTAATTTGTGTTTTGGCATTCAAGCCATGGCTTCTGTACGCTAGCTAGATACGCCCATCCCGGCGGAAAAAAAGTTATCGGCAACAGCATCTTACCTCCTTCCATACCGGGAATACGGCCATGTGGGACCACAGACCATACCGGTCCTTCCGCCGCTGGGCGCCGGCAGCGTTCTCATCTATAAAGTATACATTATGAAAAGGGTCGTTGTAACAGGACTGGGAGCGCTGACTCCTATCGGAAATAATGTAAAGGCTTATCTCGATGGTCTGCAAAACGGTATAAGCGGAGCCAATCTGATCACCCATTTTGATGCGGCCCAGTTTAAAACGCAGTTTGCCTGCGAGGTCAAAAACTTCAATGTTGAAGATTACCTGGACCGGCGTGAGGCCCGGCGCATTGACATGTTTACCCAATACGCTCTGGTGACTTCCGATGAGGCCGTCAAGGACAGCGGCCTTGATTCGATGCTCGAACAGCTGGATATGGATCGCGTCGGCGTCATCTGGGGCGCGGGTATCGGCGGCCTGAAGACACTGGAAGAGGAAATCGAATACAATGCCGATCCCGAGCGCTCGCCCCGCTACAATCCTTTTCTCATCCCGAAAATGATCATCGATATTGCCGCCGGTCAGATTTCCATACGTTACGGATTCCGCGGCATCAACTACGCAACCGTATCGGCCTGCGCCTCTTCTTCCCATGCTATCATCAACGCTTTTGATTATATCCGGCACGGTCGCAATGACATCATCGTCACCGGTGGATCCGAGGCGGCCGTTACCAAAACGGGGGTTGGTGGCTTCAACGCCATGAAGGCGCTTTCGACCCGCAACGATGACTACAAAACAGCATCGCGCCCTTTCGACCTCGACCGCGACGGCTTCGTGCTCGGTGAGGGAAGCGGCGCACTCATCCTGGAAGAACTGGAGCACGCCAAAAAGCGGGGCGCCACGATCTACGCCGAAATCGTCGGCGGCGGCGCCACGGCCGACGCCCACCACATCACCGCCCCCCATCCCGAAGGGCTGGGAGCCAAGAACGTGATGAAGATGGCCCTGGCCGATGCCGGCATGAACATCGATGAAGTCGACTACATCAATGTTCACGGCACCTCCACTCCACTGGGAGATATCGCCGAAGTCAAAGCTATACAGCAGGTCTTTGGTGAAAATGCCTACCAGCTCAATATCAACTCCACCAAATCGATGACCGGCCATTTGCTGGGCGCCGCCGGAGCGATCGAAGCGCTGGCAGGTATTCTTGCTATTAACCACAATTTCGTTCCTCCAACTATCAATCATTTCACCGACGACCCCGAACTCGACTCCAGGTTAAATTTCACCTTCAACGAGGCCCAGGAACGGAAAGTAAATGCCGTCCTTAGCAATACCTTCGGATTCGGCGGCCATAACTCGTCTGTGTTGTTCAAAAAATTCGAAGAATAATTTTTCGTAAATTGCGAGTCAAGAATCCGGTTCTACTGCCGGCAGCTGCGTAATGCCGTCGCTGAGCGTGATTGTAACGCAAAAAAAAAGAGCTTGAAGTCTCCGGCCATTGATACTCCCTGTTTCATCGCTTGAAACTTGAAGCTCATTGCAAACACCCACGTCTCCCACGGCGTCTACTCTCCTGCCCGAAGCAGCATCGCATTATTTTTTCCGTATCTGCCAAAGCTCTTCCCAATTGACGAGAAGTGGCCGGCAAAACGGAAAAACAGGTTCTCTCCTGGTAACGGCTTAGCCTTTCATCAATGGATATGGCTTCTGCTGTTTCCGGAAAGTTCCTGATGCACCGGTATCCTCTCGCAGTACTACCCTTTCCTTCCTTCAGAAAAGAAAGGAGGAAGGTGCTGCCCTTATTTTCATAGCCGGCGAAAACTCTCGTTTTCGGACGGTATTTGTTAACTTAACAGGAGACGGTCTTGCAATTTGCACTGTTTAGGTTCATCCTGAGGATTTACAACTTTTATTTTTCCAAGGACAAAGGCCTGGCCCGGCGGCTGCGTACCCTGATTGGGTTTACTCCCGCTAACCTCGATATTTTCAAGCTGGCCTTTTCCCACAAATCCAATTCCTCAGAAAAAGCGTATGGCATTCAGAATAATGAACGGCTGGAATACCTCGGTGATGCCGTACTCGGCACTATCGTAGCGGAGTATCTTTTTAAAAAATATCCCAACAGCAACGAAGGCTTCCTCACCAAAATGCGATCAAAAATCGTTAAACGGAAGGCCCTCAACAAAATCGGGGATAAAATGGAACTCGATATGCTCCTCTCGGAGTACAATCAAACCCGCCTCAGCCGTTCCATGCTCGGCAATGCGGTGGAAGCACTGGTCGGCGCCGTATACCTCGAATGCGGCTACCACCCGACCAAACGCTTCGTCGTTCGTAAAATCCTCCATAATTACGTCGATGTACACGAACTGGAAAATGTCGACGACAATTACAAAAGCCAGTTGCTGGAGTGGTGCCAGAAAAACGGACAGACGGTCAGCTACAAATTGCTGGCGCGCTACAAATTCGAAAAGCGCGACCGCTTCAAGGTAGCTGTCATGATCAACGGCAAAAAAATGGCTGCCGCTGACGACTTCAATAAGAAGAGCGCCGAACAAACAGCCTCGGAAAAGGCTATGCTGGCGATGGGCATCTTGTCCGAGGATGAAGAGGAGGATTGATGCCGCCTCATCATTGCAAAAACTGAAGGATAGTGAATACTACGTGGATGCTTGCCTGTCTTCGCTTCGCGAAAGACAGCGATGCTGCGCCCCGACAGGCGGATGATGCTGAGGGAGCATCCACCTGGTGCGCCGGGCATTAAGTAATTGATAGTTTTCGGGAGACTATCTTGGCGGTAGCCGAGGCGCGAGGAGGGAGCATCCTCAAAGGGACGTAACTGACGAGTAACGAAGGATACCGCCAATAGAGGCCGCGAAAATTGTCAAGTATTTAGAGGCTGTTTCATTTAAGTGTTCAGAATTTATTATAGGCTATTTTTTTTGTCAGACGAAGCTTCCCGACCCTTTGGGTACGGGGCAGGCTTTTTTGAGCTTCATAGCCTTAGCTATGGAGCTAAAAAAAGCTGAAGCATGACGGAAAAAGAGGCATAAGAAAACTGAAGAATTAAGTGGAACAGCCTCTTAGTGCCCGGCGCACTAGCACCAAAAGTCTATCAACTCATGACCCCCGCCCAATTACAACAACTCGCGCCTGACTCCGCCACCCTGGCCCGTTCGCAGAACCTCGCTGCTCCGAGAAAATGGGCGGTACTGGAAAAACGGGGCGCCTTCCGCTGGGGACACTGTAAAAGCCGCGGGGTGCGTCACTATCGCAGCGTCATTCATCTGCAGAGCCTCGAATACTATTGTTCCTGCCCCGCCCGCAGGCAGCCCTGCAAACATGTGCTGGCCCTGTTTCAGCTGGAAGAGGCACCTACTCACTCCTTTCGCGAGGCGGAAGAACTCCCGGACTGGATAAAGGATTGGCGGAAAAAAAGGCCACCCAGCGAAGCCGCACTCGAAGAAGCGGCCCGCCAAAGAGCCGCGGGCCGGCAGCGTGAGCGCGATAAACGCATCGAACTAATGCAAAGTGGCGCCGCCGATCTCGAACAGTGGCTGCTCGATCTCCTCAGGCAGGGCCTGGCGCAAGCGCAGGGAATACCCGGTGATTACTGGGACGAATTTGCCGGCCGGATGATCGATTCCAAACTCGGCAGCGTGGGCCGTCGCATCCAGCAGTGGAAAAAGATTTTTGCAGAAGAGAATTGGCACGAAGTGCTGTTAGCCGAAATCGCCGAGCTCCATCTGCTGGCCCGCGGCTTTCGCCAAATGGATCAGCTCCCCGATGCGCTCTACCGCGAACTGCTCACTACCGCCGGCCTCTCCATCAAAAAGAAAGAGGTTTTGGAACAAGATGGCATCACCGATCACTGGCTGGTAATTGGACTTCGCGAAGGGGAAGAAGAACAACTCCGTTACCGGCGCACCTGGCTGCTGGGTGAGCAATCAGGAAAAATGCCCCTGCTCCTCGACTTTGCCTTCGGCGGCCAGGATTTTGAACAGGAATGGAAAGTAGGAATGGCCCTGGAAGGTCAATTGGTTTACTATCCGGGCAGCTACCTCCAGCGAGCACTGCTCAAATCATTCGAAGCCTCCCGCCGCCCTTTCCAGACCCCTGCCGGCTTCGCCGACCTGTCCGGTTTCGCCGATACCTACGCCGAGGCTGTCGGCGCCAATCCCTGGCTTTTCCATTTCCCGGCTCTCCTCACCCAGGTTACCCCCGTTCTTCATCAACGCAAAATGCTGCTCGTCGACCAGAACGGCAAACAATTGCCGGCCACCTGCAACGGCGAAAATCACTGGAAGCTGCTGGCTGTCAGCGCCGGCCGGCCGCTCACCGTCTTCGGTGAATGGAACGGCAACCGGCTGCTGGTGCTCAGTACTATCGAAGATGAAAGGCTAATTGTGCTGGGGTGATGGGGATGGTTTGAGGTGGTTCCGCCAACCACCGGCAATCCTTGACTGAGCCATTCCCACTTCTCGGAGCGAAGCGAAGAGCCGTGTGGCCCACTTCCGACTTACAAGAACTACCCCGGTTCCTGCACCCGAACACTCAGGTCGAGATAAATCTGGATGAGGTCGTGGACTTTGATAAGACCAAAGAGGGGTTTGGGCGGCTCGAGGTTGAAATTGGACATGTAGAGGTCCTTCTCTCCTACAAACCGAAAGTTCTCGCTATCGATGCGCTGCCCACGCACCGACATTTCCACTTCCCGTCGCACTCCTGCGATCGTGATCGCCGTCAGCGCTGTCAGGCGCGACCAACCAGGATGCTCATCCAGCTGCTCCGGAACGTCCACCCTAAGTAATTCGATAGTGATGTGAGGATGTTCTTCTGAGTTCAGCGTTTTATACAGGTCTTTATTGATGCCCCGGTGGCCGCAGTCCAGTTCATTGGTGCGCAGATCCAGGCTGGTGTGGTGAAATTTCATATCCCATTTCCCGGAGCTGCCAGACATCTGGAAGCGGTGCTGCTGATTCTTTTCGTAACACAGACACACGCAGGAAAACTCGTTGATATTACTCGACCCGTTGAGATAGAGATCACTGTCACCCGTTATCATGAAGCTCTTTTCCACGAGGAGTGGCTCAAAAGAAAGCAGTAGTGGACTGCTGATCAATGCGATAAGTATCAGTAATTGGCGGTAGTATGACATGAGTCGTTGGCTTTTGGTCTTAGTAACAGTTGCGAAGCTTCAAACTATTAATTCGTTTGAAAGAAAGTGAATTTCCTTATTTCCCTTCTTATAACAAAAAGAGGCCTCAGAAAATGCGCCGTTCGGCGAAAAATTCTGAGGCCCCGGTAGTGTGAAAAAGTTACGCTTTTATAGTGTCAGTATGGATAGCGTCTTTTTTCTTTAGTTCTTAGAAGCCTACAACTGCTTCGAGGACGAACCCGTTGAATTCACCTTCGTGCTGAAGGGCCGTCACCGGGAAGTCGTTGTACTGCTGGTTGACGTATTCGACCTTGAGCAGCAGTTGCTGGATCGGATACCAGCCGGCAGAGATTTGGAGACGGTCGATGGTGGCGTCCTCTATGTTCGGAGCAAGTTCTCCAGAGAGCGTATTATAGCGGGCGCCGACAAAGAGCTGCTCATTAGCCAGGAAGCGGTACAGCAGTTCTGCTCCAACCTGGGTTACACTGCGCTTATTATCCTTGTTTTCAAAGCCGGCGTATCCGGAGGAACTTTCAAAGGTACCAAAGAATTCCAGTCCGCTATACTTCAGGAATGGGCTGATTGAGATGGCCGTTACATTCTCGGTGAAGTTGGGATTCCAGCGTCCCGAGGTGAAGTTTCCGCCCGGGCCAGTAGGACGGGGGCTGTTACCACCTCTCGGGATGGCGAAGGCTGGTTCCATGACCATGTAGTAGCGTGATCCTGCGCGGTCACCTGCGTACAGGGTATTCCGGCCGGCTTCCGGGTTGGTATAGATCGAACCGGAAAGGCGGAAGCGGAAATCTTCGGTGAACTGCTTGTCATAAGCCGCTTTCGCGTATACCGAAGGTTTTCTGGTGCCTTCTTCCACGCTGCCGGCGATCAAACCGCTGGTCATACCGGCCATGAGCATCAGGTTATTGGTCGGGAAGAGATAAGCTTCACCGCCGATTTCGGTTGTGAATGCGTCCATGATGTAGTTGCCTACGAAGGGGTTGTACATTGCCTGACCGTTGTCGGAGCGACGGAACATCTGGTCGCCGTAGTTGGGCTGGAAGTGACCGATTTTAACGCGGACTTTATCCGTGAACCAGTCGGGGTTGCCGAACATCGGCAGCTTATCCACCTGGATGTAACCACCTTTAACCCAGAATTCCTCGTGGTGGCGGGAAGACATGTAGCTTTCCACCGCTACGCGAATACCGTCAGCCAATTGGGCATCTACATAGAGGTTTGCTGTCGCCAGGTTAAAACCGGGCGCGAGGGCGAACAGCTCGTTACGGTTGATGTCGGTGCCGGGAAATAAGACCTCCTCGGCGTCATTGCTGTGGTCGAGGCCCTGATACTGCTGGGCGAAGTTACCGCCGATACGAACTTTCAGGCCTTCGAATTCTTTGGCCTCTTCTTTAGAGGGTTCAAAAACATTTACACCTCTTTGATCATAGGCACGCCAATACTGTAGCGGGGTCGATTTCTGTGCCAGGGCCGTGAAGGCGAATACCGACAAAAGCAGTACTGCCACTGATTGAATGATGCATTTCATAACTGTGAGAATTTTTGTTAGTTTATAAATCGGGAACCCGGTATTATGTCTCCACTCCGTTTCTGGGAGCAGAGACGTTTATCCGGAATGATTAGCTTTTAGTCGTTGAAAGGGTTACAGTGAAGTTGATGGTGATCTCGTCACCCGTCTTGATCGTACCCAACAGGGCCGAAGGCGGATCAATGCCAAAGTCTGTCATCTTCAGGTCCTCGGAGCCCTCGAAGCGGATGTCGCCGTTTCCGAGTACGGTGGCGTTTACCGTCATGTTAATGAGCTCACTGCCGCCGGCGATTTTCAACTCGCCTTGCGTATCGAGTTGGTATCCGCCGTTAGTCGGCTTCATGGAATTGACCTTTTTGAGCAGGTAAACGATATTTGGATGGTCATCACTTTCCAGCGCCTTGTAGGTCTTATTATCCATCGTATTACTTCCTTTGTCACTCTTGATAGAGGTGACGGGAATGGTAACCACGAGGTTATTGATACCCTGGAGTTGATTACCATCAAGGGTAACTTTACCTTCTGCGTACACTTCATTGACGGAGGAAGTCCAGTCGTGTAGTGTAGAAGTACCCGCAATGGTCATGTCCACGCTTTGTACTTCAACTTTGGTTTGCGCCATAAGCGCGCCGCTGAAAATGATCAGGGCTGTTGTGAATAAGATGTTTCTGATTTTCATTGCCTTAGTTTTTCTTACTCTACAAATGTACCGGCTGGGCAAGCGCTTCCAAATGACGAAAGTCAGACTTCTGAGTGATCTAAATCACAAACGGGGGTGATCAAAATCATAATTTAAATTAAATACCATGCGTTTAATACTGATAACCAGATTTAAAAAAACGAACACTTGTTCGATCTCCGGTGGAAAAAAAATTCTCTCCCTGACTTTCCTTCAAAAAAAAATCTCCGTTTTTACACAAAAATGAAATACGTTTTTAGGAAAACTTTTTTTGCAAGCTACTTCAGGCTTTTCAGAGATGGAAAACCTTTGCCAAATTGGCGCTTCGAGCCTGATAATTTTGCACTATTGAAAGATTGCCGGTAATTTACAGGCAAAACCAAATTCCAGCATCTAATCATGAGTGAATTCCAACAAGTGGTAAAAGACGGCGCCGACAAGGCGGGTAGTATTTTAAAAAAAGGCGTTTTGCTGCTTTTACTCCTGGCCGCTATCGGGACCGGGCTCTATATCTGGGGAAGCAACTGGACTTACAGCGACGGCACGCGGGCGGGTACGCTGATCAAGCTGTCGCGCAAGGGCGTTGTCTGGAAAACTTATGAAGGGCAGCTCAACCTGGGTGGTTTTCAGGAGAGCGGCGATGAGGGGATTGTCGGCAACATCTGGAACTTCTCCGTACCGAAGAAAAAATTTTATCAGAAACTTCAAGAGTACGAAGGCCAACGCGTACGTCTGCACTACCGGGAAGTGTTCAACGCGATGCCCTGGCAGGGAAAAACGGAATACTTTGTGTACGAAGTGGAACTGGTCGGGAAGAAGGAATAAGTCTTCTCAGCCCGGCTAATCAAAAAATGGGTAAGTATTCAACACCACTGTCCATAAGCCTCGATCTTCTCTTCCAGCCTCCCCCGGAGAAAATCCTCGACGGTTCCCAACCGTTCCAGAATCATTTCGGCCTCCTGACGATAGGCGCGTCTTTTTTCACGATTCCAGTAGTGCGGCGGTTTTTGCAGGTTGGTGATGCGGTCGGCGAGTTTGACCAGCGCGATTTCAGGAGCTTGTTGCTGTATGCGGTCGAGGCTGTCCGCCATCTGAGCCGCTTTACCTACCATATTGTTCTTATCCTTGGTGAGCGCTGCCACCCCCTGCGCTACGGAGGGACCGAATTCGGCCTGTAGTTCCTCCCGCGTCACCGCCGTATCCTCCAATGTGTCGTGCAGCAGGGCGCAGGCGACAGCCAGGTCGCCATCGTATCTCCCCGGCGAGGCTGCCAGGGCCCGGCACACCTCCATGGCGACGTTCGCCAGGTGTACCAGATAGGGTAGATCTGTTCCTGGCAGCTGCTGCCCGTCATGAGCGATGGCGGCAAAGCGGATGGCACGCTGGTAGAGTTCGGGAGTCCACATATTGGAATGGTTGAGGATTGAAATAATAGTCGTTCCGAATTTTGGGTGAGTGGGGATGACTTACTTTTTAACTTCACACAAAATAATCCATCGCCAGGCAACCGATCAGGCCGACGATGGAGACGATAGTTTCCATCACGGTCCAGGAGCGAAAAGTTTGGCCGATCGAGAGGTTGAAGTATTCCTTGAAGAGCCAGAAACCGGTGTCGTTTACCTGCGAGAAGGTAAGGCTGCCGGCCCCGGTAGCCAGCACCAGTAGTTCGGGGCTGACGTCGGTGGCGCCGATGAGCGGGGCGGCGATGCCCGCGGCTGTCAAAGCGGCTACGGTAGCCGAGCCCAGCGCGATGCGCAGCGCGGCAGCGATCATCCAGGCCAGAATAAGGGGAGAGATTTGCGTATCGCTGAGGGCATTGGCGATATAGTCCCCTACCCCGCTATCGACCAGCACCTGTTTGAAGGCGCCGCCGGCACCGATGATTAGCAGGATCATGGCGATCGCCTTGACGGATTCGGTCAGGGATTCCATAATGGATTTCATGGAGCGGCCCAGGCGCAGGCCCAGGGTATAGATGGCAATCAGCAGCGCGATGAGCAGGGCGATAACCGGATCGCCGATAAAACTGAGAAAGCGGTAAGCAAAAGTCTCTTCCGGCAACTGCAGTTTGGCGACAGCCGCTACGCCCATCAACACAACGGGAATCAAAGCCGTAACGAGGCTGACCCAATAGCCGGGGCGCTTTTCCGGCAGTTCTTGGTCGCGAAACAGGTCGGTGCGAAGATCCACCTTAATATTACGGAGGGTGCTGCCGAATACCGGCCCGGCCAGAATAATGGTCGGTATGGCCAGAATAACGCCGTAGAAAAAAACCAGGGTAACATCGGCCTGATAGATCTGTGCGATGGCCGTCGGCGCCGGGTGCGGCGGCAGAAACCCGTGGGTAACGGAGAGCGATGCCACCATAGGGATACCAATGTAGAGCAAGGGCAACTGCGTAGAGCGGGCGATCGCGAAAATGACCGGAATGAGCATGACGAAACCTACAGAATAGAACATGGGCACCCCAACGATGAACCCCGCCAGAATAACGGCCCATTGTATACGCTTCAGCCCGAAACTGCGCACCAGCCGGTCAGTGATTTCATTGGCGGCGCCGCTCTCGGCAATCATGGCGCCCAGCATGGCGCCGAAACCGAGAATGAGCGCCAGATAGCCCAAGGTGCTCCCCACCCCCGACTGTATAGATGCGGCTACCTCTTCCACCGGCATCCCTTCCGCCAGGCCTACGCCCAGGGCGACGAGGATAAGCGCCAGAAAGGAATTCAGGCGCAGCACCATAATCATGAAGAGCAGTAAAAGGATCCCGAGGGCTACAATTAATAAGGGCATAGAGACTGGTAGTTGGCTTTCGCCAAAAAGATAAGCATTTATTTCAATTTGCCCTGTTCCTTATAAATCTTCTAGAGCCTGGAAGGAAGCGCGCAACTGTGGATACAGTTCTTTATATACTTCGTAATACCGCCGATAAGTTTTATTTCGCCCGGGATTCGGCGCATAGCAGTCTTCCTCAGGAATAGAAGAAGGATCAGGAATCTTTGCCTGCTCCATTCCAAGTGCCTGTGAAGCCAGCAAAATTGCTCCTCTCGCCGAAGCGTCTTCTCGCTTTTCCACCAAAAGTGGAAGGTTGAAGATGTCAGACAGTATCTGTTGCCAAAGCGGTGAGCGGATCAGGCCGCCACTCGCCCGGATAAATTCGAACCGGGCGCCGTTCTCCTCCATGAGTTGCCCTACCTGAAAGAGGTTAAATCCGATGCTTTCCAGCAGAGCGCGAAAGAGATGGCCCTGTCCGTGCCGGTCAGTCAATCCTACAAAGGCACCGCGGGCGCGTCCGTCCCACACCGGCGCCCGCTCGCCGAGCAGATAGGGCAGGCAAAGCAGACCTTCGGCGCCGGGCGGTAGCTGTGCCGCCTGCTCCATCAATTTTTCCACAGACCGGTTATCCGCCAATTTTTCCTGAAACCATTCCAGCAAATACCCCCCGTTATTGACGGGACCACCACAGACGTAGTGTTCTTCATCAAGGATGTAGTTAAAAAGACGTCCTTGTTCGTCTATAAGAGGATGATCGCGGGTAATGCGGATTGCTCCGCTTGTGCCTATCGTCAGCGCGACAGCGCCCGGTTCCATCACACCGCTGCCCAGGTTGGCCAGACAGCCGTCACTGGCGCCGATAACGACGGGGGTTTCCGGGGCAAGCCCCAGGCGACTGGCCACCTCCTGGTGCATGCCACGATAGGCTGTCGTTGTTTTAACCGGCGCCGGAAGCTGTGAGCTTCGAACCCCCGCCTCCTGCAGCGCCGGAGCGTACCATTCCTTATTGATAATATCAAAGAGCCCGGTAGCCGATGCGTCGGATTCATCGATCAGGTAGCGACCGAACCAGCGGTAAAACAGAAAGGATTTGATGGTGACAATCTGAGCCGCTCTATTATAAGGTGTAAAATCTGTTTCCCGCATCCAGATCAGCTTGCACAGCGGCGACATGGGGTGCAGCGGCGTGCCGGTCGCTTCGTAGATCTGTTGTCCCTGCTTGCTGTTTCTCAGGCGCTGCGCCTGCCCGGCGCTGCGCTGGTCGGCCCAGGTGAGCAGGGGGGCGAGGGGATCGCCGCTTTCATCAAGTAGCAGCAGGCTGTGCATGGCGCTGCTGAACGACAAGGCGAGCGGCTGTTTACCGAGCTGCTCAATGACAGCCGCAACTGCATCTTCTACCGCTTCGGCGACGACCTTTGCATCCTGCTCGCGCCGGCCTGGGCGAGGTTGATGCATGGGATAGCTGCGACTAGTCTGGGCTAAAATCTGTCCTTCGGGAGTAGTAGCTAGTGTTTTGGCACTGGAGGTGCCGATATCGATACCGAGCAGGTATTCCATGGGGATTGCCTTTAATAAATACCCCAAGAATACAAAATAGCCTGAACCTTACCGAATCAAACTTGTCAGTTCACCCGTACGGAAAGCAACAATACATAGGATTGCTGTGGCGCCTCGAGGGCGTTTCCCTGAGCAAATCCATTGCCGTTTTCCCAGCGGGCCTGCAATCCAAATCTGTTCACTTCAACCCCCAGTCCCGCCAGTAATATCTGCTGATGCGAACGCATGGCTTCCCAGGCCGCTTTTTCTTCCTCGTAAAAGGAGGTGCTGGAATCGATCTGCTTAAAGTACCGGTTCTCTCTTTCCTGGAGAATGAACTCGTATCCAAAACCCAGGTTGGCGTATGCTTTGAAGGCTCCGCGTAAAGCGTAGTAACGGACCATCAGGGTGGGGCGAAGCGTCAAAAAATCCAGGGTAACCGATTCGAATGTTGTGCGGAATTGCGTTTCTTCCGATAATTCCGAATGGAAGGAATAGTCGCGGGCGACGATCTCACCGATGGCCGTCAGACGGTCATTGCTGCGCAGGATAGGGACTTCCGTTCCTACTCCGGTATCCATCCGGTTGAACCGTCAAAGCTCCACTCATCCAACTGGTCGGGATTTCGCCCACTGAAGGAGATTCGATTTTGGGATAGTCCGCCGGTCAGGTAGAATTTCCACTTTTTCTTTTCCGGCCGGTAAAGATAGGATGGCGCCGAAGGCTCACACAACTCGTAGTAGTTCTCCATCAGCCGCAGCATGGCTTTCATGTTATAAGACATTGTTTCTATCTTCCGCCGGACAGCCGGGCAGTCGTATAGCATTTCGATCAATGTTCGCCGATAAATTTCACTGACGGCCAGATCATTATCTTCATTAGGAGAATATTTCTTGTACACGAGTTCTTTTGGCAAGTCATCCCCTTTTTGCAGGAAAAAGTGGACTACCGATCGGCTATCTTTGAGGTAATACAGGCTATACGGTCCCCGCACCAGCTCCATTAACAAAACCGTATCCGTTTCGAAGAGCGGCTCTGAGGTTTTTGAGAGTTCGCCGAGCTTGACCGGTGAATGATCGACAGCCAACACGAACCGCCGGAAGCACTCCGCAATCCCATCTTCCCGGATGACCTCAAAGTGTTTTATTTCCTCTTTTGAATAGGTGAGGATCTCACCGGATGCTTTTTGGAATTGAATCTGGGTGGGGTTGATATCCCAATTGCGGTAATTAATCTCCCCGCGGAGCTCCGATCCGCTTTCTGTGATTATCATCCCGGGACGCCAGTTTTTCTGTGCCGGAAGTTGAAGGGAGAGTAAAAGACAAAACGCGCCGGATAGCAACAACAGCAATCTTTTCATGGGATTCTCAGAATTTATTAACGAGGCCACCAAAGTAATGTTTGGAGTTGAATTTCCCAAATCCCTTGCTGAAATTTCGCAGTCCGTTTCTTCTGTCTCCCTACAAAAACTTTCGCGAAGCAGTAGCGCGGGGGAGTAAAAATTCACAAAGCTATATTGTTTGCTTTGCGACCTCTGCGTCTTTGCGTGGATTTAAGAAGTGTCTTTTCGCGCAAGTGAAAAGTTATCTCTCGCTAAGCAATCCTACAGCCGCGCTGACGAGGAGCCGCACGCTGAGGCGCTGAGTGCACTGAGGAAAACGCGAAGCGTTTTCTCTTTGCGGTCTACTAGTTTTTACTCCTCCGCGCTAGAGCTTCGTGCTTTGGTCTTCCTTTCACTTATCTGCTCACCCAATCTTAAAACCCCCGGTAAAAATTTGCCAGATAATCCGCCACCTGATCATAGATGCCGGCGGTAACCTCCACGAAGAGATCCTGCGGCGGGGGCGGCATCACTTCGCGGCGCTTGCGCAGGCGCCGTTCGTCCTCTTCGGTGAGGGCCCGTTCGTCGCCGTTGTAGTAGCCCCAGTAATCGATCCAGGTGAAGCTGCCCGAGAACTTTTCCTGGGCCAGCAAGGTCTCGGTGTTGGCCTGGATGATGCGGCAGTCGAGCAGGGCGCGGGAGTTGAGCTGTTTTTCGAAGAGGTGGACCTCTGCCTTGACCGTGCCATAGACATCCTTCTTGACCTTTTCTCCGTCCTCCACTACTTCCACCTGCCCGACGACCACGCTGTCCTGCTGCCGTTTCTGAACAGTTTCCTTGATGTAAGCATCCCCGATGACGAAGTCGTCGAAGACCATATCAATGTAATGATCCGGTTGCAGGTCGATGGCCCGGGCCTCCTCATTGCTGTAGAATTCGATGAAGGGGCTGACCCGGCGGCTGTGGAGGAACTCCATAAGCTTGTTGTAGAAGAACTCGTTGCTCACATCCAGATGCCGGGAGGGCATGGGAATAGGGTTGACCACGACGTAGAGCGTAGCCAGGTCCCGGCTTTCCAGGGCGAGGTTTTCGGCATTTTTGAAGCCGGGAGAGAGTTCCTCCGCGCGGCTGAAGTGCCCGTAGGCTTCCTTAGCGGCGGCACGGTCGCCACGCCGGGCGGCGGGCATCAGCTGATCTCCCAGGATATAATGTACTTCGGCGGCCTTGCGGCGCGTTTCTTCGTATTCGGAGGTAAATAAGCGAAGGCCGGAAATCACCTGATCGGCAGCTGGTGAGCGCTTGATTTCATCGTACGCCTTATTTAGCTGATCGTAATAAGTAAGGATATCTTCCCAGCGGAGTGGGTCATTGCTATTGCGCAGCTGACGAATGCGATCCAGGTTGTAGTCGACTAAGCGGGGGTAGGCCTCGGCCAGCACTTCCTGAGCATTTTTATTATTGGGGCTTTTGCGCAGCCGTTCCACGGCCGTCATGACGGCCTCGTAATAATTGCCCTGTTCCAGCGCCTTTTTCCCGGACTTACAGCCGGCGAGAAAAAGAACCAGGAGTAGCGAAATTCGGATAGAGATGTTCATTTCGAATGAGCCTGTTTGTTATCACCATGGCAAATATAGCATAAGTTTGGCCCGGATGGCGACTTCCGGATAAGCAGCTCACCCTTTTATTCACACTTTTTTCATTCCCGGAAATGCCATTATCTCTCTCCCCTTGATTTCGGAGCTTCCTTTCATGCCCGGATGCCGGGGTTTTGTTTGTCTCCTTCGGTCAGGGTAGCCACCGTTCCCGGTGTTCTCTGACAAATTGACGAAAAGAAGTAGGGGACAGATTCATCTTGCGCCATATCTTATTATTCTTGTGGGGAGCCTCCTCCCAGCGAGGCAGGTAATGCAGCAGGGTCATGATGAAGGCCCTGGGCAGGGCTGCTCTCTCTTTCCAGGTACGCCACATGAAATACAGGGGATTGGGTGATTCGTAGCGAATCGGGCGTTCCAGTTCCTCCGATAGTATTTCCGCCATTTCTGCGAAGGTCAGGTTTTCCGGACCGGTCACATCGATGGCTATATTCCGGTAATCTGCCGGGTGCAGCAGGGCCTCTGCCGCCAACCGGGCAATATCGCGTGTGTCGACGAGATTGAAAGGCGCCTTGCCCGCAGGCAAAAAGATCCGGTCCTGCTCCCTGATATCTTTTCGCAGTGTAGTAGTGAAGTTCTGCATAAAATAACTGGGCCGCAGGAAAGTGTAGGGCAGCCCGCTCTTAAGAATCAGCTCTTCGATTTTATGGTGGGGTATCCAGGATTGCCGGTCGGCCCCCTGCACGGAGAGAAATACGACCTGCTCGATCCCGGAATGGGCAGCTGCATCGATCAGGGGAGCGAAATAACGGGAGACGTCGGCCAGCGCCGGGGGACGCAGGAGGAAGAGCCGGTCCGCCTCCTCCAGAATAGCGAAGGAAGCTGGTTCGGCAAAGTCGAACCGGACGATTTCCACATCGGGAGCGGGTAGTATTTCCCGGGCCTCCATCGGATGTCGGACACCCGCCAGGATGCGGTGCTGTACCTTTCCCCGGTTGAGCAATTGGCGGATGAGAGGCGATCCGGTATTTCCCGTCGCCCCGGTGATCAGAAAAGTGGATCTTTTCATGGTCAAAAAAAAAGCGGCGCTCGCAAATACGGGCGCCGCTTTTATGATTTCGTTTCGTAATATTTTACTTCAGTTTCTGCTTCACCTCGACGATCTCGTAGCCTTCGATGGTGTCGCCCACTTTAATGTCATTGTAGTTTTCAATGGACAAGCCGCATTCCAATCCGGCGCGTACTTCCTTGACATCGTCCTTGAAGCGCTTGAGTGAGGCGATCTTGCCGTGTTGTCCTTCTCTGGTAGGATAGACTACGATACCATTCCGGATAAGTCGGATATTAGTATTGCGAGTGAATTTCCCATCCTGGACATAGCAACCGGCGACGGTTCCGATGCGGCTGATCTTGAACACATTGCGAACTTCCATTTCGCCGACGATATTCTCTTCCTTCGTCGGTTCCAGCATACCTTCGATGGCCATTTTGACCTCTTCGATGGCCTCATAGATAATGGAGTAGGTTCTGATCTGCACGCCTTCCTGCTCCGCCAGCCGGCGGGCTCCACCGGAGGGGCGCACCTGGAAGCCGATGATGATGGCATCCGAAGCGGAGGCCAGCATGACGTCGGATTCGATGATCTGACCGACGGCTTTATGGATGACGTTGACCTGTACGGTTTCCTGCGACAGTTTGATCAGCGAATCAGAGAGGGCTTCGACCGAGCCGTCCACATCACCTTTAACGATGAGGTTAAGCTCTTTGAAGTTACCCAGCGCCAGGCGGCGTCCGATCTCATCGAGGCTGATTCGTTTGGTTGCCCGGGTAGCCTGTTCGCGCGATATTTGTCCGCGTTTGGAGGCAATGTGACGTGCTTCCTGTTCGTTTTCAGCGACTTTGAAACGTTCGCCGGCCTGCGGTGCACCGTCAAGACCCAGCACCAGGGTAGGCTGCGAAGGCCCTACGGATTCGACCCGTTGACCGCGTTCATTGAACATGGCCTTGACCCGGCCGGAAAATTCTCCGGAGACAATTGGGTCGCCGATTTCCAGAGTACCGGTTTGCACCAGTATTTTGGTGACATAACCTCTACCTCTGTCGAGCGAAGCTTCGATCACTGCGCCGATGGCTTCGCGATCGGGATTGGCTTGCAATTCGAGTAGTTCGGCTTCGAGTAATACTTTTTCCAGCAATTCGTCAATACCCTGTCCGGTTTTGGCCGAGATATCCTGTGATTGGTATTTACCACCCCATTCTTCAACCAGGAAATTCATAGAGGCGAGTTCCTGCTTAATGCGTTCGGGTTCTGCGCCCGGCTTATCGATCTTGTTGATTGCAAAGACGATGGGCACACCGGCAGCCTGTGCGTGGCTGATGGCCTCTTTGGTTTGCGGCATGATGCTGTCGTCAGCTGCGATGATGACGATGGCGATATCCGTCACTTTGGCGCCGCGGGCGCGCATAGCGGTAAAGGCTTCGTGCCCCGGCGTATCGAGGAAGGTGACCGATTTCCCTTCGCTGCCGACCGGCACTTCGTAAGCGCCTATGTGCTGGGTAATACCCCCGGCCTCACCGGATACTACGTTGGCTTTGCGGATATGATCGAGCAGGGAAGTTTTACCGTGATCGACGTGCCCCATAACGGTGACGATCGGAGCCCTGGGCTGCAGATCTTCTTCTGCATCAAAAATTTCTTCTTCCTCTTCCTCTTGTTCTTCAACACTGAGGAATTCTACTTCGTGCTCGAATTCTTCGGCGACCAGTTCAATCACTTCGGCGTCAAGGCGCTGGTTGATCGAAACGATAATGCCGAGATTCATACAGGTAGTAATAACATCCGTTACCCCTACATCCATCAGGTTAGCCAGTTCCTGAACGGAGATAAACTCCGTCACCTGCAACTTGCCAGTTTCCTTTTCGGCCTGTATTGCCTCTTCTTTTTCCCGCATGCGTTCGCGTTTGTCACGCGACAGGCGCTGGCGTTTCTTTTTGCCGCCGCTACCGGAGATGCGGGCCATAGTGGCCTTGATTTTTTCTTCAATTTCCTTCTGGGAAACCTCTTTGACCTCTTCTCTTTTCTTGGAAGAACGGCGACGGCTTCCTCCTCCTGCTCCGGCACCTTTCTTACGATCTACCGGCACCTTTTTACGGCGGCGCCGGCGTTTGCGGCGGCCAGTTTCTTCTTCTTTCTCCTTTTTATCTTCAGTCTTTTTCTTCTTCTTTTTCGGCTTGCTGAATTTATCGGTATCGATCTTGCCGAGAATTTTCAGGCCGCGCAGCTCCGGCGCTTCGGCCCGAACCACTTCTTCGCCTTCTTTTTTCTTTTTCTCCTTCTCTTCCGTTTTTTCAGCAGCTTTTTCTGCAGCGGGTTGCTCTGTTTTTTTGGCGGGTTGTTCCGCTTTCTCTTTTTTGGATTCCTCCTTAGCTTCTACAGCAGGCTTTTCTTTCTTACGCTCCTCTTTTTCAGGAGTTTTTTCCTTCTGCTCCGGAGCTTTAGCGGTCTCCTTTTTCTGCTCCGGTTCTTTCTCGGCTGCTTTTTTAGCCTCCGGTTCCTGCTTAGTGGGTTGCTTTTTCGGTTTTTCTTCTTCTTTCTCTTTTGCGGGCGCTTTCTCTTCTACGACTTCCGCTTCCTTTTTCGGTGCCTTAGCTTCCGTTTTTTCAGGCTTAGCTTCCGCTTTTTCAGGTTTAGCTTCCGTTTTTTCAGGTTTGGCTTCCGTTTTTTCTTCTTTCTCTTTGGCTGCCTGGGCCTCCGCTGTCTTTTTAGCCGCTTCTTCTTTCTTGGCCGCTTCTTTTTCCGCTGCCTCCTTTTCAGATTGGGGGCGCAGGCGATTACTTAGGTCTATTTTACCCACCACTTTCAAGCGTGGAGCTATGCGACTAGGCTCCCCTGCAGGTTGTTCTTCTTTTTCAACCTTCTTTTGTTCAGGCTTGATTTCCTGCTCGGCGGGTTGCTTCTTGGCAAAAATTTTGTCTTTGTCTTCCACACTTTTTCTATCGGCGACCTTGGATTGATCACCGGAAGCGGGGGCTGCTTCTTTCTGGCTTCTGCCGATTACAAGCTGATTGGCTTTGATAGCAATTTCCTTGGACTTCTGAAATTCCTTCAACAACTCGGTGTACATCTCATCGGTCACCTTGGCGGTAGGCTTGTTTTCAATATCGTAACCATTGTCGTTGAGGTATTCAACGATGGTGGTCGTACCTACATTTAATTCTTTTGCTATCTTAACTAAGCGTTTCGTCATTATTGTTATTTAGTACTTTCGCTGATGTTCATTTCTGGCAGGCATAAGCGCTTTTTGAAAAGACACCTTCTCTTTTTCATCTAAGAAAAGACTTGTTTTCCAAGGCTTTTGCCCATCTGATTAATGATGAACACAAAGCACAGCTTTCAGAGCGGCTGGTGCTCTGAAAGCTGAACGTTTCGTCAGATTGACTTCGTGGTGCAAAGATAACAGGAAAAAAGGGCTATTCCATACTTATTTCCTGAATTCTGTGTAAAACAGCGGTTAAAACCTGCTGTTTTTAAGCCACTTAACTATGCAACGAACACAAACCTATGTAAAAGAGTTCGTTTTAATTTCACCGAAGGCATCCCTCCGGAATTATTCTACTTCGTCTTCAAATTCTGCTGCCAGGATTTGCATTACTTCATCTACCGTCTCCTCTTCCAGGTCGGTACGGCGCAGCAACTCCTCTTTATTGAGTTCCAGCACACTTCGTGCGGTATCACATCCGATGCCTTTGAGGGAGTCGATTACCCAGGCATCGATTTCATCGGCAAATTCTTCGAGATCGACGTCATCGATTTCGACTTCTTCCGTATTGCGATAGACATCGATTTCGTAGCCGGTCAACTGGCTGGCCAATTTGATGTTGGTGCCTCCCTTACCGATGGCCAGGGATACCTGGTCGGGTTCGAGGTATACATTGGCCCGCATATTATCCGTATCCAGGTCAATACTGCTGACTTTGGAGGGCGTCAGGGCGCGCTGGATAAAGAGCAGAATGTTGTTGGTGTAGTTAATAATATCGATGTTCTCGTTATTGAGCTCCCGGACGATACCATGAATTCGCGATCCTTTCATACCCACACAGGCGCCTACCGGATCGATACGGTCGTCGTAGGACTCTACGGCCACCTTTGCCCGGTCGCCGGGAATGCGAACGATACGACGCACGGTAATCAACCCATCTTCAATTTCGGGAACTTCCTGTTCGAGCAGCTTTTCCAGGAACAGGCTATCTGTTCTACTAACGATGACGATGGGATTATTGTTTTTCATTTCCACCTTGCGGATCACGCCGCGCACCATATCCCCTTTGCGGAAAAAATCCCCGCGGACCATCTCATTACGCGGCAGCACCAGCTCGGTGCCGGTGGCGTCGTCCAAAATGAGGATTTCCTTTTTCAGGATTTGGTGAACCTCACCGAGTATGATATCACCGACGCGTTCGCTGTAGCGGCGGTAAACTTCGTCCTTCTCCAGCTCCATAATCCGGGAGATCAGCGTTTGACGCGCGGCCATGATGGCGCGGCGGCCGAAATCTTCCAGGTGGAGTTGCTCGTAGCACTCCTCTCCTATCTCGTAGTCTTCATCAATGGACAGGGCTTCCGAAATAGAGATCTGGCTGCGGTCATCCGTGACCTCGCCATCGGGTACAATTTCGCGGACGCGCCAGAGTTCAAGGTCACCTTTAGTGGTGTTGACAATGACGTCGAAGTTTTCATCCGATCCGTACTTTTTCCGGATCAGGGTGCGAAATACGTCTTCGAGCACCCGCACCATCGTGGGACGATCGATATTTTTTCCGGCTTTGAATTCCGCGAAGGTATCAACCAGATTCATCATATCTTTAAGTATTAGAATGAAATTTTAACAACTGCTTTTTCAATTGCATTAAACGGAATGTTGTGTTTTACCATTTCCGTCTTTTTACGTTTGCCTTCTTTTTTCCTGACCTTTTCTTCTATCGTTACGCTCATTTCATCAACGGCGATCAGGGTGCCGGTATGGGGTTTGCCTTCCTTTACGTGAATTTCCAGCTTGCGTCCGATGTTCTTCGGATATTGCCGCTTTTTTTGCAGCGGCCGGTCTACACCGGGAGAGGAAACCTCCAAAACGTATTTTTCACCCAACCATTCTTCTTCTTCTATATGGTGTTCCAGAAACCGGCTGATCTTCCGGCAAGTGTCGAAAGTAACACCTGTATCGCTATCGATAAAAACCTCAACCTTATTATTGTTGTGCTTTACTTCGATCAGGAAACAGTCAGAAAAGGCTTCTTCTTTAAATTTCTCCTCCAGGAGCGCTTCGATCTTTCTTTCTATCACGTTGCGTATTCTGTATGTATATATACCAAAAAGAGGGAACCGGAAGTTCCCTCTTTCAAAATTTTAATTCTTAGAACAAAGATAGGAAATTTCCGGGATTAATACCAGCATTACCTAAAGAACTGAAAATCTTTACTATTGCCACAAACTACCTCTTTTGTATCTTTGTTCCACATACGAAATAAGAAATTGACATATGAGTATTGATGATCTCCTCCAACGGGCGCTCCGGCTGGAAGCGCTCAACGCAGAAGAAGGCGTTTTTCTCTTCGAACAGGCGACGAGCGCCGAGCTGATGCACGTAGCCAACAGGCTGCGGCAGCAGCACGTGCCAGGCAACGTGGTCACCTGGATTATCGACCGCAACTCGAACACGACCAACGTCTGCGTCGCCAACTGCAAATTCTGCAACTTCTACCGGCGCCCGGGACACGAAGAGGCCTATACCACCTCCATTGAAGAATACAAGAAAAAAATCGATGAGCTCTTCCGTTACGGGGGTGAGCAGTTGCTGCTGCAGGGTGGTCATCATCCCGATCTCGGCCTGTCCTTCTATGTCGATCTCTTTAGGGAACTCAAATCCCTTTACCCCAGTCTCAAACTGCACGCCCTGGGGCCTCCGGAAATCGCCCACATCACCAAGCTGGAGGGGACTTCTCATAAAGAAGTACTGCAGGCGCTCAAAGACGCCGGGCTGGACTCCCTGCCGGGCGCGGGCGCCGAAATTCTGTCGGACCGCGTGCGACGCCTCGTCTCCAAAGGTAAATGCGGCGCTCAGGAATGGCTCGACGTGATGCGCGCCGCCCACCAGATCGGATTGACTACCTCGGCCACCATGATGTTCGGCCACGTGGAAACCAACCTCGAACGCATGGAACACCTGGTCAAGATCCGGGAGGTGCAAGCCGTAAAGCCGGCCGGCGCCAAGGGTTTCCTCGCCTTCATCCCCTGGCCCTTCCAGGATTACGATACGATCCTGCGCCGCCTCAAGCGCGCGCGCAACACCTGCACGGGCGACGAATACATCCGCATGATCGCCATGAGCCGCATCATGCTGCCCAACGTGACCAACATCCAGGCCTCCTGGCTGACGGTAGGCAAACAGGTCGCCCAGCTGTGCCTGCACGCGGGCGCCAATGATTTCGGCTCCATCATGATCGAGGAGAACGTGGTAAGCGCCGCCGGCGCCCGCTACCGCTTCACCGCCGAAGGCATCCAGGAGGCCATCCGCGAAGCGGGCTTTACACCGCAGCTGCGCAACCAGGAGTACGAGTACCGGAAATTACCCGAGAATATCGTCAACCAGGAGCTGGACCGGAAGGCGATGATTGTGGATTGATTCTGAAAACATATTCCATGGATAACCACCCATTACTCTACGACAAGATCCAGGAAGCGATCGCCTTCATTCGCTCGCAAACGAAATTCACTCCCCGCTTCGGCATCATCCTCGGTACCGGCCTGGGTAACCTGACCGACGAGATCGAGGTCGCCGTCGAAATCCCTTACGGAGAGATTCCGCACTTCCCCGTTTCCACTGTACAGAGCCACCAGGGCAAGCTGATCTTCGGCACGCTTGACGGACACCCCATCGTGGCTATGGCCGGCCGTTTCCACTACTACGAAGGCTATTCCATGAAGCAAGTCACTTTTCCCGTAAGGGTGCTGAAGTTTCTGGGGATCGAGCGGCTGATCATCTCCAACGCCGCGGGCAGCGTCAGCCAGCACATCTTTATGGGCGACCTGGTTTTTATCAAAGACCATATTAACCTGCACGCCGAAAACCCACTGCGAGGGGAGAACGATGAGCGCCTCGGCCCCCGCTTTCCCGATATGCTCCACACCTACGAGCGCCGCCTCAATGCCAAAGCCCTGGAAATTGCCCGCCGGCACGGCATTCCCGCACATGAGGGTATCTACCTCGGCCTGCAGGGCCCCAACCTGGAAACACCCGCCGAGTACACCATGGCCCACCGCCTGGGCGCCGACCTGGTGGGTATGTCGACCATCCCCGAAGTACTGGTCGCCCGTCATATGGAGCTACCGGTATTCGTCATCTCGGTTGCAACAAATAAATGCTATCCAATAGAGGAGATACAAGAGACTACGGTGGAGGACGTAATCGCCGCTGCCGAAGAAGCGGAACCGAGGATGCGGACGATTGTGAAGGAGCTGCTGGACTTTCTTTAAGTTTAGAAGTTTAGACGGGCCGACGCTGTCGGCCCTGGTTTAGAAGTTTAGAAGGTCTGAAACCGGAAATTTCGTTTTCAGACCTTCTAAACTTCTAAACCAGCCGCCCCAGCGGGGCGAGCATCTAAACTTCTAAACTCTACCCAAGCGCCTCTTCCCTCTCCTTGAAGTAATTAATAATATTCCCCGCCAGGATGACATCGACCTGGCGCTCGCTGAGCGAGTGCTTGACGGGGATCTCCTTATCCTGCGTCTTGTTTTTGACGATGATCTCCTCACCCGATTCGATGCACTCGCGCAGGTTTTCCAGGTGTAGCACGTCGCCCTGCTCGATTTTATCGTAATCGTCCTTGTTGGCGAATTCCAATGGCAGGATGCCAAAGTTGGCCAGGTTCTGCCAGCCGATTCGGGCGTAGCTCTTGGCGATGACGGCCAGCTGGCCCAGGTATTTGGGCGCCAGAGCGGCGTGCTCGCGGCTGGAGCCCTGTGCGTAGTTTTCCCCCGCTACCACGATGTGGCCGGGATATTCCTCTTTGGTCTTCATAGCGCGATCGTAGAAGGTGTCGTCTATAATAATATAGGAGTACTTGCTGATCTCCGGGATATTGGAGCGCAGCGGTAGCACCTCGGCGCCGGCGCGCAGGATCTCATCGGTAGAGACATCATCTTCCATCTTGAGCAAAACGGGGGCGTCGTATTCATCCATGTAGGGATCAAAATCGGGGATGGAGACGATGTTGGGTCCTTTGATGAGTTCCACGTCTTCGCCGTTTTCGGCGGGCGCCAGCAGCATTTTGGTGTTAATGGTTTCCTTTTCAGGATACTGGTAGTGGGGATATTTCATCCCGTATATTTCTTCCAGGTCGCGCGGATCAGTGATCTTGCCGGTCAGGGCGGCCGCGCCGGCCGTTTCCGGACTGCAGAGATACACCTGATCATCGAGGGTGCCGGAGCGGCCCGGGAAGTTACGCGGGAAGGTGCGCAGGCTGATCTTGCCGGAGGCGGGCGCCTGTCCCATGCCGATACAGCCCATGCAACCCGACTGGTGGAAGCGTCCGCCGGCGTGGATGAGATGGAAAAATTCCTCGCCAAGATTTTCGATGAGCTGCCGGGAGGTGGGGTTGATGTCGAAGCTGATGTCTTCATCAGCGGTTTGGCCTTTGACGATCTGGGCGACGGTCCAGAAGTCACGGATGCCCGGGTTGGCCGAAGAACCGATGACGACCTGATGGACTTCCTGACCGGCTACTTCGCGCACCGGTACGACGTTGCCCGGTGAGGTAGGCTTCGCGATCAGGGGTTCCAGTTGGGACAGATCGATGGTTTCGTAGTCATCGTATTCGGCGCCTTCGTCGGCGACCAGTTCGGTGTAATCTTCTTCGCGGTGCTGCGAGCGCAGGAAGCGGCGCACCTCTTCGTCGGCGGGGAAGACGGTGGTGGTGGCGCCCATCTCGGTGCCCATATTGGCGATGACGTGGCGGTCCATGGCGCTCAGACTATTGAGGCCTTCGCCAAAATACTCGACGATGTAGCCGACGCCGCCTTCGACATCGTAGCGGCGCAGCATCTCCAAGATGACATCCTTGGCGCTCACCCAGTCGGGCAGTTCGCCCTTTAGTTCAACACCCAATACTTTAGGCATCTTGACGAAATAGGGCTTGCCGAGGGCGGCGGCCGCCACGTCGAGCCCGCCCGTACCGATGGCGAGCATGCCGAGGGAGCCCGCGGCGGGCGTGTGACTATCGGAGCCGATCATCGTCTTGCCGGGCTTGCCGAATCGCTCCTGGTGCACGGGGTGACTCACGCCGTTGCCCGGCCGGCTGTACCAGTAGCCGAACTTCTCGGAGGCAGATTGCAGAAAGATGTGATCGTCGGCATTCTTATTATCGCTCTGCAGCAGGTTGTGGTCAACGTACTGCACAGCGGTCTCTACCTTGACGTGGTCGAGCCCCATGGCTTCGAGTTCAAGCATGACAAGGGTGCCGGTGGCGTCCTGCTGTAATATTTGGTCTATTTTGATTCCGATCTCGGTACCGGGCTTCATTTTGCCTTCGACGAGATGCGAGGAGATGAGTTTCTGGGTGACGTTCATTGCTTCTGGCATAGGTGCTTGGTTTTTTCTTTTTTTGACAGCAACGAAAGTGAGGATGTTCAATGGAGGGGCTTAATCCCTCGGCTTAGCTGCTTCGACTTGCGCTGGGCGTCGGGGGCAGATGTGTGGAACCGCTCGCCACGCGTCCTCCGGAGACGGTTCCACCCGCCTGGCAGGTCCACGGCGCAATAGGGTCATCGTGCAGTTCCAAGATACTGGGGAAGGTGGATTTGCCTAGTGGCTTCGGCATTAGTGGCTTCGGCATTAGTGACAAGCATGGCACGCAAAAACAGCAGGCGTTGGGAAAGCGCCTCCCGATGCGGATCACGCCCGCAGCACCCTTACGATCGCCGTGCCCAGCAGCAGAGCGATTAGCAGGAAGCCCATAAAGGAATACCACTCATTGGAAAGGTGGTCCATTACACCGGAATCGGAGATTTTGTAAACACCGTAGGCAGAGGCGAGAATCAACAAGAGAATGCCGAGGATTTGTTTAAGTCGCATGATTTTCACGGGATTGGTAAAAAAATACGATCACAAGTTAAGGCCAATCGGGTGGAAAATCCAGTGATCCGGATCACCAATTCGAAGTCGGAATGGCGAATTCAGAAGTCGGAATGGGGAACGAGGGCTGAGGAACGGCGGCTTTTCCATTTCCGGTTTTCCTTTCCGACTTCCACCTTCGCACTTTAATCTCTATTTTTGCGGTTTGCGAAACCCCCATAAGCCTTTAAGTGTTAACAGTCTGTTTCGCGCAGTTGCAGTATGCATGGATCAGAAATAGTGAAAACAAGTATGTCGAAATACGAAGAGAACGGACAGAATAACAACCACGATTATATCGAGGTCATTGGGGCGCGGGTGCACAACCTGCGGGATATCGACGTGCGCATTCCCCGCAACAAGATGGTGGTGATCACGGGGATCAGCGGCAGCGGCAAGTCGTCGCTGGCCTTCGATACGATTTACGCGGAAGGGCAGCGGCGGTACATGGAGACCTTCTCGGCCTACGCGCGTCAGTTTATCGGCGAGATGGAGCGGCCCGACGTTGAGCAGATCAGCGGGCTGAGCCCGGTAATTTCCATCGAGCAGAAGACCACGAGCCGGAATCCGCGGTCTACCGTGGGTACGGTGACCGAAATTTACGACTTCATGCGCCTGCTCTTCGCCCGTACCGGCGAAGCTTATTCCTACGTCACCGGAGAAAAGATGGTGCGCTACAACGAAGAGCAGATGAAGCAGCGCATCATGGAGCAATACGAGGGGAAAAAGATCGTACTGCTCGCGCCGCTCATCCGCGGGCGCAAAGGGCACTACCGCGAGCTGTTCGACCAGGTGCGCAAACAGGGCTACGCCAAGGTGCGCGTCGACGGCGAGATACTCAACCTGGACCCGGGCATGCAGGTCGATCGCTACAAGGTACACGATATCGAGCTGGTCGTCGACCGGGTGAAGGTGACGGAGGACCGCCGGGACCGCATCAGCCAGTCAATGCAGACCGCCCTTAAGATGGGCAATGGACTGATTTTGATCATGGATCACGACAGCAACGAAATCACCACCTTTTCCAAACACCTGATGGACCCGGACTCCGGCATTTCCTACGAAGAGCCCTCGCCCAATTCCTTCTCCTTCAACTCGCCTTACGGCGCCTGCTCCGCCTGCAACGGGCTGGGTAGCGTCAATAAAGTGGATATGGACAAGGTCATTCCCGACGACAGCAAGAGCATCAACGATATGGGCATCGCGCCCTTCGGCGAGGTGCGTCAGAACATGACTTTCAAACAACTACGGGCTATCGCCAAAAAATACGAATTCACCTTTGCCACGCCGGTGAAGGAGATTCCGGAGGAAGCACTGAACACCATCCTCTACGGCGGCAATGAAAAGGTGGCGGTAAAAATGAGCTACGGCAATAGCGACTACACCTATAATCTCGCCCAGGAGGGCATTGTCAATATGCTGCAGCGCTGGTATGAAGATACCAGTTCGGAGAAGATCCGCCGCTGGGCCGAAGAGTTTATGACCGTCGACTCCTGTCCTGAATGCCACGGGTACCGCCTGAAAAAGGAATCACTGCATTTTAAAATTGGTGAAAAACACATTGGCGAGCTGGCGGAGATGGATATCACTCATCTCGCCGAGTGGATGATGGGCGTGGAGGAAAACATGGAGGAGCGGCAGCGCCTCATCGCCACCGAGATACTGAAAGAGATCCGGATGCGCCTGGGCTTTTTGCTGCACGTGGGCCTGGACTACCTCAGCCTCAACCGGCCTGCCAGAACACTATCGGGCGGCGAATCGCAACGCATCCGCCTGGCCACTCAGATCGGTTCCCAGCTGACGGGCATCACCTATATACTGGATGAGCCGAGTATCGGCTTACACCAGCGCGATAACCAGCGCCTGATCGAGGCGCTGCGCGAGCTCACCCTGATCGGTAACACGGTGCTGGTAGTGGAGCACGACAAAGACATCATGCTGGCCAGCGACTACGTTATCGACCTGGGACCCGGCGCCGGTAAACACGGCGGAGAGCTGGTCGGCGAAGGCATACCCGATGCTTTCCTGAAAACGAACACCCTGACTGCCGACTACCTCAATGCACGCAAAAAGATTGAGGTACCCAAAGACCGCCGCCCCGGCAACAGCAAGTTCCTCAAGCTGCGTGGCGCCGCCGGCAACAACCTTAGGGAGATCAACGTCGACATTCCGCTCGGCGCCTTTATCTGTGTGACCGGCGTATCGGGCAGCGGTAAATCCACTCTGATCAACGAGACGCTGTACCCCATTTTGCGACAGCACTTTTATAAAAGTTTGAAAAACCCGCTGCCCTACGGGCAAATTAAAGGGCTGGAACACATTGACAAAGTCATTGAGATCGACCAATCGCCTATTGGGCGAACGCCTCGCTCCAACCCCGCTACCTATACCGGAGTGTTTACGGACATCCGCAAGCTTTTCTCCGACCTGCCGGAAGCCAAGATCCGCGGCTACAAACCCGGTCGCTTCTCCTTTAATGTCAAAGGAGGTCGCTGTGAGGTGTGCAAAGGATCGGGCATGCGGACTATCGAGATGAACTTCCTACCCGATGTCAACATCGAGTGCGAACGCTGTCTGGGCCGACGCTACAATCGCGAGACGCTGGAAATCCTGTACAAGGGCAAATCGATCAGCGATGTGCTGGACATGACGGTGGAAGAAGCCGCCGAATTTTTCGAACCTATTCCAAAAATTTACCGGAAGCTGAAGACCTTGCATGATGTGGGACTCGACTACCTTACGCTGGGACAATCGGCTGTCACCCTCTCCGGTGGCGAAGCGCAGCGCGTCAAATTATCCGAAGAACTCTCCAAACGGGATACCGGCAACACCTTATATATACTGGACGAGCCGACAACGGGATTGCACTTCGAAGATATCCGGCACCTGCTTGCCGTACTCAACCGCCTCGTCGAAAAGGGCAACACCGTAATCGTCATCGAACACAACCTCGATGTCATCAAGGTAGCCGATCACCTCATCGACCTCGGCCCGGAGGGCGGATCGCGGGGCGGCGCCATCGTCTGTACCGGCACGCCGGAGGAAGTAGCCAAAGAACCGGGCAGCTATACAGGGCAATTCTTGCAGGAGGAGTTAGGTTCCTGAGTGTCTGGGCATCTGCCTGCCCACTTCCCCTGTAAAATTATTCTTATATTTGGTAAGAAGAAATCCAGGCGCCACTCGGGGACGCGTTTTTCGAAAAAAGTCAAACCATGAAGAAATGGATTAACCGGGTTTTCCACTGGTACTATAAACAACGGTATAAGGGAATTGAGTACTTCATGCAGCACCCCCGGGAAGTACAGGAACGCTGGTTACAGCATCTGCTCCGTACAGCGAGGCAGACCGAATGGGGCAGACGTTATGGCTACCGGGACATCAGCGACCCGGATACCTTTGCCCGCCGCGTTCCCGTTCAGGATTACGAAAGCCTGAAACCCTACATCAAGCGGATGATGTACGGCGAAAAGGACGTACTCTGGACCGGGCAGGTCAAGTGGTATTCCAAATCCTCGGGAACCACCAGTGACAAGAGCAAGTACATCCCTGTTTCCAGCCACAATATGAAAAAATGCCATGCCCGCGGCGGCTGGGATACGATGACGCTACTGTATCACAATCGCCCAGATGCGTTGATGTTTGCCTACAAAAGCGTGCTCATGGGCGGCAGCCTTAAGCCTTTTCCACCTTACCCTAAGACACAAGTTGGCGATGTTTCCGCCGTCAATATCAAAAATCTGCCTCCGGTTACCCGGCCCTTTTTCGCTCCCGACTTCGCAACGGCCCTGATGGAAGATTTTGAAGAAAAGCTGGAGCGAATGGCGCATATCCTGCAGCACGAAAGGATCACCATGATCGGAGGAGTGCCTACCTGGACCATCGTCCTGTTTCGCCGCATGCTGGAAATTTCCGGTAAGGAAAATATGCTGGAAATCTGGCCCGACTTTCAGGTCTATATCCACGGCGGCGTGAGCTTTATGCCTTACCAAAAGCAGTTTGAACAGTTTTTCCCCTCCGACCAGGTCAGCTATCAGGAAATCTATAATGCATCGGAAGGATACTTCGCCGTGCAAAATGATTTCCAGGAAGACGGCATGCTGCTCCTGCTCAACAACGGTATCTACTACGAATTTCTCCCCATGGATCAATGGGATAATGAACAGCCCGAAGCCATCCCCATCTGGGAGGTGGAAACAGGTAAAAATTACGCCATGCTGATCAGCACCAACGGAGGGTTATGGCGTTACCTGCCGGGTGACACGGTCACGTTCACCTCAACCAGCCCTTACAAAATCAAGGTCACCGGAAGAACAAAGCAGTTCATCAACACCTTTGGAGAGGAAGTCATGGTCGAAAATACTGAAAAGGCGCTGGCCACCACCTGCCGCCAGCTGGACGCCATCGTCGCCGAATACACTGTCGGTCCGATTTATTTGGAGGGGGAGGGCAAAGGCGGACACGAATGGCTCATCGAATTTGAGCAGCCGCCCAAAGACCTGGAAGCTTTTGCCGACCGGCTCGACCAAAACCTGCAAGCCGTCAACTCAGACTACGAGGCCAAGCGCTTCGGCGATATGGCCCTGGAACGCCTGCACCTCCGCCCCCTTCCCTCCGGCACCTTCCATAAATGGATGCGCGCCCGCGGTAAACTCGGCGGGCAAAATAAGGTGCCCCGCCTCGCCAATCACCGCCGCTACGTCGAAGAGATTCTCGATTTTGTGGAGGAACGGGTATAGGCGTTCTTAGGTTTTGCCATCTTCCCGTTTGGTCCTCTCCGAATAGTATTCGATCATTACAGCCCACTTCACTTCGTCGGTTTTGCGATTCGCCCTCGATCATCCTTCGACAGGTCGGATAAACTTTCCGTCCATCCATCTATGGAACTGCAATTTTGTCACCAAGAATCCATAGGAAACTGCCTTTTTGTCATCAATCCACTGCCCTTTTAACAGATCCCATCCCTTGGAACAGCTTTTGCAATAGAAAGTGTGAAAATCGATTTAAAACACACACAAAATAAAACTGATCGACTATGACACTTGTAGTAAGAAAACCAAAAACATTGGCAGGAACTTTTGACCAACTGTTCAATGAGTTCTTCCGGGATGATTATCCGGTGAATGGCAACAGCCGCCGCGTATTGACGCGCCCAGCAACTAATGTGGTAGAAATGGCTGAAGCGTTCCGCATCGAGCTGGCCCTGCCCGGACTCGACAAATCCGATTTCCAGGTCAACATCGAAGAGGACGTACTGAAAATCACGGCACACAAAAGCCGGGAACTGCAGGAAGGTGAAAACCTGAAACGCCATGAGTTCGGTGATGTCAAATACGAACGCAGCTTCCAACTGCCGGAAACCATTGATACCGAGAACATCGAAGCCACATACGAAAACGGCATTCTCCACATCACGCTACCCAAGCTTGAAGAAGCAAAGGAAAAGCCGGTACGCAAGATTGAAGTTGCCTAAACGATTGATTTGCAACGCTCTTACAGGATTCCGATTATGACAGAATTCTGACGGAATATTCGGAATACTTTTTTCATAAGCGTTGTTTACCCTTTCGAAAGCAGTAAACAAGACATAAGAATCATATTCTAAGATTTAGTTAATAGGGTTTTAGGTGTTTTTTGGGGGCCGGCGCTTAAGCGCCGGCCTTTTTTTTTGCCTGGCCGCGAGAAACGAGCATAGTGCGCCTGGAAGGGCTACCGATCATTGCACATTAATGACCACCCGCAGGCAGTTATGACTTTACCCCGGATCATTTATGGGTTTGTAACAGACCAACCCATGAACAATCCGGGCTAAAAAAAAGCAGCCACAGCATACAATGCCGGGCTGCAAAATCAACTTCAAAAAGGGGGGTATTTTGAATCGTTCCCCACCCCTGTTCATTTTGGATACGGATCAGGTTATTGGAGGATGTGTTCCTGCCTCATGATCAGAAAGCGAAATCTGTTCCTGATTTTGCCTGCAAAGCCCCCTAAAGGAGCAATGCTTAGTAGCAGGATTTTTAGTGTCCTAAGCATGTTTAAATTTCGTTTTCGAGTTCCAAACGGATGGGTTTTGTCTCTGGGCGAAGGTTTTTTGAGAGGAATAGCAGCGCTTTTGCCCAAAAAAGCCACAGCCCAGGGATAAAGGGCGCCGTTTGGGGCCGAAGGATGAAATTTCGAATATCGTTTAAGTCTTTGGGACGGGAAAATCGGTTACGGGAGAGAAAAACCGCTTGGGATTTAACAAGTTAAAAATAGGATTTATTAAAAGGAAAACCAAAGGAAACGAAGTGTTGCACAGACATAAAATATTCATAAATATTATTTACTCTAAATATTTGGCGGCTGCTTCCAGTTCCTGATAAAAATCTTCTCCATATTTCCTTATAATTGCTTCGCGCAAGAATCGGTAGACCGGGAGGGACTCTTTTTCACCCAGTTCGCAGGCTGCCGAGCAGATATCCCAACGATCGTAATTCAGTGCCTCAAAGCCTGTTTCTGCGTTTTTCTTCACCCGCATGGGATAGAGGTGACAACTCACCGGTTTTTTGAAGGAGGTGAGGCCCGCCTGATAAGCTTGTTCTATCCCACACCTGGCAATCCCGAGATGATCCTGGGTCATAAAAACGCAGGCCCCGCCTGGCTGCAGCGTAGTGCCATAATCTCCGGCATCCTCGTAATAGGTATACAGTCCTTTTTTCTCGATAGCCGCAATTCCCTCCGGGCTGAGAAAAGATTTAACTTCTTCGTAGATCTGTTCCAAGGTATGCCGTTCCTCATCCTCCAGGGGAGCGCCCCAGTCCCCTTCCCAACAACAGGCCCCTTTACAGGCCTTGAGATTACAGAGAAATTGCTCCTTTATGAGGTCATCACTGACCAGGATATCACGGATTAGAATCATATTTGCTTTACCATTTATTGAATTTGCCCTTCCGAACAGTTATTGTAGGAAACCGGTTTAGAATTAAGAAGCAAAAATCGTAATTTAAGCGCGGATCCCAAGAAAGACGGCATCCATAAAATTTACAAACAGCGAATAATGAAAAAAATTTTGCTAGCCCAGGGTTTGTTCTTGCTTTTTGCGCTATCACTCAGTGCTCAGGTCAAAGTCAGTAAGCGCAGTGTAAAGCAAGCCGCCACGGTGCAAACTCAATTGTACAAGCTCAATGATCAACAAGTCGAGGAGATGGTCCTGATTCAGGAGCAGCGCCTGACCAACCTGGCCGCCATCGAATCGCTCCGGCAAAGTGACTACGAGCGGTACCTGCAAAAAGTCCAGAGCATCCGCAGATATGTCGAACAAACGACCCGCCGGATATTAACGGATCAACAGTTGACAATATTTGAGCAGCAGCAGCAACAAAGGGTGGCGGCGCGTCAGCGGGTGCTTCGCGAGTTAAAAAGCCGGCAGAGGAGCCCGGAGGAGCAGAAGCTGGCGCTGCTTCGCCTGGAGGAAGAATGGCTAAAAAACAGCTTTTGAAGCGAATTGATAAACGGAAAAGGAACATATTTGTTCTCCTAATAGAATGTCGGCCCGAAAACAGCTGCCTCGCATCACTTGCAAAATACTTGTCTAACTAAATAATTAACGCGAATTAATGGATCCCCTTAAGCAAAAATTTATTGAGAAGGCCTCCGCCCTGCGGGACGAGATAAAGGCATTATTGAAAGAAAACGGCGATAAGAAGGTCGATGAAGTCATTCTAAAACAGATTTACGGCGGCGCTCGCGGCATCAAAATGATGGTGTGGGAAACCTCCCAGCTGGACCCCCAGGAAGGCATTCGGTTCCGGGGGTATTCCATCCCGCAGCTCCGCGAGAAGCTACCCAAGGGCCCCGACGGCAGGGAGCCCCGTCCGGAAGGACTCTTCTGGCTGATGCTGGTGGGCGAAATCCCTACCGATGAAGAAGTCAAATGGTTGACTGACCAGTGGACCAACCGCATGAATGTCCCGGAGCATGTTTTCAAAACCCTGGATGCCCTGCCCATCGATACCCACCCGATGACGCAGTTCAGCATCGCTATCAGTGCCATGCAAACCGACAGCTGCTTTGCCCGCCGCTACTCCGAAGGCATCAAAAAAACGGAATACTGGGATCCCACCTACGAGGATACGATGAACCTCGTTGCCCGCCTGCCTCGGGTAGCCGCCTATATTTATCGGCGCTCTTATCACAACGGCGATCATATTCCACCGAATATTTCCATGGACTGGGCGGGCAATTTCGCCCATATGCTGGGTATTCCGGACGACGGTTTCAAAAGCCTGATGCGCCTTTACCTGACCATCCATGCCGACCACGAAGGCGGCAATGCCTCGGCGCACACTACCCATCTGGTAGGGTCTACCCTCAGCGATTCCTACAATTCTCTCGCCGCCGGCATGAATGCCCTGGCCGGCCCCCTGCACGGGCTCGCTAACCAGGAGGTCATCAAGTGGATATTTAAGATGCTGGATGCCCTGGGCACGACGAATCCTTCGAAAGAACAAATTGCCGACTACGTACATAGTACCCTCTCCAGCGGTCAGGTGATCCCGGGCTATGGCCACGCCGTTCTCCGCCAGCCTGACCCCCGTTTCATGGCGCAGAAGCGTTTTGCGGAAGAGTATATTAAAGACGATGATATCGTCCAGGTAGTCTGGAAAATATTTGATGTAGTGCCCGAAATTCTCAAAGGACTGGGTAAGGTAAAAAACCCCTGGCCCAATGTCGACGCCCACTCCGGCGCCCTGCTCGTCCACTACGGCCTGAAGGAATACAGTTTCTACACCGTGCTCTTCGGAGTCTCCCGCGCACTGGGTGTGCTCTCTGCTCAATGCTGGGCGCGTGCCCTCGGCTTCCCGCTGGAACGCCCCAAGTCGGTGACTACCGAATGGGTGAAAGAATTCCTGTCAAAGGAAAAAGTGAGCAGCGACGGAAATTAGAGCTTGTTTCAACCGTCTACGGCTAAGACCGGAGGACGCAGCAGTATTCACTACTGTTGCGTCCTTTTTTGTACCGCTTCTTTAATAGAATGGAAAAATCACCTATTTTTGAGCGGCTTGCGATAAGCCGGATTTTTTTTCGCTTCATCAAATACAATAATCTATGGAATTTCCCGAGAGCCTGAAATATACAGAAGACCACGAATGGATCAGAATGGAAGAGGACGGTAGCGCCTATGTCGGCATCACCGATTTTGCCCAGAGCGAACTCGATGAACTGGTCTATGTTGAGGTGGAAACCGTTGGAGAAACGCTGGAAACAGGAGAGGTCTTCGGCACCGTCGAAGCGGTCAAAACAACTTCCGATCTTTTTATGCCGGTAGCGGGAGAAATCCTGGAATTCAACCCCAAAATAGACGAATCGGAAGGTGATGATCCCACCCTGGTCAATCAGGATCCCTATGGCAAAGGCTGGATCATTAAAATGAAGGTGAGCGACCCCGGTGAGCTGGATGAATTGATGGACGCCTCCTCGTATAGGGAAATGGTCAGTTAAACTTCTGCCCCCGGGACAAATCAACCCATTTAAAAAAATCATTTTTTTTTGTTCCGCACCCACCAAAATGGGATCGCGTCGCATCTACACCAACAGAAGTTCTTTTGAAGCCTTTTATACCAGCATTATTGTGGGGAGTAGTTATCTTGCTGCTCTCTGTGATGCGGGGCACTGAGCTCCCGACGACCTTGCAATCGCTGATCTCTTTTGACAAAGCAGCCCACGCGCTGGCCTACTTCACGCTGGCCGGTCTGCTGACTTGGGGATTTCACCGGCGGGGAGAGCTGGGCCGCCGACAGGCCTGGACCGTTTTTTTGCTGGCCGCGGGCTTCGGTATTGTGGTAGAAGGGGTGCAGTACGCTTTTTTCCCACATAGATATTTTGAATTCTTAGACATTATAGCTAATATTATTGGTTCCTTTTTGGGCCTTTTTGCACTTAAATTTTTTTTAAAATAAACCTTGTCAGTATGGATTTGTCTTTTGAAGGCGGTACGCTCCTGATATTCCTGGCGGGTTTGATCATTTTCGTTGTCGCACTTGTACTGATCATGAAACGCATGATGACACAGCGTGCGGCAAGCGACGAGCTATCTCATAAGTATGAGGGTAAAGGCTCGCCGCTGGAAGCTAGAACGAAATACCCCGAAGCGGATGCTTTCCGCTACAGCGGTACCTTCTTCAATCTCGGCCTGGCGCTCGCCATTGGCCTGACGATCATGGCTTTCAGCTGGACGCTGTACGAAGATCAAGTGATCATCCCGGAGGACGCCCTGGAGCTGCCCGATGAAATCGAGGTAGAACCGCCACGTACGGCCGAGCCGCCGCCACCACCACCACCACCACCGCCACCCGTAATTGAAGAGGTGCCGGAAGAAGAAATTCTCGAAGAAGAGGAAGTGGAATTCGTTGACCAGTCGGTAGAAGTCGATGAAATCGTCGAAGCACCGCCGCAGGAAGAAGCACCACCTCCGCCACCACCTCCGCCACCACCACCGGAACCTAAAGTGGAAGAAATTTTTAAGGTGGTAGAAGAAATGCCGCGATTCCCTGCGCCCGAGTGTGAAAACCTGGGTACCATGCAGGAGAAGAAAGCTTGCTCCGACAAAGCTATGCTGGAATTCATTTACAAGAACATTAAGTATCCGGCAATTGCCCGCGAGAACGGTGTAGAAGGAACGGTTGTCATTCAGTTCGTTGTAGAAAAAGATGGCTCCATCGCTCAAGCGAAAATCCTTCGTGACATCGGCGCCCAATGCGGCGGGGAAGCCTTGCGCGTGGTCAACCTCATGAATGAGAAAGGCCTTAGCTGGGTTCCTGGTAAACAACGCGGACGTTCCGTGCGCGTACAGTTTAACCTGCCGGTTAAATTCCGCCTCGAATAAACGATAGTTTTACCACTATTTCACTTAAACGGCTAGTCACCTATTTTCCCGGTGACTAGCCGTTTTTTATTTCACTTTTCTTACGAGCAACTTTTAAACCGATCCGGCGTTTTTATTGTATTACCAAAGGATAGAAGACCGGCATTCCCGGATAGCGCAATCCTCCCCTCGCTACTCCGTGGCGCCTTACGGCCTTTATCCGCCGAATTTGATATATTCAGGACATGATTCCTGAAACTGACCGGCCTATTTACCATCATTGAAAAAGAAGGAAAATGCGAGTTCTGATTCTCTTGCTTATTTGTGCTCTTCCCCTTGCTATTCAAGCCCAGGATGCCCGGCTGGCCCAACAGTACTACCGGAACGGGGAATACGAAAAAGCCGCCGTCCTCTACGAACAGCTCTTTCAAAGCAACGAAAAAAACGATTTCTACCTGGACCGCTACGTCGAATGCCTCTTGTCTTTGGAAGATTACGACAGTGCAGAAAAAGTCATTAAACGACAACTGCGTCGCGAGCCGGACAACGTAAAGCTTTTCGTTACCTACGGTAAGCTCTACGAACGCCAGTTTAAAGACGATGAAGCACAAAAACAGTACCGCAAGGCTATCGACAATTTGCCGCGCGACCGCTTTGCCGTCATCAAGCTGGCCAATGCATTCTCCTCGCTGACAAAATACGACCTGGCCATAGAAACCTACGAAAAAGGCGCCCAGCTACTTAAAGACGATCAGATCTTCGCCTACTACCTGGCCGACTTGTATCGCCGCAAGGGGGATTCTGAAAAAATGATCAAGTACTACCTCAATAGCCTGGAGGCCAACCCCAGCCGGCTCGAAAACCTGCAGACCATCTTTCAGCGTTATCTCAGTGAAGAAGACTTCCTCGAACTACAAAAGCAATTGTATACCCGCATACAGGAGAGCGACGATGCTGCCTACTACCCGGAACTGCTTGCCTGGGTCTTCATTCAGCGCAAAGACTATAAAAGCGCCTTCCGGCAAGTGCGGGCGCTCGACCGCCGCTTCCGCGAAAACGGCGGCCGTGTATATCAGTTGGCGCAAATCGCCGCCAATGACAAAGACTACGACGCCGCTATCGAAGCATACGACTATATCGTGGAAAGTAAAGGCGCCAATTCCACTTTCTACATCGACGCCAAACGGGAATCGCTCCAGGCACGCCGGGATAAAATCGTCGAGGGGTACGATTACACCCAGCAAGATCTGTTAGAACTGGAAAAACAATACGAGAACTTCCTCCAGGAATTTGGCCGCTCCAAAATCACCGCCAGTATTGTTCTGGAACTCGCCAAACTGCAAGCCCTGCATCTCAATCAGCTGGATAATGCAATCTCTTTGCTGAAGGAGATACTCGAATTTCCCAATGTAGACCCCGGCCTCGAAGCCGTCGCCAAACTCAACCTGGGCGATTACTACCTCATGAACGGTGAAGTGTGGGAAGCCACTCTGCTCTACTCTCAGGTCGATAAAGCCTTTAAAGAAGATATGCTGGGCCACGAGGCCCGCTACCGCAATGCCAAACTCTCTTATTACAGCGGCGACTTCCAATGGGCACAGGCGCAATTTGATGTACTGAAAGCTTCTACTTCCAAACTGATCGCCAACGATGCACTCGACCTGTCGGTCTTTATCATGGATAACCTGGGACTCGATTCCACCGTTGCCGCCCTGAACCTTTATGCTAAAGCCGACCTCCTCGTCTTCCAAAATCAGTTCGATGAAGCTTTCCTCAAACTGGATACGCTACTCTACGACTACCCCGAACACTCCCTAGAGGACGACGTGCTCTACCTCAAAGCCAAAATTTACCAGAAACAAAGAGAATTTGAACAGGCTGCCGAAGCCCTGAAGCGCATCATCGATAAGCACCCCGAAGAAATCCGGGCCGACAATGCCATCTTTCAACTCGGCGAGCTATACGAATTACACCTCGGCGATATTGAGAAAGCAAAAACGCTGTACGAAACACTTTTTATTGACTACTCCGGTAGCACTTATGCCGTAGAGGCGCGTAAAAGGTACCGACGGCTGAGGGGTGATGATGTTTGAGAAAGATTGTTGAAGGCTTAACCCGCCCACAACGCTCGCGGGCGGCTGGAAAAGAACAGAGGCAGAAAATCAATGTACCTGTGTCTCCTCTTCCTTACCAGTAAACATGCAGAAGCCGCAGGATGGTACAACAACCATCCTGCGGCTTTAACATTTTCATATAAAATAAGCGTGAAAAGCGTATAGAATCTCGACTCGCGCGGTATGAATCCGCAAAAAATGGTTACAGACCGCACGATTTCCTTTAGAAAAGATCAGTAGTAGGTGGGTAAGCGTTGGCTTACTTCAGCCGCTTCTCGTCAGATACGGTCAGCTTGTGCCGCCCCTTGGCGCGTCGTCGCGCCAGTATTTTACGCCCGTTCTTACTACTCATGCGAGAGCGAAACCCGTGCTTGTTCTTGCGCTTTCTTCTCGACGGTTGAAATGTCCTTTTCATTACAAATTCTTTTTTCTTGTATCCCTATTCCAAAAGCCCGACAAAGGTACAAGTATTTTGACAAATAGCCAAATACGAGAAATTTTTCCTCCTAAATATTATCTTTAGGGCCAAGAAAAAGAAATGCCTGCCTTTTTCAGGCGGCGGGTACAAAGAAGAATTGGACGCCAACCAAAGCCTATTGGACGCCGGGAGCTAGTGCCTCCGGCACTAGTTAAAACAACCTCGCGACATGACGAACAATCAATTCCGCAGCACTTCTCGTGCTATCGCTTTCACCTATGTCACCCTTGCCTACCTAAGCGGCTTGATCGCCGCCTTGATAACCGGATATTATTGCCGGCAGCAAGGCTACGATACGCTAACGACTATTGCTATCGCTGACTTCATCGGTACGGTCGTGGTTTTTCTATTCAGTTTCTTTTTCAACAACAGCAGCTTTTACGATCCCTACTGGAGTGTCGCTCCCATCATTATCAGCGTTTATCTGGCTATGCTAGGCTGGGACAGCGGCGCCAGCCACGCCCGCATCGGCATGCTCCTCTTGCTGGTCAATTTCTGGGGCATCCGGCTGACCTATAACTGGGCGCGCGGATGGCGGGGCTTGCACCAACAGGACTGGCGCTACGATGATCTTCAGGAAAAAACGGGAAAGTGGTACTGGTTGGTAAGCTTTTCCGGAATTCACCTCTTTCCTACAGTGCTGGTATACTTGGGCTGCTTGGCCCTATATCCAGCTATGGCGATAGACGGGCAGCCGCTCAACTTTCTGGATCTGCTTGCCGGTATCGTCACCTTTGTCGCCATTCTCATCGAAGCTGTTGCCGATCAGCAACTCCGGCGTTTTGTTAAGGAACGTAAAGAGCCGGGTAAAACACTGACCAGCGGACTATGGGGCTTCTCCCGGCATCCCAATTATTTTGGTGAAACCGCTTTCTGGTGGGGACTCTTTCTTTTCGCCATGGCAGCCCGGCCCGATTACTGGTGGGTGATTATCGGACCGCTTTCTATGACGCTGCTGTTCAACTTCATCAGCATTCCGATGATTGACCGGCGCATGCTGAAGCGACGCAGTGATTATCAGGTGGTCATGCAAACCATCCCACGCTGGCTTCCCTGGTTTCCCAGGAAGTAACAAGACCGGGAGTCTCCCGGCCTTGTTTCGCGCTCCTGGCCTTTTTTACACGGTCATCACATCCTTTTCCTTGACCTCGATCAATTGATCTACCTTCTTAGAATACTCATCGGTAAGTTCCTGGACCTCCGCTTCCTTGCGTTTGGCGGCATCTTCCGGGTATCCTTCCTTGGTGGCGTTCTTGATCTGGTCCATCGCTTTGTGGCGGGCATTGCGAATGCTGACCTTGGTATCTTCCCCCAGGGCCTTGGCCTGCTTGACCAGGTCGCGGCGGCGCTCTTCGGTGAGTGGCGGAATATTAATTCGGATCAGTTCTCCGTCGTTTTGTGGGGTCAATCCGAGATTCGCTTCGAAAATGGCCTTTTCGATAGGAGCGAGCATCGATTTTTCCCAGGGTTGAATGACCAGGGTTTTGGCATCTGAGGTAGAGACATTCGCCACCTGGTTGAGCGGAGTAAGGTTGCCGTAATAGGGCACCTTAATACCTGCCAGCATGGAGGGCGATGCCTTGCCGGTTCGAATTTTGGCTAGTTCCTGCTGAAGGTGCTGAATCGAACTTTCCATCTCTTTCTTCGCCTGCTGAATAGCATTATTTACGTCGTCCTGCATAACTTAAACAATTGATTTTAATGTCTGATATTGGTCCTAAAGTAGGCAAAAAAGTCGCCTTCTTAGAAGAATGCTAGTCATTGCTTGCCCCCATGTAGCGCAGAATCAGGTACAGCAGCATGATGAGTGCCGACAGGGCTGCGGCGACGTAAGTCATGGCCGCCCACCATAGCGCGTCCTTAGCGCCGTCGTATTCAGCGCCTCTGGTTACGCCCGAATTGTCGAGCCATACCAGCGCACGGCGGCTGGCGTCAAACTCCACCGGCACGGTGATCAGGCTGAACAAGGTGGTGATCGCAAAAGCGATGATCGTGATGAGCAGCAAGCCGGGCGCCGAAAGCATAAAGGCGGCAATCAGCAACCACTGCTGCGCCATAGCTGAAAGCTGCACAACCGGCACCAGGGCTGAGCGGACCTGCAACATACCGTAAGACTTGGCGTGTTGCACGGCGTGACCACATTCGTGGGCCGCTACCGCCGCCGCGGAAATACTGCGCCCGCTGTACACCTCGGGACTGAGGGATACCGTTTTAGACGCCGGGTTGTAGTGATCCGTCAGAAAACCTTTTCCTTCCACTATTTTCACATCGTTGATTCCAAAATGACGCAGCATAGACTCTGCTACCTCGCGCCCACTCATTCCGGAACGCAGGGGAACCTGGCTGTATTTATTGAACTTCCCCTTTAGACGCTGGCTGATAACCATCCCCACAACGGAAAGAATACCAGCAATGATCATATACCCATAGTATCCAGTCAACATAGCGGATTCAATTTTTTTACTTAAGAAATCTGAACAAGAAGTGCTTGATAGATTCTCAATCGATGCGTGCAAACCCCGTATAGCTTTGTAGTACCTCAGGAATAACAATTCCCTCCGGAGTTTGGTTGTTCTCCAGCAATGCGGCAACGATACGCGCCAGGGCCAACGCACTACCGTTGAGGGTGTGGGCAAGCCGGTTGTTCTTGCCATCCCGGAATCGCAACTTCATGCGGTTACTCTGATAGGTTTCGAAATTGGATACAGAGCTCACTTCCAGCCAGCGTTTCTGAGCTGCAGAATAAACTTCGAAATCGTAAGTAAGCGCGGCCGTAAATCCCAGGTCACCACCGCAAAGCCGCACGATGCGATAAGGCAATTCCAGCCGTTCGAGCAGATAGGACACATGCCGGAGCATCTCCTCCAGAGCCTCGTAGGAACGATCGGGATGTTCTATGCGCACAATTTCCACTTTGTCAAACTGATGTACCCGGTTAAGACCGCGCACGTGAGCCCCGTAGGAACCCGCTTCCCGCCGGAAACAAGGCGTGTACCCACAAATCTTGAGCGGAAAGTCCGTCTCATCCAGGATGGCATCCCGGTAAATATTGGTCAGCGGCACCTCAGCGGTAGGAATAAGATACAGGTTGTCTTTTTCAGCGTGGTACATCTGCCCTTCCTTATCGGGAAGCTGCCCCGTAGCCCGTGCCGTATCCTCGTTGACCAGCAATGGCGGGATGACCTCGTCATATCCGGCCTTGCCGGCTTCGTCCAGAAAAAAGCTGATCAGCGCCCGCTGTAATTTCGCGCCCTTGCCCAGATAGACCGGAAATCCGGAGCCCGTCAGCTTGACGCCCAGAGACAGGTCGAAAATGGGGTATCGCTCGGCTAGCTCCCAGTGGGGAAGCGCTTCTCCTCCCAATTCAGGCAACTCCTTGTCCCAGCTCTTGTAAATTTCGTTGTCCTCCTCACTGTCGCCGGCCGGAACCGAAGGATGCGGCACATTGGGCACCTGCAGCAATAGCTCAAACAATTCCTGCTCGGCATTTTTCATTTGCTCCTCCAGGCGCCGGGAGTTTTCTTTCAGCTCGCCGACTTTGGCTTTCAGCTCTTCTGCTTCTTCTCCTTTACCTTCCCGGTAGAGCTGCCCAATTTCATTCGACAATTTTTTCTGTTCCGCTAACAATTGATCCCGCTCCGTTTGAGAGCGCTTTCGCAAACTGTCCGTTTCGATGATTTGATCGATGAGTTGGAGGTCTTCTTCTTCAAAGCTTCTGATTTTCAACCCTTCAATAACTCGGTCGCGATTCTCGCGAATAAAATTCAGCTCCAGCATAAAAGCAAGGTAGATTAGGCTATTTTCAAAAAATGAGATGACAATTGAACCTTCTTAACGAAGTTTTAATTACTTTTTTGCAAAGATACTATTTGAATTTAAAAATTAAATGTATTTTTGTTGCGACGAAAGCACTTAGGCACACCTATTAATACCACTTGCATCTTAATCAAGCTCAATTTTATTAGGTGTTTCACTCAGTCCTGCTGTATTCCCACATACTCTTTTTGTTGAAAGCGATTGGGTCCCGGGTCGGGATAATGAGGTGACAAGACAAAACGATACCCCCGCGTAGTATTTTCCATATAACACTAGAATTTTTTTTCTAAACCGAGCGGTCTTTGCTACAAGCCATTTTCTATTACCACTTTTCTACTTACTAAAAATCTTACACACCATACATTATGTTAGATATATTGCAATTAAATGACATGCTTGTTCCCGAGCTGCGGGAATTGGCGGAAAAACTTGGTCTGAAAGGCTACAAACGATTAAACAAACAGGAACTCATCTACAAGATTCTGGATCAGCAAGCTGTGTCCAAAGAAGGAGGTGACGGTGCCAAAGAGGAAGAGGGCCGCGAAGAAAAAAGCGATAAAGGTTCCCGCCGCACTTCCAGCAGAAAAAAAGAAACGCCGAAAGACAGCAACGGAAGCAGCAAACAAAAGCCGGAATCCCGAAAGGCGCCGGAAAAAGAAAAAGAAGAAGACGGTGACCAAAAGGAAAAACGTCGCTCGCGAAAACGCCCCGCTAAAAGCGATAGCGATTCTCGCGACCGCGACCGCGACCGCGACCGCGATCGTGATCGCGACAATGACCGCACGTCCCGTTCTTCCAAATCAGAAGGTTCTCCACGCAGTGAATCCGAAGAATTCGACATCGAGCTTGACGGTATCATCGAAGGAGAAGGTATCCTGGAAATGATGCCTGACGGCTACGGCTTCCTCCGCTCCTCGGATTACAACTACCTGACTTCTCCGGATGACATCTACGTGTCGCCGTCTCAGATCAAACTGTTTGGTCTTCGCACCGGAGATACAGTCCGCGGCGCCATTCGCCCGCCCAAGGAAGGGGAAAAATACTTCGCACTGCTTCGCGTATCCAAAATCAACGGTCTGAAACCGGAAGACGTCCGCGAGCGCGTGCCCTTTGATTACCTGACGCCACTGTTTCCACATGATAAGTTCACCCTGACCTCCTCGCCCACCGGCCGCGATTTCGGTAACCGGATGATCGATCTCTTTACACCAATAGGTAAGGGGCAACGGGGGCTGATCGTCGCTCAACCCAAAACGGGTAAGACCTTCCTGCTCAAGGACATGGCCAACGCCATCTCCAAAAATCACCCGGATTGTTACATCATTGTGCTGCTCATTGACGAGCGCCCGGAAGAAGTTACCGATTTCAAACGCAACTCCAACGCTGAAATCGTCGCCTCGACCTTTGACGAACCCGCCGAAGATCACGTACGGGTCGCCGGCATCGTCCTGGAAAAAGCCAAGCGCCTGGTGGAAAGTGGTCACGATGTAGTCATTATGCTCGACTCCATCACCCGCCTGGCCCGCGCCTACAACACCGTAGCACCGGCCAGCGGTAAAGTACTCTCCGGTGGCGTGGAAGCCAACGCCCTGCACAAACCCAAGAAATTCTTCGGTGCCGCCCGTAATATCGAGGACGGCGGCTCGCTGACCATCCTCGCTACCGCCCTTATCGATACGGGCTCCAAGATGGACGGCGTTATCTTCGAGGAATTTAAAGGTACCGGCAACATGGAACTACAGCTGGACCGCAGCCTGGCCAACAAGCGCCTCTACCCGGCGATCGACCTCACCAAGTCGAGTACCCGCCGCGAAGATCTGCTGCTGGACAAGGACACGCTGCAACGCATGTTTATCCTGCGCAACCACCTCGCCGATATGAAACCGGATGAGGCCATGGAATTCCTGCGCAAACACATGGTATCGACAAGCAGCAACGATGAGTTCCTCGCTTCGATGAATGGATAATCGGAGGATCGAACAATCATTCGATCAAGCCTCTCAGCGAAGCTAACCTCTTCTTTTCATCTTGCGAAAGCCAACCATCTTCAGGTCGATCAGTAACCTGAAACACAAACCGGGCGCAGCATTGATTTATATCGCTGCGCCCGGTTACTTTTTTGCCCTCTCTCTACCACTCCTGACACCCTCTGGCCCTGATGAAAGCTTTTCCCGGGTCTCCCCAACCCGGAATTCCTGTCCATTCCTCCTTATCCCGGACCTGGTACAACCCTGGCTTCTCCTTTCCTATTTCCTCCCGCCCCCCTCTCAAGCGGGAATAGTCGGGTAAAATTTCTTATTTCCTATAATACCGTCCTTTGTACTCCTCCATGAAGGTTTGCAGCCGCTGATCCAGTTTATCCGGATCGGATTCGTAAGTGGGGGTCAGACTGGTATGCCCCGGCATTTCTTCGATGTGTATGGTGGAGGTGGGGAAAGCAAAACGCACATTCAATTCTTTGGCTAACTGGATAATGGCCAACATGACCTCGTGGCGGCCGCGCAATTCCTCTGACCAGCTGGGCACATTGAAAAAGATGTAAAAGAGGATATTCAGGGAATTGGCGCCAAAGTCATTGAGGTGAATCTCAAAGTAATCCTTCCGCGTTTTGGGGTGATTGACGACAATTTCCTTCATTCCCTGCACAAATTTTTCAATAAGAACAGGAGGCGTGTCGTAAGTGATGGCTATCGTCGTACTAAAGCGACGGTAAACGCGCAAGCCATAGTTGTTGATCGTAGAATTGGTAAGAGATCCGTTGGGGATGTAGACAAGAGAATTGGCGAAAGTACGCACCCTGGTGGCCCGGATTCCTACTTTTTCCACGGTTCCGTCAACGCCGGAATAGTGGATCCAGTCGCCGATCTGAAAGGGCTTGTCGAGAAAGATCATCAGCGAACCGAATACATTGGCCACCGTGTCCTTGGCTGCCAGGCCGATAGCGACGGCCCCGATGGATAAACCTGCGACCAGTGCCGTAATATTTACATCTAAAATGCGAAGCGCCTGGATAACGCCCACAGCAAGGACGAGGAACTGAATCACTCCCTCAATGATTGGAACCAATTGCTCGTCGAGCCGGCTTTCTGTTTCCCGGGTACGCCGGTCCAGATACAATACCATCATCTCCACGAGCCGCATTCCGATCAATACCAGTATAACGATGGATATCAACCGGATAGTGACAACGGTAAAAGAAGCTACTTCCACCGGCAGCTGCAGGGTAGGCAGGAAGGCCAGTATGAGGCGCAGAATGATGAAAACACTGGCGTAGCGGGCAATCTTGCGAATTAATTCCGGCGATACCAGTTCCGGGAATGCCTTGAAACGGCTTAGCCTTCTAACAATGGGATTTAGTATACGACTGAGTAAGAAATGGACAATGACGGCTAAACACAAAAGAATCAACAAACCCAGCCACTGCCAGACCTTGAGCCCCAGCAAATCCTGCTGCCCGGTTTTAGGCACCAGGTTGAGTAAAAAATCGGTTCCTAAAGGAAAAACCTGATCGTGCAACTCAGGGATCAGGCTTACCGTTTCCCGGGAGTAATACCAGTTTCCGTCAATTCGCTCCAGGTACACTTCAGGTAATTCTTCCGGGAAAAGGGTGTAATAGTATTGATTACTCAACGTATCTTCCTGGTAATCCGGATCTCTGGGTAAGGTATTCAGCCGCACGTACAGGCCCTTCCCATCGAGTACCTGCTTCAGCTGAATGGCCAGCTTGTTGGCGCGAACACTGTCACTGACACCGTATAGGGTCTGTGCCGCTATCTCCGGCTGATAATTCGATTCCTGTAAATAGTAAAGGTGAACGTATACGGTGTTGTATGGCGTTTCCAGGGTAACGGGCACCTCCTGGTTGTTTTGAGCCAGGAGCCAGAAAGGAAGGAAAAATAATAAGAAAAGAAAGCGAACTTTCATGAGGAATAGCGTTTATTTTGTTCTGAGCGGATGCTTAAAAGGACGGAGCCATGATCACAAAAATAAAAAGAATCAGCTATCCGTTGAATTAAAGCGACTTCCAAGGATTTCATTGCGCTTTACTGAGGTATTATTTTTATCTTCTACCCTGAAAGCAAATAAAAAGAGAAGCTACATTTGCCTTTTTTAATCAACCATCAGGCTAATATGGGAAGGCGCCTTTTCCCTCAGCTACTCGCGATAGTTTTCCTGCTGTCCGGGATAGAGGCAACGGCGATCACCCATCCCTCCGGTCACGTACCTGGTCAGGTACTGCTGCAACTGCACAGCAAGGCCGATATTCGCAAGCTGGCTGCCGAACTGGAAAACTTTCAACACCGTCGATCCCGCTTCCACATCCAGCGCCAGCTCAACGGCCCGATGAATATCTGGCTCTGCTCCTTCGATCACAACCGCATCGATGAATACGATTTTCTGCAAAGGCTGCGGACGCACCCCCTGGTCGCGAATGCGCAGTTCAACCACTACCTGGAATTGCGCTCCACGACTCCCGACGACCCGGACTTCCCCCGGCAATGGCAATACATCAATACGGGTCAAACCGGCGGCACCCCAGGCGCCGACCTGGATATGGACCTGGCCTGGGACATCACTACCGGCGGGACAACAGTCACCGGTGACACCATCGTCGTCTGTGTTATCGATAACGGACTGAGTTTTACACATGAGGACATCGGCGACAACTTGTGGGTGAACCACAGCGAAATTCCGGACAACGGATTCGATGACGATAACAACGGCTATATTGATGATTACTATGGCTGGAACGCCGCCTTCGATAATGACGATATCGATGTGGAAGACCTCGACCGTCCGCACGGCACTTCGGTGGCCGGCATCATCGGCGCCCGCGGAAATAACGGAATTGGCGTCAGTGGCCTCAACTGGCAAGTAAAGCTGATGATCGTCGTCGGCGGCAACGGCCTGGAAAGCGACGCCCTGGAATCCTACGCTTACCCCCTTGCCCAACGACGCCGCTACAACCTGACCAATGGAGAGGAAGGCGCCTTCGTAGTGGCTACCAATGCTTCCTGGGGAGTGGACTATGCCGATCCGGCAGAATTCCCCCTGTGGTGCGCCTTCTACGACACCCTGGGCGCCGCCGGTATTATCAATATCGCCGCAACCGCCAATGAGGATCTCAATGTAGACGAAGAAGGCGATATGCCGACCGGATGCATCAGCGACTTCCTCATCGGCGTCACTACCTTGGATGACCAGGGAGGAAAAGCGGCTGACGCCGGTTTTGGAGCCCGAAGCATAGACCTGGGAGCCTACGGTGAAGGCATCTGGACGATTAAAAAAGACAACGCTTACGGCGTCTTTGACGGCACCTCCGCCGCCGCTCCTCACGTCGCTGCCGCCGCCGCTCTTCTCTACGCTGCCCCCTGCCCTACCTCTATGGCGCTGGCTCAAAGCGATCCGGCTGCCGCTGCCCTGCGTATCAAGCAATACCTGCTCGATGGGATTATCCCTAACTCCTCGCTCGCCGGAATTACGACCACCGGCGGCGCGCTCAACCCATTCAACAGTTTGAAGTTACTCCTGGAGGAATGCGGCGATTGCCCCCCGCCCACCAGCCAGCAAACCATCAATATCACCGGCAACCGGGCCACCCTCACCTGGAGGATGAATGACAGCATCAACAAAGTTGATCTGCGCTGGCGGCAAATAGGAACGGAGGATTGGAAAGTGGTGCGCAATGCACTCAGTCCTTTTACACTCGAAGCATTCACTCCTTGCGCCAGGTATGAGTTCCAGCTCAAAGCTTACTGCACGGATGAAACCCTGGATTATGGTCCCAGCACCATTTTCCAAACCGACGGCTGCTGCCGTCTCCCTGATAATTTCCGGCTTGCTTCGCGCAACGACGGCAGCGCTGTCTTTCAGTGGACAGCAGTGCTTGCTGCGGAAAGCTACCAGTTACGCCTGTTCGAAGAAGGTAACCCCGAGCCGCTTCTGCGCAGCACCAACCAGAATATTGCCTTTTTCAACGGCCTGTCACCCTGTACCGATTACCGGGTAGATATCCAGAGTATCTGCACGGCCGGCTCTACCGGGTACGGCGCCTCCATTAATTTCCGCACCCTGGGTTGCGGCGCCTGCATCGACCAAAATTACTGCCGGCCGGCCAATATCGATGGCGCCGCCGAATGGATCGCTGAGGTGTGTCTGAATACGCTGGAAAACTACTCTGGCCCCAACGGCGGCTACGCCGATTTTTCCGGCCTGGTCACCACTCAGCTAGCCACTGGCCAGTCTTACCCGATACACCTCGCCCCCGGCTTTGCCGCCGACGATTTCTTCGAATATTTTCTGGTATGGATCGATTTGAATCACGATGGGATATTCAGCCCTGAAGAACGGCTGTTCGACCCGGGAGGCGCCAGCCGCAGCAAGGTGAGCGGCACTCTACAGATCCCTGCCGACGCCAAACCAGGCGCCACCCGCATGCGCGTCGCCATGAAATTCCTCCGGCCGGGAGGCCCCTGTAACTTTACCGGAGATGAGCCTTTTGGTGAAATCGAAGACTACTGCGTAAGCATCGTAGAAAGAAGCGACACCTGCCTGGCACCCGCCAACATCAATCCCGTCCGCATCAGCAGCCAGCGCCTGGAACTGGAATGGGAGAACGTCGATCCGGCTTCGGAATACCTGCTGCGTTACCGGCAGCACCAGCCGGAAATACAGAACCCCCTGCTCCCCTGGCAGACAGTCTCCCTGTCGCGCAATCGCGTTGCCCTGGAAGAGCTCAGTGAATGTACCGAGTACGAAATTCAGGTGAAATCCATCTGCGATCAATTACTGGGGCCCTTCACCAGCAGCCAGGTCGTCAAAACGGATTGCAGCACCTCCTCCGGTAATCCGCTCCCTGTACTGCGTGAGGTATCGGTTTATCCCAACCCCTTCCGCGATGCCTTCGCCGTACAATTATACCTGGAACGACCGCAGGACATGCTTCGCCTTGGGTTGTTCGACAGTTCCGGACGCCGGCTCCTGGAGCAGGAATACGAACTTTCAGCCGGAGCGCATACCCTCGAATTGACGGGCAGCTCTTTTGCGCCCGGCGTCTACTGGTTGCAACTGAGTACGCCGGAGAGCGCTCCGGTCCTGCAAAAGGTGGTCAAAATTCGATGAATTTGCCTGGGCGATTCGGCCTGGGAGCCGTATCTTACTCGCCAATTATAATTACATTGGCATGAGAACAAATACTTTACTAATTCTCTTCCTTTCAGGTCTGCCCGTATTTCTCCTGGGACAAAACCGGGTTACGCTACAGGAAGAAATCGGCTACGACAAAGGCGCCAGACTACTCATCATTCACGGCGATGACCTGGCAGTCGCCCATTCCGAAAACCAGGCCACCTTTTCCGCTATGGAAAATGGCTCGGTCAATTCCGCCAGCATCATGGTGCCTTGTCCCTGGCTGCCGGAAGTCGCCGATTATGTCAAAAAGCACCCCAACCATGATCTTGGCCTGCACCTCACGCTCACCAGTGAATGGAACCACTACAAGTGGGGACCGGTGGCGCCGCGCGGCGAAGTGAGCAGCCTGGTCAACGAATACGGCTACTTCCACGACAACTGCGCCGACTTCGCCAAAAATGCCGACCTGGAAGAAGTGGAAAAGGAACTGCGCGCCCAGATCGAGCAGGCCAGGGCTATGGGGATAGAGCCCACACATCTCGACAGCCACATGGGCTGCCTGTTTTTCCAAAGTCCTCAGTTATTCGGGATTTATCTCAAACTGGGTAGGGAATACAGCATCCCCACCATGGTGACCCGCAATATCCTCACCATGATGCCGGAAGCTTTTCGTAAAATGGTTACCGAACAGGATATCCTCATCGACGCCGCCTTTATGGCCAATCCACCCGATTTTCAGAAAGGGCTGCGGGAATACTACACCGGGATACTCCGCAACCTGGAGCCCGGTGTCAGCATCATCATTATCCACACCGCTTTTGACAATGACGAGATGCGAGGCGTCAGCGTCGACCACCCCGACTGGGGCGCCGCCTGGCGGCAGGCCGACTACGACTTTTTCAGCAGCCGCGAATGCAAGCAGATTCTCAAAGAAGAAGGTATTCAGCTGGTGACCTGGCGGGAAATAGGACGTTTAATCAAGGATTGAAGGATTGGTTGCTTTCCGGCTTCCGGGTAGAGCGGTTCGTTACCTCCCCGCTCCCCCACAGACCCGTACGAGCGGCTTTCCCGCATACGGTTCCTCTGATTTAAGGCTTCGCTAAGTGATAACTGCGGTAGATTCTTGGT